>Ga0302198_10000787_pt1 | contig 35159 bp, 26 predicted proteins | sample II_Bog_N2_2_FD_193521 | JGI IMG/M metagenome (GOLD analysis project Ga0302198, IMG submission 193521) | Peat permafrost microbial communities from Stordalen Mire near Abisko, Sweden - II_Bog_N2_2 | ecosystem: Environmental > Terrestrial > Soil > Wetlands > Peat | place: Sweden: Abisko...
TCTTCTGCGGAGACCTTGCCGGCGAGGCGGTCCATTGCGATCTGAATTTCGGGATGGCGGGTGAGTGAGTCTTCGCGGACGAGCGGGACGGCCTCGTAAGGCGGGAAGTAGTGGAGGTCGTCGGCGAGGACGGTGAAGCCGAGCGCGGGGATGGGGCCGTCGGTGGAGTTGCCGGCGACGATGTCGACCTGGTGGTTGGCGAGGGCGCGGTAGAGCAGGCCGAGGTCCATGGTGCGGAGCGACGCGAATTTGAGGTTGTAGGCGGCGGCGAGGCCGGGCAGGCCGTCGGGGCGCGACTCGAATTCGTAGCCGACGCCGAGGCGAAGTTGGGGCGCGATGCGGGCGGCGTCGGAGATGGAATGCAGGTGCAGGCGCTGGGCGTCGTCGTTGCGGACGACCATGGCGAAGGTGTCCTGGAAGCCGAGGGGCGGCTCGACGCGGACGTGGTAGCGCGCGGCGTAGAGGGAGCGGACGGTGCTGAGGACCGCGGCGGGGTCGCGCTGGCCGGGTGGCGGGAGTGGCTGCTTGAGGATGGCGGTGAGCGCGGTGCCGGTGTACTCGACGTAGGCGTCGATGCGGCCGGCGGCGAGGGCTTGCTGGCAGATGTAGCTGCCGGCGAGGTAGAAGCGGCGGTCAACCTTCTGGGGATGGCCTTCGGCGGCGAACTGCGCTTCGATCTGCTGGGCGAGGAGTTCGCCGAGGACGACTTGCTCAGTAAAATTTTTTGCGCCGATGACAATGCGGGAGGAGCGCGGCGGGGCGCAGGAGCAGAGGGCAAGCAGGATGAGCGTGCCTGCGGCTTGTGCGGTTCGTCGCAGCCATATGTTCATACCCCCTCCCCCTATCGAATTCTCCATAATCAAGAAAATAAACGAGTTAAAGGCTATGATCGTGGAAGTAAACGACTTAGCTGTAAGCCATTGTTATGATTGGACTTATTTCTTGACAACTTTCATCCCTGAGTTGAGGGAGACACAATCCTAATGCTGGTGGATTCTGTCCTGACTCTTCTTTAATTCAGGATTATTCACTTGACGCGTGTTATACATTGGTATACACTCGATTCATGGTAAAGGTAAGCTTCACTCCTGATTCGTCTTACGCTCTGGGGCGGAGAACGATACCTTTAGCTTTTCGTGCAATTCCTCCCGCACCCGCTTTACCAATGTTCTTAGAGGGACATTCTCAAGCGGCCTGCCTGTTTTGCGCGTTTTCTTCTTACGAGGTGTAGCCATGACGCTCCCTGATCTGATTCGGTTGTATCCCACAGACGAAGCCTGCCGCGAGATTCTTACTCGGCTCCGTTGGCCAGAAGGTGTGACGTGCCCACGCTGCAAAACGATGGACGTTTGGTGGGTTGACTCGCGCAAGCAGTTTACGTGCAGCGAGTGCTCGTACCAGTTTTCCGTGATGAGTGGGACGATATTTAACGACTCCCATTTGCCGCTGCCGATCTGGTTTATGGCCGTGCTGCTCATTTGCGAGGCCAAGAAGGGCATGAGCGCATCCCAACTCAAGCGGACGATCTGGGGCGAGCACAGAGGCTCTTACAAGACGGCTTGGTATCTTTGCCACAGGATCAGGGCGGCGATGGCGTCGGCGGAAAAGAACATGCTTTATGGCACGGTCGAGATGGACGAAACTTACGTCGGCGGACGGCAAAAGAGTCCGTTTGGTACTGCGGGTCGCGTCCCCAAGGAACTGAGCAATAAGACCTGCGTGATCGGTATCAAGCAGCGCGGCGGGGAACTGCGATTCTTCAAAGCCGAAGATGCCAAGTCGGGAACGCTGGCGAAGTACATCAAGGAAAACATTTCGCAGGATGTGGAAGTGATTATGACGGACGACCTCACATCCTACCCCGGCGCAATCAAGCAATCGGGTTTCGGCAAGGAACGGCACAAGAGCGTGAACCACAGTGCGAAGGTCTACGTTGACGGGGACATTACGACCAACGGCATCGAATCCGCGTTCTCTTTGCTCAAGCGGGGTATCGTTGGTTCGTGGCATAAAGTCTCTGCAAAACATCTTCCGGCTTACCTCGAAGAAATGACGTTCCGGTTCAATCGCCGTGGGCGTTCTGATCTGTTCATTGACACGTTGCGACACATGGTTACGGCTGACCCGCTGACGTTCGAGGCTTTGACGGCCTAGTCTTTTTCTTCTCTCCTGAATTCAACATCTTATTGTGGGCCTTTACCACTACCTCCGCCTCTCTTGGAGTCAGCATTTTGGGAAAGCTCATACCCAAATTGTGTGGCTTGTCTTTGTATTTTTCCTTGCTCAAGTCGAACCGTCTCATCTCTGCGTCAATCGCTCGGATTGCTTCCCCCGGCACTCGCTCAATGCGCTCGTAGAGTCCGCGCACGTATTCCACTAGGTCTTCTGGTAAATCGAGGGTGGGCGATAAGTCTCGAAAGCGCACGGATACATCGGTATCTCGCCCCACATCGGTGGCAGATTCGGCGGCAAACTTAGCCGCAATCGTTTGGTAAATACATTCAGCAAATGTTGCGTGTCTGCGGTAGGGGTAGCCCGCCAGATGACTGATTGCGGCGTGCTTGCCTGATCCAACCGCCCAGTATCCAGTACGATCAAAAAACTGTACCTTGCCCGGATGAGTGAGCGTAAAAATATGAGGAGCGCAGCGAGGATCAAATCCAGCAAATAGGAATTGTGCTCCCAGGTCGTATTCTTCCATCCCTTCAATTAGGTGCTCGTAAACCTTGTCCGTGAAGACCCTGCTCCCCGATTCCTTGAACTGCTTTAGAGTCATGTCGTATTTACTGAGGATAGTGCTCTCGATCCCCATAGTTTGCTGATGCCTGTAAGCCTCTCGACAGACCACGGAGAACTGTTCCACGGTGAGAGTTCCGTCGTCTTTGCTATCCACTTCGTTCAGCATCGGCACAGCCGCTGAAATATTCTCCCCAGCAATCATTCCGATCCACTTGGAAGTGGTCAGAGCCTTTGTCATCTCGCCTTCGGTTGAGACCATGCCTGAAAACGTGATTCTCTTATCTGACACGGCAATGATCGCGCTATTGCTATAGATTGAGGCTATGCAGCAGGTCACGGTATTACACCTGTAGCGGGGCTCCGACTCCTCCCGCTTCTTTCGCAGAGTGCGCCAGCGGAACGGCGTGAGTGTCATTGGACACCTCCACCGCTACACGCGTCAAGTGAATAATCCTGCTTTAATTATACGGGTAGTGTCAAGCGAATCTGCCGTAAAAGGGCTTGCGGTTCGGGGAGTGGATTGCCCGCAGAACGACAACTACGGAGATTCTGCACGTCGTGCAGAATGTCGGCCTGGGAGGGGTGAATGGGAGCGGTTCAGTCATACTTCCTCAGGCCGTCGCTACGGGAAGGCCGGCGTCGATAAGGCCGGCGCGGACGGCCCGCAGGTTGGTAAAGTCCGCGCTGTCGTAGAACCCGAGCATGATTCCGTTCATCCTGGTCTCGACTGCGATCTTCACGCCCCGGCGGATCAAATCGGGGGTGGCGCGCGGCCGCACGGCAACTCCGCTGACAACATTGAAATTCGGCCCCAGGTTTGCGCGCTCCTCGGTCAGCCACGCGCGCTTGCCGTCCATCGCGGCGGCCTGGCCGGTCTGCTCGGAGTAGTCCTGGATGCGGAGCGCGTCCAGATGCGGTTTGAGCTGCACGATGTCTACGCCGAAGTCGCGCGGATTCTTGGCGTGCATGTTGTAACGCAGTGCGGTGCCGGGCTTCGCCTTATGCACTGCCGGCTGCAGCACCTGGTAGAACGCGGCGACCGACGCGAAGCGGAACTGCTGCCACTGGCCGAGCTCCGGCTGCGAGGCTGGGTCTTTCAGCAAGGCGGCCTGGATCTTCTCCAGGTCGACGCCGAAGCGGGGCGCTGCCTTCTTGCAGGCGGCGCAGAAGCATCCGCCGCCGCGCGCGGGGCTGCCGCCTACGGCCTCGTCCATCAGGACGATCGCAGACTCGATCCAGTCGACCTGATATTTCTCGGCGATCTCGGAGAATGCGTTGACGGCATACTCGCGGACGTCGGGCTGGTTGGGGCAGACGGGGCGAAGCCAATCGCGGACATGGGTGATCTCGCCATGGATATTGCGATTGGCGAGGTCGGCAAACTCGCCTTCCACGCGCTGCTTGTCGACCAGCGAGTGGGAGAACTCGAAGCCCACACGCAGCCCGCGTTTGCGCGCCGCATCGACGAAAAGGCGCGTCCAGTCGGTGTCGGCGAGCCACGCGAAGTCGGAGGGGCGCGGCTTGATGCGGCCATAGCGCTTCGGATCGAATCGCCAGTTGGCCCGCGCGTCCTCGGCCATCCAGAACGGCCGCACGGGATTGTGCGGATAGGTCGCGGAGGTTTCGGGGCGGCGCTCGGGATGCATCTGCCCGATGATGTAGACGGAGTTGACCGCGGCCATCGACTGCACGTTATCCAGAACCTGCTCAACGCCTTCGTCGTGCAGATCCCAGGCGTAGAGGGCGGCTTCCACCTCAAACTGCTTCCATGGCACCGAAGCTGGAATCGGCGCTGCTTTAGGTGCGGCCGCTTTCTGCGCGCGCAGCCATTGGCTGCCGCCCAGGGCAGCGGCTCCAGCCGCCTGTACAAATTTGCGTCGATTCACACTGCGCTCCTTGTCTGAGAGTAAGCGTGGCCGCGCTGGCTCAAAACACGGTTCAGCATACACCTTGCTTCCTGAGGATGGCTGAGCGTGGAGCGCGGCTCGGGGAGTGGGTTGCACGCAGAAAGACAACTACAGAGATTCTGCACGTCGTGCAGAATGACGGCGCGGGAGGGTGAGGTGGAGGTAGGACCCCACCCATGACGATGAAGCTGTCATGAATGGGGCACCCAGGTTGTCTGTCGAACGAGACTTGTAGCAGGTGAGCCTCGCCGTCCGTTCGTGGACCATTGTAAGGAGGCGAGATCGCTTCAGCTCGCCTCTGCTACCGGTGGACTGTGAGTTTGTGTTCGAGGAAGCCGAGGGTGGCGTCGGCGGCGAGGGCGAGCAGGGCGGCGGGGATGGCGCCGGCGAGGACGAGGGCGTTGTCGACGGAGGCGACGCCGCGGAAGATGAGTTCGCCTAGGCCTCCCGCGCCGATGGCGGCGGCGATGGTGGCGACGCCGACGCAGGTCACGGTTGCAGTCCGCAGGCCGGCGAGGATGACCGAGGCGGCGAGGGGCAGTTCGACCTTGGTGAGGCGCTGCCAGGAGGTCATGCCGAGGGCGCGGGCGACGTCCTGGAGCGCAGGATCGACGCTGCGGATGCCGGCGTAGGTGTTGCGTAGGATGGGGAGGAGCGCGTAGCCGGTGAGGGCGAGGATGGCCAGGCGGGCGGCGTTCTCGCCGAGCCAGGGGACGGGGAGCAGCAGGCCGAAGAGGGCGAGCGAAGGGATGGTTTGGATGACGTTGGCGAGGGCGATGACGGGGCGGGCGAGGCGTTCGCGGCGGGTGAGGAGGACGCCGAGGGGCAGGCCGATGGCGGCGGCGAACAGCATGGCGCTGAGGGTGAGCCAGAGGTGCTCGAAGGTGAGGCGGGCGATTTCGTAGCCGTGAGTTTGCAGGAAGGTGGTCAAGGCTGCACCGCCCGATGGACAGCGGCGACGTAGGCGCGGACGTGGGGGTTGGGGGAGTGGAGGACTTCGGGGGCGGGGAGGTCGGCGACGACGGCGCCGGCGTCGAGGAAGACGATGCGCTGGGCGAGGTAGAGGGCCTCGTCGAGGTCGTGGGTGACGAGCAGGACGGTTTTGCCGACGCGGGCGAGCAGGTCGCGGAGCATGGTCTGCATCTCGGCGCGGGTGAGGGGATCGAGCGCGCCGAAGGGCTCGTCCATGAGCAGGACGGCGGGGTCGGCGGCGAGGGCGCGGGCCAGGCCGACGCGCTGGCGCTGGCCTCCGGAGAGCTGCCAGGGGTAGCGAGTGCGGAATTCGGGGGCGGAGTCGATGCCGGCGAGGGTGAGGACTTCGGCGGCGCGTTGTTCTCTTTGTACCGGAGACTGGCCGGCGAGTTCGAGGGCGAGGCCGGCGTTGCGCTCGACGGTCATGTGGGGGAACAAGCCCGTCTCCTGGATGACGTAGCCGATGCTGCGGCGGAGGTCGATGGGATCGGAGGCTGTGGTGGAGCGATCGCCGATGCGCACCTCGCCGGAGGTGGGGAGTACGAGGGCGTTGACCATGCGGAGCAGGGTGGTTTTGCCGCTGCCGCTGCGGCCGAGGATTGCGGTGGTGGTGCCGGGGGCGAGCGTGAGGGAGATGTCGCGGAGCAGGGTGCGGGCTGGCTGGCCGGCGCGGGGGGGCAGCGTATAGCTGACGTTCGCGAAGGTGATGCCGGCGGCGGGCATGGTGGGTGTTCGTTCAGGATAAACGGAGCGCGAGCGGCTGCGGCCTCTTCGGGGAAGGCAACGACTGAGATTCTGACTCTTCGACTCAGAATGACGGGCGTTTGAGGGGGTGCGTGGCTATTCGGCGTCCGCGGGCTGGGCTTCCGTTGGCTGCGTTTCCGCGGGGCCCTCTTCTCCGGCGATGGTCACTGGCATGGTGCCGGGGTGGCCCTTGACGCGGACCACGGTGATCTTCTCGAAGCCCTCCTTGAAGGTGGGGGGCTTCAGGCGCTCGGCCATCTTGTGCATGACCTCGTCGGTGACCTGGCGGTCGCGCTTGGAGTTGCGCTCCAGGCAGACAGACAGGGGCACGTCGAAGAAGACGGCCTGGACCTCATAGCCGAAGCTTTTGGCCATCTTGATCCACTGCTTGCGCTCGTGCGGGCTCAGATTGGTGGCGTCGACGTAGTTCCACGGCATCTTGGCGATGAGGCGCGCACGGAGGAGGCTGCGCAGCGTGGAGAAGACCAGGCCCTGGTAGCGCTGCTCGGTGATGTCGTCGAACAGGATGCTGCGGAGGAGGTCGCTGGAGAGCGGGGTGACGCCGCGACGCTTGTACCAGGTAGTCTTGCCGGAGCCGGGAAGGCCAATGGCGAGAACCACATAGCCGCGTGGCTCCTTGGGAGAGATGCTGGTTTGCTCGGCCGGCGGGGTGCCCAGCGAGTCGGGCTGCGTCTCCACCACTATCTTCTTCTCCGGCTCGGGGGGCGGCATGGCGTCGGATTTTGGAGGGGAAGCTGGAGTGGTAACGGCAGGGACTGCCGACGGCTGCCGCTGGGCCAATGGCTCCGGGTACGAAGGTCTGAGGGGGGCGAGCTGGTTGGAGGGTAGCTCCTGCCCGCTTTTACCCGTGGATTCCGATTCGTTCGGACCACGTCTGGAACGTCTTCTCATGAGGTCGCGCATCCAATCGCGCATATTGCGCATAGGTCGTTTGTAACAGAGCGCGGGGGCTGCCGCAAATCTTCTGCACCTTCGACGCCACCATCCGGACGTCCCTTGTGTGGGCTCGAAATGACCGCGTGATGTCCGTCACACAAGTTGGGCTCTGCGCGTTGCACCGGGCCAAACCCGGTGCTAGCATCGAATCGACGGCCAAAACAGGAAAATCTCTCAATTCAACAGGACAGAGAGCTCACTTCCCGTGCGGGAAGAGACCTTGAAACCTCACCGAGCAAGAACGATAGGAGCAGGTAGATTATGGCAGTAAAAGTTGGTATCAACGGCTTCGGCCGCATCGGACGCAACGTGTTTCGCGCAGCTCTCGGCAACCCTGACATCGAGTTTGTCGCCGTCAACGATCTGACCACTCCGGCGACCCTGGCGCACCTCCTGAAGTACGACTCCATCCTGGGCAACCTGAAGAGCGAAGTCAGCTCCAGCGCCGATTCCATCACGGTGGACGGAAAAACCATCAAGGTATTCGCCGAGCGCGACCCGGCCAAGCTGGACTGGGCCTCGGTTGGCGCGGAGATCGTCGTCGAGTCCACCGGCTTCTTTACGGACGCTGCCAAGGCGAAGGCGCACCTCGGGACCACCGTCAAGAAGGTCATCATCTCCGCACCGGCCTCGAACGAGGACATCACCATCGTGCTCGGCGTGAACGACGACAAGTACGTGGCGGCGAAGCACAATGTGATCTCCAATGCCAGCTGCACCACGAACTGCCTGGCGCCTGTGGTCAAGGTGCTGAATGACACGTTTGGCATCGCCAGCGGCATCATGACGACCATCCACAGCTACACCAACGATCAAGTGATCCTGGATACGCCGCACAAGGATCTGCGTCGCGCACGGGCTGCCGCGTTGAGCATGATTCCCAGCTCGACCGGCGCCGCCAAGGCACTGAAGCTGGTGATCCCGGAGATGGCAGGCAAGCTGGACGGCTTCGCGATCCGCGTCCCGACTCCGAACGTTTCGGTGGTCGATCTGACGTTTGTGGCGGAGAAGCCGATCACGGTGGACACGATCAATGCTGCGATCAAGGCTGCGGCTGCCGCGGGCCCGCTCAAGGGCATCCTCGCCTACACCGAGGAGGAACTGGTCAGCTCCGACTTCAAGGGCGACCCGATGTCGAGCACCTTCGACTCGAAGTTGACCAAGGTTGTCGGTAATTTGGGCAAGGTGATCGCGTGGTACGACAACGAGTGGGGCTACTCGAACCGGGTGAAGGACCTGATCCTGTTCCTGGTGAAGAAGGGGCTGTAAGCTATTTAGCAGTCGATTACGGGGAGGGCGGGACTTCGGTCCCGCCCTTTGACATGACGGTTACCTTTAGCCAACGAATGACCAGGAAAAGTAATCCTTCCTCCGGCCGCGAGATTGTATTGCCGGCTATCGTGCCGCTTGTAAGTACTGAAATGGCCGCAACTTCGCGCTCTTCCAGAAGTACGCGAGGATGATGATGCTGGCGGCTGCGGCGTAGGCGCACCAGAGCGACGTGAACGCGTAGCGCTTGACCGCCATCACTACAAGCAGGATGACGAGGTTGGCTGCGCCAAAGGCGACCATGTCCCTGACCTTGGAGAAGAAGAGCGAGCCGCAGGTGGCGATCACGTAGAGGACGGCCAGCGCTGTGTTGTTAGTCCCATCGTTGATGTACACGATGCTGTTTTGCTGCACGTAGACGTGCATTGGATAGGCGATCAGGGCCCAGAGCATGTAGAGTGCTGTCCCGGTTCCAACAGCCAGGAATGGGAGCATGCGCCGGCGGCTTTTGGTGTCAGGCTCAAACAGTATGATGCTGAGCGGCATCAGGAAGGGTAGCAGCCCTTGCGCGTACAGCATGAAGGCGGCGGCCATGTTGTGGGTCACCGCGGGCGACAGCCTTCCGTCGAGGCCCAGCCAGACGAAGCCCTCGATGAACTGGTGCACGGCAAAGAGTGTGGGTAGGGACGCAAACAGCAGCTCGCGCCGGTGCTTGACCTTGGTGAGCGTGACGACGCCCACGGCGCCGAGCACTCCGCTGCCAACGAAGTTTGCGCTCGCACAAAAACACATGGCGGTACCTTCCTCTTAAGTCTGCATCTGTTTGATTCTGCCAGCTATTTGCGGGATGCGCCACGGGGGGTTGGAATTCAATGCCTGGAGCGTTCAACCTAATATTCCAGCCTGATAAATCGATATATGGATATGGTTGCCCAGAAGTTTCAGTAGTTTCAGGAGATCAAAGACGCGACGGCGAGGTTCCTGCTCGTTATATCTCCGCTGAAGACCTCATCACCAACAAGCTTGCCTCGGGCCGTATGCAAGACCTGGCTGACGTGGAGGCAATTCGTCATCGCCAGCGAGCTGTAAAGAGCGATTGATCCGCTGACGCTTTGAGTCTGCCTAGAGGGAGGCCTACTTCACAGCGATGATCTGAGGCACGGCGTTCCAGCCGCGGAGGGTGAACGCCGCCGGGCCGTGAGCGGCGCTGGTGGGGTATTCGACTTCGATGGTGCGGCTCTCGCCCGGCAGCAGGGAGATGTAGTTGTCGGAGTAGTACGCCGGCAGGATGCGGCTCTTGCTCTTGGCGTCGATCAGGGTGAGCTTGTTCTCCAAGCTCGCAGTCGCACTGGGATTGGTGAGTAGCAGGGTCACCTTCACCGAGTCTCCACCTGCTGCGGCGCTGGCTGAGGCCTTGAGTTGCACCGGAGCCAGCGTGTTCAGCTCGCGGTAGGAGGCTGGTCTTGCGCCGAGCCAGTAGAGGTTCTGCGAGAGCAGCTTGCTCTGAGCGTCGCTCAGTTCCAGTGAGACCAGCACCATGCCGTGTTCCAGATACTGCCCGAGATCGAGCCGCATGGCGGATGCGGTTGCGTCGGCAGCGACGTCCGTATGCTCTGTGGAGCGCGCGACCAGTGTGTTGGCAAGATCGTAGACCTTGGCGGTGACCGTAAGTCCTGGCTGGGGCGTGGTGGTGGTATTCACCACATCGACGCGACCGTTCGCCAGGTTGAGCTGGACGTGGAGCGGTTCGCACGCCTTCTTGACGCCGTAGTACGAGGCCTGCGTGTCGTAGTCGGAACTGAGAATCTGCCACATGGTGCTAGGCCACGCGGGCTGCGTCATCCACAGCAGGCGGCCGCTGTTGGGCGACCACAGGTTGGCGTCCATGCCTTCAAAGATGGCGCGGTGGTCCACGTAGTTCAGCATCTGCGCCTTGCGCTCGAAGTCTTCCAGGCTGGTGGGCGCGCCGAACTCGGCCTGGATCTCCGCCATGAACGGAGCGACATCGCCGTTCCCGCTCTGGTGCCAGTCGTGATAGGCCCAGGTATCGCTGATGGGCCACTGATCGGGATTGGGCGTGGTGCTTTGGAAGGATTCGAGGGTGGACATGGAGGGCGTGCCGGTCTCGACGGAGAAGCCTCGGTTGAGGCGGGTGTAATAGTCGGCGGGATTCTGGTAGCGGTAGGGGCCGCTGCCTTGCAGGTTCACTGCATTCGAGCTGGGCGAGTAGTAGCGCGTACCGTCGAGCGTGCGGACGAGGTTGTCGAGGCCGAGGTTGATGATGGGCTGCGGGACGCCCTCGTTGCGTCCGCACCACAGCAGGATGGAGGGGTGGTTGCGGAAGCGCTGGATGGTGTCGGCGACGTTCGCCAGGAACAGGTCTGGATCCTGCGCCTCGATGTTGTAGTTCTCGGTCGACTCCCAGAAGTCGTTCCAGACCAGCATGCCGTACTCGTCGGCCAGGTCGTAGAAGGTGGACTCCGTGCTTTGGCCGACCCAGTTGCGGATCGTGTTGAGTCCGGCGTCGCGGTTGAGGCGGAAGAACGGCTCCAGGTGCTCGCGGGAGACGCGCTTGCGGTAGTCATCCATGCCCCAGTTGCCGCCGCGCGCTGCGATGCGCACGCCGTTGACGCGGACGACGAGGTAGGGCGCGGCGCGCAGGTCGGTCAAAGGCTCGATGGCGGGCGAGTTCTGCGCGCCGGGTTCGAGCGAGGCAACATGCGAGAGCGCGTTGGCGCGGCGGTCTTCCGGCAGGCCGGCGGCTTCCGCGTCGGGTAGCGGGATCTCGCGCATGCCTTCGTGGCTTACGTCGACGATGGGGTCTTTGTCGCGATGGGCATTGGCGGGTGTGTATTCGACGCGGCGCAGGTGGCCGGTGCTGTCGAGCAGGCTGAGTTCGTAGCTGATCTCGCGCACGCCGAAGCGGACATTCGCAGTGTCCGACACGACTCCGTTGACCTGCACCGTGAGCTTGAGGTGATAGAGGTCGGGACTGCCGTATCCGTTCGGCCACCAGAGGCGCGGATGCTGCAGGTTGAGTTGCGCGACCTCCGCCGGCGCGAGCCGGATGACCTGGCTGCCAGGCTGGAGCGTCAGCGTCGTATGCACGCTGGCCTGCTCCATAGTTGCATCGAGCGTCGCTTGAACCGGACTGGCGGAGAGATTGGTGATAGGCACGTTGATCTCGATCGCTGCCTGCGACGTATCGTGCTTGCGGAAGGTGGTGACGACCTGTGCGTCGCCGAGCTTCACGCTCTGCGTGACGTGCAGGGTGACGGGCTGCCAGATCCCGCTGTCGCGGTCGCCGACGGCGGGAATCCAGTCCCAACCTTCGGTGGCGAGGAAGGTGGGGCCGTCGAGTTCCATGGTGCCGCCGTTCTCGCCAGGGCCGCCCAGGATCGACTGCTCCTGCGGAATGCCGGGATGCGGCGGCGGTGAGATGCGGACGGCGAGGACGTTCTTCTGGCCGGGCTTGAGCGTATCGGTGACATCGAAGGCGCCGCGGCGGAACGCGCCGGTCGTAGTGCCCAGCAGTTTGCCGTTGAGCCAGACGGCGGCGGCGTAGTTGATGCCCTCAAACGTGAGCTCGGCGTGAGCGCCCGCGGGCAGTGTTGCGGCGGGAACATCGAACTCGTTGCGGTACCAGTAGTCCTGCTTGTTGAGCGACTCGGGGATGGCGAGGTTGTTGAGGCCGTAGGCGGGGTCGGGATAGACACCGTCGTCGACCAGCGTGGTCAGGACGGTGCCAGGCACGGTGGCTCGCATCCATCCTGCGGCGTTGTAGGCCGTGGTGCTCAGGACCGCACCGTCGGGTTCGACTTTGGGCGCATCCTGCAGCGTCCAGCCGTCGGCGAAGGTCCACTCGCCGGGCGCGTTGGGCGTGAGCGACGGGCCGACGGGAGGCCGCTTGATCGCAACGGGCTGCGAGTATGGCACGAGCGACTTCGGCATGGTGGCCGGGTCCTGCGGCGCGCGGTAGCCGGCCTGGCCGCGGGTCTGGATCGGCCAGGGCTTGGAGCCCTCCTCGAACGCGAGGACGGAGAAGTCCGGGCGGTTGAGGTAGAGCTGGTGGTTCTCGCCGTCGGAGAGCGTGCGGCGGAGCAGCGTGAAGGCGGCGATCTGTCCGCCGAAGTGGCGGCCGGGCGTGCCGGCGGGTGCCATCTGCAGCAGCGGGGTCGGGCTGCCGAGCACCAGAGTGCCGGCGGCCGCGGGCTGCCCGTCGGCGTAGAGGTGGAAGCGCGCGCCGTCGAAGCTGGCGGCGAGCAGGTGCCACTCGCCGGGTTGGAGGGCGGCGTTGCCGGTGAGCTGGTTGCCGTCGCCGAGCCAGAGCACGACCTTGCCGGCGTCGACGGCGAGGTAGCGCGGGTATTCGGCCGATGGGCTGCCGACGCCGGCGACGAGCGAGAAGGCGTCCACCGGATCGCTGGGCATAATCCAGCAGAAGAGCGACCAGGGCGAGTCGGCGAGCAGCAGCGGGTCGCGTGGGTCGGCGATTGGCGTTCGCAGTCCGGGGCCGTCGGCGAGGAAAGCGCCGTTGTAGGGGCCGAACTGCGGCGGATCCGCAGGCGCAGGCGCCGGCGCTGGCGGCTGCGCGGCGGCGGTTGCGGCGACGAGAGCGAACAACGCGACAGTTGGCAGGGCGGTGCGGCTGCGCATACGGCGCGCGAAAGCTGGTGCATTCCACATGCAGGAAGGGTAACGCGCCGGCCCGGTGGATGGTAGCTGAAATCGGAGGAGAGTGCGGGCAGACTAGAGCAAATTTCCCGATGATGTGCAGACGTTCAATATGTCGGGCCTTCAGCCCTCGGATACTTTGGTGACAGGCACCTAGGCCTTCGGCCTAGGCTGGTATGTTTCGGGCCTTCGGCCCTGTGAAGGCGATCTGCACATCGGCCCTGTGAAGACGATCTCAGGTGCGGAGGTTCTTTGCGGAGAGCTGGAGTGCGGAGGCAAGGGCTCCCGCGTGGCAGCGTCGATCTGGTTGCGGGGGATGCCGCGTCTGACCCTGCGGGCCAGAATGACGCGTGGGGGGGGGAATGACGCGTGGGAGAGAGTGAAGCGCGGGGAGAGTGCGGAGGGCGATGGCGGTTATTTGCGGTATTGGTCGTCGGTGACGTGCTGGAGCCAGGTGACGGCGGAGCCGTTGAGCCGCTCCTGGATGGCGATGTGGGTGACGGCGGTGGTGGGGGAGGCTCCGTGCCAGTGCTTCTCGTTGGGCGGGAACCAGACGACGTCGCCAGGGTGGATTTCCTCGACGGGGCCGCCGTGGCGCTGGGCCCAGCCGCAGCCGGCGGTGACGATGAGGGTTTGGCCGAGCGGGTGGGTGTGCCACGCGGTGCGCGCGCCGGGCTCGAAGGTGACGCTGGCGGTGGTGACGAGGGCGGGGTCGGGCGCGGAGAAGAGCGGGTCGATGCGGACCGTGCCGGTGAACCAGTCGGATGGGCCCTTGGTGGAAGGTTGGGTGCCGATGCGTTGGATGTCCATGTTTGTAGTGTGCTCCTGAAGTGCTTTTGGTGTGGACTCCCACAGATCGGATAGAACCCCACCCATGACGATGAAACCGTCATGAATGGGGCACCCGAGATGGTTTTGTGGGTGGGCCACCCGCCGACCGCGGGATTGAGTTGGTGCCGGCATGGTGTACCCCTCCCCCCTATCCATTTTTTGCATAATCTTCCAAACAAACGACTTAGGTCCAGACCGATCCTGCAAAATCTTGAAAACAAAGGAGATAGTTTGCAAGATCTTCAAAGCGCTGGACTTATGGGTTCGTTGGAGCTTTTTGGGGAGACACAAGCCTGTGGCTGGTGGATTCTGTCTCCTACGTTAGACCCAATTGTATCGGGTGGCGGGCGCTAAAGATGTGATCTGGATCACGTCTCATCGTATGGCGAACAATCCGGGAGCGGCATGCGCGCAGGACATCAAGACAAAATGTTCGAGGGCGGGAACGCGTCTATGGATCGGGAGTTTCCCAGGCCGGACCGGCTTATCCGCGCTTCGATCGTTCGGGAGAGTAAATCTATTAGAGGCTAGAAGATGGATTCGAGGTCGTCTTCGGCTTGCGGGGATATGCGAAGGCGCATCAGGCGGATCGAGCGAGTTCGGTAGCGAGGCGGGCGCGGCCACGTTCCTTCACCGATTTTGCAAGCTCCTGTAATCCGTCTTCGGTCAGTTCCCGGCCCTCGCCTCGGGCCAGGGAGGCGCGGGCGTCGGTGAGGGTGGCGAGGAAGGCGATGCGGTTACGCTCGCGCTCTTCCCAGAGGGCGAGAGCTTCGGCGACTGCTTCTTCTTCGCTGCGCAGGCGTCCGTCGGCCATGGCTAGCTGGATGAAGGCTTGCTGGTCGGCGGTGAGGGTGACTTCCATAGGGATAGGGTACGAGTTTGGGGGTGGGGGCGCAATGTGATTCTGCGGCACCCGGGGAACAGTCCGGGAGCGGCATGCGCGCGGGACATCAGGACAAAATGTTCGAGGGCGGGAACGCGTATGTGGACCGGGAGTTTACCGGGCTGGACTACTTGATTCGCGCTTCGATCGTTCGGGACAAATAGGTCGTGCCGGGGCGTTCGGATATGAAGAGAAATGGGACTTCGGACCCCACTCATGACGATGAAACCGTCATGAATGGGGCACCCGGCAGGGATTGGATAGGCAGCAAGAACAAGATTGGATAGGCCCGGACTTTAGTCCGGGCAATGCGGCGGTGATTGGGATGGGGCTTCAGCCCCTGGGACGAGCTTCATATGGTGGGCGGGGTGTCCATGCGATGCGCGTATAGTGTCGACGAAGAGATCCAGGGATAGGCGTCGAGGTGTTTCTTGGCGGGGTTGTTGAGGATGTAGAAGGTTTGGTTGCGGAGGTCTTCCTCATCGACCACGCGGTGGGCGTGATAGCGGTCCTGCCATATCTCGCCGGGGAAATCCTTGCGTATGGCGAAGGAGAATCCGCCCTTGATGAGTTGGGCGCAGCGTTCGATGGCCATGTCCGGGGCCGGGGTGAGCAGGATGTGGACGTGGTCGGGCATGACGACGAAGGCGTGGAGTTGGAATTTGTCCGCGTCGCGATAACGGAAGAGTGTGGCGATGAAGAGTTCGGCGGTGGTGGTGCGTTGGAAGAGGCGATGACGTTGGTGGGTTACGGCAGTGAGGGCGTAGGTCTGGGGTTTGAGGCGCATGGTGGGAGGGCGTGTCCCGGGGGTTAAAACCCCTTGTTTCTCGGTGGCCGGGGATGCCCGGACTGAAGTCCGGGCCTATCTCAGAAGCAAAAGCGAAGTGCAGTCCTCAATATACGCGGTATAACGATTGGAGCATGGCAAGTAAGCCCCGAGATCGCGGCAAGAAGGTGTGGTTAGTGACATGGGATTGGTGTGGAGATCATGCCCGCCGAGAGGACCGCATTGCGGCGATATTTAAGCCACAGTTAGGTGGGCGACGCGTATTGGAGTTGGTTGAGTTCATTTACTCGTCCGAGTATTCGTTGCGCGAGCGGTTGTCGTTTGCGCTTAATCCTAAGGCAAATCCATATCCCGCACAGTTTTCCCAGTTGGACAGTGGAAGATGGGAAGGGGAGATCATATGCGGCCATAATCCATTCTTGCGGGCACGTCTCGTCGACGATTTCTGGATCGATTCAGATGGCAACGCGAGTTGGCGAGAGCGAGAGAGGCCGAGAGTTGCCCTTGATTAGGAGGGCGTGTCCCGGGGGCTGCAGCCCCTTGTTTCTCAGTAGCCGGTGATGCCCGGACTAAAGTCCGGGCCTATCTCAGAGGCGAAAGCAACGACGAGGTGGCTCATTCCTTACAGGGATATGCCTCTTGAAATGCGAACCGAATGAGATTCGACCCTAGGAGATGGAGCTTCTCTGGATGGGCGTCGAGATACTTCAGGACAACGAGAGCCCCTTGGCGAACAGAAACCTCGCCCGGAACACAGGCCTCTCCGTTCGCCGCCCGCTCCCCAATTCCGTTCATCGCGTGCCAGACAGTTAGCATATCCATGACTCCCTCAATCTGCCCGTAGCAATGGCCAGCGTTGAGCCACTCATTCTTTCCCATGCTCTGATTTGGTTGGACGGTTGTCGCGAGCCGGCAGTTGTGCTGAAGTTCTTCGCCTGTTGTGGCGTGTGCCGATGCCGACGCGCCAATTAGTAAAACCAGAACCAAGAAGTTCTTCAATGTGCACCTCGATCAGTGAAATCACCTGGGTCATTAATACATATCAACTAAACAGGAATTCTTTGGTGCGGAGTTCTTTGATTGTGTCGCGGAGTTTTACGGCTTTTTCGAATTCGAATTTTTTGGCGGCTTCGCGCATGTCGGATTCCAGGTTGGCGATGTAGGTGTCTAGTTCCTGCTGGGTGTTGAAGTCGGGCATGCCTTCGGCCTCGTCGGTCAGGTCGGCGTAGTCGGCGCGGAGGATGCCGGCGAGGCCCATTTCCAGTGGCCGGATGATTGACATGGGCGTGATGCCGTTTTCGTCGTTGTAGGCGACTTGTTTCTCGCGGCGGCGGTCGGTTTCGTCGATGGCGCGGCGCATGGAGTCGGTCATCTTATCCGCATAGAGAATTGCCCGGCCTTCGATGTGGCGAGCAGCCCGGCCGATGGTTTGGATCAAGGAGCCCTGGGAGCGGAGGAAGCCTTCCTTGTCGGCGTCGAGGATGGCTACGAGCGAGACTTCGGGTAGGTCGAGGCCTTCGCGGAGGAGGTTGATGCCGATGAGGACGTCGTACTCGCCGCGGCGGAGGTCGCGGAGGAGCTTGATGCGTTCGAGGGTTTCGATCTCGGAGTGCATGTAGCGGCAGCGGACGCCGACCTCGGTGTAGTAGTTGGCTAAGTCCTCGGACATGCGCTTGGTGAGGGTGGTGACGAGGACGCGCTGGTTGATGGCGGCGCGGGTGCGGATCTCGGCGAGGAGGTCGTCGATCTGGCCCTTGACGGGGCGGATTTCTACCTGCGGATCGATGAGGCCGGTGGGGCGGATGATTTGTTCGACAACGACGCCGGCGGATTTGGTGAGTTCGTAGGGGCCGGGGGTGGCGGAGACGTAGATGATCTGGCCGGTGCGGCCTTCGAACTCGTCGAACTTGAGGGGGCGGTTGTCCATGGCGGAGGGCAGGCGGAATCCGTAGTCGACGAGGTTCTGCTTGCGGGAGCGATCGCCGTGCCACATGCCGTGGAGTTGGGGCACGGTGACGTGGGACTCGTCGATGAAGAGGAGGTAGTCGCGGGGGAAGTAGTCGAGCAGGGTGGGCGGGGGTTCGCCGGGGAGACGGCCGGAGAAGTGGCGGGAGTAGTTCTCGATGCCGTGGCAGTAGCCTACGGACTTGATCATTTCGAGGTCGAAGCGGGTGCGCTGGTGGATGCGCTGCGACTCGACGAGGCGGCCTTCGCGCTCGAGGTAGGTCTCCCACTCGCCCAGCTCGGTGAGGATGGAGTCGACGGCGGTGGCTTTGCGCTCGGGCTGGACGACATAGTGGGACTTTGGGTAGATGGGGAGGCGGGAGTATTTCTGGCGGACGGTGCCGAAGAGGGGATCGATCTGGGAGAGGGAGTCGATCTCGTCGCCGAAGAGTTCGATGCGGTAGGCGTTCTCGTCGTAGGTGGGGAAGACCTCGATGATGTCTCCGCGGACTCGGAAGGTGCCGCGGCGGAAGTCGACGTCGTTGCGGTCGTAGAGGATTTCGACGAGGCGCTTGGTGATGTCTTCGCGGCGGATTTTCTGGCCTTTTTCCAGGAGCAGGAGCATGCCGTAGTAGGCTTCGGGCGAGCCGAGGCCGTAGATGCAGGAGACGGAGGAGACGATGATGCAGTCGCGGCGTTCGAAGAGGCTGCGCGTGGCGGAGAGGCGGAGCTTATCTAATTCTTCATTGATGGTGGCCTCCTTCTCGATGAAGAGGTCGCCGGAGGGGATGTAGGCTTCGGGCTGGTAGTAGTCGTAGTAGGAGACGAAGTACTCGACGGCGTTGGTGGGGAAGAAGGATTTGAATTCGTGGTAGAGCTGGGCGGCGAGGGTCTTGTTGTGCGCGAGGATGAGGGCGGGGCGCTGGACCTGCTCGATGATCTTGGCCATGGTGAAGGTCTTGCCGGAGCCGGTGACGCCGAGCAGGACTTGATCCTTTTCGCCGGCAGCGAGGCCGGAGACGAGTTCGGCGATGGCGCGGGGCTGGTCGCCCTGGGGCTTGTAGGTGGTGGCGAGCTGGAAGTCCATAGTTCACCAGAATATCATTGCAGCGAAGAAGAGGCGAAGGCTGTAAAGGCGTCCTGCCGGACGGGCACCCTGCGCGGGTGGCGGTCACTTCGTGACGGGTGTTGGGCTTCGCGTTGGTGCTCCCGATGGTCGCAAGCCGAATTGCTTGGGGGTCTATGGTAGGCTGTGCAACACGGCTAGTGGGGCTAGGTGGTTGGGGATTTTCTGTGCAAATGGCCTGACGTGAGGTGCGCATGGATAGCCAGGACGCGGGGATAGCGGAGACAGCGGAGTCGGTTGCGACGGGCGCAGCGGCGACCGCAGCGACGGTGGCGCCGGGGACGCCTGAGGAGCTGGCGGGGCCGGCGTATGCGACCAAGCCGGTGGCGCGGCAGGAGCGGGTGAGCAGCGTGGACATGCTGCGGGGCTTCTCGCTGATGGGCATCCTGGTGATGAACATCTGCGACTTTGCGTATGGGTTCAACAACTATGCTTTTCCGCTGAGCACGGTGAAGCCGGTGTTCAGCGGTCCGCACTGGAAGGTGAATACGACGGTATGGTTCCTGCGCTGGATACTTGCCGAGGGCAAGATGCGGGCGATGTTCTCCATGCTGTTTGGCGCGGGGGTGGTGCTGCTGACGCAACGGGCGGCGGAGAGGGGCGCGGGCGTTCGCGCGGCGGATATCTACACGCGGCGCAATATGTGGCTGGTGGTGTTTGGGATGCTGCATGGGTACTTTATCTGGAGCGGCGACATTTTGTTTTACTACGGGACGTCGGCGCTGCTGTTCCTGTTCCCGTTCCGCAATGTGCGGGTGAAGCGGCTGATATGGGTGGCGGGGATTGTGCTGCTGGTGCATTCCGTGATGATGGCGGGGGCGCAATACGGCATGCCGTACGGCGCGAAGCAGGCGGCCGCGAAGGCGAATGCGAAGCTGGCGCGGCACGAGACGCTGACGGAAGACGATGTGAGCGATCTGAAGAAGTGGCGTGACCTGCAGGACCAGTGGAGGATGAGCGAGGAATCGAGAAACAAAGATATTGCTGCCATGCAGCAGGGCTACTGGAAGGCGCAGGGACATACGGCGAAGGATGTGCTGAAGGGCGAGATGAAGGGCGCGTACTTTGCGTTTGGCGACTGGGTAGGAATGATGCTGCTGGGAATGGCGCTGTACAAGAATGGATTCCTGAGCGGCAAACTGAGCATGAAGACGTACGCCTGGACGGCGGCGATTGGGCTGGGACTGGCATGGACCGTGACTGGCGTAGGCGCGTGGAAGGCGTGGGAAGGGCACTTCGACCTGTTCCAGACCGCCATGTGGATGCAGTTCCCCTACGATATTGGCCGGGTGGCGGGCGCGCTGGGGAATGCAGGGTTGCTGCTGCTGCTGTGGAAGGCGGGAATGCTGAAGTGGGTGTTTCGACGGATTGCGGCCGTGGGGCAGATGGCGCTGACGAACTATCTGCTGACGAGCCTGACGATGCAGATTGTGTTTGCGTGGGGACCGTGGCACTGGTACGGGTATGTGGAGTACTACAAGATTTATTTTGCGGTGGCGGCGATGTGGGCGACGAACATGACGTTCAGCTCGATCTGGCTGCGGTACTTTGAGTTTGGTCCCATGGAGTGGGTGTGGCGGTCGCTGACGTATTGGAAGCGGCAGCCGATGCGGATTGTCGCCGACCCGCCGGCATCGGATAGGCTGGTGCAGGCGGCATGATATCGGCGTGTGAGGAGTGTCTGCATCTATGGGCGGTATGGTGGAGTTGTGGCTGGTGCGGCATGGGGAGACGGAGTGGAGCGCGGCGGGACGGCATACGAGCCGGACGGATGTTCCGCTCACTGAGGCCGGGCGAGCGATGGCGGCGCGGGTGGGTGAGTATCTGAAGGACACGACATTTGCAGCCGTGCTGCGCAGCCCGATGCTGCGGGCGAAGGAGACGTGCGAGATTGCGGGGTTTGGCGCGCGGGCGGTGGTGGACCAGGGGCTGTGCGAGTGGGACTATGGCGTGTATGAAGGGCGGACGTCGAAGGAGATCCAGGCGGAGATTCCGGGGTGGAATGTTTGGAACAGTCCGATTGTGGGCGGGGAGACCGTGGAGCATGTGGGGGAGCGGGCGGATGGGGTGATTGCGCGGGCGGTGGCGGCTGCTGGCGCGGTGGGTGAGGAAGATGTGGCGCGGGTGCTCCTGTTTGCGCATGCGCATATTTTGCGGATTCTGGCGGCGCGATGGATTGGGCTGGAGGCACGCGACGGGAGCTTGCTGGCGCTGGGCACTGGCAGCGTCAGTGTGCTGGGCGAAGAGCGCGAGACACGAGTGATTCAGCGGTGGAACCGGACGTTTGAGGTGTAGGGTGGATTGCGAGGGAATGAGGGAAGCGCGTGGGGTGGAGTGATCCGGGCGGTCATGGCAGAGTAGAGCCATCGGGGTCCTTCGACTACGCTCCGCTCAGGATGACGGCTTGCAAGGAGAGGGAGCAATGAGGGGCTGGATTAAGTGGCTGGTTTTGGGTGCGGCGTTGGTGGAGATGGCAGGGGTGGCGCAGGCGCAGAAGGGTGTGGCGTTTGAGCGCGCGGAGCATCTGCGGCGTGGAGTGAACCTGAGCAGCTTCTATGCGCAGACGCGGGAGCTATCGCAGGCGCGGGTGGATGGGTACATGTCGGTGGTGGACATGCAGGCGCTGAAGGCGATGGGATTCGACCATGTGCGATTGAGCATCAATCCGGTGTTCCTGATCGCGAATGCGAAGACGGGGACGCTGCGGGATGGGCCGATGGCGATGCTGGACAAGACGGTGGCGCAGTTGACCGGTGCGGGGCTGAACGTGATCCTCGACATTCATGCGGAGGAGGATTGGAAGGCGGGACTGCTGAAGGGCGACGACGGCGCAGCGGGTTTGTACGCGTTCTGGGCACAATTTGCGGGCCACTATGCGAGCAGCGATCCGGAGCGGGTGTTTTTCGAGGTTATGAATGAGCCGTCGATGGATGATCTCTATCGATGGGAGGGAATTCAGGACCGGGCGGTGGCGGTGATTCGACGGGCGGCTCCGCGGCACACGATTATTGCTACGGCTGCGGGGTGGGGACATCAGGATGGGCTGCTGGCGATGGAGCCGGTGCGCGATGACGATGTGATCTACACGTTCCACGACTACGATCCGATGTGGTTTACGCATCAGGGTGCGACGTGGTCGACGGCGGCGTGGGCGTTTCTGCACGGGGTTCCGTATCCTTCGACGCCAGAGAATATTCAGGCGGTGCTGGGCGAGGAGCCGGAGGAGCGCAACCGGCTGCTGCTGGAACGATACGGCGAAGACCGTTGGGACGCGCAGCGGGTGGATGCCGAGATCGACGCCGCGGCGAAGTGGGGCGAGGAGCGGGGCGTGCCGGTATATTGCGGTGAGTTTGGCGCGTTCAAGGACCACAGCGATGCAAAGATGCGGGCGGAGTGGATCCACGACACGCGGACGGCGCTGGAGCGGCACCATGTTGGGTGGGCGATGTGGGACTATGACGGGAACTTCGGGCTTGCGGCGAAGACCAGTGCGGGAATTGTGGTGGATCAGGATGTGCTGCGGGCGCTGGGGATGGGAAGGTAGGCTCCCGGTAGAATGAGGGTATGGTTCCTCGGCTGCTGGTGTTTGATTTGGATGGAACGCTGATCGATTCGCAGATTGATCTTTCGAACTCGATCAATGCGATGCTGGTGCATCTGGGGCGGCCGGAGTTGCCGCATGCGGTGATTGCGAGCTACATCGGCAATGGGGCCAGCATGCTGGTGCGGCGGGCGCTGGGCGATCCGGAGGGAGATGTCCACGACGATGCGTTTGTGAGTGGGGCGCTGGAGTACTTTCTGGATTATTACCGCGTTCACAAACTGGACTTCACCTATGTGTATGCAGGCGTGGTGGAGGCGCTGGACGCGATTCGGGCGGAGTATCCGGGGGTTGCGATGGCGGTGCTGACGAACAAGCCGGTGCGACCGTCGCGCGATATCTGTGCACACTTTGGGTTGGACCGGTATTTCTTTCAGAACTACGGCGGCAACAGCTTTCATACGAAGAAGCCCGATCCGACTGGGCTGCGGGCGCTGATTGCGGAGGCGTCGGCGGTGGCTGCGGCGCCGATTGTGGCGGCGGAGACGGTGATGATTGGCGACTCCGATGTGGATGTGTTGACGGCGCGGAACTGCGGGGCGCGGTCGGTTGGGTGCAGCTATGGGCTGGCTCCGCATACGCTTGCGGCGGCGCGTCCGGATGTGGTGGCGGGCTCCCCGGCGGCGTGGCCGGAGACGCTGCGTGTGTTGGCAGAGTCGACTGTGGCGGGGTAAGCGGCAGCGTCCCAAGCCCAGGATTTTAGCGCGTGCCGTTAGCCTGCGGCGCTTCGACTGGGTAACCGTGGGGCTCTGCCCCAGGCTATGGGTAGAGAGGAAGGCCACTTATCTCAGAGGCAGAACGATAGCTGAGCCTCAGTGGGCTGGGGTGGTTGCTGGGGTGCTAGTTGCGGGCGTGGTGGGCTTCGAGGCAGGTTTGGTCACTCTCTTTTTCCTGACTGGCGGGGTGGGCGTGCAGGGAACTGGTGCGGACGCGGCGGGCAGTGGTGGGACCGCATTGAGCGCTGTCTGTAGATGGGTGGCGCGAGCTTCCTGCGCTTCGGCATCCATCTGAACCTGATCTCCGAGAGTGTGGCGAACGTCGCTGAGACTGGCGAGCGCCTGGTCGAGCGCGGAGATTTGTCCGGCAGGAGCGGCGAGGCGGCCGGCCGCGTCGAGTCGCAGCATGACGTCGTAGAGCGCTTCCACATTGCGATAGACGGGCAACGCCTTTGCGGCAGAAGCTGGCTCAGCATCGGCTGTGGTCAGCAGTGTGGGAAGGGTGGACTGTAGATCGTGCTGGACCGACCGCAGGTTCGAGTCTGCTTCGTCGCGGATAGCTGGCGAGGCCTTCCATTTGTCGATTGCCATCTGACTGAGTGCCTGCCTGAGAATATCCAGCGACGGCTGCAGCGTGGCGGACGCAAGGGGTGGCCGTGAGGGCGAGCTTGTCGGCGGCACGCTGCTGGTTTGGGCCATGAGTACGGTCGCCGGAGCGGAGAGAGACAGCAAAAGAAGTGAGGCTTTCAGGACCATTCCAACCTCCTGTTGGGTGGGCGGCGCGGGGCCGCCGGGTTCAAGAAAGTAGGATGCTGAATGTGGGGGGCTGGCGGGGGATTCGTTCTTAGAGCCAGGCGCTGGCCAGGCGACCTGCGCTGCCCATCGCTCGGAGGGAGTCGGTGCGGCCGGCGAAGTAGCGCTGGTTGATCTCGGGGGTGCCGAGGTCTTCCTGGTTGTAGAATTCGCCGAGTTCGGCGGCGATCTGACGCGGGGTGAAGTAGAGCTGGAAGGCTTCGCCGGCGAGTTGCACGCGGGCGGTGAGTGAGTCGTGGGCGAGCTGCTCGAGTGTTGGGAGGGCGGAGCGGGGCTGGCCGTAGTCGAATACGACACCGCTGCCGGGGGGATGGGTGGCGATGAAGCCGAGGGTCGCGCGAAACGCCTGCTGGGTGAGGTAGGGCACAACGCCGAGCCAACTGAAGAAGGCGGGGGTTGTGGAGTCGAAGCCGGCGGCGTGGAGTTGCTGCGGGAGAGACTGCCGCTCGAAGTCGACCGGGGCGTAGGTGAGGTTTGCGGGAGTGGGGAGGTTGGTGCCGAGCAGGAGTTCGCGCTTCCACTGCTGGGTGGCGGGGTGGTCGACCTCGAAGACGCGGAGGGAGGCGTAGGGATTGCGGTGGGCGAAGGTATCCAGGCCGGCGCCGAGCAGGACGTACTGGGTGACTCCGCCAGAGACGGCTTGGGCGAGCAGGTCTTCCGCATAGCGGCTGCGCGCGACCAGGAAGGCGCGGAGGGCGATGGAGAAGGGCCGCGGCTTGTTGGCGGGGTCGCGGCCGGGTGTGCGCTCCAGTTCCGACGCGTGGGGGCCGAGGATAACGGAAGCGATGGGGTCGTCGAAGACGAGCGGGCGGGCGTCGTAGAGCTGGTGGGCGGCGCGGCGCAGGGCGACTTGGAGGGCGGTGCGCGAGGGGCGGGCGGGCTCCATGGATGCGCCTAACTTCGACGGAGAATCCGCTTGAACCACAATGTGCCGAGATAGCTGAGAGCGACTGCCATGACGAGAAGCCCGACGGGGAGGCCGACATCGCGGTAGCTGATGGCGAAGTCGACGGTGCCGTGCAGGGCGGTGTTGTCGACGAGGACGAAGACGATGGTGGCGAAGGTGGCGGCGAAGAACGCGATGAAGCCCGCAGCGACACCGATGAGCAGGCTGCTGAACCAGCCGAAGTCGCCGACGGGAACGCCGAACAGAGTGCCTGCACCGGTGGTTCGCGGGGTCGGGGCAGTGTTCGTAGGGGAAGTGAGCGCCATACAGGTAGAATAGCGTTTTATGACGGATGGTGGGATAAAGATGGCGGAGGGTATTGAAAACGGCTTGGTGCAGGCGACGCAGGTGGCGCGGGATGCGGTGGTGCGGGTCGCTCCGAATGGCATCCACTTTGCGGCGTTTGGCGACAACGGCCTGGACGATGTGGAGTTGGTGCGGATGGTGCAGGCGGTGCCGACGGCCATGGCGGCCGCACTGACGCGCAAGACTTATTTCTTTGTGCCGCTGGCACTGGCTGAGGGCCGCGGCGGTGAGGCTGCAGGACACCGCAGCGGCAATGAGGTGACGATGATCGCGCCGTCCTACTCGACGGACCTTGCCGACTTCGCGATCTGTCATCGTAATGTGGCGCTGGAAGCGGGTGCAGGGGATCGCGAGAGCGAGGGCGTGTTTATCTCCAGCCGGCTGCTGAGCGACCGGTTCTCGCTGGCGTTTGAGTACTTCATCAATGTGGGCCACGCATTTGTGGACGAGGCGGGCGTTTCTGAGAGCTTTGCGGAACTAGTCTGGAGCCAGGCTGTCGCCGATGTTCGCGGGGAGACGAGCCTGGATGCGTGGGAGAGCCGAATACTGGCCCTGGGCGGCGGAGAGAATGCCGCGCGCGATGGCAAGCCGCGCATCGATGAGAAGGCCAAGACGGATTTTCTGGAGGCGGCGTTCTCCGATGCGGTGGCGATCTACCAGTTGTCGCTGTCGGTGGACTTCGATTACTCCGAACTGCGTGAGCGGGAGTATCCGCTGCTGGCTCCACAGGCGCTGGCCGAGCGGCTGAGGCTGGTGGCGAAGCTGTTTCCGCCGAATCCGGACTATGAGTTCGCGATCCGGTACCGCAGGCGGCCGTAGCGGCGCGAAAGCGAATCACAGAGTTCAGGGAGGGAAGGAGAGCGCACAGAGGTTTCTGGCTGTGGGGCTCGAGTTTCGTCCTGGGGCGATGTGTTTGGCTCCGCAGGCGGGCGTGGCGGCGAAAGCGAATCACAGAGTTCATGGAGGAAAAGAGAGGACACAGAGGAATTCTGGCTGTGACCTTTATCCCCTCAGCTCTGTCATGGGGATGCGCGACCTGTAGGGTGGAATTGGGGTGCGCGGCCCATTTGTGGGGTTTGGGCGGGTTTATCCACAATATGTGGGGTTTACGGTGTTGATGCGGCGTTTGGGCGGGGATACATTAGACAGTGTGGGTGCGTCATTCTGAGAGGGGTGATGCACGGCTCTGAATTTGTGCGAAGAGCGCGATTTTGGGCGTGTGTTTGCGGTACCGGAGGTGTGGTTTTGCTCAAGCTCAAGAGGGTCCAGATTCTGGGATTCAAGTCGTTTTGCGATCGGACGGAGATTCATTTCTCCGGCAACGGGATTGCTGCGGTGGTGGGCCCGAACGGGTGCGGCAAGTCGAACATCTCCGACGCGGTGACCTGGGTGCTGGGGGAGCAGTCCGCCAAGACCCTGCGCGGGGCGAAGATGGAGGACGTGATCTTTGCCGGGACGCGCGAGCGCAAGGCGACGGGCATGGCGGAGGTGTCGCTGACGCTGGTGGATCCGGATGTGTACGACGGGGCGACGTTGGGCGACGGTGCGGATGGCGGCGACTGGTCCAGCGACGGCAGCAGTGAGCGCGCGCTGGACATGGCGGGCGACTGGGATGAAAGGCAGTTGCGGCAGATGAGCGCGGCGGAGACGGAAGAGGCGGTCCGCGAGGCACAGCCCGGAGTGGTGATCGGGATTGACGGGAATGTGGTGGAGGGTGAGAACCCCATCCATGGCGATGAAGCTGCCATGAATGGGGCACCCGGCTTGGTGGCCGATCCGAATGGGGTGGTGCTGAAGATTCGGCGGCGGAAGTTTGGGCGTTCTCCGGTGCGGGCAGGCGAGGTGACGATTACGCGGCGGCTGTTCCGGTCGGGCGACTCGGAGTACCTGCTGAATGGGAAGATCTGCCGGCTGCGGGATATCCAGGACATCTTTATGGGCACCGGGTTGGGCGGGGAGACGTACGCCATTATCGGGCAGGAGCGGATTGGGCAGATTCTGAGCTCGAAGCCGATGGACCGGCGGGCGATTCTGGAAGAGGCGGCGGGGATTACGCGCTTCAAGACGAAGAAGCGGCTGGCGGAGCTAAGGCTGGAGTCTGCCAAGCTGAACCTGTCGCGCGTGAACGACATCTTTGACGAAGTGACTCGGCAGATGGGCACGCTGAAGCGGCAGGCGGCCAAGGCAGAGCGCTATGGGCTGTTGCGCGAGGAGTTGCGCGGGCGATTACGCGTGGTGCTGGCCAGCCGGATGCAGCAGATGGATGCCGAGCAGGCTGCCGTTGCATCGCAGATTGGCGTGCTGACGGCCCAGATTGCCGAGCAGGCAGCAGCGGTGGAGGCCATGGACGCCGAGCATACCGCGGGCGTTCAGTTGGGCTATGAGTTCGATCAGCAGATTCGCGAGGCGGGAGCGAAGGCCAACCATAGTGCCGTGGAACTGGAACGCGTGACGGCGCGGACGGCAGCGAATACGGATCGCATTGCCGAACTGACGGCGCGGCTTGCGGTCGGCGGCAGCGACCTGGAGGAGGCGCGAGAACAGCTTCGCGTGCTGGCGGGCGAGTTGGAGACGCAGCGGAACTTTCTGGAGAATGCGACGGCGGAGGCGGCGGGATCGCGCGAGGCGGCGCAGGCGCAGCAGCAGCAGGCGCAGCAGGCGGTGCGCGCGGTGGCCACTGCGGAGCAGCAGGCCGAGCAGAACCGGCGCGGGGCGATGCAGTTGATGCAGCGCGCGGCGAGCAGCCGGAACGAGCAGGCGCAGGCTGAGGCTGCCCTGGCGGGTCTGGAGAACGAGTCGGACCGGCTGGTGTCGGAGTCGGATGCCGCGCGGCGCGAACTGGCGGAACTGGGACTGCAGCGGGGCCAGGTTGCGTTGAGCTTTGGGGATGTGACGGCGCGGCTGAAGGGGCTCGAGGTTGAGATTGCGGAGTTGCACGGGAAGATCGGCGCAGCCAAGTCCAAGGAAGAGACCACCAAGCGGCTGGGCGACCAGTTGCGCGGGGAGCGGGCGGCGCTGGAAGGGCGGCGCAGTTCGCTGGATGGATTGATTCGCGAGCATAGCTACTCCACCGATACGGTGCGCAATATTTTCAAGGCCAACAGCAGAAAGGGCGATGGGAATGGCTTGTCGCCGGTGGGCACGTTGGCGGACTTTCTGGAAGTGGATGGGCAGTACGAGGGCGTCGTGGATGAGTTTCTGCGCGACGAGCTGAACTACGTTGTGGTGAAGAGCTGGGACGCCGCGGATGCAGGCGTGCGGATGCTGGCGACGGATGTGGCGGGGCGCGCGACGTTTTTAGTGCATGGGGAGAAGGCGCCGCTGGCGGAGCCGCACCCCACCCATGGCGATGGAACCGCCATGAATGGGGCACCCGACTTTGTGGGCGGGGCACTCGGTTCTGTGGACGGCGTGGTGGCGCTGAAGGATTGCGTGCGCGTGCTGAACGGGTTTGGCACGTCGCTGGAGGGGATGCTGCCGAAGCTGCGGGATGGGTATATTGCGCAGGACTCAGACACGGCGCGGCGGCTGGCGAGCGAGCATCCGCAGGGGTTCTTCCTGAGCCCGAGCGGCGAGGCGTTCCACAATGCGACGGTGACGGGCGGGCGTGTGCGCGAGCAGGGGCCGCTGGCGCTGAAGCGCGAGTTGGGCGAGGTACGCGAGAAGCTTGAGGCTACAGAGGCTGCCCTGGCTCAGGCGGAGCTGGAGGCGGCGGGCTTGCAGCGCGAGGTGCGCGAGCTGACCGCAGGGCTGGACGCAAAGACGATCGAACGGCGCGATGCGGAGCGGGAGTCGGCGAACTCCGGCGCGGCGCTGCGGCAGATGGAGCAGGAGACAGCGCGCATTGAGCGGCGGCTGCAGGAGTGGACGCTGGCGAGCGAACGCAACCGCGGTGCGCGGGCGCAGAAGCAGGAGCTGATTGCACAGCGGCAGCAGGAAGCGGCGGCGTTTGAGAGTGAGCGTGCGGGGCTGGAGTCGCAACTGGCCGAGTTGCAGCAGCAGTTGGATGGGCTGCGCGGGCAGCGTGAGGGGTTGCAGCAGGCGGCAGCAGAGGCCTCTGCGGCGCTGGCCGGGCTGGAAGAGCGGCGACGCAATGCAGCGGCGGGCTTTGAGCAGACGAACCGCATGGTGATGGGGCAGACCGCGCGGATCGGCCAGATCGAACAGCAGATGGAGGCGGCCGGCGCAGAGAAGATTCGCCGCGAGCAGGAGACGGCGGAGCTGGCGGCGCAGCATGAGCTGCTGGCGGAGATGCGCGCTACGGCGTTGGCGGAGGGCGCGCGGCTGACGGAAGCGGCCAATGAGCTGCGCGGACGGATGGCAGAGCTGGATGCGAAGCTGCGCACACTGCGGCACGAGACGGAAGCGCTGCGCGAGGAGCGGGCCAACCTGACGGCGCGCGCGGCCAAACTGACCTCCGACATTGAACACATCGAGGCGACGTGCCTGAATGACCTGGGCGCGGAGGCGACGGTGCTGCGCGAGGATGCCGGCATTGCCCGGATCGACGGCGAGGCGCTGACGCTGGAAGAAGAGGCGGCGCGCGCGCTGAAGCAGCGGCTGGAGGCGATGGGCCCGGTGAACATGATGGCGCTGGAGGAGTACAACGAGACGGCCGCGCGCCACAGCTTCCTGGAGACGCAGCGCAAGGACTTGATGGAGTCGATCGAGAATACGCAGGCGTCTATTAAGGAGATCGACGATGTCTCGCGGGTGAAGTTCGACGAGGCGTTCAAGGTGATCAACGAGAACTTTGCGGTCACGTTCAGCAAGCTGTTTGGCGGCGGGCAGGCCTTTATGCGGCTGACCGACGAGGAGAACTCGGCGGAGTCCGGCATCGACATTGTGGCTTCGCCTCCGGGCAAGAAGCTGCAGAATATCCTACTGCTCTCTGGCGGCGAAAAGGCGCTGACGGCGCTGAGCCTGCTGGTGGGCATCTTCCAGTTCCAGCCGGCGCCGTTCTGCGTGCTGGACGAAGTGGATGCTCCGCTTGACGAGACGAACGTGGGGCGCTTCGCCAAGCTGATCGCGGAGATGTCCGCGGGCACGCAGTTCCTGGTCATCACCCACTCCAAGCGCACTATGCAGCAGGCGGACGTGATCTACGGCGTGACGATGCAAGAGCCGGGCGTGTCGAAGATTGTGAGCGTGAATTTGAGCAGGGACAATCGCAGCCGGGAGGAGCGGGAGCGGCGGGCCGTGGCATAGGCTTCGCAGGATTGGGTTGCGATTTTGGCGAGGGGCAAAGCGGTTTCCGAACAGCTATCAGCCGTGAGCTGTCAGCTTGAGGCGGTGACGGAGATTCTGACTCTTCGAGTCAGAATGACGGCGCGAATGTTGCGAGCGGCTGTCTGGCTAGCTAGAGCAAATATCCTGAGGATGGGCAGACGTTCGATGTGTCGGGCCTTCGGCCCTGTGAAGACGGCCTGCACATCTATGGGGACTTTGCTCTGGACTTCAACCAACTGCATTTGGAGGGAAAGCTCCCATCTCCTGTATACTTCTCCCAATGATCTCTACCCCCACCACCGCGGACACCATGGCCATGTGCATGCACATGTGTAGCCGGCCCGTGCGCGCGTGGAAAAACAATCGAATGCATTAGCAACGCAATCGACAGAATCTTCCAAACGGCTCACGGTCCCCACGGACAGTGAGCCGTTTTCCTTGTTCCCATCAATTCACTACACTCATAAAGCAAACTGATCATAGGAGCACGACATGCCAGACCAAGCCGCACCCAAGCAACACCTCGCCACCCTCGCCCTCCACGCCGGCCAGGTCGCCGACCCCGCCACCAACTCCCGCGCCGTGCCCATCTACCAGACCACCTCCTACCTCTTCAACGACTCCGACCACGCTGCCCGCCTCTTCGGCCTCCAGGAATTCGGCAACATCTACACCCGCATCATGAACCCCACCACCGACGTCTTCGAGAAGCGTGTTGCCGCGCTCGAAGGCGGAGCCGCCGCGCTGGCCACCGCATCCGGGCAGGCCGCCGAAACCCTGGCCATCCTGACCCTCGCCAATGCCGGCGACGAGATCGTCTCCACCACCTCCCTCTACGGCGGCACCTACAATCTCTTCCACTACACGCTGCCCAAGCTCGGCATCACCGTTCGGTTCGCAGACGCCGACGACTTCGACGGCATCCGCGCCGCCATCAATTCAAAGACCCGCGCCCTCTACACCGAAACGCTCGGCAACCCCAAGCTCGACGTTGTCGACATCGAAAAACTCGCCGCCATCGCGCATGAGCACGGCCTCCCGCTCATCATCGACAACACCGCAGCCTCGCCCATCCTCGTCCGCCCCATCGAGCACGGCGCTGACATCGTCATCAACTCCGCCACCAAGTTCATCGGCGGCCACGGGACGACAATCGGCGGAGTGATCGTGGATGCCGGCAAGTTCGACTGGAAAGCCTCCGGCCGCTTCGCCGACTTCACCGCGCCCGACCCCAGCTACCACGGCCTCGTCTACACGGAAGCCTTTGGCCCGCTCGCCTTCATCCTCAAAGCCCGTGTCCAGGGCCTGCGCGACACCGGTGCTGCACTCTCGCCCTTCAGCTCCTTCCTCCTGCTGCAAGGCCTTGAAACCCTCCACCTCCGCATGGAGCGGCACTCGCAGAACGCCCTCGCCGTCGCCACCCATCTCGAGTCCCACCCCGGCGTCGCGTGGGTCAACTACCCCGGCCTCAAGTCCAGCAAATACTATGCCCGGGCACAGAAGTACATGCCCGACGGCCAAAGCGCGCTCGTCACCTTTGGCATCAAGGCATCGGGTGCGGAAGCCGCACTTGCCGCCGGCAAAAAGCTTATCGACTCCGTGCAGCTCTTCTCCCACGTCGCCAACATCGGCGACTCCAAATCGCTCATCATCCACCCCGCTTCCACCACCCACTCGCAGCTCACCGTAGCGGAGCAGGCGGAAACAGGCGTCACCCCCGAACTCGTCCGCCTCTCCGTTGGCACGGAAGACATCCGCGACATCCTCGCCGACCTCGACCAGGCCATCGGGCGTTCACACGCCATTTAACCGCTTCGCGCAGTCCTCCCGTTGGTCGGCACATAACTCCTTGCGATCATCGGGAGCACCGCCGCGAAGGCGTTCACACCCCAATACTGCTTCGCATAGCTCCTCCCGACCGTCCGGCAGGACAACTCTGTCGCACTTCTTAACCAGCAAGTAGAATCAACCGAGCCCAATGACCGAAGAAGATCCCATACCAATCCCCACGCCGGCCTTCGAGGGAGACTTCGTGATCCACGACGTTCTCTCCCTTGAAAGCGGCGAGATCCTCGTCAACCCCACGCTGCACTACGCCGTCTACGGCGAGCTCAACGCGGCGCGCGACAACGCGGTGTTGGTTTGTCACGCCTTATCCGGATCCGCCCAGGTAGGTGCCTGGTGGCCGCAGCTCTTCCTGCCCGGAGACCTCGGCCTGCTCGACCTCTCCCGCGACTGTGTCATCGGCATCAACATCTTCGGCTCCTGTTACGGCTCCACCGGCCCCAGCTCCATCGACCCCGCCACCGGCAAACCCTACGGACCCACCTTCCCCCTCATCAGCATCCGCGACATCGTCAACGCTCAGGTCAAGCTGATCGACCACCTCGGCATCGACCGTCTCAAGCTCGCCATCGGAGCCTCTATCGGCGGCATGCAGGTCCTCGAATGGGCCATCCTCTTCCCCGAGCGCGTCGCCCGCGCTGTCTCCATCGGCGTCGCTCCGCTGGGAGCCATGGGCCTTGGCCTCAATCACCTCCAACGCCAGGCCATCATGCTCGATCCCGCCTGGCAGGACGGCTACTACGAGAACGGCAACGGCCCCACAGGCGGTCTCGCCCTCGCCCGCGCCCTGGGCATGGTCAGCTACAAGTCCGTACCCCTGCTCGAAGAGCGCTTCGCCCGCAAGCCGAACCGTTACGGCGACGAGAACCCCTACCTCTCGACCTCCGCCGGCCAGAACGGCCGCTTCGACGTGGCCGGCTACCTCGACTACCAGGGCGAGAGCTTTATCTCCCGCTTCGACCCCAACTCCTACATCTCCATCACCCGCACCATGGACATCTTCGACCCCGTCCGCGCCCACGAGACGCCTTACGTCGCCTACTCGCGCATCGCCGCGCATCTCACTCTGGTCGGCATCTCCACGGATTGGCTCTTTCCGCCGGAAGACGTGCGCTCGCTCGCCGCAATTATCCGCGCCGCCGGAGCCCGCTGCGACTACCGCGAAATGGCCTCCAACCACGGCCACGACGCCTTCCTCGCAGAACCCGACCGCCTCGTCCAGCTCCTCAACCCCATCTTCGAATGAGCACCTACATGGACTCCGACAGCGAATTCGATCTGGCCAACGCCCACGCTCTCATCGAGCTATGGCAACAGGAGGAGCACCGACTCCGCGAGATAATTGCCAATCCCGAAACTGCTCCCGAAGTCCGAAATCAATCAAGCGAAAGACTCACATTTGTGGTTAGTCAGATCCAAGAAGCCACGGATGCACTGGCTGCGTTACAGGCTGGCCATTAGACCTACCGCTTGTCATTCTGAGCGCAGCGAAGAATTCCCGCATTTCGCCTTCGCCGAGGGAGCCCCGTCCTTGACCAACCCCCAAAATGCTCGGGCGCCCAATCCTTCGAGCGTTGAGTTGCTTAATCGCACCCCGCGTTTCCTGCATCTCACTACCAGACGCGCAAGTAAGTGCTCAACCGCACTGGCGCCTGGCTTCTCCCGACCCAGAGTTGTACTCAGAGGCGCCAACCATGCCGCAACCAGAGATTTCGTATGTAACTTGGTCATCCAAGGGAATTCGCATCGTGTACACAGGTTCGATGGTGGTGCACCTCAGCGCGGAAGACATGTACCCTCTTGCAGTTCCAGCCAAAGTGGCATGCCTGGTCGCATCGGAGGGCAGGTGAGGGTGCTCAAAATAATCTAAGTTCCTGTGTTCCATAGGGCCCCGCATGGCAGATCGATGAGCGGTTGACGCAACTGTGTCACTTCAATCCCGTCCGAAGCTAAGTCAGGAACCTGTCATTCTGACTGAGCCTTGGGCGAAGAATCCCCGCATTTGCCTTTGCTGGTTCTTCACGCGAAGCGTCCAGGACGGCACGAAGTGCTACTTCTCGGTCCCCTTCGCAATCAGCCCCGTCGTCGAGAAGCCCGCCACCGTCGGCACAATCTTCACCTGTCCGCCCCAGCTCATCACCTCGGCCGCGCCCACCACGGTGCTCACGTCGTAATCTCCGCCCTTCACAATCACGTCCGGCCGTGCAGCCGCAATCACTTCCAGCGGAGTCGGCTCGCCAAACACCACCACCGCATCCACCGCTGCCAGCGCCGCCAGCACGCGTCCGCGCTCCTTCTCGCCCACAATCGGCCGCGTCGGCCCCTTCAGCCCGCTTACCGAAGCATCGCTGTTGATTGCCACAATCAGCCGGTCGCCAAAGCCGCGAGCCTCCTCCAGCAGCGTAATGTGGCCCACGTGCAGCAGGTCGAAGCAGCCATTCGTAAACACGACGCGCTCGCCATTGGCCTTCCACAGCGCCGAGCGCTGCACCAGTTCCTCGCGCGTCACCACCTTGTCCACTGCATGCAACGCAATCTGTGGTGCCAGCGCGGCAATCAGCTCGTGCTTCTCCACCGGGACGGTCCCCACCTTGCCCACCACAATCCCGGCCGCAATGTTCGCCAGCGCCACCGCCGTCTCCGGCTTCAGCCCCGACCCCAGACACAGCGCCAGCACAGCAATCACGGTATCGCCCGCGCCCGACACATCAAACACCTGCCGCGCCACCGCCTGAGCCATCATACGGTTGCCCGGACGAATCAGCGCAATCCCCTTGTCGCCCAGCGTCGCCGTAATGAACTCTAGGTCCAGCTCCTGCACCAGCTTCTCGGCAGCATCCAGGAGCGGTGTCAGCTCGCGCGTGTCCATC
>Ga0302198_10000806_pt1 | contig 34909 bp, 31 predicted proteins | sample II_Bog_N2_2_FD_193521 | JGI IMG/M metagenome (GOLD analysis project Ga0302198, IMG submission 193521) | Peat permafrost microbial communities from Stordalen Mire near Abisko, Sweden - II_Bog_N2_2 | ecosystem: Environmental > Terrestrial > Soil > Wetlands > Peat | place: Sweden: Abisko...
CATGGTCGCAGAAATGGCTTCGAAGGCCAGCACAACCGTTCCGGCGCAGGCCCTGGATTCGACGGACCCTGGCGGGGGCTCTTCCGGCACGATGACAGCTGCCGCTACCCGTCGCTGCGCGGCTCGGGTGAACGATGACGCGCCCTTCCGATAGCCGGGTGAATTGGCGGGGGCGGCCCAGAGCGCCTCGAGTTCGTCGTCCAGCCAAGTCAGCGTCAGCGAGCAACCGGCCATGTCGAGGCTTGTGACGAGTTCGCTGATTTCGGGTTCGACGACCGTCAATCCGGCTTCCGCAAGCAGCCGGGCCGCAGTGCGCCACACAACGAAGAGTTCCTCGTATTTGGTCGTACCGAGCCCGTTCAGTATCGCCGCAACCCGCTCGACTCCGGCGGGGCGTTCGGCGAGCACGCCATCGACCAAGCGTTTCGCAAGCTCGGCCGCCGACGGCATCGGCTCCTCGCCGACACCTGCCTCACCGTGGATACCAAGACCGACGCCCATGGCGCCCGCCGGGACCGCAAACAGGGGTCCGTCCTGCCCCGGCATCGTGCACCCATCGAACGCGACTCCCAGCGTCCTGGTGTGCTCGTTCGCACGGAGCGCCACACGCTCCACCCCATCGAGGTCGTACCCGGCCTCGGCAGCGGCACCGGCGATCTTGAACACCACGAAGTCCCCGGCGATACCCCGCCGTTTGGCGGCCTCGGTTGGCGGAGCACTCGCGATATCGTCGGTCACGAGAACCGTACGCACGTCGAATTCCTCAGCCCTCAATTGCTCCCGCGCGACGCCGAAATTCATGACATCGCCCGCATAATTGCCGAAGGAGAACAGGATGCCTGCGCCGCTGTCGGCCGCGCGCGCGACCGAGAGCACCGCCTCGGTGGATGGAGAGGTAAAAATATTGCCCACCACTGCGGCATCTGCGAGCCCAGGGCCGACGACACCGCAGAAGGCGGGGTAGTGGCCAGACCCGCCTCCGATCACTACGGCGACCTTCGCCGCGGGTGGCGCGTCGGCACGAATCACGCCACCCGGTACACGGCTGACGAAACCGGCGTACGCGTCCGCGAAACCGTCGAGTGCATCGTCCGAAAAAGTAGCCGGATCGTCGAACAGGCGGGTCATTGGGTAACCAGTTCGCCATCGGCAGTCAGGATGTCGGCGAGCGGGCGGCGCACGTCGCAGCGGTCGAACGCAAAGCTCGCACCGAGCACAGCGGCCTCGTCTGGATCGACGCCCTCGAAGGCACGGCCGAAGTCGCCGACCATCGCTTCAGCGAGCATCACGTGCCGGACTATCCCGTGGATCCAGCGCTTTTGCCCCCACGGGTATGGCTCAAAATCCGGAAACTCCCGCAGAAACAACGCCTCGATCGGCGCAAGGATGTCGCGAACACCTGCATCGGTAGAACCCCACGAGTCCACGCCGAGCCGAGCCTTCTTCTCGAGCACTGGCGCAAGCCTGGACAGGTATGGTGAGGCGGCCGGCGGATAGACGACACCCTGGAGCCCGATGTCCTTGTAGGTCCAGAGGGCCCAACTCGCGTCGTGGGTCCGATAGATCTCGAGCTGGTCGCGGAGCAACTGGTACCTACCCGCGTCCCGCACCGCGTCTCCGGTATAGACCGGGCCGAACTCACCAACCCAGATCGGCGTCCGGGTCTCCCTCATGTACCGAGTACGCGCGAGGAAAGTTTCCTCGACGACGTCGCGGTCCACCCGCTGACCACGAGAGACGCCAGGGTACGGACCTCCGTCCGCGAAGCCCGGCAGCGCATAGTCGTGGGCCGTGTAGACCGTGTTCGGAAGGGGGTCGCCGAGCTGGTCGAATTGGGTCGAGTACCGGTTGCCGTCGAGGAACAAGACGTGATCTGGGTCGATGGCCCGTATCGCGGACTCGAGGCGGCGGTAGAAGGGACCGATGGTGTCGCCGCGGGCGTCTGCGGGTTCATTGACCGGGTTGTAGCCGGCAACCCAGGGATTCTCCCTGTAGCGTTCCGCGATCGCCTCCCACAGATTCACGACCCGGTCCTGGAATTGGCGCTGGGCCCAAAAGTCGGCCCAATGAGTCGGGTTGTCGCTGTGCCAGTGCTGGTTTTGTCGCCCGGGGAGCGCGTGGAGGTCGAGTATCGAGTAAATCCCGTTCTTGGCGCACGCATCGATCGCCTGATCAAGCCGGCGAAAGCCTTCCGGCTTGATCTCGAATGGTTGGGAGTCGTCCTCGAAATGACGGTAGTTGAAAGGGATACGCACCGAATTCATCCCCATCGACGCAAGGTACTCGGCGTCCGCATCAGTGAAGAAGTCGTCGAGGAAACTGGAGAAAAAGCGCTCGTACCCCTCGTCGCCTAAAACTCTTCTGAGCACAGCTCGCTGCTGGAACTCGGTGCCCGGGTAACCGGTGATGAAGTTTTCCATGTTCAACCAGCCACCAAGGCCGAACCCGCGCAGGCGCACAGCTTCTCCGTCGGCATTCACCAGTTGTGTGCCCCGCACGCTAAGCATTGGGGACTTCCCACCGTCGGGCATGGCTATGCTCACTTACTCGAGACAGCGTCCGGAGCCAACGCCTCGAAGAGCTTCCGCGATTCGTGGTACCCCTTAACTAGTCGTTCAAAGACATCATCCACGGCTGGCTCGACGGCTGACTCAGCAGGGTGGTCGGCTCGCCACTCGAGGATGCCGTGGACGGACCGGTGGAATGTGTGAGTCGGTTCGAACGCAGGCACATACCGCCGAATCTTCGAGGTATCGAAGATGGCGCTGTGGGAAAGATCGCCGACCATGAGCTCTGACCAGCCCCAGTCAGGCGCCGCGAGGGGGAAGAACTCGGACGGAATATGCACGATTCGAGCAGTAGTACCGAGTGCCTCGGCGACAATGTCGATGATCTGGTCCCAAACGTAGACGTCGCTCGAGGTGATGTTGAAGTCCTCGCCGATCGCTCGAGGATTTCCGATGAGCCCGACCAGCCCCACCGCGAGATCGGCCGCGTGAGTGATCGTCCACAGCGAAGTTCCGTCACCGTGGACAACGACCTCAGCGCCACGCGCGATCCTATCGATGACCGTCCAGCCGCCGGCAAGAGGTGGGCTCGCCTCGTCATAAGTGTGCGACGGCCGTACGATCGTCACAGGGAATCCGCTTTCGCGATTTGCGTCCATGAGCGTGTTCTCGGCATCGATCTTTTTGCGGGCGTATTCGAGGTATGCGTTCGCACGGAGGTTCGATTCAACGATCGGTACCTGCAGGATCGGCTTGTGGTACATCGAGGCAGTGGAGATATGGATGTACTGCTTGGTGCGGCCAGCGAAGAGCGTGACTGCACGCGCGGCATCATCCGAGTTGTAGCTCAGGAAGTTGATCACCGAGTCGAACTCCAGGCTGCCGATGGCCTCGAGTACGGAATCGGGTCGCGTGATATCTCCGGTCAACCACGTGACACTGTCCGGCAGATCCCGGCCTCGCGTGTTATTGCCGCGGTTCAGAACAAAGATGTTCATGCCTTGTTCAGCGGCCAACCGAACTGACGAGGCGCTGATTGTGCCGGTGCCACCGATGAAAAGGACTTTGAGGGGCGTGGATGTGCTCACAGCTTGCCCGCGTACCAATCCTCGTAACCGTTCTCAACGACGGCTATCTGCACATCTTCAGGACGAACACCGAGGGGCTCGAGCCGTTCGATGATTCTCTTGTAGAGCGCCTTTTTCAGAACGACAGGGTATCGATGCACCATCGTGATGTGGATGACCATCAGGCTCTGACGGTCGACGCCGCCGTAGGTGGGGTCGAACTTGATCTCGCCCGCCTCGTGGGGTCGAAAGATTTGGAACAGGTCATCGGCGGGAATGTCCAAGGCGTCGATTTGGGCTTGATGAATCTCAGCGCTCAACTGCGCGTGTTTCGCGTCGTAGAGGGTGCGGTCGAGGTCCACTTCAATGAGGGGCATTGCTTTCCTTCGTGTTTATTGGGTGTGTGAGGTAAGAACGAGGAGATCTGTGCGGGGCGCCTATTTGAGTGCGCCGGCAGAGAGCCCGCGCTCGAAGAGCCGCTGCAGGCTGAGGTACGCGATCACTTCCGGCAAGGCAGTCAGAACGGCTGAAGCCAGCACTTTTGTCTGGTCGTTAGTGAATTCGCCGACGAAGAACTGCGGAATGAGGGTGATCGTCTGGGTCGTCGGGTCCTGAAGAAACACGAGCGGAAGCAGGTAGTCGTTCCAGGTTGCGATAAGCGTGAAGATCACGATGGCTGCCGCGATGGGCCTGGTAAGCGGGATGACTAGGTACCAGAAACCTCGCACGGAGTTTGCGCCGTCCACGCGCGCCGCCTCAAACAGTTCGTTGGGGATCCCATTGACAAAGTTCCGCGTCAGTAGCACCGCGAACGGTACCTGGAGTGCGGCAAGCGGAAGAATTACCGAGGCGTAGGTGTTGTACAGCCCAACTTGGGTCGCGGTGACGAACAGTGGCGTCAGCAGGACCACCTCGGGCAGCGTCAGGCAGGCGAGCAGAAGCCAGAAATAGACCTCACGACCACGAATGTGAAGTTTCGAGAAACCATAGGCGGCCGCCATCGTCACGACATACACGATGGCGATGGTGCAGACGGCGATGATGGCGCTGTTCCGGAAGAAGAGGATAAAGCCGGGAACTTGGATGACCTTGACGTAGTTGGTCCAGCCCTCACCCGAGAGGGATCCCTGCACCATGGCAACAAGCGGAAACAGGTACGGCAGAACAAGAAGCGTTACGACGACCTGAAGAATGATTTTCGCGCGGAGGCTTCGTACCTCGAACATCAGGCCGCCCCGTCCCGCTCGCGTCCGCGCAGTTGCAGGAAGATCGCCATTCCCAGGGCGAGTATGAGCAGCAGAATGGAAAGGGCGGCGCCGTAGCCTACGTTGTCCTGCGGAATGCTTTCGCGATAGATGAATGTGCCGAGGAACTCGGTCGCATAATTCGGACCGCCGACCGTGACAAGGTATGGCACGTCGAATGTTTTCAGTGCGCCGATTGCGCTCAGCATCGCCAGTGCGACCGTTGTGCCGCGCACGCTCGGCCAGATGATGCTCACGAGGGTCCGGATGTTTCCCGCGCCGTCGATCCTCGCTGCTTCCAGGACCTCGGGGTCGATTTGACTCATGGCGGCGAAATAGAGGATGAACGTGAGGCCCGTCCACTCCCAGATGGTAATGCTCATGATCACCGGCAGCGCGGTGCTCGATTGTGCTACCCAGGGTTGTTCGAGAAAACCAAGGCCCAGATGGCCGAGCAGCCAGTTGAACTGGCCATTGGCAGCGAATATCTGGCGAAAAATCGGGGCCATGATCGCCGGAGCAAGTACGACGGGCACGAAAATGATGACCTTATATACGCCTGCAATCCGCACCCGTGAGTGGAGGAGGACGGCGAAGACGACTCCCAGGGCTGTCTGCACCACGAAGGTGACAATGAAGAATACGACTGTGTTCTCGAGCGCCTTCCAGAAAACCGGGTCGTTGAACGCCTGAATGTAGTTATTGAACCCGACGCTCGGGGGGTTGGGGTCAGTGCCGTTCCAGTTGAGCGTCGAGATGTAGCCGGTGTATCCGATGCTGTAGTAGATCAGACCGACAGACAGAACCAAGGCCGGCAGAATCCACGGTAAACCAGAGGGTAGCGGGCGGCGGCGCCGTGAGTTGGCGCCGCCGCTCGATTGGGAGACAGGAGACCTATTCGCCGTCACTTTTCGGCTGGTTAGCGTTGTTTCTGCCATGACCTCACTGTCTTCCCGTTCGATTACCGCTGTTTGCTCTACCGATATGGTCGCGCCGTAGTCGTCGTTGGGGCTACTTGAATACCTCTCCGGCCGCGACGGCCTGCTGCTGAAGCGTTGCCGCGGCCTGCGCGGGCGTGGCGCTGCCCGCTGCGACGGTGGTCGAGGCGACCCCGATCGCGGTTTGGAGATTCGCACTGATTGTGCTGAGGCGCGGCTCGGAGACGCTTCCCGCCTGCTCTATCAGTTTTTGAATCGGAGCCTGCTGTACCGACTTGTCGGGCATCTCGATACTGGCCCACTGCGGCTTGACACCGTTGAGGGCAGGGATGTCGTTGAGCGCGTTTGCGATCGCCTGCTGTCCCTTCACCGAGGTGGTGAGCCAGGTGACGAACGTTGTGGCCGCGGCCTTGACCTTCGACTTGCTATTCACGCCGAGTCCGTAATCGGAGTCACCGAACAGTGCACCGCCGGTGTGCCCGCTTCCGTCAACGTCCGGGAACGGAATCGGGACGATGGAGAACGGGGTTGGCGTTCCGACGCCGGCTGCCGAGATGGCCGGGACCATTCCCGCGGTCGTGGCGTACTGCATATACCACGTGCCCATCATGACCATTGCGAATTTCTGGGACAGAAAATCGTTGTCGGCATCGGGGTACTGCTGCACACCGATTGCACCATCTTCCATAATCTTGTCGGTGAAGAGCTGCTTCCAGATGGTGAGCGCCTTGACGATCGTTGGGTCGGTCCACTTCGCCGCTCCGGTGGATGCTTTGGTCCAGAGCCCAGGTGTGATGCTGTCCGAAATCGCCTGAAGGGTGTCCTGATTAAAGGCGACCTGCCCGGCTCCCTGTACGAAGCAGCCGACGCCGTGCGAAGTGAACACGGCGCAGTCGCTGGCCCACTGGGCGAGGGTTGTCGGTGGAGTGAGGTTGTACTTGTCGAAGAGGGCCTTGTTGATCCAGAGCGGCCCGGCAAACGTTGACCCGACGGAGAGCGCAGCGAGCTTTCCGCTCGAGGTGGTCAGGCCTTTGATCCCGATCGGCGCTACCTTTGACTTCCAGTTGCTTCCGAGCGCCTTCTCGATGGCGGGGGTGAGGTCGATGGCTGATCCGCCGAACTCTGCGAGGCCAGCCCCTGGGGCGATGTCGTAGACGTCGGGCCCATCGGAGGAGGCAAGTGCGGGGCGAAGCGCAGCGTTCCATCCGTCGATGGTGACCTGCTTGTAGGTGACGTGGATCTTCGGGTATTGCGCGTTGAACGCTTTGATGTATGCGGTGGCGTTGTTGGGCTGGGGGGTCCACCCCCACCACGTCACGTTTCCGGACGTTGCTGAGCCCGAGCTGGTGGTGCTTGAAGTGCTACAAGCGGCCAGACTGATCGCGGCAAGGCTAGTGACAGCGATAGCCGCGATTGCGCGAAGCCTGAGCTTCGACCGTGACTTGGTGAGCATTTTCTCTCCTATTGATGTGTATTGCAGGTACGGCGATGTGCCTGAATTTCAGTTGTTCCTGGCCGCGAGGTCTCTCGCGAATCCGAGAGCAGAGTCATCGAAGAAACGAGTTGGGTTCCTGGGTGGCTGACCGGGTGTTAACGGTCGCCCCACGCAGGTCGGGATGGATTGCTGTGAGTGAGGCGAACTACGGTCTGCGCGCTTAGGTCAACTCATCAACTCCATTGTCTCCAGCCCTGAGCGAAAGTTAGCGAGCTAATCTTTCGCGATTCAGCACAACCTACAACGCGTAAATCGGGTAGTCAAGTTTCAGGTGTAAATACGAAATGTTTCGCAGATGGGGACAATTCACCCACGTCAAGGCGCGTTTCGGGGGTGCTGACCCGGGCGAACGCTCGCTCGACTGGCGAGCGGCCCGTAGTCAGGAACGAATGGCCGGGACGCTAGTGCTGCTGCGCACCACGAGGCTCGTCGCAAGGTCCACCCGCATGGTGCCGACGTGGTTGCCCGCACGCAGTCGCAAGACCATGCGCGCCGCTTGCTCAGCCATGTCGATGAGCGGCTGTCGAACTGTCGTTAGGGGAGGCCCGGCCCATTGGGCGATTTGCAGATCGTCGTAGCCGACGATCGACAGGTCGTCGGGAACCTTGAATCCGAGAGAGCGAGCCGCCTCATAAACACCGAGTGCCTGTAAGTCGCTTCCGGCAAAAACGGCGGTAGGAGGCTTTGGCCTGCTGAGAAGTTCGATCCCCCTGCGGATGCCATCTTCACGGTGGAAATTCCCGCCATAGATAATTTCTTCCTGCACGGGGATGCCGGCAGCATCCATTGCGGAACGGAATCCAGACACGCGTGCCCTCGAGCACATCATGTCGTCCGGACCTGAAATGACCGCGATGTCAGTATGTCCTAGCTCGATCAGGTGGCGAGTGGCCAGCACCCCGCCCGCCCAGTTCGCCGAACCCACCGAAGGCACGTCTGGTGCCGGATCGCCGGCGGGATCCACGACGACGAAGGGAATATTCCTGGTCCGCAGCTGCCGTTTATGCTCGGCGGAAAGGTCCGAGAAGACGAGAATGACGCCAGCAGGGCGACGCTGCAGTACGCCGTCGATCCATTCCGGTCCCGGGGAGTGATGGTCGCCGCTCTCCGTAAGGATGACGCTCATCCCGTTCTGCCTTGCAACTGCTTCGACTCCGCGAATGATCTCGATCGCCCAGGCGGTATCGAGTTCGCTAAATACGAGCTCGATAAGCGCCGCCGCCTGGCTTGTGCCGCGCCGGTTGTATCCGTGGTCGTGCAGCAACTCTTCGACCCGGGCGCGCGTGGAGTCTGAGACTCCACCCCGCCCGTTCAGAACTTTGGACACCGTCGACATCGAGACGGCAGCGGATGCTGCAACCAGCGCAAGGGTTGCCCGATCGCCTCTGGGGGCCGTGGCGGTTTTTTCGGACATGCTCGTCATATTAGCCAGTCGCCCATCATTTGACGTGGCGGGAACGGGACACCTAGTATCGCGGTGTTGACAGTTTCGTCAGTAAAAACGAAACTTTGATCAAAATCTGATCGCAAATTTAGCAAGAACGGGTTGCTTCATGACGCCACAGGAGTCGTCGCTGGATGTTACGGCCACAACCAGGCCATGGAGCGACGTGCGGCTTCCGCAGGAGGAGCGTGTCTCCGCGCTGATCAGCCAGATGAGCCTGCGGGAAAAAGTCGCACAGCTATACGGCACTTGGGTTGGCGCAACGCAGGACGGAGAAGCCGTCGCACCGCACCAAAAAGATATGCAGGACGAGGGCGACTTCGACGCTCTGCTTAGCCACGGACTTGGTCAACTAACTCGCCCTTTCGGAACCGCGCCGATCGACGCCGCGGTCGGCGCCGCCTCACTGGTCCGGCTCCAACGCAGAGTTGCGGCTGCAAACCGATTCGGAATTCCTGCCCTCGTCCACGAAGAATGTCTCGCCGGGTTCACATCGTGGGGTGCAACTATTTACCCCGTCCCCCTGTCGTGGGGCGCGACCTTTCACCCTGAGCTCATCGCAGAGATGGGCGCGCGAATTGGCACTAGCCTGCGGTCCGTCGGAGTGCACCAGGGACTAGCTCCGGTGCTCGACGTCACACGGGATGCGCGCTGGGGTCGCACCGAGGAAACGATTGGCGAAGACCCCTATCTTGTCGGCACGATCGCCACCGCATACGTTCGGGGTCTAGAGTCCACCGGGATTGTCGCGACGCTTAAGCATTTCGCTGGCTACTCGGCGTCGAAGGCTGCGCGAAATCTCGCGCCTGTATCGATGGGTCCGCGCGAGTTCGCGGACACCATCCTGCCCCCATTCGAGATGGCCGTTCGCGAGAGCGGGGTGCGGTCCGTCATGCACTCGTATGCGTCTGTCGACGGCGTTCCCGCCGCGTCGAACGGGCCGCTGTTGACCACGCTACTGCGTGACGAATGGGGCTTCACAGGTACCGTTGTTGCGGATTATTTCGGAGTCGGTTTCCTGAAGTTGCTTCACGGAGTCGCCGGCACGTGGGGCGAGGCTGGGGCACTGGCCCTGAAGGCCGGTGTCGACGTCGAGCTGCCCTCTGCAAACGCCTATGCTCAGCCACTCGTCGACGAAGTGATCGCCGGCAGACTGGACGTGGGCTTCATCGATCGAGCGCTCGAGCGCGTCCTCAGGCAAAAATTGGAACTTGGGTTGCTTGACGCTGACTGGAATGGTCTGCCGCCGGGTTGGACCGAAGACGACCTAGTCGGCAGCCGAGTCGCGCGTGGGACAGTCAATCTCGACAGGCCGGAAGACCGAGCGCTTGCTCGCAGGATTGCCGAAGAGGCAATCGTCCTCCTGAGCAACGACGGCATCCTGCCACTTGGCTCCTCCGCGCTCAGGATCGCTGTGATCGGTCCCTGTGCCGACGATGCGATGACGATGATGGGCTGCTACTCCTTTCCCAGCCATGTGGGAGTGCATCATCCCGAGCTGCCGCTCGGCCTCGAATTCCCGACGTTCATGACATCCATTGCGGATGAACTCCCGGAATCGAGCATCGAATTCTCGATCGGCTGCACGATAAGCGGCACCGAGAGGGACGGATTCGCTTCGGCCGTCAAGTCCGCCGAGCGCGCCGACATCGCGATAATCGTGCTCGGCGACCGCGCCGGTCTGTTCGGACGCGGGACCTCGGGCGAAGGTTGCGACGCCGAGTCGCTCGAACTACCCGGTGTGCAGGCCGACCTTCTCGAACGCGTTCTTGACTCAGGCACCCCTGTCATCCTGGTCGTGGATTCGGGGCGGCCATATTTCCTCGGAACTGCGCCAGAGCGAGCGCGTGCAATCGTGCAGGCTTTCTTTCCCGGGGAGGAGGGCGGCGCGGCATTAGCCGGCGTCATCAGCGGACGCGTGAACCCTTCAGGCAGGCTTCCAGTGTCAGTTCCTGCACATCCGGGCGCCCAGCCGTCCACATACCTTGGACCACCCCTCGCCCAATTGAGCGAAGTGTCGAACATCAATCCGACTGCCGCCTACGGTTTCGGCCATGGTCTCGGATACACGACGTTCGACTGGTCAGGTATTGCGGTAAATGGCCTGCAGGCCGATGCTGACGCAGCGACACTAGGCACGGATGGCATGGTGACGTTAGCGGTTTCGATCCGGAATGCAGGGAAGCGCGCGGGCACCGAAATCGTGCAGTTGTACCTCCACGACCCGGTCGCCAGCGTAGTTCAACCTGTAATTCGCCTTATCGGATATGCACGTGTCGAACTCGAGCCGGAGGAAACCGCCGCAGTGGTTTTCGACGTGCCGGCCGACGCGGCCTCGTTCACCGGTATCGACGGTCGTCGGGTCGTTGAGCCCGGGGAGCTTGAGTTTCGGATCGCCCGCTCAAGCGCTGAAACAGAGTTCAGCGTCCGTGTCGAAGTCACGGGCGAGCCCCTCGCTGTAGACCACTTGAGGCGACTGCACTGCGACACGCGCATCGTGCGCTGACATCTATCAAGGGAGCATAAGCCGGTGTCTGGACAGTTCGAGGGCAAGGTGGTCATTGTGACCGGGGCGGCTAGCGGAATCGGGAACTCCGTTGCTCACCACTTCGCCGGACTCGGCGCACGAGTGTTCGGTGTAGATCGCGACGAGTCGATAGGAACAGCGATGGCTATGCTTCCGGGCTCCGGACACCATGCGATACCCATCGACCTCACGGCGATCGGTTCCGCTAACACGGTCGTGAGCGAAGCCGTCGATGCTGCGGGCCACATCCATGTGCTGGTCAACTCAGCAGGAATCGTCTTACTCGATCATGCGGAGGATCTCTCTGCCGAAGCATGGAACGCGACGATTGCCGTCAACCTGACGGCGTCGTTCTTTATGGCCCAGGCTGCCGGACGAGTGATGAAGGCCGCCCGCTTCGGCAGAATTATCAATCTTGCGAGCCAGGCAAGCGTCGTCGGGCTCGACCAGCATGTCGCCTACAGCGCGAGCAAGGCAGGCCTGCTGGGAATGACTCGGGTGCTGTCCCTCGAGTGGGCACCATTCGGAGTGACGGTTAACTCCGTCTCCCCGACGGTCGTCGAAACACCGCTCGGCAAGGCAGCATGGGCTGGCGAGCGCGGAGAGAAGATGAAGGCGCTCATTCCCGCCGGCAGATTCGCGAGGCCGGACGAGATCGCCGCGCTAATCGCGTACATCGCCGGGGACGACGCTGGGATGATCACCGGCGAAAACATCCTGATCGACGGCGGCTACTCAAGCGTCTGATCGTCCAGGTGCCGTCAGTCATGGCGCTCTCAAAAGCGCCGCATCGATCTCGTCGAGTTGTGCAGCTTTTAGTGGGCCGAATTCGAGTGCACCCGCGTTCTGCTTCGCCTGAGCCACGGTTCGAATCCCCGGAATTGGGATAAACGCACTACTCCGGGCCAGCAGCCAGCACAGGGCACCCTGGGCAACCGTGCGGCCGTCAGAGGCCAAAATATCCCTCACTCTAGCGAGCGCCTCGAGTTTCGCGCCCTCCGTGTGCTCGAAGTCCCATCCGCTCCTCACGTCGGTCGCGGAGAATCTGGTACTCGAACTGATGGTCCCAGTCAGCAGCCCCATCCCCAGCGGGCTACGCACGATATCCGCAAGTCCATGCCGCTCGGCAACCGCCAGCGTGTCCTTGTTGCCGTCGAGGATGTTGAAGCTCTGCTGCACCGCGGCGCAGTTCGGGCTGGCAGCGAAAAGTTCGGCACGAATGGGGTCGTCAGTGCTCCAGCCGAACGAGCGAACTTTGCCCGCTTCCACGAGCTCCTCAAGAGTGCCCAGCACGACCTCCGCCTCATCGATCGGGTAGTCGGGCAGGTGAAATTGGTAGAGGTCGATCCGATCCACGCCGAGCCTTCTCAGGCTCTGTTCACAAGCCCAGCGGATGTATTCCGGAGCGGCATTGCTCCCGGGCGATTCACGCGTACTTTCGTCGTAGGTGAACCCGAACTTGGTGGCGATCACGACGTCAGCCAGGTGGCCGCGCAGTCCTCGGCCAATTATGCGCTCGCTGTGGCCGCATCCATAAACGTCCGCGGTGTCGAAGAACGTTATTCCCGCGTCAAGGGCGGCATGGATCGCAGCAATCGATTCATTGTCGTCCACGTCGCCCCAGCCGATGGGAGCCCCTGCCCGTGAGTGCGGTCCACCGATAGCCCAGGAGCCAAAGCCGATCGCGCTAACTGACGGTCCGTCAGGGCCCAGCGTTCGCACCTCGGCGCGGGTCATGGCTTGCTCTCAAGCTGATCGCGCCAGAAGTGAGTGGGCTCATATCCAAGGACGCGCCGTGCCTTGGAAATAGAGAGGAGCGTTTCGTTTGTGCCGAGCGCGCGCTTGAGTGGCACAGTCGGAAAAAAAGCTGCAACGAGTTCGGCGTTCGGCCGCGTCATCACGGTGTCAGCTGCAGCGATGATGAAGCGGTCGAATCCTTTGGTCTCCCACTCGAGCGCCTTCTCAATCGCCTGCGCTCCGTCACGCGCATCGATGTATCCCCACAGATTCCAGTGGCGAAGGGCCGGGTCGGCGTCGAAGGTGGGAAAGTCAGCATAGCCGTCAGCGTTGATTACATTGGAGAAACGCAGCGCAACGATCTTGAGCTCGGGGTCCCAGCGGGCCATCTCGATAGCCATCTGTTCTTCGAGATGTTTAACGAGCGAATAAGTCGACTCCGGGCGGGCCGGGTACTCTTCGTCCACGGGTAGGTATGGCGGGGGGACATCAAAAGGTAACCCAAGCACGGTCTCGCTCGAGGCGTACACGATGTTCTTGATTTGTGCACGATGTGCGGCGTGAAACACGTTGTAGGTGGCGATGATGTTGTTATGAAAGGTTGCTACGTCGCTGACCATGCCCGGTGCCGGAAGCGCCGCCAGGTGCACGACGGCGTCGAAGCCGGAGTGCACGTCATCGACACCGAATATGGCGTCCACAACCTCGCCGTAATTCGTAAGGTTTACTCGAACAAAGCCGTCCTCGCGGGGTCCGGCGTGGTCGAAATTGACGACGGCGTGGCCGGCACTGCGTAGTTCCTGAAGAACGGTCGAGCCAAGTTTTCCTGAGCCTCCCGTGAGAGCAATCTTCATGACTGGAGGCCAACTTCCATTTGTTGTGGTAAACACCAAAATATTCCAACTGCACCGCGGCGGTCAATCCAGCAGAGTAAATTGGAAACCTTTCGCGCAGCGGGCGGTCAGCGATCTAACCGCCAATCTCCAAGCAGCGGAACTCCAGCTTTGGGTTATGAAGGTGGACCGGCTTAGCCAGATGCAGGGTCCGGCGCCGCATTGCGTGAGCCAGCGCCCATAGGCTGGAGGAATGAAATTTCGCTATCTCGGCAATTCCGGTCTGAAAATCTCCGAAATCACGTACGGAAACTGGCTCACCCACGGATCACAGGTCGAGAACGAAACGGCAACCAAATGCGTGCGGGCCGCCCTCGACAATGGCATCACGACCTTCGACACAGCAGATGTCTACGCCAACACCAAGGCTGAGACGGTACTCGGCGAAGCCCTGAAGGGCGAGCGCCGGGAATCTCTTGAGATCTTCACGAAGGTATTCTGGCCGACCGGACCAAAGGGGCCCAACGATTCAGGGCTTTCGCGCAAGCACATCCTTGAGGCTATCGATGGGTCACTAACCCGCCTTCAGACCGATTACGTCGACCTCTACCAGGCACACCGCTTCGATTTCAACACCCCGCTGGAGGAGACGATGCAAGCGTTCGCCGATGTCGTTCGTTCCGGCAAGGCGCTCTACATCGGGGTCAGTGAGTGGACCGCCGGCCAGCTTCGTGCCGGGGCAGCCCTGGCCAAAGAGCTGAACGTCCAACTAATCTCCAACCAGCCTCAGTATTCGGCCCTCTATCGGGTGATCGAGGATGAGGTGGTTCCCACCTCCCGCGAACTCGGCATCTCCCAGATTGTTTGGTCGCCGATCGCGCAGGGGGTTCTTACCGGAAAGTACAAGCCAGGCGCCCCACTGCCGGACGGCACGCGCGCAACCGACGCTAACGGCGGCGCCAGCACGATTGCTCGGTTCCTGGACAATAACGTGCTCACTCGCGTGCAGGAATTGGCACCGATCGCGCAGGAACTCAATCTCTCGATGGCGCAACTAGCTGTCGCGTGGGTGCTGCAGAACGATAACGTCGCTTCAGCCATCATCGGAGCATCCCGGCCCGAGCAGGTCACCGAGAATGTTGCCGCGTCCGGAGCCCAGATCCCGGCCGAGGCGCTCGCGAAAATTGAGACCATACTCGGCGACGCCGTCGTGCGCGATCCTTCACTCACCACCACATCGTCGCCGACAGACCGGCCGTCGTAGGAGCGAAAGCGCTCGTTCCCGCGGCGAGCCGGGCGCCGCTCAGTACGGGCGCTCGAACAGGAGCGCGATGCGCGGCTGGGCCGAGCATGGCCACCACCGGCACGACTGATCGGGTTCGTTTTAGAGTCTCGAACTCAAACGCAATTCGAACCGCCGGCACGTCGGGTTGAATCGTGCCGATTTGTACCATGCTTCGATCACCTGGGCGCCAACTAAATTGACCGCCGCCATATGCGCTCGAGCGTGACCACACTTGAGGAGCATGGTCCGAGGGTCAAGGTGAGCCGAGACCGCCACACACTGGCGCGTCGTGCGATGTGCAACTTGACGCGACGCCTCTATCGGCGGCGAAGTGCTTTGTCGGTTAGTGCCGGCGGGGTTGCCATGTACATGTCGTAGGCGAGGTCGGCCCCCGGGGGGACAATTTCGTCGATTCGGTCGAGCACATCGGCCGACAGGTCCAGATCGGAGGCGGTCAGCAGTCCGTCAAGCTGCTCCTGCGTACGTGGCCCAATGATCACTGATGTCACCGCCGGATGCGCTCCGACGAACCCGATCGCGAGTTGTGGCATAGTGAGGCCGGCCTCGGAGGCGAGCGCAGTCAGCTTGGCGAGGGCATCGAGCTTGGCGCGGTTACGATCCGCTTCGGGGTCATAGAAACCGGGTGAACGATCGGCGCGATGAGCGGATTCCAGGTTCGGCCGCCCCGAGAGCCATCCGCCATTCAATGGGCTGTAAGTGAGCGCGCCCATGCCGTACTTCTGCACCGTCGGGAAGATGGTGCCCTCGAGCGCGCGATTGAAGATCGAGTAGCGCGGCTGCTCAGTTAAAAAGCGGTGCGTGCCGCGGCGCTCCGCTGCCCATTGCGCTTCGACGATCAGTTCGGCCGGGAAACTGGAGGATCCGATCGCGCGGACCTTGCCGGTGCGCACCAGGTCGTCGAGTGCGAGGAGCGTCTCGTCGATGTCGGTCGTGTAGTCGAAGCGATGGATCTGGTAGAGGTCGATGTAGTCTGTGCCGAGCCGACGCAGGCTGTTCTCCACTTCACGCGTGATCCATCGACGGGACCCGCCCGCCATATTCGGGTCATCGCCAAACGGCAGCCCGAACTTGGTGGCGAGAATCACGTCTTCGCGTCGACCGGCGACCGCCTTGCCCACGATCTCCTCGCATTCGCCGAGGGAGTACACGTCAGCGGTGTCGAGGAAGTTGATGCCGTTGTCGATGGCGTTGCGGATGATGCCGATCGAGCCCTCGTGATCAGGGTTGCCCCACGCGCCGAACATCATGGTGCCGAGAGCGAATTCGCTCACCGACCAGCCCGTTGCTCCGAGAATGCGTCGTCTCATCATCTGCTCCCTGTGCACTCGATCTTTATGTTTCTATCTCACCAGCGGGTGGGAATTGTCAGTAGACCGATCCGCTCATCCGATTGCACATTTCTGTCAACTTCGACGGGAATGTGCCGTTAAGCATTGTGCGAGGGAGGGCCATCGGATTGGCTTGCGGCATGGAATTGCTCGATGAACTTCGCGAACTCATAATGCGGCACGCGGACGGCGGTATTCGTCGCGGGATTCTTGATGGCGTCGGTATCGCCGCGGTTCCGCGCACAACCGACCCCGCGGCGAGTGTGCTCGAACCGTCGCTGACAATCGTCGCGCAGGGCGCCAAGCGCACGAGCCTCGGCGACCGCGACTATGACTACACCGAGGGACAGTACGTCGTCACCTCGGTTGATCTTCCGGTCAACGGGTTCGTGCTCAGCGCCAGTGAAGAGAAACCGTTCGTCGTAATGAGCGTCGCACTGCGGCCCGGGCTCATCGCCAGCCTTCTACTCGACACGAACTCACTGGCACGGCCTACTGGATTTACTGGACTAGTAGTGAGCACGGCGCCACCGGAACTCCTCGACCCCGCCGTTCGCCTGCTGCGACTGCTCGATCACCCGGCCGACATCGCCGCCCTCGCGCCCGGGATCGAGCGAGAGATCGTGTGGCGCCTGCTCACCGGCGAACAGGCTGCAATTATGCGACAAATCGGTCTCGCCGATGGCAGCCTCGCGCACGTGTCCCGCGCCATCCGCTGGCTGCGAGAGCACTACGCCGAGCCGGTGCTCGTCGAAGACCTGGCGGAGCAGGCGGGCATGAGCTCCGCAACGTTCCACCGCCACTTCCGCGCCGCGACGTCGATGACCCCGATCCAGTTCCAGAAGCAACTCCGATTGAGCGAAGCACGCCGGCTGCTCCTCACGGCATCTGACGACGTTGCTGGCGTCGGATACACAGTCGGTTACGGAAGCGCATCGCAATTCAGCAGAGAATATCGGCGCTCGTTCGGCCGACCACCAGCACTCGACGCCAACACGCTCAGGGCCGCCGGAGGTCTAGCACAGAGTGTTCCTTGATCGCGAGAGCGCTCATGGATGAGTTCAAGCGCGAACCTCGCATCACTGCAGGGAAAGCCGTCTCCGCCCGTCTTCGGATGGCATAGAACGTGTCGCGGGATATCCCCTGCGCGACACGGAACATCGTCGCCGAACAGCGCGAAGCGGCCGGGAGCTACTGACAGGTCGTGAGACCGACACGAGGATCAACAGGCTCATGCCTCACCAACGAGGGGAAATGCCAGCACCAAACATCGCCATCGATTCCAGCATCGAAGCCGGTCAGGACTCTCGCGGGCGTGGCCTGGGAACCCCGGGCTCCAGAAACGTGTTATCCCACGCATATCGAGCCTCATTTGCCTCGTTGCGACGCTCGATGACCGCGACACCAGCGTTGTAGAGCGCGTCGGCGACAATGGTGGGGTCACCAAGGTAGCCGCTGATCATGGCACCATCGCGCAGAATGACCAGCTGGTCCGCCACGCGCGAGGAATCGGGCACTCGAAGCTCAACCAGGAACTCCTCGAGCGCGCCCTTGAACCACTGCCTGTGCGTGTTGACCACGTGGCGGATGGGATGGTCCGGGTCCGCGTATTCTGCGGCCGCGTTGATAAAAGGGCATCCGCGAAACCCAGGAGAGCAACTCTCCTGGCCGATGCCATCGACGATCATCCGAAGTGACTCGGCCGGATTTCCGGGCGCGGCTGCGCGAGCAGACTCCACCGCGGCGCGCTCCCACTCGGCCCGTCGCTCGAGGTAGGCGACGATGAGGTCTTCCTTGGTCGGGAAATGCCGGTAGAAGGTCACCTTGGTGATGCCAACCTGCGCGACGATCCGATCGGCGCTGACCGAGCGCAGACCGTTCGCGTAGAACAGCTCGGTCGCGGCATCCAAAATGCGCTGGCGTGTGGCTGGTCCTGTTCGCGTGCTGATCGTCGCTGACTGGTTTGCGCTCGACATTATCTTCCTCACCTTACTTGTCGCCCGATTTCTCGTGGTTCTGAAATCGAGGTTGCGCTCCTTCGAGATTTGCTGCATGCTCTCGGTAGCGTTACTAGTTAGTCTACATTCAAATCACGAAGGAGCAAGACATGTCATCACCCACTCCCGTCATCTTCATCCACGGACTCTGGATCCACTCCGCCGCGTGGCAGCCCTGGCAGGACCTGTTCCGCGCCGAGGGTTACGAGCCTTCCGCGCCCGGATGGCCCGGAGATCTGCAGACCGTCGAGGCAACACGGAAGAACGCGGCGGCTCTCGCCGGCGTGGGCATCGACGACATCACCGCCGCATACCGTGCCGTCATTGCCGACCTGCCGTCAAAGCCGATCGTTATCGGCCACTCGTTTGGCGGGCTCATCGCCCAGAAGCTGCTCTCGTCGGGCGACGCCATCGCTGCGGTCGCGATCGACCCCGGTCAGATCAAGGGTGTGAAGCCCGTGCCGTTCGCGCAGATCCGCTCGGGACTCCCGGTGTTGAAAAGCCCGGGCAACCGCAAGAAGGCGGTCTCACTCACGGCGAAGCAATTCCGCTACGGCTTCGGCAACGCCATCAGCGAGACCGAATCGAACCGGCTGTATGCCGAGTGGACCATCCCCGGCCCGGGTCGACCGCTGTTCGAGGCCTCGACCGCCAACTTCAGCAAAACCTCCCCCGCCGCCGTTGACACGAGCAAGTCCGATCGCGGGCCGCTCCTCTTCATCGCCGGAGGCAAAGACCACACGGTGCCGCAGGTCGTCGCCGAGGCCGCGTACCACCTCTACTCGAAGTCCGCGGCGGTCACCGACCTGCGCGTGTTCCCCGACCGTGGCCACTCTCTCGTTCTCGACTCAGGGTGGCGGGGTGTCGCCGACGCAACGCTTGCCTGGCTCAAATCCCACTCGCTCTAACGCCTCCGGCAAGTGCCGGTATCAAGAAGAACCCAAAACAACCAAAGGACACAAAGATCATGAAACTCCGCACATCCCTCCGCGTAGCAGCCATCGGCCTCGGCGTTGCCGCGCTGACCACAACCGCCGCCATCGCACCCGCCCTGGCCAACTCCACCTCGCCCACCCCGTCTCCCGTTGCCAAGCCAACCATCGTGCTGGTTCACGGGGCCTGGGCGGACTCCTCAAGCTGGGACAACGTGCGCCAGCAACTTCAAAGGGACGGCTACACCGTGCTCGTGCCGCCGAACCCGCTGCGCGGGCTGAGCAGCGACGCCAGCTACCTCTCGACCTACCTCGCCCAGCGCGCGACCGGCCCAGTGGTCCTCGTCGGACACTCATACGGCGGCGCCGGCATCACTAACGCAGCGCTGTCAGACCCCGATGTGAAAGCCCTGGTCTACGTCGACGCGTTCATGCCCGACAGCGGCGAGAGCGTCGGATCGATCGTCGGCTCCTCAACGTCGGCGCTCAACGTGGCCGACCCGACATCCGTCTACGACGTCGTCGGATTCGCCGACGGCTCAGCCGAGGCCTACCTGAAGCCGGCCGTGATCGAGAAAGACGTCGCAGCCGACCTCTCGCCCCTGGAACAGCAGACCATCATCGCCGACCAACTCCCCATCTCCCTCGGTGCGGTGTCCGAAGTTTCGGGAACCCCCGCCTGGAAGACAATCAGAACCTACTCAGTGATCGGCACGCAGGACCTGGTTCTGCCCGAGGCGACCCAGCTGCAAGAAGCACACCGCGCCCACGCCACGATCACCCTCGTCAACGGATCGCACCTGTCGCTGATCTCCAAATGGCGTCAGGTGGCCCAGACAATCGAAGCGGCCGCGCGCTAACCCACAGGCAACGGGTCACCCCTCCATACGGGGGTGACCCGCTGCGGCTCCCCCGTGCTGCGAAGCAACCCCCTGGCCCAACCCATCCACATACATCGATAGGAGTATCACCATGACAACCGACCCCACGAACCCCGAATATGAAAAGGCACTCGACGAAGCCGAACGGATGCTCGGATTCCGCCTCGAGCGCTTCCTCGGAACCGCAGATACCGAACCATCCAACGCAGCCGACTTCAAACGAATCGCGACCATTCAAGCGTTCGGTGCCGCCTGGCCGCGCACCGAGTTCCTCGATACCCGCACCCGCGCACTCGTCTCCGTGACGATCGCCGCCACACTCGGGGTATTGGAACCACTGCGTGGACAACTGCGCATCGCCCTCAACAACGGCGTGACAAAAGAAGAGATCGTCGAAGCCTTCATTCAGATCGCCGCCTACGCCGGAGCCGCGCGAGCATTCGAAGGCTACGGTATCGCCGCCGAGGTCTTCGCCGAATAGCAACCCGGCATCAGAGCGATTCAGTTGATTCCTCGCGGTTTCACGTCACATCGAGACCCTTTGGATCACGTTGAAACTCGACTGGATGTGGTCAAAGCGTGGTCACGTTAAAGATGTCCTGATACATGACCTGTCGAGCAATGCGTGTCATTCGACGTTTCACACAGGCCTGCGTCGCGATCGATGACCCTCATCCGTCACACGCGCGACCTGCTGAGACGACGCCCCGTTACTGGGGATCTCCGTTGAGAAGCCAACGCGAAACCGAAATCTCTAACAGCACGAGCGGCCCCGCAACGGAAGGTTGGCCGACGTCGAACCCGCGGTATTTCCTTTTGAATTGACTGACCTGCTCCTGGTATTCGCGTGGTTGCTCGTGAATCACAACGGCTCCCTCTGCGACCAGCGTGCGAGGCGGGCTTCCGTCCACAGCGATCGTCACCCGCGGATTGTTTCGAACGTTTTCAAGCTTTCGGCTGGCTGCTGGGCTAGCGACCCAGAACTCGCCGGACGAGTAGACGAACCATACGGGCACCGTATGAGGCGAGCCGTTTCCTCTCACGGACGAGAACCACAGGGTCTCTGCTTTATCCAGGCGGTATACTTGCTGGGCTGAAATCTGGGCAGTCATGCTGCCCCGGCGCTATCCACAAGAACTCGAACGGCACCGACGATGCTGGCTCGCGACTCCTTCGCATCGAGGTTTGCTGGCGTGAGGACCGGCGTCAGTCCGGTCCCCGCGATGCTCACGTGGATGATCATGTTCAGGAGCTGCTCAGCGGACATCTGTGACGACACCAGACCGGATCTCTGGGCCTCGGCAAGCAGCGCAATCTTGTTCGCGTGCGAGTTGAGGACCTGCGGGGGAAGACTGTCGTCGCTTCGCTCGAGTTGATACCACGCCGATAGTCGCACGATGTCGGGATTGGCCTCGTAGTAGTCGAAGAGGCTTCCCGCATATTCGGGCAAATCCGTTGCATCAAAGGGAACGTCTTCGACCGTGCGCGCGGCGAGTTCGTCGAAAACCGCGTCGAAGAGCTGTGCTTTGCTCCCAAAATATCGGAAGAGCAGAGAGTTGTTGACGCCTGCTTCCGTGGTGATCCTGTCGACCCGCGCACCAGCGATCCCGTGCGCGGAGAACTCGCCAACGGCGGCCCTGAGGATTCGCGCTTTCGTATCTGCGGCTCGTGTATTCACGGTTCCACAATAGTTAAGTAACTACTCACTTGCAAATGGTTGCGGGATGTTCTATCTTCAATGTGTAAGTAACTACTTACTATAAAGATGAGAGATGGAATCGTGAGCAAAACAGTTGTCATCACAGGCACCACAACCGGACTAGGCCGGGCGACCGTTGAGAAGTTCTCCGCGGAGGGTTGGAACGTCGTCGCTACCGTTCGTAAGGCGGCAGATTTGAACATCTACGATGGGTGGGCGAACGTTAAGACGCTCCTCCTTGATGTGGACGATGAGTCGGCCGCGCCCGCATTCGCCGCAGATGCTATCGCCGCTTTCGGTCGCGTCGACGTGCTGGTCAACAACGCTGGCTACTTCCAGATGGGACCGCTGGAATCCTCCAGCATGGACCAGATTCACCGTCAGTATCAGACCAACGTCTTCGGGCTGCTGGCACTGACCCAGGCTTTCCTTCCGGTGCTGCGCGCCCAGGGTTCGGGCGTTGTGGTCAACATCGCGTCTATCGGAGCAGAGGGCGGCTACCCGTACACATCCGTGTATTCGTCGTCGAAGGCCGCGGTCCTCACGATCAGCGAAGCGCTGAACATTGAGATGAACGGATTCGGAGTGCAGGTGAAGGCGGTAATGCCGGGGCAGCACGCGACCCGCATTTTCAGCAAGATCGACGGTCCCGACATCAAGGTGGACGCCTACGAGGCGGGGATCAAGGCCTTCTTTGACAATGTTCCGGAGTCCGGTTCAGAGTCTTCGGTCGTCGGCGACGTCGTCTACGAGGCCGCCACCGATGGACGCCGCAACAAGGTGCACTATTACGCTGGGCCGGATGCTCTTGCTATCCCCAGGCTGAAGAGAATCCTTGGAATCCACAATTACTGGGAAGAGTTTCAGGCCTTCGTTGAGGGAAACCCGAGTCCGCTCTGGACAACGCTCAACGTTCCGGCAGGGACGTCGCCGCTCGAGCGCGTTCTCTAACTCCAGACGCCTCGCACCCAGGCACGCCCTCACGCAGCCGAGCAACCCGGCTGCGTGAGGAGTCGTCGTCCGCGAAATCCACTACTGCGCGGTTCGCGTTGACATCATTTTTCGTAAAGGTCGCGCGTCGGTCGGAGCAGGGCGCTGGAGTCACCGTCAAGGACGATGAGCGTCGCCTCCACGGCCCGCAGGATGTGAGCCTGGATGGTGTCAAAAGCTGCCGCCTCATCTCCAAGTTCTGTTGCATCGATGATCTCCAGATGCGAGTCGGCAATGTCACCGGGAGTGCCGTGGTCTGGCCCGTAGTTAGCTGCCAACGCGGTCTGCATTTGCGCACCAATGGCCGAGTACGCCCGAGAAAGCGCCGAATTGACTGCGGGGTCCACCAGCGCAGCGTGAAACGCGTGCTTGAGATTTGCAATCGCCAAGGCGTCAGCATCCGGGAGTGCTCGCAACGCCTGCAGAACGTGGCGAGGACGATCGAGTGGGACTCGTCGGGCAGCGCAGATTCGAACTGCCGCCCCTTCGAGAGCCAGCCGAGTGTTGTAAATGTCGACAATGCCCTCGAGGAAGCAAAGCTGCCACCGATGACCATTCACGATCTACGTCACACCGCTGCGAGCCTGGCGATCTCCGCGGGGGCCAACGTCAAAGCTGTTCAGCGCATGCTCGGACACGCCTCCGCAGCCATGACCCTCGACACTTACGCTGATCTATTTGACGACGATCTTGATTCTGTTGCAATGCGCTTGAGTGAGGCTGCTACGTCTACAAATGTGGTCAAAATGTGGTCAAAAAATCAAAACGGTCACCCGTGAGGGCGACCGTCTGACCATCACTTCCGTGCAAACAAAGGGAAGTAGCGAGGGCGGGACTCGAACCCGCGACACCACGATTATGAGCCGTGTGCTCTAACCACCTGAGCTACCCCGCCGGGACGCCACCGGATTGTGTCCGGGGGCGAGAGCCCCCTGTGGGAATCGGACCCACTACCTCTTCCTTACCAAGGAAGTGCTCTACCAATGAGCTAAGGGGGCGCACAAAGCTGGCACGCCCCAAAGGCGCGCGCCGTTTTGGCACCGTAAGAGACTAGCATCCGGCGGTAGCCGGTTACGCCCTCCAGAACGTGGGACGCTACTCCGCTCGCAACGCGAACGACTACTGCACCCAGAACTCGTTACCCTCCGGGTCCTGCATGACGATGTGGTGTTCGCGCACGGGCCCCCAGTTGTCGTCGTAGTCGACCACGACCGTTGCGCCCGACCCCGAACACCCCATCGAGTGTGCTCGCGATGCGGGTGCGCGACGCCCAGAACCCACAAGAGGAGCACACTCGATGAGGGGGTGGAGGGGGGTGGGGTGGGGCGGGGTGGGCAGCGCGCGGATGCCCACTACCCCTCCTAGTTCTCGAGCTCCAGGATGGTCCCCTCCGGCGAGAAGTCGGGCACAGGGATGCCTGGCAGCGCGAACGCCGTGAACGACGGGCCCTCGCCCGACAGCACGAGTCCGATTGCGGGGTCGAACCTGGCGCTCCCGGAGCCGAACAGCCGCGAGGGCGCCCCCGCGACCGCGTTGGCCTCAAGCGACACCTGGTAGTCGTCGCGCGCGGCGACGAGCAGGATGCACTCCTCGACACTTTCTCGCACATAAATAAGGACGTCGTCCGATGCGTGCAGCCACCGCACTCCGCCCGTGTTAAGCACCGGGTGCTCGCGACGCAGGTGGATGAGCGTCGCATACAGGTCGATCGTCGACGCCGACGCTTCCGCCTGGTCCCACGGCATCGGCGTGCGCGAGTCCTCTCCATCGTCGCCGACGAGTCCGAACTCGTCGCCCGCGAAAACGACCGGGATGCCCGGCATGGTCACCGATAACCCCAGCGCGACAGGCACCGTGCCCGGCTGGGCATGTGTCAGGAACCGCGGGGTGTCGTGCGTGTCCAGGGCGTTCATGTTGTGCAGCCGCACCTGCCAGGGGAACCCCGCCGCGAACCGGGTGTGCGCCTGGAACACCTCGACGCCCGTGTAGCTCGGGATCGTGCCGAACGGCAACCCGAAGTAGCTCGACTCCCTCTGGCCCGTCGACAGCCAGCCCCAGATCGGGCGGGTGAAGTTCGTGTAGGTCATGGCCCCGTGCCACGCGTCACCCTGGAAGTCGCTGGCGGCATCGTTGGTCGACTCCCCCAGCAGCAAGGTGTCGGGGTTGATCTCGATCATAGTTTTGCGGATGATCTGCCGAACCTCCGCGTTCAGATCCTGGTCGAGGTACCGCCCCGTCATGTTGGCGACGTCGATGCGCCAGCCATCCAGGTTGTAGGGCGGCCGCAGCCACTTCGCGACCACCGAATCCGGCCCCTCGATGAAGCGGTCGCGCAGTTCCTGCGAGTTCCAGTTGAATTTCGGCAGGCTCGGCACGCCAAGCCAGGACACATAACTGGTCTGCTCCGGATCGAGCCAATAGTAGAACGCACTCTCGGGCGCGCCGGGATTGGCGTGGGACGCCACAAACCACTCATGCGCGTCGCCGGAATGGTTCGAGGTGAGGTCGCCGATGATGTGCATTCCGCGGCGGTGCACCGCCTCGATGAGCGAGACGTACGCCTCATCCCCGCCCAGCAGCGGGTCGATCTGCTCGAACGACAACGCGTCGTAACGGTGGTTGGACCGGGCCGGGAATACCGGGGTCAGGTACACGAGGTTCACCCCGAGCCGCTCGAGGTGGTCGAGGTGCTCCTCGATCCCCTTCAGGTCGCCGCCATAGAACTGGGTCGCCGTCGAAGGACCGATGTGGATGACGGGATCCGTCCACTCCGCCGGTTCCGCCCAGTCGGGCAGCGTGCGGTCATCCGCCTTCCCCGACCGCGCGAACCGGTCGGGGAAGATCTGGTACATCACCTTCGACGCGGCCCACTCGGGTGCTTTCGGGTAGGTGACCAGCTTGAAGTCCTCGGTATCGAGGGTCTCGGTCGTGTGCACTCCGGTGCCGTTCACCCACAGGTTTCGGCCGTCACCCATTTTGATGAGAAACCGGTAGCCGTGTACGGGGTTTTCGACCTCGATCTCGGCCTCCCACCAGTCCCAGCCGTTGATGGTCGCGATCAGGCTCGCGACCGAAAACCGCGGCTCCCGATTCGGGTTCGAGCGGGTGCGCACAGCAGTGACAGCGCCGAACTCGTGCGGGATGCGGATCCGCACCCGAACGTGTTCGCCGAGCTGCGGCGAATTGGTTGAAACGAACAGTGGCGAGCCGTCGTGGTGGGGCTCGAGCAGGGAGCCGTCAGTTGCCATAGAGAAGACCCTTTCACACGAAATAGCCCGGGAGATTTCCGCTGGATTACGTCTGCGCCTATCGTTCCCCTGTGACCAAAACCACGGGGCCGTCCGAGTGGTGGCGCAGCGCGTCGATCTACCAGATCTATCCGCGCTCGTTCGCCGACTCGGATGGCGACGGCCTGGGCGACCTGCCCGGCATTACCCACCGACTGGCCCAGTTGGAGAGCCTCTCCCTCGACGCGATCTGGCTTTCGCCGTTCTACGCGTCGCCCCAGAAGGATGCCGGCTACGACGTCTCCGACTACTGTGCCGTCGACCCGCGCTTCGGTACGCTCGACGACTTCGACGCACTGCTCGCCGAAGCTCACCGTCTTGGAATGCGCGTGCTCATCGACCTTGTGCCCAACCACACCTCCGACCAGCATGCCTGGTTCCAGGCTGCGCTCGCGGCGGGCCCCGGGAGTGAGGAGCGTTCCCGCTACCTGTTCCGGGATGGCACGGGCGTGAGCGGCGAGATTCCCCCGAACAACTGGACGTCGGTGTTCGGCGGCCCCGCCTGGGAACGCGTCATCGCTCCTGACGGCACCCCGGAACAGTGGTACCTGCACCTCTTCGACGTGTCACAACCCGACCTCGACTGGACCAGTGAGTGGGTGCGGGCGCAGTTCCGCGACATCCTGCGCTTCTGGCTGCGCCGGGGCGTCGACGGGTTCCGGGTGGATGTCGCGCACGGCCTGGTGAAGAAGGCCGGGCTTCCCGACTTCACGGCCCCCGCGCATCCGAACGACATCCCGACTGCGGACTACCCTTACTGGGCGCAGCCCGGCGTGCACGAGATCTACCGGGACTGGCACGACGTTCTGCTGGAGTTCGGCCCCGACCGCATCCTCTGCGCGGAGGCCTGGGTCGAACCGCTCGACAACCTTGCGAACTGGGTGCGGCCCGACGAGATGCAGCAGGCGTTCAACTTCACGTTCCTTGAGGCCCCGTGGTCGGCGAGCGCGATCGGATCGGCCATCCGCGACTCGATCGAGGCATTCGACCGGGTCGGGTCGGTGGCGACCTGGGTGCTCTCAAACCATGACGTCATTCGTGCCGCGAGCCGTCTCGGCCTGGAGTCACCTCCGCCGCAGGGTGACGGAATCGGTCCTGCGAGCGAGCCCAAGCCCGACGAGCAGCTCGGCTTGCGTCGCGCCCGCGCGGAGACGCTGCTGATGCTCGCTTTGCCCGGCAGCGCCTACATTTACCAGGGCGACGAGCTCGGCTTGCCCGAAGACGTCGAGCTGCCGGATTCCGCCCGGCAGGACCCGAGCTTCTTCCGCAATCACGGCCGAATCTACGGCCGGGATGGATGCCGCGTGCCGATTCCCTGGGAGGCGGATGCTCCCGCCTTCGGCTTTTCGCCGACGGGCCGCAGCTGGCTGCCGCAGCCGCCCGACTGGGCACGGTTCGCCCGGGACCAGCAGCCGGTGCCGCGCGAGGCCCACGAGTTCGCGACCACGACGAACACGCTCTCGCTGTTCAGCCGCGCCCTGGAGTTGCGGCGTATCCACCAGTTGGGCGCTGGCAGAATCGAGTGGCTGGACGGCCTCGGCGACGACGTGATCGCGTTCCGGTCGACCGGTCTGGCGACAATCACGGTGGTCTCAAACCTGGGCACGAGGCCCATTGCGCTACCGGCCGGCAATCCCCTGGTGCACAGCGAGCGCCCGTGGCCGGATGCGGCGCTGAGTGAACTGTCGCCGAATACGACGATCTGGATGACCGACGCCGACGGCAGGCCGATAAACCAGGCTTAGTGGGCGGTGTTGGCTTTCAGCCACACGAACGAGTCGACGGGCGTCCCGTTGATGTTGATCTCGAAGTCGAGATGCGGGCCTGTGCACTCTCCCGTGCATCCGGTGAGTCCGAGCGGTTCGCCTTCGGTAACGGTGTCTCCGACCTGCACGGTTTCTGAACCGGCGGTCATGTGGGCGTAGATGGCGGTGAAGGCGTGGCCACCAACGACCGAATCGACGGCGACGTACTGGCCGAAGGTGCCGGCGTCTTCGCTGGCGCTCACCGTCCCCGCCGCGACGGAGTAGATGGGAGCCTTGTCGCCCGTGCCGAAGTCGGTGCCGTTGTGGAAGGTCGAGCAGCCCTTACACGGGGCGACTCGGGGACCAAACGGTGAGACCACCGGAACCGCGGTGTTGAACGGCCAGCGAATCGGGCCGGAGTTGTTGACGATGTAGCCGATGTCACCGGCCTCCAGGTCATACAACTCCCGGGCGGAGAGCGCGGAGACAGAATCGCGGGAGATGGTGGTGCTCTTTGCTGAGCTGGCTTCGATGTGCTGGCCGTCGATTGTCGCGGATGGCGCCTTCGTGCTGGTGAGGGCGGACCCTGTGGATGTCGCCGACGCGGACGTGGACGAGAACAGCATGGGGGAGCCGACTGTGGCGATGGCGAACGCGGCCGCAAGGGCGAGCGCCACGAGTGAGACAAGCCCCTTGGCGATCCGCTTTCCCAGGCGTGCGCGAGGCGGACGAGTGCTGCCCGCAGGATGCTTAACCGACGACTTGACGGCGGCCCTCATCCTGCGGTCTTCCGCGGCCCGCTTGCGAGCTGCCCGCCGTGATCGAGGCGTCGACCGTTCGCGTAGGTCCCGGCGCCGAACGAGCATTGCGTCGGGTTGAACGAGCATTGCGTCGGGTTGAACGAGCATTGCGTCGGGAGTCAGCTGGTCAGCGGGGTCGATCTTCGACAACACAGCTCCTTCCTCGACGCTGATAGCGCTACCGCGCTGGCGGGTTTGGACGGCCCAAACGGACGCGACAAATTATCACGAACCGATAACGGACCCCCAAAGCCTATCCGGATGTATGGAATTGGCCAAGTCACCTCTTCGGGCGGCCCGCTAACCTGGTCAGATTTCGTCACACGACAACCGCCCGCCGGCGATTGTATACAAGGTAAAGTCGGCGCATGCGCGCTAGCGAGACGGCCTACCAACTGCTGCGGGACGAGATCATCCAGTGGAAGCTCGAACCGGGCACGCCCCTCGGCGAAGTGGAGACGTCACAGCGACTCGGCGTCTCTCGAACCCCCCTGCGTGAGGCGCTGTCACGGCTGGTCGCGGAGGGCCTCGTGCGCACGGGTCCGGGTCGTACTGCTGTCGTGACCAGCCTTTCGCGCGACGATATTGTCGAGCTTTTCGAGCTGCGAGAGGCTCTCGAGACGCAGTCGGCCCGGCTGGCGGCGCGGCGTCGAGACGCGGTCGTCTTCGAGGAGCTGCGGGCGGACTTCCTGGCAAACGTCCGCGCCGACGAACGCCCCTACGACCTTGCGGACGCGCTCGATCGAGCGATCGATGAGGCCGCCGCGAGCACCTACCTGTCCGCTGCGCTGCGCGACCTTCGCGGGCACCTCGCGCGGGTGCGGCGCACCGCTCACGCGAATACCGAGCGACTCGATCGGGCCACCAGTGAGCATGTGCTCATCGTTGACGCCATCCTGGCCCAGGATGAGGCGCTTGCTGCGTCTGCGACCTCGGTGCATCTTCACAACAGCCTTGCAAACATCCTGGCGTCGCTGCCCGAGGGAGATTGAGTCCCTCCCGGTATACAAAATCGGCACATTTGTCCCACAAAGCGCTAATATGGCCCATGTTGTATACATTGGCCGCTGCACCGATCGATGCTGTGAGGCCGAACGGCGCCAGGAAGAGGATTCGCGCATGAAGCTCCATCCGGTTCGCACCTACCGCAGCGACGAGAACCTCGCACGCGAAGACCAGCTGGCCTGGAAGATCGCCGAGGTCGCGTCCGAGAACATCGAGCCGACGGATGCGGTCGTCGACATGGTCATCAACCGCGTGATCGACAACGCCAGCGTCGCTACCGCCTCCCTGCGCCGCGGCCCCATCATCGCGTCGCGGTCGCAGGCGGCCGCGCATCCTGTTTCTCGCGGAGGCTCGGGCAGCACCGTCTACGGCACCACTGAACTCACAAGCCCCGAGTGGGCTGCCTGGGCCAACGGTGTCGCCGTGCGCGAGCTCGATCACCATGACACGTTCCTCGCCGCCGAGTATTCGCACCCGGGCGACAACATTCCGCCCATCCTTGCGGTCGCGCAGCACACAGGGAAGTCCGGCGCCGACTTGGTTCGGGGAATCGTGACCGGCTACGAGATCCAGATCGATCTCGTCAAGGCCATCAGCCTGCACGCGCACAAAATCGACCACGTGGCCCACCTCGGCCCCAGCGCCGCAGCGGGCATCGGCACTCTCCTCGGCCTGCCGACCGAGATCATCTTCCAGGCCATCGGCCAAGCCCTGCACACGACCACAGCCACGCGCCAGTCGCGCAAGGGCGAGATCTCGACCTGGAAATCGCACGCCCCCGCCTTCGCGGGCAAGATGGCCGTCGAGTCCGTGGACCGCGCGATGCGCGGCCAGACCAGCCCCACGCCCATCTACGAGGGCGAGGACGGGGTCATCGCCTGGCTGCTCGACGGACCGGATGGCCGCTACGAGGTTCCCCTGCCCGAGCACGGTGAGGCGCGCCTCGCCATCCTCGACAGTTACACCAAGGAGCATTCCGCCGAATACCAGGCGCAGGCGTGGATCGACCTGGCGAGGCGCCTGGGCACAGAGAATCCCGGGCTGCGCGACCCGGCGAACATCGAACGCATCGTGCTGCACACGAGCCACCACACGCACAACGTGATCGGGTCGGGCGCGAACGACCCGCAGAAGTACGACCCGAAGGCGAGCCGCGAAACGCTCGACCACTCGATTCCGTATATTTTCGCGGTCGCGCTGCAGGATGGCGCCTGGGATCACAACACGTCGTACTCCCCCGAGCGTGCCGGTCGCGCCGACACCGTCGAGCTGTGGCACAAGATCACCACCGCCGAAGACCCCGAGTGGACGCGCCGCTACCATTCGCTCGATCCGAAAGAGAAAGCGTTCGGCGGCCGTATCGAGATCGACCTGGCCGACGGCAGCCGCATCGTCGACGAGATCGCGGTGGCGGATGCGCATCCGCTGGGTGCCCGTCCGTTTGCCCGCGCGCAGTACATCCAGAAGTTCCGCACCCTCGCCGAGGGCGTGCTGCCGGACGCCGAGATCGAGCGCTTCCTCGACGTGGCCCAGCGGCTGCCGGAGCTGACCGCGGCCGAGCTCGGCGGTCTCAATATCGTGACCGACCTCTCCGACATCGTCAATCCGACGGGCATCTTCTAATGAAGGGCATCTTCTAATGCTGTACACCCACGTTTCGGCCGCCGAGAAGCGGGCCACCTTCCGCACGCAGCTCGAAAGCGGCAAACTGCTGCGCTTCCCGGGCGCCTTCAATCCGCTCAGCGCCGCCCTCATCCAGGAGAAAGGTTTCGAGGGCGTCTACATCTCGGGCGCGGTGATCGCCGCCGACCTCGGCCTGCCCGACATCGGCCTTACGACACTCACCGAGGTTGCGACCCGCGGTGGCCAGATCTCGCGGATGACCGACCTGCCGACCCTGATCGATGCCGACACGGGATTCGGCGAGCCCATGAACGTCGCACGCACGGTGCAGACCCTCGAGGATGCGGGCGTCTCCGGCCTGCATATCGAAGACCAGGTCAACCCGAAGCGCTGCGGTCACCTCGATGGCAAGGCCGTCGTGGACTCCGAGACGGCGATCAAACGCATCCGGGCGGCGGCGGATGCACGCCGCGACCCCAACCTGTTGATCATGGCGCGCACCGACATCCGCGCCGTCGAGGGGCTGGCAGCGGCAATCGACCGGGCGAAGGCCCTGGTGGATGCCGGCGCCGACGCCATCTTCCCCGAGGCGATGAAAGACCTCAGCGAATTCGAGGCGATGCGCGCAGCGATCAGCGTGCCGATGCTCGCCAACATGACCGAGTTCGGCAAGAGCGAGCTGTTCACGGTCGAGCAGCTCGAGGACGTCGGAGCGAACCTGGTCATCTACCCCGTGTCGCTGCTGCGCCTCGCGATGGGAGCCGCCGAGCGCGGTCTCGACACGCTGGTCGCGGAGGGTTCGCTGAACAGCGAAGTGCCGAACATGCAGACGAGAGCTCGGCTCTACGAACTCAACGACTACGCGGGGTACAACAGCTTCGACGAGTCGGTCTTCAATTTCACGCTCTAACACACTGGCAACGACAGCACGCGGTAAGACTGAATAGACCCCCAAAGCACAAAGGAGTGGGCATGCTCGAGGACAAAGAAATCTACAAGGGACTCGCCGGCGTTCCGGTCGACTACACGGCCATCTCGAAGGTGAACCCCGACACCAACTCGCTGCTCTACCGCGGCTACCCGGTGCAGGAGTTGGCGGCCCAGAAGTCGTTCGAGGAGGTCGCCTACCTGCTCTGGCATGGTGAACTCCCGACGCCCGCGCAGCTCTCCGAGTTCGAGAAGCTCGAGCGCTCCCAGCGTGCCCTCGACGCCAACGTGCGGCGCGTCATCGACGACCTGCCGCTGACCGCGCATCCGATGGACATTGTGCGCACCGCCGTGAGCGTGATCGGCGCCGACGACCCCGATGCCGCAGACGCGAGTCCCGCGTCGAACCTCGCCAAGTCGATCGCGCTTCTCGCGAAGCTCCCTGCGATCATCTCCTACGACCAGCGCCGTCGACGCGGGCAGGAGCTCATCGAGCCCCGCGCGGACCTCGGCTACTCGGCGAACTTCCTGAATATGACGTTCGGTGAGGTCCCCAGCGACGTCGTGGTGGATGCGTTCGATGTGTCGATGATCCTCTACGCGGAACACTCCTTCAACGCCTCGACCTTCACAGCACGGGTCGTCACCAGCACGCTGTCCGACCTGTATTCGGCAGTGGTCGCGGCGATTGGCGCCCTCAAGGGACCCCTTCACGGCGGTGCGAACGAGGCTGTCATGCACATCTTTGACGAGATCAAGACGGCCGACAACGCGGATGCCTGGCTCGAGCAGGCCCTCGCCGACAAGCGCAAGATCATGGGCTTCGGCCATCGCGTCTACAAGAACGGCGATTCTCGCGTTCCCACCATGGAGACCGCGCTGAAGACGCTGATCGTCGAGTACGACCGTCCCGACATGCTCGCGCTGTACGACGCCCTCAACGAGGCCATGCAGTCGCGCAAGGCGATCAAGCCCAACCTCGATTACCCGAGCGGCCCCGCCTACAACCTGATCGGCTTCGACACCGACATGTTCACGCCGCTGTTCGTCGCCTCACGCATCACGGGCTGGACAGCGCACATCATGGAACAGCTCGCGTCGAACGCCCTCATCCGCCCCCTGTCTGTCTACAACGGGGTCGACGAACGACACCTCACCGCCTGAGGCCGCGCGACGAGCGTGTCGTCAGAACAGCTGCAGGCCCCCACGAAAAAGCGTGAGAATGCCCACCACGAATACGACGACGCCAAAGAGAACAATTGAGAATGGTGTGTTCCTCACGGATCGGTAGCGGTCCCAATTCGACGAACGTTCCGGAACACACTTGAGCACCCAGCGGTGAAAGATGACAATGAGCAGTCCGGCCACTGTCAGCACTGACCCAATGATCACTGGAGCGATCACGACGTGCGGCATGCTGCCCACGATATCTAAGGCGTTGCCTTGCCCCGACTGGGCGTCGCGATCATCCGCGCCGGACTCGTCGTGTGGAGATCTCGTAGTGTGGGGATATGGCACCCGCACCCACTATCGTCTGGCTGCGGGACGACCTGAGGCTCGCGGATAACCCGGCTCTTGCAGCGGCTGCCGAGCGGGGCGGCCCGGTCGTTGTCGTCTACGTGCTCGATGAGGTGAGCCCGGGCATCCGTCCGCTCGGCGGAGCAACCCGCTGGTGGCTGCACCACAGCCTGACGGCTCTGCGCTACGACCTGGAGGCGCTGGGCGGCAGCCTGGTGCTTCGCCGTGGCGACGCAGCCAGCGAGATCAGCGCCCTGGCCGCCGAACTGGATGCGGGCGCCGTCTACTGGAATCGCCGCTATTCGGCCGCACGCGAGCTGGATGCGGATTTGAAGAATTCGCTTCGGGCACGTGGCCTCGAGGCGCACAGCTTCCACGCCAACCTGCTCTTCGAGCCCTGGACGGTCACGACCGCAGAGGGCAACCCCTACCGGGTGTTCACACCCTTCTGGCGATCCTGCCTCGAACGCGGCACCCCGCGCGCCCCACAACCCGCGCCACGGATCCTCGAGACCATTCCAGTCGACGGCGACGACCTCGACAGCTGGCACCTTCTGCCCACACGGCCCGACTGGGCGGGCGGCCTGCGGGCGCGCTGGACCCCGGGCGAAGCATCCGCCCTCGCGACCCTCGAGAACTTCGCGACCGGCGACCTCGCCGACTACAACCGGCGCGACGAGCCGGGACTGGATGCGACGTCGCACCTCAGCCCGCACCTGCGCTTCGGAGAGATCAGCCCGTTCCAGGTCTGGCACCGGCTGCAGGGCCCAATACCGGCGAGCGCCGCAAGGAATCGCGACGGCTACCTGCGCCAGCTCGTCTGGCGAGAGTTCAACTGGAACATCCTGTTCCATTCGCCGAAGCTCGCGACCGAGAACTTCCGTCCGGAGTTCGACGCGTTCCCGTGGACCGAGCCGAACCCCACCGAACTCGAGGCGTGGCGCCATGGCGCCACGGGCATCCGACTCGTGGATGCCGGCATGCGTGAACTCTGGGCCACCGGTTACATGCACAACCGCGTTCGGCTCGTCGCCGCCAGTTTCCTGGTGAAGAACCTGCTCGTCGACTGGCGTGTTGGG
>Ga0302198_10000816_pt1 | contig 34686 bp, 36 predicted proteins | sample II_Bog_N2_2_FD_193521 | JGI IMG/M metagenome (GOLD analysis project Ga0302198, IMG submission 193521) | Peat permafrost microbial communities from Stordalen Mire near Abisko, Sweden - II_Bog_N2_2 | ecosystem: Environmental > Terrestrial > Soil > Wetlands > Peat | place: Sweden: Abisko...
TCCCGTTGGGGACCCTGGAAAGCCCGACGGGCTCCTAGCTGTTCGGAGCGACAACGCTCTCTGGCATCCATGTCCAACCCGCAATGACGGAGCCGCCAAACGACTTGCAGAAGAGTCCGATCGCGGGAGCGGCCCGTCGCCGGTCATTGACCAGCGACGGGAAGCGGCCGACATGCATCTTCATCGTCACGGGCCAAGCCGAGCGACAAGTCCCGGCCGGTTGCCTGTCGTCACGCGGCCGGTGCGGCGGTCGAACCAACTGGTGCTGCCGCAACCTGCTTCGACGCAGCCGATCCTGGCGCCGATTTCTTCGCGGAAGCCTTCTTGGCCGCCGGCTTCTTGCTCGCCGCCACGGATGCGGCTTTCGCCTTGGACGCCTTCCTGGCAGGCGCCACAGTCTTCTTCGCGGCCGGCTTCGGGGCCGTCTTGACTGCCTTCGCCGTCTTGGCCGAACCCTTTTTCGCGGCGGCCGGCGCCTTCGCCAGGACCGCTGGAGCCGCACTCTTGTCGACAAGGAAGGCGTCGCGATTCTTCGCGCTGGCGATCCAGCCCGGCGCGCGACCGAATCCGGACCAGGTCTTCCCGGTCTTCGGATCGGCGTATTTGGCCACGGATGCGGTCTTCGCCTTCGCCTTCGTCTTCTTCGCCGCGCGCTTGCCGGCGACGGTCTGGGTCAGGTGCTCGATGGTGAGGTTGAACTCGGCCATGATGTCCTTGACCTTGGCGATCGCGGAGGACATTTCTTCCTTCGCAATGCGTTCGGCTTGCGCCTCGAGGGCGGCGATTTGTTTCTTGAGTGCGGTGAGTTTGGACATGGGCTTTAAAGGAAGGGAGGACCCGAAGTTTAATCGGTTGCAGCCTATTTGGCTTGTAGAGCGAGCGACTCCTTTGCAACAGGTAGCCGCCGCCTGCGATCTGGGGGGAGCCCCTCATGCGGGGGATGATGCTTCCCGGGTCGCGGGCAGACGATGCGTGTGCCGCCGGAAGACCCGCTTCCGGCACCCGCGGGGCGGCGGGCCCGCCCGATCCAATTGCTGGAGACTTTCATGAGTGAACTCAATCCCCAACCCCTGCCGCCCTTTGCGGATCGCGTCCGTGTGCATGTGCCCCAGGCGGCCCTGTACGACCTGGCCAAGATGAACAAGATCACGGCCAATGTGCTGGGCCGCCTGGGCTGCGGCGGCTGCCATTCGGGCCGCATCCTCGACTACGTCGCACTGGACGAGTTCGTCGTCAACCCGGTCACGCTCGAGCCGCACGAGGTACTCGCCGGCCGGCAGGTCGGCTGAACGCGGCCAGCACATGCCTTCTCCTCCCGGCGCTCGCCTTCTGCCTCCGGAGGCGCCCGGTGTCGGGCTGGTGTGGTGGCCGGCCCTGGCACCGCTGGTGGCGCCAGGGACCGACCTGGTCTCGGTCCTCGAAGTCGAGCCCCAGGCCTTCTGGGAACTGGTCGCCCACGGCGGACAGCCGCACTATCGGGCCAACGAGGCCCTGTTCGAACAGGTCGCCGCCGTGCAGTTGCCGAAGCTGCTGCATGGCGTCGGTCATCCTTTCTGCAACGCGGCCGAGGACCCGGTCGATCCCTGGCCCTTGTGGCGGCAGGCCGTGGAACGGCTGAACCCGTTGTGGGTCAGCGAGCACCTCAGTTTCAACCGCACGACGGGCCCGCAGGGCCGGGTCGAATCTGCGGGCTTCCTGCTGCCACCGCCCCAGACCTGCGTGGCCGTTCGGCAGGCGGCGCGCAACATCCGCCTGTTCCGCCAGCGGCTGCAGCGTCCGGTGGCCTTCGAGACCGGGGTGCACTATCTGCGTCCGCAGGCGGACGAGATGGGAGATGGCGAGTTCTTCGCTGCGGTCAGCAAGGCGGCCGATGCCGATCTGCTGCTGGACCTGCACAACCTCTGGTGCAATGAGCGCAACGGCCGCTGTTCGGTGGAGGCCGTTCTCGAAGCTCTGCCGCTGCACCGGGTGCGCGAGCTGCACCTGGCAGGCGGCATGCAGGAACGCGGCTTCTGGCTGGACGCGCACAGTGCCGCCGTGCCGCAGCCCCTGATGGAACTGACCGAACGCCTGCTGCCTCGACTGCCGGCCCTGGGTGCACTGATCTTCGAGCTGCTGCCCGAGCATCTGCCGGCGGTGGGCCTGGATGGCGTGCAGCGGCAGCTGGAGCAGTTGCAGGCCCTGTGGGGCCGGCGACCGCCGATGCGCTGGACCCTGCCCGTGTTCAGGCCGCAGGCGGCAGATGCCCCTGGCCAGGACTTCGGCGACGAAGAGGCCGCCCTCGCGCTGGCACCCCAGCTTCGTCGCCTGGTGGACGCCTTGTCTGCGCCGCTGTCATCGAGTGCCGGCGCCGACCCGGGCCTGCGCGTCCTGCAGGGTCTGATCGCCGACTTCCGGCGCGGCGCACTCGCCCGCACTTTGCGCCACACGCTGAGCCTGCTGCTGCTGGGCTTGGGACGGCAAGAAACGTCGGCCCTCCTGGACGAATACATCCACGCGTTCGCCCCCGAGCCTTTCGCCGCCATCGAGGCCGAGCAGTTCTGCCAATGGCTGCAAGGCCTGCTGCCTCGACTGCGGGGCCGCATGCCGTTGCTGGCCGAGGTACTGGCCTTCGAGCAGGCCCTGGTTCGCGTCACCCGCCACGGCACCGCGAGTACTCTGCAGTGGTCGGTCGATCCCTCTGCGCTGCTGGGCTTGCTGGCCGCCGGTCAGGCCCCGGCCGGGCTGGCTCCGCAGTCCGTCACCATGGTGCTCGAGGCCGGCTGAGCCGCGAGCCGGGCGGACGGGCTGTCGCGCGCCGAGTGCCGCCAGCGATCCGACAACCGCGCGAATGGGCCACCCCGTCCTGCCGGAATCATGTCGTGCCCGTGGCGGGCTTCCAGTTCGCATCCTTGATCTCGATGACATAGGCGTGTGCGGAGCCTCGTCCGACGTTCTCGGTGGTGTGCGTCACCGCGGGCTCCCAAAAGACGGCGCCGGCTGGAACGTCGATCTCGGTGGGGCCGCCACCTTCCGGCGTGAGACGCACTTTCACCGGCGTGAGCTGCACCGTCACATGCCCCGGGTGCCAGTGCTTGCCGACGCCGCAGACACCCGTGCCGGGTTCGCTGGCGTATTCGAGCACGCGCACCTTGTCGTTCTCGAGCACGACGCGGTAGAGGTGAGGCTCCACCTTGGCGGCGTCCTGTGCGTGCAGCACGTCAGGGCTCAATCCGAATACACCGAGCAGGGCCGCGAGCTGGCGGCGGTTGAGGGCAGGCTTGCAATCGTTCATGACGGATCTCCGTGGGGGTGGTGGGATGGCCGGGTCTACATCTGACGGAACAGCGGGTGGTAAGGCTCGCTGACGGCGAGCAGCTCAGGACGGCTCTTGAACTTGATCTGCATGCCACTGTTGCCGTCGCGTACGACACGGTCGATGGCCGCGACATTCGCCAGCGTCGAGCGGTGTACCTGGCGAAACTGGTTCGGATCGAGTTCCGCCTGCAGTTCGCGGATGGTCTTGCGGATCAGCGACTCGGAATCGGGCGTGACCACGAGCGTGTACTTGTTGTCGGCCTTGAAGTAGCAGACGTCATCCACCATGATCAGCCGCACCGCATTGCCCTGCGATGAGTTGATCCACTGCAGGTACCGCTGCGCCGGTGCGGCCGGCGCGGACAGGCTCGACAGTGCGGCCAGTGCGCTGCCCAGATCGGGCGGCGCGGCGCCCAGGCGCTGCTTCAGGCGTTCCACGGTCTCTGCCAGCCGGGCGATCTGGATGGGCTTGAGGACATAGTCAAGCGCCCCGGCATCGAAGGCGCGCAGGGCATGCTGGTCATAGGCGGTGACGAAGACGACATGGGTCTGGCGGCCGATCCGGCTGGCGACCTCCAGGCCCGTCATGCGCGGCATCTCGATGTCGAGAAAGGCGATCGACGGGCGCTCGCGCTCGGCCGCATGCAGCGCCGCGATGCCGTCATGCACCACGGCCTTGACCTGCAACTGGGGCCACAGCGCCTGCAGCGCTTCCTTCAGCTCGGCCGCCAGCAAGCGGTTCATCCTCGGCGATCAGGGCCGTCGGGCAGTCGGGCAGTCGGATGGGAGCGTCTCAGTCGGCATGAGCAAGTTCCAATGGCAGTTCAAAACGGATGTCCAGAAACGGCGTGGGAGTGCGGACCAGCACCACATGCGCAACGGCCTGGCCGCCGTACAGATCGATCAGGCGGATGCGTGACTCGGCCAACAAGGCTTCAGGCTCCACGGCCGGGCCGTTCAGGTGGAGGCACAGCACGCGCTGCGACACGCCTTCGATCGAGGCATCCATGTAGAGCGGCTGGCGGCCCGCGCCTGAGGACGAAACGCCGCAAGTCGCCAGCCACTGCTGCACCAGGGGCAACAGCAGACCCGGGAAGACACCCAGCTGACGCAGCGTGGATGGCACCGCGTCGACGATCTGCACGCCACCGGCCTGGGCCTGGATGGCGGCAAAGCGCAAAGCCTGGTCGACCTCCGAGCCCAGCGTGCGAGGGCCCGAGCGCGAGGCCGAGAGCGAACCCCGCAGGAAGTCGATGAGCCGGTCGAGCAGCGCGTCGCCACTCGGTGCATCGCGCAGGTACTCGCGGCGCGCGAGGCCCATGCAGTCGAACAGGACCCGCGGATCCAGCCGGGCCGCACCCGCGGCGTCGCGCAGGATGCGCACGCGGCGGCGGGCCTGCTGCCACTGCGCCTCGAGCAGCACGCGCCGCTGTTCGGCCTCGATCGAGTCCCGCCGCTGCAGCAGGTACAGCGCCGAGACGCTGGCCAGGATCACGGTGAACCAGGTCTGGTGCAGCCGAATCGCCTCCGGGTCGTCCGCAATGCCTGCGCGCTCCACGCGCTCGTGCATTCCCGGGCTGCTGAAAACGTTGGGCGCGCCCCAGGCCAGCTGCAGGACGACGGCGGCGGCGACGCCGGCAACCAGCAGCGCGTGGCGCCATCCCTTGGGCCAATGGGCCAGCCGCTCCACCGCGTGCAGGGTCAGCGAAATGATCAGTCCGATGCAGGTGAAATCGAGAACCTGATTCCCGACGAGAGCCGCGACGTCGGCGGGCGCCATCGGCCAGCCGACCAGCAGGATGGGCGGCAACAAGGCCGCCTCGGCCGCGCCACAGATGCCCGCGGTGCGCCACGCGATGCGGCGCCAGCCAGGCGCTTCGGGCGCGGGCACCGCCTCAGCCCAGGACATGGCAATCCTCGTCGAACCCTGGATCGGCCGGCACGGGCGCACGCGCCGAACCCGCGACGGCCGGGGCGGCGTGGTCGGGCGCCGAAGCCTCGGCCAGCGGCAGGTGGATCGACACGCGCACGCCGCGCGGCGTGGAGCCGGATGATCCGCTCTCGATCAACAGGCGTGCGGCGCCGCCGTATTGGGTGGCCAGCCGCGCGCGGATGTTGGCCAGGCCGACGCCGGTGCCCGCGGTTTGGGCCGCACCGAAGCCGACGCCATCATCCACGACGCTGGCGACCAGCTGGCCATGCTCGGCGCGGGCCTGGATGCCAATCCTGCCGCCGTGGTCGCTGGGCGCCAGGCCGTGCTTGATCGCGTTCTCGACCAGCGTGATCAGCATCATGCGTGGAAAGGGAAGCGCCGACAGGGAACCGGGCACTTCTATCGCGAACGCCAGCCGCGCGCCCATGCGCAGCGAGAACAGTTCCAGATAGGCGCGCACCAGCTCGGCCTCCTCGCCCAGCGTGCCGACGGTCGAGCGCATCTGCGGCAGCGCTGCTCGCAGGTAGACCAGCAGGTTGTCGTGCATGCGCAGGCCGAGCGCGGGATCCACATTCCATGTACGGCGCAGATTGGCGATGGTGTTGAAGAGGAAATGCGGCTCGATCTGGGCTTCGAGCAATTGCATCTGCGCCACTTCGGTCTGCGCACGCAGCGCGGCCTGGGCAACGATCACCTCCCGCGCCCGCGCGCCCGCCCGTTGGCGGCGCTGGCGGAACGCGTCCACCAGCGCCAGGAAGCTGCCCAGCACGGCCCAGCGCACCGTCTCGCCAACGACAAAAGGCAACCAGACGTCGCTGGCCAGGCCGAAGTCGGCGATCGCCAGGCACAGGTTCGCCCCTGTGGTCGAGACGCAGACCGCCAGCAGCAGCCGCGCCGACTCGACCCAGGCGCTGGCCACCGGCTTGCGCCGTGTCCACGCGATCGATGCCAGCAGCGCCAGGCCGACGATCAGGTTCTCGACAAAGTGACGCGACACCGCGCGCGCCACTTGCGCCACTCCGTAGTCGTCGAAGACCCGCGGCTGGAAGAGCGGCTCGCCGGCCAGCGCCAGCCCGACACTGGCGACCAGCAATGGCGGCTGCCAGGGCAGTTGCCGCAGCATCGCTCGCAGTCTTTCGTTGGACATCGTCTGAAACATAAGTCATCTGCCTGTTCGCGGCAACCATGTCGGCATCGTGCCGCGGTGGCGACGAATCTGGGGTTCGCGGCGACGAACCCGGGAATTCGGGGTGTGGATCCGGAGCATGGCCGACGAAATCGGCATCGTGCCCGGCCTCTGTCGCCGGCTTCACTGCCGCGCTTCCAGCGTCGCGGCGGCTGGCAAGGCGATTCGTCGGCGCCGAGCGGGTTCGAGCCCTGGCCGGCGGGAGTCGTGCTGCCGGATGCCGGATCCGTCGCAAGTCGCTGGGCGGGGGGTCTCCCGCTGCCTAGTCTTGCAACCAAGCCGAGTCGCTGAAGCCGCAAGAAGCCGGCAGCAGCAAAGGTCGATACAACCCCCACAACCTGGAGATCATCATGCAAGAGTCCCACACCCGCCTCGTCATCCTGGCCCCGCACGCCCGTCTCGTCGGCGCCTGCGCGGCCTTCAGCGCCAGCGCCACGGTGCTGGGTCTGCTCGTGGCGATGTTCGGCGCCGCATCATCGAGCCCCTGGCTGGCCGATACCCCCGATGCCATCGCCCAGTCCGCCACCTGCGACCAGGCGGCGACACGTCAAGCGCGCGACCTGTGCATGCAGCAAGCCGCCTTGCGCTGGCAGGCCGAGGACCGCCAGGGCCTGCGCCTGGCAAGCAGCCGCTGAAGGCAGTTCTCCAGTGACGCGCAGCCGTCGTGCAGAAAGCTCGCTACAGTCGTGGCGACGATCGCGCCGCCATCGAACGCGGTGCGACGACCTGCCACGAAGGAACGCCACTTGCACCTCGGCCAGAATGTTTTCCGCCACGCCATCCGATGGTCTCTTCTCTCAGCCGCCGCACTGCTGATGCCGGGCGCGGCGTCCGCAGGGGCCGCGTCCTTGCCGGCGCGTCACGTCGAATCGCTTGACGAGCAATGGCACTTCCTGCGCGAGGATGTGCCCGCCGCCGGTGGTGCGGACTTCGACGACTCCGCCTGGACGCTCGTCGCCTTGCCGCACACCTGGAACGCCGAAGACGGCGAGCGCGGAGGGGCCTACTACCGCGGCCCCGGCTGGTACCGCCGCGAACTGCAGTTGCCGCCATCGCGAACGCCGCTGGAGCGCTACCTGCAGTTCGACGGCGCGGCCCTGGTCGCCGACGTCTGGGTCAACGGCCATCACGTCGGCCGCCACGAGGGCGGGTATGGTGCCTTCCGCCTGGACGTCGGTGCCTGGCTGCACCCGGGCCGCAATGTCATCGCCGTGCGCGTCGACAATGCGCCGTCATCGCAAGTGGCGCCGCTCGGCGGCGACTTCACGGTGTTCGGCGGCCTCTACCGCGGCGTCCGGCTGATCGGCGTGGCGGCCGCGCACATCGACCTGCTCGACGACGGCGGGCCAGGCGTCTACGTGACGGCCGACGACGTCACGAATGATCGCGCCCGCCTCACGATCCAGGCGCGCCTGACCAATTCCGGCCATGTGCCCCGGGCGCTGCAGCTGCGCTGGACCTTGCGCGACGCCCAGGACACGCTGGTGCAGCGCAGCCTCACGCGCGTGCGCGCAGACCCCGCGAGCACGCGCCCCATCGAGCAGGCGCTGTCCGTGCCGAGTCCGCACCTGTGGCAAGGCGTCGAAGATCCCTACCTGTACCACCTGAGCGTGGAAGTCCTCGACGGCGCTGCGGTGGTCGACCGCGTCACCGTCCCCGTGGGCATCCGCCAGTTCTCCATCGACCCGCAACGCGGCCTGCTGTTGAACGGCCGCCCCTACGCCGTGCATGGCGTGAACCTGTTCCACAGCGGACGCCCGGGGCGGGGCCTGGCGGTCAGCGACGCCCAGGTCGACGAGGACTTCCGCATCCTCTCGGAACTGGGCGTGACGGGCTTGCGGCTGGTTCACTTCCAGCACCCGCAGCGCGCCTACGACGATGCCGATCGCCTGGGCTTCGTCCTGTGGACGGAGATCCCGCTGAACTCCGCCATGGACGACAGCGATGCATTTCGTGCCAACCTCGTCCAGCAGTTGCGCGAGCTGGTCAAGCAGAACTACAACCATCCCGCGGTCTTCGTCTGGGGCCTGGGCAACGAGGTCTACAAGTCGAATCCTGCCAGCCATGACTTGCTGGCGCAGCTCCATCGCACGGCCAAGGCGCTGGATCCGCATCGACTGACGAGCTACGCCCATTGCTGCGCTGCCGACGACGACCCGCTGACCCGGCAAACCGACGTGATCGCGTTCAACCGCTACTACGGCTGGTACGACGGCGAGGTGACGGACATCGGCCCCTGGGCGGACCGCGTGCACGCCGCGCAGCCCTCGCGCGCCATCGGCGTGAGCGAATACGGCGCCGGCGCCAGCGTGCTGCAGCAGCAGGATCCGCCGATGCGCCCTGTTCCCGCGAGCCACTGGCATCCCGAGCAGTACCAGGCGCTGTTCCACGAGGCGTACTGGCGCCAGCTGCGCGACCGACCCTGGCTGTGGGCGACGTTCGTCTGGGTCGGCTTCGACCTGCCCTCCGCCGGCCGCGACGAGGGCGACCGGCGCGGCTTCAACGACAAGGGCCTGGCGACCTACGATCGCCGGACGCGCAAGGACGCCTGGTATTGGTACCAGGCCAACTGGAGCAGCGTGCCCATGGTGCACCTGGCCGGGCGCCGCGCCGCGCCGGGCAGCGGGACGCGCGTGGACGTCAAGGTCTATGCCAACGTGGCCAACGTCACCTTGCAGGTCGACGGCACGACCCTGGGCACGCACCCGGCAACCGACCACATCGCGGCCTGGCAAGGCCTGGAACTGCCGCCTGGCGTCCATCGCCTGACCGCGACGGGCGACGGCGGGGTCACGGACTCGATCGAATGGACGGTACAGGCGGCGGCGGCGGACCGGTAGTGCCCTGGGTCGTCGAACTGCCCATCGGCGTTTTGCGGAACACGGTGGTCGCCGATGCATTTCACCCCGTGAACGGGCCCGGGCTCTTCAGCGTGTCGACCAGGCCAGCCGCCTTGACCGCGGCGACGAGCGACGTGCGATCCCTGGAGTCGACCGCGTTGTCCACGATGTCCCTGGTCGGGCGCATCGCCAGCGCCGCGAGGCGCAGCCACTGCGCGGGTTCAAGTCCCTCGGTCGGATGATCGAGCGCCGATCGACGCGAGCGATGTCGTCCCGTCGTTGCCGGCGGAACTGCGAGCCGGCGTGACGAGCATGCCCAGCAGGAAGCTGATGAAAACGACGGCCATGATGAGCAGCCCGAAGCTTGTCTCGTGGGCATCAGCCCAGTGGCTGAATACCGGGGACACCCGGGTGCCGATGCCCAGCGACGCCGTGCCCAGGCTGATGCAGGCCACGCTGATGCACATGATCCTGGACGCGCGGGCGGCCTTCCGGTCGCTCCGGCGCAACAGGCGCGCCACCCACCAGCCATTGACGCCGTCCGTGATCAGCATCCCGACGACGAAGGCGCTCGCCAGGACGATCACCGCGGGCAGTCCACGCAGCGCGGTGCCGGTGACCGCCATCAGCGCAGCCTGGCTGAGGGTATCGAAGGAGATGGCGAACAGGATGCCGACGCCCATGATCGGCAGGCAGCCTGACGCCTCGAGCATGCTCGAGAAGAGACCGCTGCGCCACCCGACCCCGGAAACGATCGCGTCGGGCGCCGCCTGTCGCACCGCGTTCAGGTTCATCAGGCCGAGCAGAAGGAGCACCCCGATCGACGCCCAGGCGCCAAAGGGCTCAAGCCACTCCGGGGCCGTCCAGGAGCGCGCCATCAGGGATACCGACACGGCGACCGCCATGACGACAGCGCCGTGCCCCAAGGAGAACCAGAATCCGGTTCGCCGAGCCAGCCGGGGACGCTCGACGGCGTTGAAGCGCGTCATGCCGTCGATCGCCGCGAGGTGATCGGCGTCGAAGCCGTGCCGCAGGCCGAGCGTCAATGCCACGGCCAGCAGTCCGAACAGGTCTTGGGAATGGGCGATCGCATCCATCGGTAAGATGAACTATAAACTCTTCTTACTGATTCGGCGAATTCGTCGGCGGAGGGGCGAAAAGACCGTGGTTTTCGATCTGTTACGCTGCCCGCCAGACTGCTGCCCGGATCGCACCCGCCATGGAACGCTTCACCATTTCACTCGAGGAAAAGCTGGCCGAGGAGTTCGATGCCTGGATTGCAGAACGCGGATACTCGAACCGGTCCGAGGCGGTGCGCGACCTGCTGCGAGCCGAACTGGGGCGTACGCTGATCGCCACCGAGAAGTCGCTGCACTGCGTGGCATCGCTCTCCTACGTGTTCAACCACCACGAGCGCGACCTGACCGAACGCCTGGCGGACATCCAGCACGAACATCACGACCTGACGGTGTCGGCGATGCACGCGCACCTGGATCACGACCACTGCCTGGAGACGGTCATCCTCAAGGGGCCGACCGAGGCCGTCCAGAAGCTGTCGGACGCGATCTGCGCGGAACGCGGCGTGCACCACGGCAAGCTCAACCTGATCAGCGTCGAGCTGCACGCCCCGCACAGCCACGGCAAGGCTCGCAAGCGGGCCGCGGGCGCCAAGAAGGCCGCCCACGCGCACGAGGCGACGCCGCACTTCCACATCAAGCCGTCGCACTGATGCGGCGGGCCGGAATCGGCCTGCTGTCGAGTTCCGTGCCACTTGGCACTTCTCGCGGGAGCGAGGGGGTCGGGCCAGTGGAAGCCGTGCGTCGAGCGACTTGCTATCGGCGATCCGACGCAGCCGCGTCGTCGTCGCCATCGACGCCCGCGGTCTTTTGCGTGTTGCTGCATCCACTACGACGACCGCCGCGTACTAGAGGTCTGGGACGCAGTGAGACGATTTCAGGATCGATCACACCAAAGCTGCATCGCGTCCCGGGAGGCTGCTGCATCGCATCGCCCGCGAAGAACCTACAAAACCCGGAAGACCGACATGAAACCTGCCCTGCGATGCCTCAGCCTGGCGATGGCCGCCATGGCCGCCAGCGACCATGCCGTTGCCCAGGCGATGACGGCGACTCCTGCCGTGATGGGGTCTGCCGCACCAGCGAAGGCTGCTTCGAGCGCCGGCACTGGCGGGGCCCAGAAGGTCGAGATCACGGGGCACTACGACAACGCCGTCGGCTCGTCCGACGCCGCATCCCAAGGCACGGTTCGAGGCGAGCGACTGACCGACCTGCCGCTGCTGCGTCCTGGCGAAGTGCTGGAGACCGTGCCCGGCATGGTGGTGACCCAGCACTCCGGCGATGGCAAGGCGAACCAGTATTTCCTGCGCGGCTACAACCTCGACCACGGCACCGACTTCGCGACCTTCGTCGATGGCGTGCCGGTCAACATGCCGACCAACGCGCACGGCCAGGGCTACACCGACCTGAACTTCCTGATCCCGGAACTCGTCGACAAGATCGAGTACCGCAAGGGCCCGTATTTCGCGGAGGACGGCGACTTCGCGTCCGCCGGCTCGGCGCGCATCAAGTACGTCGACACGCTGGATCACGGCATCCTCAACCTGACCGCAGGCGGCGAGGACTATCGTCGCCTGGTTCTCGCCGGTTCGACGCCGCTCTCGCGCTTCGCGGGCGACCACTCTGCGGCACCGACGGGGCCGCGCGTGCTTGGCGCGCTCGAGATCGAGGAGGACAACGGCCCCTGGAAGACGCCCGAAGGCGTGCGCAAGTACAACGGGCTGGCGCGCCTGAGCGATGGCACGACCGCGAACGGCTGGTCGGTCGACGCGATCGGCTACGCCTCGCACTGGACGTCGACGGACCAGGTGCCGCTCGCGCTGATCGAGTCGGGTCAACTGTGCCGCTTCTGCGCGCTCGATCCGACCGACGGCGGCCGGAGCGCCCGCGCCGTCGTTTCCGGCGAGTGGCACGAGCACGACGCGGACGGGTACACGAATGTGTCCGCCTACGCCGAGCACTACGACCTGAAGCTGTGGTCTAACTTCACCTACTTCGAGCTGCGTCCGGACACGGGCGACCAGTTCCAGCAGCAGGAGAGCCGCAACTTCGTCGGTGGGCAGGTCGTCAAGGGTTGGGACCACACCTTGTTCGGCCATGACTCCGTGACCGAGGCCGGCGTGCAAGTGCGCCACGATCACATCGATGTCGGCCTGTACAACTCCGAGGCGCGCGTCGTGTTCCAGACGGTCAGCAACGACCACGTCGACGAGACCGAGGTAGGTGCCTACGTGCAGAACACGACGTCGTGGACGCCGTGGCTGCGCACCCTCGTGGGCCTGCGCGGCGACAACATCGACATGCGCATGCGCGCGATCCAGATCCCGGACAACAGCGGCAACGGCTCGGGCCATCGCATCTCGCCCAAGGCGTCGTTGATCTTCGGGCCCTGGGACAGGACCGAGTTCTTCGCGAACTACGGGCGCGGCTTCCACAGCAACGACGCGCGTGGCGTGATCGACAAGGTTGATTCGACGAGCGTCGCCGCGGGCGACCCGATGCCTTCGACGCCCGTGCCGGCCTTGGTCGCCAGCAAGGGCGAAGAACTCGGCATGCGAACCGAGGTCATTCCGGGGCTGCAGTCTTCCCTTGCGTTCTGGCGCCTCGACAGCGATTCGGAGCTGGTCTACAACGCCGACTCGGCCATCGGCAGCACGTCGGCGAACGGCGCGAGCAAGCGGCAAGGCATCGAGTGGAACAACCACCTCGTGCTCAATCGCTGGCTGTTGATCGACGCCGACATGGCCTGGACGCATGCGCGCTACGCCGACCAGAACGCCAACGGCGAAACGGGCGACTACATCGCCAACGCGGTCAGCCGCGTCGGCCTGTTCGGCGTGACGATCCATCAGCTCGGCCCGTGGTCGGCCGGCTTGATCACGCGCTTCATCGGCTCGTATCCGCTGTCGCAGGACGGCACGCTCACCACACCGGCCGCCGTCGTGTCGAACCTGCTGATCAAGCGCGACCTCACGCCGCGCTGTACCCTCTCGCTGGACGTGCTCAATCTGTTCGACCGCAAGTTCTACGACATCGCGTACGAGCAGGACTATCAGGTCTCCCCCACGGCGCCCGTCGTTCCGACCGGCGTGACGGTGCATCCAGGGGAACCGCGCGAGTTCCGGGTAACGCTGAACTTCAAGCTGTGACAACCGCTGCATGGGCGACGCGGGAGAGGCGCAAGAAGCGTCAACGCCGATGTCCGTGCCACGGAGCTCCGTACCTGGTCGGTGCTCCACCCTGTCACGCAAGCCCGAATCCTGTCGGAGCATTCGCAGGAGATCAAGCGCGCGACTTGCCAGCGGCCTTTGGAGACCTCCGTTCGCCGCCAAGACGGCGAACAGTTGCCAGTCTCAGGTGCGGCTTCACGCGACGCCGTGTCGCAACACCCTGCGGCCGGCCCGCAACGGCGTCCAGCCGCCTCGCAACATGGTTGCACGCCCGCCCGTGACGACATCCCAGAATCGCGACCTCGCCTCGACACGAGGCCTTCGCCAACTGGATCTCCGACGCATGCACCCCACCTCCACGCCTCATCGATTCGCCCTGTTGCTGGCCGCCGTCTTCGCGCTCGCATCGGCGGACGCGCAACCCGTCGCCGTCGACCTGCATCCCGCTGCCTGGCTGCCGGAAGCGGGGGCCGAACTCGCGTTCTCGCAAGGCGCCGACGTGCCTCGCGGCGCCCTCACCGTGCGCCATGGCGGCGCCGTGCTGCGCGGGGTCGACTTCGCCGACGGCACCATCGACTTCGACATCCGCGAAGAGCCGGACAACGGCGGCATCCCCGGCTTGTGGTTCCACCGGCGCGACGCGCAGGTTGCCGAGAACGTATACCTGCGCACGGACGCGGGCTGCCCCGCGTCGATCGAGTGCGTGCAGTACGCGCCGGTGGCGCATGGCAACGTGCAGTGGGACGTCTACCCCGAATTCCAGGCGGCCGCGCCGGTACACGCGACCGGCTGGAACCACGTGCGGCTCGTGATCTCGGGCCGACGCATGCAGGTCTTCGTCAACGCGCAAGCCGCGCCGTCGCTGGTCGTCGGACAGCTCGAGGGCGACGCCGCGGCAGGCGGACTGCAACTGTGGGGCGACGCGACCTACGCCAACCTCGTGCTGGCGCCCGGCGCCGTCGCGGGTCTCGATCCGCGCCCGCAGCCCGATCCGGACGCGGGCGACCCGAACTTCCTGCGCGAATGGCGCCTGGCGCCGGTCGGGCAGCTCGCGCGCGGGCAGTCCGTGGCGTTGGTCGACGAGCCGGCGTCGCCGCAGGACTGGCCCGCGTTGTCCGCCGAGCGCAAGGGCTTCGTCAACCTTGGCCGCTCGCACGGCACGACGCTCGGTACGCCCGACCTGGCCTGGCTGCATTCGGACGTCGAGGCGGACAAGGACCAGGTGCGCCGCGTCAGCCTCGGCTGGGCCCGCGAGGTGTGGGTATTCGTCAACGGCAAGCCGGTGTTCGTGGCGCAGAACGCGTACTACCCGCCGTCCGCGCGCAAGGGACTCGGTCGCATGGACCTGGGCGACGGCAGCTTCAACCTGCCGCTGCGCGCCGGCCACAACGACATCGAGCTCGCGATCTCGGACGACCTGCAGTCGTCGCATCACTACGGATGGGGCTTCGTGTGGAGGTTCGACCAGACGACCGGACTGCGCCTGCCGCCGGCGCCCTCCGGCATGTGACACTGCGCCATCGACTCCCGCGCGACCGCCATGCGACTGCCCCTGCACCCTCGGCTCCGACTCGCGCTCGCCGCGCTGGCCTTCTGGACCACGGTGGGCGTCGTCTTCGCGTTGCCACGGCTCAGCGCGGCGGACGCGCCCGGCGCCTGGCGCGCGGCGCTGCTCGCCTCGCTGGTCGAGTGGTGGAGCTGGGGGCTGATCGCGCCGGTCGTGCCGTGGTTCGACCGGCGCCTGCCGCTGCCCGACGCGCCGTCCGCGCGCCGGCTCGCGGCGCACCTGGGCGCGGGGCTCGTCGTCACGGCTGCCTTCCTCGTGCTCAGCACGGTGTTCGCGGCCCTGCTGGGCCTGGGTGACTGGCGGCGTATCGTCGACGGCCGCCTGGTCGTCGAAGCGGCGCAGGGCATGTACCTGTGGGAGTTGCTCGTCTACGGCCTGATCGCCGGCGTGTGGCTCAGCTATCGCTACTACCGTCGCAGCGTCGATGCCGAACTGGCCCTCGCGCGCATGGAACGCAACTTCGCCGACGCCCGCCTCAACGCGCTGCGCATGCAGCTCGATCCGCACTTCCTGTTCAACGCGCTCAACACGATCTCGGCGCACGTGCAGGCCGAGCCCCGCCAGGCGCGGCAGATGATCGAACACCTCGGCGAGCTGTTGCGGCGCACGCTCGAGCCCAGCTATCGCCAACAGGTGCCGTTGCACGAGGAGCTCGACTTCCTCGAGCACTATCTCGCGATCCAGCGCATCCGCTTCGGCGACCGGCTCGTCGTGGAACTGCAGGTGGCGCCCGAGGCGCGGCGTGCGCTCGTGCCCAGCCTCGTGTTGCAGCCGCTCGTCGAGAACGCGTTCCGCCACGGCCTCGCGCAGCGTGCGGCCGGTGGCCGCGTCGTCATTCGCGCCAGCCTGCGCGGCGTGCAGCTGGTCGTGTGCGTCGAGGACGACGGGGTCGGCCTGCCCGCGGGCTGGACGTTCGCCGAGAACGCCGGCATCGGACTCGCGGTGACGCGCGAGCGCGTCGAATCGCGCGGGCCGCTCGGACTGGGCGCCCTCGCCGTGCGTCGCGGGCCGAACGGCGGCACCGAGGCCGAGATCTCGCTGCCGTTCCGCGAGGCCATTCCCGCGCAACCGGAGCATGGCGATGCCCTCGCCTGACCGCCTCACGCTGCTGGTCGCCGACGACGAGGCGCCGGCGCGCCGGCACCTGGTCGAGCGCCTGCAGGAAAGCGGCTGCGCGGAGCGCATCCTGGAGGCCGGCGATGGCCGCGAGGCCGTCGCCGCGATCCGCGCCCACGCGCCCGACCTCGTCTTCCTCGACGTGCAGATGCCCGAGCTCACCGGCATCGACGTACTGCGCGAGATCGGCCCGGACCGGATGCCCCCGACCGTATTTGTCACCGCCTACGACCGCCACGCGATCCACGCGTTCGAGGCGGGCGCGCTCGACTACCTGCTCAAGCCGTTCAGCGACGAGCGCTTCGAGATCGCGCTGGCGCGTGCGCGCCGGCGGCTCGAGGACGCGGAGCTGCGACGCTTCGGGCAGGAGGCGCTGCGGCTGCTCGCGCGATCAAATGCCCGAGCCGAGCCGGCGCCAGGGCGGCTGCTGGTGCGCACAGGCACGGGCACGCAGGTCGTGCCGATCGACGAGATCGACGCGGCGGTCGGCGCGGGCGTCTACGTCGCGCTTCGCGTGCGCGGGCGCGAACTGCTGCATCGGGCTTCCCTGAGCGATCTCGGCAGCCAGCTTGGCGAGCGCTTCGTACGCGTGCATCGCTCGACGATCGTCAACCTCGACGCCATCGTGCGATTCGACGCGCTGTCGCACGGCGAGTTCGAACTGACGTTGCGCCACGGCGAGCGCGTGCGTGCCAGCCGCACCTACCGCGCCGCGCTGGAGCGCGCGCTCGGCCCGTTGTCCTAGTGCGGCTGGCCGGGCTTCCGGTCGCACGCTCTCTTTCCCCGCCGCGCCCTGACCTGCGGCAACCTGATCGGAATTTCATGCACAGCATTTCACCTCGCACGTCCCTGGTGATCGGGATCGCTTTCGCGGCTCTTTGCCGGCACGCATGCGCAACCGCACCCCTCGACGTTCCGCTGACCGCGGCGAACTGGACGACCAAGGGCGACGTCAGGTTCCAGAAGATCGAAGGCTTTCCCAACGGATTGATGGAGAACAAGGGCGGCGCCGTCTTGAACGGGCTGGTCTTCAAGAACGGCACGATCGACGTCGACGTCATGTTTGGAAAGGGCATCTCCACGATCATCTTTCGCCGCGGCGACGACATGGGCGAGGCGCTTGTCATGAGGCCGCAACCGAACTGCCCCGCGTCGAACGATTGCATCCAGTACACGCCCGTGATGCACGGCGCGTTCCTGTGGGATCTCTATCCTCAATACCAGACCAAGGCGCCGTTGTCGGACAAGCAATGGAACCACATTCGCATCGTGGCTGCGGGCAAGAGGATGAAGGTGTTCATGAACGGACTGAGCGAGCCCGTCCTGTCCGTCGACAGAATGGCGGGCACTCTCGGCGCGGGTTCCTTGCGACTCGGCGGTCCGGCAAGTTGGGCCAACCTCGTGATCACGCCGGATGCGAGCGCCGGTCTGCCGGCCACGCCTGCGCCCGATCCGTCCGCACCCGACCATCACCTTGTCCGAACCTGGAATGTCTCTCCATCGGTCCACGTCGTGACGACCGTCGACAAGAAGGTGGACGGCAACATCGGAACCCTGCCGTCCAGCGACGTGGGAAATGAGCCGTCCTGGAGGTGGCGGCATCTGGTTTCCGAGACCGATGGGCTGGTCAACCTGAGCCGCGAAGTCGGCTCGTCGAAGAAGGGCGATGAGGTCTCCGGAGTCTGGCTGAGCACGATCGTGCATTCAGATCGGGACCAGACCAAGCATGTGCACCTGGGCTGGGTGCGGGAGGTCGCCGTGTTTGCGAATGGCAAGCCCGTCTTTCAGGAAAGAAATCTGTACGGCTCGCCGGCGCAAAAGGAACCGGACGGCCGCCTGGGATTGGAAAACGGCCAGTTCGACCTGCCCCTTCGCAAGGGCGACAACACCGTGCGGCTGTTCGTCGATGACAACTTCGGTGCGGCCCAGCATTTTGGCTGGGGCGTGAAGATGCGACTCGATGACATCAGCGGCGTTCACTTCCACAGCTAACGAACAATCTTGGCCGAACGGCCGCGGCGATCCCCTTCGCATGCCCCTCAAGCAACGAAACGGAACAAGGCCTGTGGCGTGCTGCGAAGGACGGCGTCGCGTTCGAGTTCCTCAGGCAGCCAGTCGTCGAGCAAGCGCCGCTCGGTGGCGTAGCTCGCGGTCTGCTCGAACAGCGTGTGCGGCCAGTCGCTTCCCCACACCAGTCGATCGACGCCGAGCGACGCCTTCAGCAGGGGCACGGCGGCACGCGCCGTCGCCTCGCCGGCGCCATGGCCGCCGTTGCGATAGGCGCCCGACAGCTTGACCCAGACCTGGCGCGAACGCCCGGTGGAGAGCAGGTATCGAAACCCGGGGTCGTCGACACCCAGCGCGTCATCGGGTCGGCCGAAATGGTCGACCACCACGTTCAGGCCGGCTGCCAGCAGCGGGGCCATCACCGGCTCGAGCTTTGCGGCCGCCTGGTGGACTTCCACCTGCCACTGCATCCGTCGCAGTTGCCGCAACAGCCCGGTCCATGCCGCCGACGCGAAATCCGGCGTCGGCAGCCCGATGAGGTTGAGCCGGATGCCCACGACGCCAGCGGCCGCGAATGCGTCGAGCGCGTCATCGGCGATGCCGGGATCGACCACCGCCACGCCTCGCAGGCGATCGGGATGGGCGTGCAGCGCCGCGACCAGGTAGCTGTTGTCGGTACCGAGGAAACTGGGCTGGATGAGCACGCCGTGGGACATGCCGTTGGTGTCCAGCATGCGCAGGTAGTCGTCGACCGTCGCGTCGTAGCCCGAAGGGGCACGGCGGCGGTCGGGCATGGGCAGGTCGCGCCGGAAGACATGCGCGTGGCAGTCGACAGCGGTCACGGGCGCGCTCCTTCCTGTTCCGGCACAGGCGGCGAGTTGAGCGGAAGCAGCGAGGCCGAGAAGCCCCAGGTTGACCTGGCGTCTCGTGGGTCCGTGGGGCATGGCTTCAGTTCCTTTCCGACGCCATGCGGTGCAGGCGCCGATCGACGAGCGGCGAGGTGGCCGGCGTGGTTCCGGCCGCTGCCGGTATGAATGCGGTGCCGAGCGCGACGCAGCACGCGGCGGCCGGCCTCAGGCGAGCCGCCGACCATGGCTCGGGGGCACCGGCCCGCCGGAGGCGGCCGGCAGCAACTGCCTGCCGCTGGTTTCAGGAAGCAGCATCACGGTCAGCATCGCCACACCATAGGCAATGGCCGCATCGATGCCGATCGCGTCCCCGAGCGGCATCGACTTGCTCATGTAGCCGACGAGTGCCGGAAACAGCGCGGATGCGATGCGTCCGAAGTTGTAGCAGAAGCCGACGCCCGTTCCGCGGATGTCGGCCGGGTACAGCTCGTTGAACAAGGCCCCGAGACTGGCCGGTATGCCGGCGGCGAAGAAGCCGAGCGGAAAGCCGAGCACCAGCATCTGGGTGTTGGTCAGGGGCAGCATCACATAGGCCAGCACCGCGACGATGCAGGAGAACGCGAACAGCGCGATGTTGCGACGACGCCCGATCCGGTCGAGCAGGTACGCGCTCGCCATGCACCCGCACCAGAACGCCACGATGACGACCGCGAGGTAGCCGCCGGTGTTGAGCACCGACAGATGGCGCTCCTTGGACAGGAAGGTCGGGAGCCACGTCATGATCGCGTAGTAGCCGCCATGGGCCCCGGTGCCCAGCAAGGCCCCCAGCAGGGTGACGCGCAGCACATCGGGCCGGAAGACCTGCAGCACCTGCGCCCAGGGGGATCGCGCGGGCGCGGAAGGGGCAGCCCGCGCCGACGCCGGCTCCTTCAGGCTGCGCCGCAGCCACAGCACGAGCAGCGCGGGCAGCAGCCCCACCACGAACATCGCACGCCACGCGGTGTCGGCGGGCAGCCATGAGTAGAGGATCGTGTACAGGATCACCGATCCGCCCCAGCCAACCGCCCAGGCGCTCTGCACCGCGCCCATCGCCTTGCCGCGGTTCTCGGGCCGGATGGTCTCGGCCATCAATACCGCGCCGGCGGCCCACTCGCCGCCGAAGCCGAATCCCTGCAGCGCCTTGAGCACCAGCAACTGCGGGAAGCTCCGGGCGAACGCGCACACGCAGGTGAAAGCCGCAAACCAGAGGATGGTGAGCTGCAGGGTGCGCACCCGACCGAGCCGGTCGGACATCGCGCCTGCGACCCAGCCGCCCAGGGCAGACGAGATCAGCGTGACGCTGCTGATCGCGCCGGCCTGCGTCTTGTCGATGCCGTAGGCCGCGATGATGGCTGGAATCGCCAGCGTGAACATCTGCACGTCGAGCGCGTCGAGCGCCCAGCCGGCGAAGCAGCCCCAGAACGTGCGCTGCTCGAGCTGCGTCGAACGCCGGTACCAGGTGAACATCATTCGTCTCCGTTCTTATTCATTCAGTCATCTATATGACCATATGTTGACTCTAAAGCTTTGAACAATCGGCCGTCTCAGTGCAAACCCGAGGTCGGCTTGTCCGGCGCGCCGGGTGACCCGGATGCTAGAGTTGTTCTTCATCTGGACATCTACATGAATGCAAGATTGCCTGCAACGACCCCGCCGCCGGACGACCGCCTGCCGCGCTACCAGCAGTTGAGAGACGACCTGGTGCTGCGCATCGCCGCGGGCGAGTGGGCACCCGGCGAGGCGATCCACACGGAGGCGGCGCTCTCGGCGGCCTACGCGGTGTCCACGGGAACCTTGCGCAAGGCCATCGACCTGCTTGTCGCCGAAGGCGTGCTGACCCGCAGCCAGGGCAAGGGCACCTTCGTCAGGCGGCCCCGGTTCGATTCGTCGCTGTTCCGGTTCTTTCGATTCAAGTCGTCCAACGGCGAAGCCGTGCGCCCGAGCGCCCGGATCCTGCAGCGCTCGGTCATGCTGCCGGACGATGGCGTGCGCCAGGCCCTCCAGCTCGGCACCCGCGCCAAGGTGATCCACCTGTCGCGGCTGCGCCTGGTGGATGGCCGCCCGGTGCTGTCGGAGGATATCTGGCTGCCGCGGGACGGATTCGAGGCGCTGGTGACCCTGGCCGTCGACGACTTCGACGACTTGCTCTACCCGCTGTACGAACGCCTGTGCAAGCAGGTGGTTGCCACCGCCCGCGAGACGCTGCGCGTCGGGCAGGCCAGCAAGAGCGTCGCCAAGGTCCTGGACATGCACCCCGGAGCTCCCGTGATCCACGTCAACCGCGTGGCGCTCAATTTCGCAGGCAGGCCGGTCGAATGCCGGAGCACCGTGGGATCGGCGGAAGGGTTCCAGTACGAGATCGAGATTCGGTGACGATGCCGCGGATCGAAGACGGCGGGCGGACCGGGCCAGCCACCTTCAACCATCGAATCCGACGTCTCCCGGATGACGCATTGCCGGGCTCACCTGCTCGATGTCGACATGGCGGAGAAGAGAACCGCGCACTCCCAATCGTTCGCGACGGACTCCAACGCGGCCTGATGGATGTCGACAAGGGACAGGCAATCCGGATCGGATGCCGAAAGAGGCCGATCGACTGGGCTTGGCGGGTCGATCCTGGTCGCCGAAACCTTCGATTCAATTGCGCGCCTCGGCACCGCCATCAATAGGCTGGCAGCCGGAAGTCTTCATCGACCTTGCGAGCTCGATCAGCGGCGCTCGGCGTCAGCACCCGTTGGACAAGTGCGCTGCCGAAGAGGCGCTGCACGGCACGCGCGATGGCGATCCCGAACGGCGTCTTCACGTGCATCAAGCGAACGAGGCGAGGGCTCAGTTGCTGCTGGGAGCGCTCCGCGTAGGGGCGCAGGACGTCTTCATAGGCCCGGAATGCATCGCCAGGAGTCGAACATCTCTTGATCTCGCCTGCCAGCACGTACGCGCCGACGAGCGCGAGGGCCGTCCCTTTGCCCGTGAATGGCGTCGGGCAGTACGCTGCATCGCCAAGCAGGACAAGCCTGCCTTTCGACCATGTCGATGCCTGCACCTGGCTCATCGGCCCGAAATAGAAGTCTTGCACGGCATCCAGCTCGCCGGCGATGCGCTCGGCGACGATGCCGCGACCTTCCAGCGCGGCGCGAAGCATGCCTCGCCGAGAGCGCGTCGACAGCGCCAGCGGGTCAGGTTCGCTGGCCGGGAAGGTGACGAGGACGGTGGTCTCCGCCTCGCCACCGGGCCGGAGGTTGATCATCGTGCCGCCAACGCCGTTGACGGAGCAGGCCCACAGGTCGTCTTCCCCGCGCCGCGGAATCTTGAAGAACGCCATGTAGGCGCCGAGGTAGCGCAGTCGGGTTTCCTGCGCGAGCGCCAGGGACCGCGTCGAGGAACTCATGCCGTCGGCGCAGATCACCAGTTCGAACTCCTGTGTCGAGCCGTCGTCGAACGTCGCCCGCACCCCATCGGCAACCTCCTCAAGGCGCTCGACCGAGCGGCCGAAGCGGTATTCGGACGTGTTGCGTGTCACATCGAACAGCACACGTGCGAAATCGCCGCGCAGGATCTCGAAATCGCTGGTCAGGCTGCCGAAACCCCCCTTCGGAAATACCGCCACCACCTTACCTTCCGCGTCCAGCCACTTCTGGCCGCACTCCCCCGTATTGCGTGCCTCGACTTGCGCCGTCAAACCCATGCGCTCGATGACCTGCTGCCCGGCGCCCTTCACGTCGACGTTCTGCCCGCCTTCCCTGAACGCACTCGCCTTCTCGGCGATGACCACGGAGAAGCCATAGCGGTTCAGCCACCAGGCGCAGGCCGGTCCGGCGATGCCCGCACCGCAAATCAAAATCTTCTTCTTTCGTTCCACCGTGACGGCTCTCGTGTCTGTGATGTCAGCGACGACCTTAGGCGCGCCGCATCCAGGCCACAAGTAGCCAACATGCCATGATGTATTGACCTCTCGCCAGACGTCTGGCAGTGACTCGAAGGTTTCCGGATGCCCGTGCTCAGTGACGCTTCGTCCATCGATTGGGAGGATCCCGACCTCGTCCCGAGGCCGGTGATGACCATCGGGGCAGCCGGCCTGAATGCGGCGGGTCCCGACGACCATGAAGGGCCCCCAGGCGACAGCAGGAAGGAAGCGAACTTCCACCATCATCGGAAGGGGCAGTTCCTGCTGTGGATGCGCGGCGTTCTTGCCTGCGAGGTCGCTGGCGGCTTCTGGCTGGTGCCGCCGGGCAGCGCCATCTGGGTGCCGGGCGGCGTGCAGCACCGCATGGAGACGGCCGGCACGATCGAGTGCTACGTGGTCTACGTCGATCCTGCGGTGGGCGGTGCGCTGCCGCGAGACTGCTGCACGTTGCCGACGACGCCGCTCCTGAGGGAGTTGGTGATCCGTTCGGCGGCATTGCCCACGCGCTACGAGGAGGGCGGCATGGCATCTCGATTGATGGCGCTGCTTCTCGACGAGATGGCCTTGGCGCAGCCGGGGCAGGTTCACCTGCCCATGCCGACCGACTCGCGACTTCGCAAGCTCGTCGAGTGGATCATGGCCAAGCCGTCCGACCCGGGAAGCATCGATTCGTGGGCGGCACGAATGGAGATCAGCCCGCGCACGCTCTCTCGCCTCATTGCCAGGGAAACCGGCATGAGCTTCGGACGCTGGCGCAGGCAACTCCACCTCCTGCTCGCCCTCCAGTGGATGGCCAGGGGCGCGACGGTCCAGGACGTCGCGGCCGGCCTGGGCTACGAGAACGCGAGCAATTTCGTGGTCATGTTTCGCAAGGTACTCGGCGAGACGCCTGGCCGCTACCTGAAGGCGAACGGTTGAGGTTCTTCGCATGAACGACAAACTGCAGGCACTCCGTCTTTTCGTGCGCGTTGCCCGCACGGGGAGCTTCTCGGCGGCGGCGCGCGAGCTCGACCTGTCGCAGCCGTCGGTATCGCGCATCATCGCCGCGCTGGAAAAAGACGTCGGCGAGGCCTTGGTGACCCGCACGACGCGGGCCGTCACGCTGACCGAGGTCGGCAGCGACTACCTCCTTCGTGTCGAGGCGATCCTGGCATCGCTCGAGGAAGCCGATCACGCGGCCCGCGGGTCGCGGGAACTGCGAGGGTCGCTGCGTGTTGCCATGCCTTCGAGCTTTGGCGTGCGCGAGATCGTCCCCGTGATGCCGGGCTTCCTGGCGCGGCATCCTTCGCTGAACGTGAGCCTGTTGATGAGCGATCAACGGCAGGACACCGTCAAGGAAGGCGTCGATGTCGCACTCCGCCTCGGCGAGCTGGCGGACTCGAGTGCCACCGCGCGCACGATCGGCCGAACGCAGCGGCTGATCGCGGCGTCGCCCGCCTATCTGAAGGCGCGGGGCACGCCCGGGACGCCCGCGGACCTGAGCTCCCACGCGGCCATCGTCGGGCCCGCGGGAACGAGCGCGGGGACATGGTCTTTCCGCAAGGATGGCCAGAGCGCGTCGGTGCGCATCGACAGCCGCCTGACCGTCTCCGTCAACGAAGCGGCGATCGCCGCCGCCGTCGCGGGAATCGGCGTGGTGACGACGGCGCTATGGGGCTGTCGCGCCGAACTCGCCAGCGGCTCGCTGGTTCGGCTGCTGGCCGACTGGGAGATGGGCGATGTCGAGGTGCACGGCATGTTCACGCCAGGACGCCCGCCGAAGCCCGCGGCGCGCGCGCTCGTCGAGTACCTGATCGCCGAGCTTCGCCGCTAGTGCAGTGTTCGGTGCTAAGCGGTGCCTCTGCGCCAGCGGACTTGGCCTCGTGGCTAGGCGAAAACCGCAGCCATGCCGGGTGGCATGGCGAGGATTTTCAACGACGCCACGGGGACGAAGGCGCAGCGCATAAGTGCCGATTGGCGCCGAACACTGCACTAGGTTCGAGAACCGCAAGCAATCCGTTTGACGGATAAGTCTTAGTTGTCGGCCCACCTACCCACGCGTGCACCGATCGATGAAAGTCCGTCCAGACGCCAGCGTGGCGCCCTCCATCGACAGGACAGAAATCCATGACCACACTCACCGGCAAGGTCGCCATCGTCACCGGCGCCTCCAAAGGCATCGGTGCCGGAATCGCAAAGCTCTTCGCCAGATCCGGCGCCTCGGTCGTCGTGAACTACTCGACCAGCAAGGACGCGGCGAATGAGCTGGTCGCCGAGATCGAGCGGGTCGGCGGCAAGGCCGTGGCCATCCAGGCCGACTTCTCGAAGACCGCCGACATCCGGCGACTGTTCGAAGAGTCGAAGCGCGCCTTCGGCTCGCTCGACATCCTGGTCAACAACGCGGGCGTCTACGCCTTCGGCCCGCTCCGGGACTCGACGGAGCAGGAATTCCATCGCGAGTTCACCACGAACGTGCTGGGCGTCATCACCGCCACGCAAGAGGCGGCGAAGTACTTCGGCCCGGACGGCGGCAGCATCATCAACATCAGCTCCATCGCCAGCGTCGGCTACATGCCCGACTCGGCGATCTACGCCGCGACCAAGAGCGCCGTCGACGCCATCACGCGCGTGACCTCGGTCGAACTCGCTCCGAAGAAGATCCGCGTCAACAGCATCGCGCCAGGCGCCACCATCACCGAAGGCATCGCGGCCCTGGGCTGGCCGGAGGAGACCATCAAGGCCGTGGTCGCAACGATCCCGTTCGGTCGCCCCGGCCAGCCGGAAGACATCGCTCGCGTGGCGCTGTTCCTGGCCTCGGATGATTCGGCCTGGATCACCGGCGAACGGATCACGGCCTCGGGTGGCCAGCGCGCCTGAAGGGCCGGTGTCGCCAGGACTCGGGTCAGCTGCGCACCGCGTGAAAGGTGATCGCGTACCCATCGGGATCAGCTGTGACGAAGAATCGACCGAAGGGGCCGTCGGCGAGCGGACCCAGGATCTTGCCGCCCCGCTCGACGATGAGGTCATGCAGTGCGTCGGCGTCGGCGCACGCGATCCAGAGCACCATTCCCACGCCGAGCGGCCCCGCTTCGGGGAGCGCACGCAGGGGCTCTCGCAACGCCAACGGGATCGGCTCGGTCTTGAAGATCACCGCTCCGGGAGGACAGTGCGCCGAGGCTTCGAAACCGAAGACCTCGAGGTAGAACTTGCGGGATGCGGCGAGGTCGCGCACTTGCAAGGCGATGAAATCGGGGCCGATCGGCGTTGTCATGCGGGATCCTGTCCGGTAAAATCAGTGGCCTGATATTAATATAAGGCCCCTGACATGTCAATCGCGAAGCGAGCGCCTCGGAGCGGCGTCGACTGGATCGGCTACAACCTGAAGATCACGCAACATCGATTGAGGCAACGGCTGGATGCCGAACTCGCACAGGTCGGCACCACGGCGGCTCAGAACGCCGTCTTGCTGGCCGTCTCCGGCAACCCGCGAATGTCGAACGCCGACCTGGCCCGCGCGGCGTTCGTGACGCCGCAGACCATGCAGGCGATCCTGGTCAACCTCGAGCGTGACGGCCTGATCGTGCGGAGCCCGCATCCGGAGCATGGCCGGATCATCATGACCGAGCTGACGACGGCCGGTCGGAAGGCCGTGGCCGATGGCATGAAAGCCGCCGATGCGGTGGAACGCCAGATGCTTTCCACGTTGTCGGCCGAAGAGGCGCGGCTGCTGTGCGATCTGCTCAAGCGTTGTGCCGCCGCCCTGGCCGACCAGCCGCTCGACAGCCAGTGACCTGTCGAGCGGCGTCTGGGCAATGGCCTCGGCGTCTCATTCGAGGCGCTCTTGTACTGAAGCCGGCGCCAGGCTCCCGCCCTGGAACCCTGCGACCGGGCTTGCAGGTCACCGAGCCCTACATCCGCGTGTCCGAGGCCGGCGCAAGCATCCGCGATGCAGTGCGGCTGCCGGCGCATCTGCGCAAACCGGTAGGCCATGAGAAAGGGCTCCTCGACCACTACGAGCCCAACGTCACGTACTACCCGAGCCAGGAACTGCGCCAGGCGCTGCTGGCGATGGGCAGCCCTCCCCCGCCGCAGGCACCGTACCGGCGGCTGGCACATTCGCGAACGACATCCTCGACAAGCCGCCAGCCTCCGGCCTGGCGATAGAGGCCGAATTCGGGATGCTCATCGAGAAGGCGGCGCCATACTCGATCCCTTCGAACAGGCGCTGTTTCTGATGGTGCAGTTGCCGTACCTGCAGCCGTTCATGGACGCGACGCTCGGGGTGTACGAGCTGAACCGCGTCGACTTGCTTCGCGACGTGTTCCTTTTCGCGTACGAGCGATCGTGCCAGCAGTACACGGCCGCCAAGCAGTCGCTGCGGCCACCCGAACCATTCCGCAATCGCTACCGTCGAAGGCCTGACGACGAATCACGACGGTTGCTCCAGAGCCGACAGTTTCATTTGTGATTCGGTGAGCAACGCCGAAGCCCGTCCTCAGCCCTTCAATTCGGCCAGGCGCGCTTCGACCTCGCGCTTGCCGATGTGGCGAAGCGCGGCAATCGCCCGCAGAGCGTCCGCCCTCGGCTTGGACTTGCCGGCTTCCCATGAATAGACCGACTGGCCGGTGGTGCCCACCAGGAGGGCGAAGTCGGCCGCGGACAGCCCGAGGCGCTTGCGATTCGACGCCATGCCGGCCGCGCGGAAGCGCAGGCCTTCGGCGGCATCGGCGTCGCCCGCGGACTCGGGCGCGACCGCGCGCGTCTTCGCGGGAAGCAGCTTGGCGGGCTTGCCGAGGCGTTGGACGAGCGTCTCCAACGCCAGCAGCCGGCCCTTGAGGGCGGCGATCTCCTTGCGCTGGAGAGCGAGTGCTCGCTTGAGGCCATCGCTCTCCTCGCGGAGTTCCTTGCGCGCAAGGCGCGTGATTTCGGCTTTCAGGACGGTGGCGATGTTAGGCATGTGCATATTGTGCCCGCAGCCAACCGGCACGCGACAATCCCGATCAAGCCTGTCCGGTTCGCGCCAGGACGACGTGCGTTGCCAGGGGCGACGCCGCGCGCTCGGTGCACTTGAAGCCCAGCGCCGGCAGGTCGATGCCCGGCAACAGCGCCTCGCCCTGCCCGAGCAGCGTGGCCGACAGGGCGAGGTGCACCTCGTCCACCAGCCCCGCCTGCAGGTATTGGCGGACGGTGTCCACGCCGCCGCCGATGCGCACGTCGCGATCGCCGGCGGCCTTCTTCGCCGCGTCGAGCGCGGCATGGATGCCCTCGGTGACGAAGTGGAAGGTGGTGCCGCCCGCCATCACGAGGGGTTCTCGCGCGTGGTGCGTGAGCACGAAGACCGGCACGTGGTACGGCGGGTTGTCGCCCCACCAGCCCTTCCATGACTCGTCGGGCCAGGGTCCGCGGACGGGACCGAACATGTTGCGCCCCAGGATCCACGCGCCGATGTCGGCGGCGCCCCGCGTCGCGAAATCGTCGTCGATACCCGTCTCGCCATCCACGCCGCCATGCATCTGCTGGAAGCTGCGGGTCGGGAAGAACCACGCCATCAACGACAGGCCGCCGACGCCCAGCGGGTCGTCGATGCCTTGCCGAGGGCCGGCGCTGAAGCCGTCGATGGACAGCCCGAAACAGGCGACCTTGACCTTGGACATGGAGCTTCTTCCTTTCGGTGTGTCAGGACGTGACGGATGGAAGGGATCATAAAACCACGGATTGCCCTTCGGAATGGCATTCCCGGCACGCATGCGAGTCGCCTGAATGATCGGTTGAGCGATGTCGGGCGTTCACGCAACATGAATCGCGTCGAACCACCCGAGACACGCCAATGACAGCCGTCCGATCCGCTCCCTCCCCCGCTCGCACGGCCTTGATCGCCGTCGTCTGCGGCGGCCTGGTCATGGGCCTGGCGCTGGGCGTTCGCCACGTGCAGGGCCTGTTCCTGGTGCCGATGACCCTGGGCCGCGGCTGGCCGCGGGAGGTCTTCGGGTTCGCGATCGCGATGCAGAACCTCTGCTGGGGCCTGTCGCAGCCTTTCGTCGGCATGATCGCAGACCGCCACGGCTCGGCCCGGGTGATCGCCAGCGGAACGCTGCTCTGCCTCGTCGGCCTGCTGCTGATGGCCCACGCGACGACGCCTGTGGGCCTCGTGCTGGGCGGCGGGCTCGTGATCGGCGTCGCGCTGTCCTGCACGACATTCGGCACGGTCTACGGCGCGATCAGCCGGCTCGTTCCTCCCGCACGGCGCAGCCGTGCGCTGGGCCTGGCGGGCTCGATGGGTGGCCTGGGCATGTTCCTGATGGTGCCGCTGACCCAGGAACTGCAGGCGTGGTTCGGATGGTCCACCGCGCTGGTGCTGCTGGGCGTGGCCGTCCTCGCGCTCGCGCCGGCCGCGCGCGCGCTCGACGACGTCCCGGCGAAGACGGCCGCGCCGACCTCCGACGGCACCGCCCAGTCGATGTCGGCCGCCGTGCGCGAGGCGTTCGGACATCGCGGCTTCTGGTTGCTGAACGCGGGCTTCACGGCGTGCGGCTTCCAGCTGGCGTTCATCGCCGGCCACCTGCCCGCCTACCTGCTGGACAAGGGGCTGAACGCCCGGGACGGGGTGGTCGGTCTGGCGATCATCGCCCTGGCCAACGTCGCCAGCATGGCCTGCTTCGGGTCTTGGGGAGGCGTCCTGCGCCGCAAGTACCTGCTCTCGGCGATGTACCTCGCGCGGCCCACCGCGATCGCGCTGTTCCTTCTCGCGCCGCTGTCCCCGCTGAGCGTGGACCTGTTCTGCGCCGCGATCGGCTTCCTGTGGCTGGGCGCCGTCCCGCTGACCAACGGCCTCGTCTCGGGCGTGTTCGGCCTGCGCTACATCGGCACGCTGTTCGGCTTCGTGTTCTTCGGCCACCAGGTGGGCGCCTTCCTCGGGGTCTGGCTGGCCGCGCGCGTGTACGACGCGACGCGCTCCTACGACCTGATCTGGATCGCGGCCATGGGTCTGGGAGTACTCGCCGCGGCGCTGCACCTGATGATCGACGACCAGCCTGTCGTCCGACTCGCGCCGCTGGCCGGGACGCCCGCATGAGCTGGCGCCTGGCGCGCAGGATCCTCCTGTCGGTCGTGCTGGCCGCCGGCATCGCCCTCGTCTTCAGGGCCTACCTCACGCCCGACCACCTGCTCGACTGGCTGGCGTCGAGCGGCCTGTGCGGCTGAGCGAGCCGGTCCGGTGGAATACTCCGAGCTGACGAATCCTGAAAGCCCCCCATGTTCTCGCATGTCTTCGTCGGCGTGACCGATTTCGACCGGGCGTTCGCGTTCTACGCGCCGCTGATGACGGCGCTCGGACTGAAGCACCGGTTCACCGAGCCCGATCGACCCTGGGCGGGATGGCAGCCGTCCAGCCAGGATCGTCCCCTGTTCCTGATCGGGCGTCCGTTCGACGAGTCGGCGCATGTGCCCGGCAACGGACAGATGGTGGCGTTCCTGGCGGCCGACCGCGCGACGGTCGACCGCGTGCACGCCCTGGCGATCGCCCAGGGAGGCGCGTCCGAAGGCGAGCCCGGCCTGCGGCCCGACTATCACGCGAACTACTACGGCGCGTACTTTCGCGACCTCGACGGGAACAAGCTGTGCGTCGCGTGCCACGACGCCGAGCGCCCGGGCTTCAATTCGTAGCGCCGAGTTGCTTGCGAAAACGCGCGGCGGACTCTTCACCGTGCGCCTTGCGGATCAGTTCGACGAACTCGAGCGCGACCGCCTGCATGGACGCCAGGTCGGAACAGCCTTCGATCTTGAGCACCAGGCGGAATCCCTTGATGAGCCCGAACCGCTCCTTGGCCTCGCGCGTGAGCAGCGCGTACAGCGCGTCGTATTTCCAGTTGCGCACCGCGACGTCGACCGGGATCTGCGCCGTCTCCGCACTTCCAGCAACCTTCGGGGCGATCAGTTCGGCGGCGAGCAGCATGTCCAGGTCGGCCGCGGTGCTGCCGCTGATCTTGCCGACCCATTCCTCGCCGGTGCAGGACGCGTCGATGAGCAGGAGGATGTTGCGGGCGCGACGCGACAGCTTGATGCTGTTGGCGCTGATCTCGGCCTGGCCTGCCTCGGTGCGGACATAGGTCACTGCGTGGGTCGTGGACGTCATCGGAGATCTCCAGGGGTCGGTCGGCCGAAAAAGCGTGCTCCACGCCACTCGCGCCGGGATGCGTCACCGCCCGCGTTCGGGCCCTGACGCGTCTTCGGGTCCGGTGATCCAGCGCTCCTGCGACGACTGCAGGTGCGTGCACATGGCACCGACGGCTGCCAGCGGGTCGCGCGACTCGAGGGCGCGATAGATGGCTTCATGTTCGGCAAGCGCGGCCCGCCAGGTCTGGGTGCTTTCCGCGCGGACGCTGATCCGGGACGCGATGGGACCGTGGCGGCCGTCGAAGAGTTCGCCCACCAGGCGGACCAGCACGGAGTTGCCCGCCATCTCGGCGATCGCGAGGTGGAAGCGACGATCACTGTCGACAGGCACGTTGCCCTTGGCATGGTCGCGCCGCATCGCGGCGAGGCTCTCCCTCACCCGCGCCAGTGCGTCCGTCGTCACCCGCGCAGCAGCCATCGTGACGACGGCGATCTCGAGTGCCAGCCGCGCCTGCATCAGCTCGGACGGGCTCTCGCCGAGCGCCGACGCATTTCGATCCGGCGGCGCCTGGGGTGCGCAGACGTAGACCCCGGAGCCCATGCGTATCTCCACAAGTCCTTCGATCTCGAGCGCGATCAGGGCCTCGCGGAGCGACGGGCGCGACACCCTCAGTTGAAGGGCGAAGTCGCGTTCCGGAGGCAGGCGGCTGCCCACTGGAAATCCGCCCGAATTGATCACGCCTCGGATCAGGTCCGCGACACGCTGGTACAGGCGTCGGGTTTCGACCGGCTTGATGAGTTGCGGCATGCGGAGTTGGCGTGATCCGGTGGTTGGCCAGGAACGGGTTGGCTTGACCAGTTTAGCGCGGGATTTGCGAATCCCATGCGATGAACCCGCTCCTGGGGACGCCCCAGCAGGAGAAACATCGACTGTTCGGGTTTTTGCTGGTAAGTCCAATTCCTATATATGGCAAAGTGGCCTTACCAAATAAGGCAGCCATGACTGTTTTCATCCGTCCCCGCCCCATTCGACCCCGGGTCGCCCCGCAGCAGCACTGCGAAGGACGCGGCGCCCGCGCGAGCACGGGAGATCGCAGGCCGGCCGGGACCGCCCACGCGGGCGACGCGCCATGAAGGCGACCGATCGGCGCTGCGTCGGCGACGGTCGCGTGCACCTGACCGCCCTGGGCCTGGGTTGCTCGTCGCTGGCGGGCCTGTACACGGCGACGTCCGAAGCGGAGGCGAACGCCGTGCTGCAGGCGACCTGGGACGCCGGACTGCGCTACTTCGACACAGCGCCGTTCTACGGCTACACGCTGGGCGAGCGCCGCGTCGGAAGCTTCCTCGCGACGCGGCCGCGCGACGAGTTCGTCGTGAGCACCAAGGTCGGACGCGTGATGCAGCCGGACGTCGGCGTGGCGCCCGGCGACGACGGCTGGGCCGAACCCCTGCCCTTCAGGCCGGCCTACGACTACACCCGCGCCGGCGTGCTCAGGTCGGTGGAGGACAGCCTGCAACGGATGGGCCTGTCACGCATCGACATCCTGTTCGTGCACGACATCGGCCGCAGGACGCACGGCGACCGGCACGACCACTACTGGCGCCAGCTGACACGGGGAGGCGGCCTGCGCGCGCTCGAGGAACTGCGCCTCGAAGGACGCGTCGCGGCCATCGGGCTCGGGGTGAACGAATGGCAGGTCGCGCGCGACGCGATGGAGGAAACGCAGATCGACTGCACGCTCCTGGCCGGACGCTACACCTTGCTGGAGCAGGCGTCGTCGTCGACCTTCATGGACGATTGCGTCAGGCACCGCAGCCGGGTCGTCATCGGGGGCGTCTTCAACTCCGGGATCCTGGCGGGCCATGCGAGGTTCGACTACGCCGACGCGCCCGCCGACGTCGTCGCGAAAGTACATGCATTGCAGTCCGTCTGCGCCGAGTTCGGGGTGGCACTCCCGGCCGCGGCGCTGCAGTTCCCGATGGCCCATCCCGCTGTCGCAGCGTGCGTGGTCGGCGTTCGCAGCGCGTCGGAACTGCACCAGGACATCGCGTGGTTCCAGCAGGCCATCCCTGCCGCGCTGTGGAACGCCCTGCGCGATCGCGGCCTGTTGCCGGCGCACGCACCCTGCCCCGACGACAACGATCGGACCGCGGGATGAACGCGGTGACTCTCCCGCAGCTCACGCGGCCGTCCATCCGTGAACGGCATCGAAAGCGAGCCGCCGCGTCGACTCCCCATCTGGCGCCGCAGCTCCTGACCTAGCTGCGGCCAGCACCCCTGCGCGCCACCGGATCCACGCCTGGCCTCGAGACCAGGCAGGGCGCAGCTTTGTCCGGAGATCCCCGGTCTTCGTTCAACGAATGTCATCCAACCACCAAAAGAGAGAGAGACGCTTCGCCATGACAAATCGTTCATTCCATCTCAACGCCATCCGGGCTGCGGCCTGCGCGCTCGTCGCCGCGACGTGCGGCAGCGCCGGCGCGGTCACGATCGCCGGCACCGACCTGTCGATCAACGGCCGCATCGTCGCCGGGATCGACGTCACGACCGACGTGGCCAAGGCCGATGGCACCGGCAGCAGCACCGTGATCCGCGGCGCCTCCAACCAGTGGGGCACGAGCCTGCTGACCCTGGCGGCCGAGCACCCGCTCACCGGTGGCAACGTCGCCTTCGCCACGGTCGAGACCGGCTTCGGGGCCAACAACGGCGCATCGAACGACGGGACGTTCTGGAGCCGTCGCGCGTTCGTCGGCCTCAAGAACGACAGCTGGGGCAAGCTGCAGTTCGGCAAGAACCTGTCGATCTCCAATTCGGTGTGGGACTTCGATCCGATGGGCCAGAACTGGAGCGGCTCGGCCCTGCTGATCGGCGGGCGCAACTGGAACTTCGCGACGGGCGCGGTCGAATACTGGACGCCCAGCCTGGGCGGCGCGGGCGTCGGCATCCAGTACGCGCCGGGCGCCACGGTCGGTAGCGCCAAGGCCAACACCAAGGCGGGCATCGACGTGTTCTACAGCGGCGGCCCCGTGAAGCTGCACGCGATCTACGACACGGCGGCGAACGCCAACGGAGACTTCGACAACGTGTATTCGAACTCCAAGGAATACATCGTGGGCGGCACGTACCAGCTGGGCGCGGCCAAGCTGTTCATCGGCTACAACCACAGCTCGGCGGCCAATGCCGCGGTCGGCACGCCCACCAGTGCCGACCAGGGCTGGGTCGGCGTCAACCTGCAGACCAGCGACGCGCTGCTGCTGCGGGCGGCGGTCTACAGCGGTGGCTCGAACGTCGATGTGCCGGTGAACGGCTACGGCGGCAAGCGCGGCACGCTGCTGACGCTCGGCACGGACTATTCGCTGGACAAGCAGTTGCTGCTCTGGAGCACGCTGGCCGCGGTCAAGAACGGTTCGAACTCGCGCTTCTCGTCCGCGAACTTCTGGGACTCGGTCCCCGAAGCCGGCAAGAGCCAGCAGACGTTCAACGTGGGCTTCGCGTACTCGTTCTGAGCATCCCAAGCCCCTGAATGCGCCCGGTGTTCGCGAAGAAACGCGCAGTCCCAGCCTGTCATCCTGCGCGAAGTCGCAGGATCCACGAGTTGGAAGCGTTTCGCC
>Ga0302198_10000817_pt1 | contig 34677 bp, 39 predicted proteins | sample II_Bog_N2_2_FD_193521 | JGI IMG/M metagenome (GOLD analysis project Ga0302198, IMG submission 193521) | Peat permafrost microbial communities from Stordalen Mire near Abisko, Sweden - II_Bog_N2_2 | ecosystem: Environmental > Terrestrial > Soil > Wetlands > Peat | place: Sweden: Abisko...
CGACATCTCACGGAACCGAGCGACCCGGGGCCCGAAGGCCCCGACCCGTTGCGCGCGAAGCTGACGCTGCCGGGCAAGCCCGAACTCCTTCACGCGCTGCAGCGCCAGGTCCGTCTGGCTGCGCCGAATCTGCTCGGCACGCATCTTGAGACTGAGCAGGGTCCACTCCCTCGAGAAGACCGGCGCGTTGACCATCCCGACCGCGAACATTGAACGCACCATCCCGCCGGACGCGATGAGCGCTGTCGGTCGGGTGCGGGCGATCGAAAAGCCCGGGCTGTTGACGGCCAGCGCGGTCACGAGTTCGAGCCGGCCGGTCTTCGGGTCCGCCCTCCAGTCGCCCGACAGCGGGCTCGATTTCAGGGCGCGCAACTGTTCGGGAGTGACGTCCGGGCGGACTGCTCCGCTGATCCAGATTCCGTAGCGATCTTCACCGGCCACGACGTCGGCTCCCACCCATCCCGAATGGCTGTAATGAAGCAGCGTCGGGTCTAGCCCCCAGACCGGATCGGCGTGCGGCGCGCCAGCGACGATGTGCCCGACCGGGACGTCGACCCCTTCCGCCGTCGTGACGTAGCCGACGTGGAAAGAGGCGTATCCGTTGCTGGACTTCGGAGCCCGGACGCACGCCGAGCCGAGGCCAGCGCTTGCCGTATGGCAGGAATCCCACGAGGCGAGATGCCCATACACGTGCCCGCTGGCCTCGACCTTGAGCGGAGTCACCGCCTTGAAGTTCGGGTTCTCGAACCACGCCTTCGGCGGCGCGATCGGTGCACTGGTCGCGGTGGTCGCGGGGCTCATCGGACCCTCCGAGCCGGAACCGGCAGCTCGGTAATCGTGATCGCATGAACTGAGGGCTGCGGCAGCAGGTGGCCCTTGCGGTTGGCGTCCCTCTTGCCGCGCTCGACGCGGGAAAGGCAGTACCCCTCGACACCCGATCGCTCGCTGCCCCAGCACGGGGCCCAGCGACGGGCGTTGTGAACGCCGCACGGCACCCCACGGGTGTCATCGAGGAGCGCGTGACTGCGTCCCAGGCTGAGTTGGGACTCCTCCGGGGTCATTACTCGCGTGCCGACGAAGTACCGTTCGGCGGGTGTCGTCGGCGGAGGCAGTACGCGCTTGGGTACTCGGCTGGCCTGCGCGGCTTCGCGGCGCTGGAGAGCCGAGAGGTACGGCGCTCCCTCGGCGCGGAACTCGTGGACGGTGTGTCTGTTGGTCATCGATCAGTTCTCTTTCTCGAGCTCGGGGATGCCTTCAACGGGCTCACTGGGGAGCGCGGGGCGGGAGTCTTGGGTGCGGGCGTTCCACTCGGTGGCGGTGGCGGCGCGTTCGGCGGCGTACTCGTCTTTCACTTCCTGGACGGCGGCAAGCACCAGGTCGGGCTGGTGGGCATCCAGTGCTGCCCGGCCGCGAGCGGCGAGTGCTTCGAGGTCGACGTGCGAGGCGATCGCGGCGGCGGATGCCCGCTCGCGGGCGAGCACGGCCTCTCCGAGCGGGGAGAGTCCGATCGCGTCGCGGCGCTTAGCTGCGGCCGCCTCGGCGCGAAAGTAACGGTCGAGTAGTGAGAACCTGACGTCGCCGTTCTTATCGCGGGCACCGCCAGCGAGTTCGATGCGCAGCAGGGCCGCGATCGCCTCGGTCGACGCCAGTGCGGCGAGTTCTTCCGGGAACGCTGCGAGATGCGGCAACGCTTCGAGGAGGTCCTCGCTGATGCGCTCGGCAACTCGCCCGTACACCCGCGGCGACCGGCTTCCGATCTTGAGGGCGGCGAGGTTGCTCGCGCTGAACGGTGGTCTCGTGCCGGGCTGCGGCGTTTGGTCTGTGTCGGTCATCGCGTCTCCTTCTTCTCGCCCGCACGCCGAGGGGTGGGCGGGGTAATCGGGTAATCACCGCCACCCTCGGGTGTGGCGAAAGGATTACCTCGGGTGATTACCCCCGCAAATACGCGGGTTTTGATGTAATTCACTTCGATTACCCCTTTCGCCCGATTACCCCGACAGTGACCCCGGATGTGGCCGTGTCGACCACAAGAGCTCCGAGGCTGACGAGCTGTCCGATGCGGGCGTTGGCGCTTTTCTCGTCCTTGTAACGGCCGGCCGCGGTCAGGCTCTTCTTTAGCTCCGTACGAGTCACCGGTCCAACCTTGGGATCGCGGTTCGTCGTCATGTCGATCAGGTGCAGGACGACCGGGTCGACGCCAGCTCGAACATTCCTGACGAGGACCGAGTCGGTAGTACCAGCAACCTCTGTGAATACGAAATTCGTTAGCGGCTCATCGTGCCTTCCATTCCGGAACTTCTGGACGATGATTCGACGCCTCGGATCGGCGAGCGACAGTGGGTCTTTGCCGAGGAGTTCTCGGCGGATGCAGACCACGTTGTCGAACCCAGCCCAGAGCGTCGACGACCCGCGATACTGCTCGGGGTCGTCCTTTTTTGAATGGTGCAGGACGACGATGTGGCAGGGTTCCCAGGCCTCCTGGACCTGTGCGATCGAACCGACGTAGACACCCATGTCTTCGGTCGAGTTCTCATTGCGACCCCCGCTGGTCTTCTGGAGTGTGTCGATGAGGATGAGGTCGTATCTTCCCTTCTTCACCCAGCTCGCGAGTGACGCGACAGATGCCGGGTCCATCATGTTCACCGTGTACGGATACGTCTCGGCGTCGCGGTCCGTGAACCGCGCGCCGACGTGGGCTTGCCATGCGGCTAGGCGAGGGGTAAACGTCGCACGACCTTCGGCGGCGACGTACAGCACCCGGCCTTGCTGTACCGCGCGACCGTCCCACGAGGCGCCAGCTGCGACACTGCATGCCCAGTCGAGGGCAACGTAGCTCTTGCCCACATGCCCGTCCGCGAACAGCATCGTGGTCGCGCCTCGTTCGAGCCAGCCCGCGAGGATGTAGTCGTTCGGGCGTGCTGCGCCAAGAGCGTTAAAACTCACGAGTTTGTTCGGATCGAAAAGGCCGAACGCTCCCATCTCGACGGCGAATGCGACGCGGGCATCGCGATCCACGCGAAGGGCCTCCACGCGGAGTGCGACGGCGTCGGTGTGCTTCTTGTCCTGCTGCTCCTGCTGCCAGTCGACGCCGGGATATTCCTCCTCCGCCTCGACTTCGACGGGCTCCGGCTTGGTCGGTGAGTCGAGCCCGTGTTCCCGGCGCTCACGCTCCAGCAGAGCTCGCAGTCCGTCGTCCCAGTCCTCGCGCTCCTCAGCCAGCACAGCTGCTTCGGCCGCATCCAGGTCGTCGGGCTCCTCGAAGCCCGTTAGATCGATCGAGAAGTCGTCGGACCGGTTCTCGCTCATTTTGCGCACGTCCGGCAGCCAGGGTGCGTGCGTGCGTAGCGGCGGTCGTCCCCGCGGGCACAGTCGAGACTGCAGTACCAGATTTTGACCGTGTCGTCCGGGTTGAAGGCTCGGAGGCAGCAGTGACATGTTGCCAACCCCTTCCTGCCGTTCTCATCGCGCTGGGCGCGGGCCACGCTGCCGGGCGGGAACGGGCCATACGCAGCGCGCAACATACGGTCGTACGTCTTGGCGTAATCTGAACTCATTACTGGCCTCCCTTCATGAGGCTTCTGGAACGGCTCGCTAGCGGTGGCGGGCCGTTCTTCTTTGGGTGGCTAGTGCTCCGTCGACAGTGCGCGGATGATCCGGTCACACTGGTCGTCAGTTAGAGGCGGAGCGTCGGCAAGGGAGCGCTCAACGAACGCGGTGATCTTCGCGGCTGCGAGGGCGCGGCGGGCCTCGGCTGCTTCGGGGGAGTTGGCACCATTGCGCCGGACGGCGTGACCGAGGCGCGAGAGCTCGGTCGCTACGGTGGGGGTGGACGGCATTAGGGCGTTGGCTTTCTACACGCCGGCCGGTTTGCTGTGCCGCAATTTCGGTCGGTAACCAACCACCCAACGCCCGTGAGCGGACAACCCGTTCTGCTCCTCAGCGCGCCCCGGGTGGGATTAGTAGTGGGTGCTGAAGATGCCCTCGAACCCCGGACCACGGAACGGCCGCTTCCGGCGAGGGAGGCTAGGCCTCGTAACCATTATTGCCCGTGCCGCGGGATTTGGCAACCTCAAAACAACCCCCTGACCTGCACTTTGTGTTACCTAAGGGTGGTACCTAATTTGCGCAAATGGGTATAAAAAATCAATTAGGAGTCCGTTGGTTTTCTTGATATTGCCGGTCACCATCGCGATCGCGATTTTTCCTGGGCTTTTCGTTTTGCAGTTGGGGTTCGGATGAAAGGGGAACGAATGAACACGAGCAGGTTGATCAAATCGACAGTCGGCCGGGTCCGAAACGATCGCGGCGACGTGCCGGGCTGGGTCCTGATCACACTGATGACGGCAGGACTTGTCATCATCATCTGGGGCCTCGCCGGACCGGCACTGGCGAACGTATTCCAACAGGCGATCGCCCGTGTCACCGGGTTTTAGACGGGCGTCGACCTGGAGGAGCGACGACAGCGGGTCGGCGGTCATCGAATTCGTCCTCGTCGGGGCGTTGCTGACCGTGCTCACCCTGTCGGTCATCCAACTAGGCCTGGCCCTGCTGATCCGCAACACCGTGCTTGACGCGGCCTCCGAAGGCGCACGGTACGGCGCGCTCGCCGACAACACGATGCAGGATGGCGTGGCGCGCACCCGCGACCTGATCACAACCGCGCTGGGGCCCGGTTATGCGCGCGATATCTCGATCGATCGAGGCAGCTACCTCGGTGCCCCTGCAGACATCGTTACGGTCAAGGCACCACTGCCGCTGATCGGACTCGTGGGCATACCGAACGGGCTGGAGGTGCAGGGTCATGCCGCAGTCGAAACGCTGCCGTGACGACACGGGTTCGGCGTCACTCGAGCTCATCACGGCGGGGCTTCTTCTGCTGGTGCCACTCGTCTACCTGGTGCTGGCGATGGCGGCCATCCAGGGCGGCGCGCTCGCCGTCGAGGGGGCATCCCGGCAGGCGGCTCGCGTGTTTGTGCAGGCGGGAAGTGCCGCCGAGGCCCGGTCACGGGCACAGGCCGCTCTCGACTTCGCGCTCGCCGATTTCACAGTCACCAACGCGAAATCGCACCTGGCAGTGACCTGCACACCACAGCCCGCACGCTGCCTGACCCGTCGCGGCTACGTCACGGTGACGGTGACCGCCGAAGTCCCGCTTCCACTCATACCGAGCATCCTGTCTCCCCGCACCCCGTTCGTGGTGCCGATGACGGCTACGTCAACGGAGCAGGTGTCCAGGTTCTGGGGCGCCGGGTGAAACGGCTTGCGAGCGATGAGGGTTCCACTCTGCTGCTCACCATCTTCTATGCGGCGCTCTGCCTCTGCCTCGTGCTCGTTGTCGTTGCGGCGACATCGCTGTACCTCGAACGCAAACGGCTCTTCACTCTCGCCGATGGCGCATCGCTCGTCGGAGCGGAATCCTTCGCACTCGACGACGTGACACGTGGGAACGGAAGAATGCGTCCCACCCTGACCTCGAGCGAGGTGACGTCCGCGGTGACGGCGTACCTTGCCGATACCCCAGCCGACTCCTTCACCAACCTCGTTGTCGAGCGCGCGGTCAGCACGGATGGCCGAAGCGCCACCGTCGAGCTGTCATGCAACTGGGCGCCGCCGGTTGTTACCCTGTTTATCCCGCGAGGCTTGCGCATCCAGGTCACCTCGGTGGCACGCTCGGTCTTCTCGTGACGGGAATTCTGGGAGCAGGCTGCGAGGGAAGCTCCCCACTCTCTATCGTGGGTACATGGCATACGACTGGCTCGACCTGCAGCTCCGTGCGCACCGGGAGTTCGGTCGCCGCCTCCTGGCGGTCACCGACTGGCATGCGCCGACGCCTGACACCGACTGGGATGTCAGCGATCTCGCGCGCCACGTCATCCGCGAGCAGCAGTGGGTTCCGCTGCTCCTCGCGGGCAAGTCGATCGAGGAGGTCGGCGACGATATCGACGCCATCGACGACAATGACCTGCTGGGGGAATGGCAGCGCTGGTCCAGCATCGCGACCATCGCATGGGAGTCGGCCCCATTCGACATGACCGTCCAACTCTCCTATGACACCGTCACGATGATCGACTACCTCAAAGAGCAGACGGCGGATGTTGCCATCCACAGCTGGGACATGGCGCGCGCCACGCAGAGTGACGAACACCTCGACGATCTTCTCGTCGAAGCCACCTGGACCATCTTCGAACCACAGCGGGAGACGCTCGCCGCGACAGGGCTCTACGACGATCCGGTGCAGCTCGACCCGGATGCCCCGCTCGAATGGCGACTCCTCGCCATCACCGGCCGCGACCCGCGTTAGCGCAAGCAACGTGAGCGCATGCCACGTGAGCGCAAGCAACGTGAGCGCAAGCCACGTGAGCGCGATTGGCGTCTTGTCCATTTGGCGTGCTCGCGAGACGGTTGACGGGTGAACAAACCAGTCGAAGTCAACGTGGTCAGGGTCTTCACGACCGACTCTGGCGAGCTGGGAAACCAGCTCGGCATCGTGTGGGCGTCCGATGCCACGCGGGGCCGCGAGCAGCAACTCGCTGCAGCAATCGGCTTCAGTGAGACGGTGTTCATTGACAGCGTGATCGGCGGAGTCGCGACGATAGCGATCTTCACGCCTGCCGTCGAGCTCCCCTTCGCCGGTCATCCGAGCGTCGGCACCGCGTGGTGGCTGCGCGAGCAGGGGATGCCGCTCACGCGGCTGGTCGAGCAGGCGGGCGATGTCGCGGTCCGGTACGACAGCGAGCTGACCTGGATTACGGGCAGGCCGGAATGGGCGCCGTCGTTCGTCTGGCGACCGCTCCCGCGCCCTGAAGACGTGGATGCTCTCGACCCCGACGACGTGCAGGATGGCCCCGATTACGCCTATGCGTGGATCGACGAGCGAGCCGGGAGACTGCGCACCCGGATGTTCGCCCCTCGCCTCGGAGTTCGCGAAGACGAGGCAACGGGCGCGGCCGCGGTCGCGATCACCGCACGCCTCGAGAGAGACCTTGAGATCACCCAGGGTCGCGGCAGCCGCATCCACACGACGCTTCTCGACGACGGTTTCGTGGAAGTCGGCGGTCGTACATTCGCAGACCCGTCGTTCACCGCCTGACTGCGGACCGCCGCGGGTGGGAGGGGTCGAGACCCCGGTAGGCTAGAGGCCGACATGGACGAGCTTGATTTTTCCGCGGAAATCGCCGCGCTCCGCTCGACCTTCGCGGACATCCGATCGGTCATCGGCGTCGAGAGACTGCAGGCCGACATCGCCAGCCTGAGCGAGCAGGCGGGCGCACCCGACCTATGGGATGACACCGAGAACGCGCAAAAAATCACCAGCGCGCTCAGCCACCGCCAGTCCGAGCTGGCCAGGGTTGACAGCATCCAGTCCAGGCTCGACGACCTCGAGATCATGGTCGAGCTCGCCAACTCCGAGTCAGACGCCGAGGCCGCGGCCGAGGCCCGCACGGAACTGGCGAGCATCACCAAACTCTTGGGCGAACTCGAGGTGCAGACGCTGCTCAACGGTGAATTCGACGATCATCCTGCGGTCATCACCATCCGTGCGGGCGCAGGGGGAGTGGATGCGTCGGACTTCGCCGACATGCTCCTGCGCATGTACCTGCGCTGGGCCGAGCAACACAAATACCCGGTCACGATCATGGACACCAGCTACGCCGAGGAGGCGGGCATCAAGTCCGCGACGTTCGAGGTGGATGCCCCGTACGCGTTCGGAACACTCAGCGTCGAGGCGGGAACGCACCGGCTCGTTCGAATGAGCCCGTTCAACTCTGCAGGCAAGAGGCAGACCAGCTTCGCGGCGGTTGAGGTCATCCCGCTCATCGAGGCCGCCGGAGAGATCGAGATACCGGAGAGCGACATCCGCATCGACGTCTTTCGTTCGAGCGGGCCTGGCGGCCAGTCGGTCAACACCACGGACTCCGCCGTGCGCATCACTCATCTTCCGACGGGCACTGTCGTGTCGATGCAGAACGAGAAGAGCCAGATCCAGAACCGTGCCGCCGGTATGCGCGTACTGCAGTCGCGCCTGTTGCTGCTGCAACGGGAGCAGGAAGCCGCGCAGAAGAAGGAGCTCGCCGGCACGATCACGGCGAGCTGGGGTGACCAAATCCGCAGCTACGTGCTCGCGCCCTACCAAATGGTTAAAGACTTGCGCACCGAGTACGAGGTCAACAATCCGTCGGACGTCTTCGACGGCAACCTCGATGGCTTCATCAACGCCGGCATCAAGTGGCGTAAGAGCGCCAAGGACTAGCGGGCGGACGTGGTCTCATCCGCGCTGATCTTTTTTTGCGCCAGGAGTGGTGGCACGAAACAGCGACTCTGCGGTAGACCAGAAGCATGCTGACTTTCGGGTCGACCGTCATTGGCGTGCACGACGTTCAACGGGCGACGGCGTTCTGGTCTGCGGCGCTCGACTTCGAGCCGACCTCTCCGGGGGATGAGACCTGGATCATCCTGCAGGCAAAGGATGGGAGCGGTAAGCGCCTCTCGCTGGCGCTCTCGGAGACGCCGTTGCAGGAGCACCCGCGCATCCACCTCGACCTGTATGCCGACGACCAGGCCGCGGAAATCGAACGACTCAAGGGTCTCGGTGCTCTCGAGGTCGACTGGGACCTCTATCCGGAGGATCCGGATTTCGTCGTGCTCGCGGACACTGAGGGAAACCGCTTCTGTGTCATCGATTCTGCGTAATTGTTGAGACAGCGTGAGCTAAAGGTGGGTCGCTCCTAGCCGAATCGATGCCCTTACTTAGGGTGTAAACGTCATGATTCGGTTTGATGCAGTATCAAAGTCGTACCCGGGAACCTCCCGTCCGGCGCTCAACGGCGTCAACCTCGAGGTACTCAAGGGTGAGTTCGTCTTTCTCGTCGGCGCTTCGGGGTCAGGTAAGTCGAGCTTCCTGAGGCTGATCCTCAACGAGGAACGGCCGACCAAGGGAAACATCCACGTGCTCGGGCAGCACGTGAATACGATGCCATCGCGCAAGGTGCCGTACTTCCGCCGCAGTCTCGGCGTCGTGTTCCAGGATTTCCGGCTCCTGCCGCAGAAAACCGTCTTCGACAATGTGGCTTTCAGTCTCCAGGTGATCGGCAAAAGCAAAGGCTTCATCCAGGAGGCGGTGCCTGACACCCTCAAGATGGTGGGGCTCGGGGGCAAGACCGCCCGGTACCCGCACGAACTCTCGGGAGGCGAGCAGCAGCGTGTCGCAATTGCCCGCGCCATCGTCAACAAACCCGCCATCCTGCTGGCCGACGAGCCGACCGGAAACCTTGACCCCGCAACATCCGCGGGCATCATGACCCTCCTGGAGCGCATCAACATGGGCGGCACGACCGTGCTCATGGCCACGCACGATGCGGGAATCGTCAACCAGATGAAGCGCCGCGTCATCGAACTGATCAGTGGCCAGATCGTGCGGGATGAGCGAGGCGGGGGCTACCAGACCACCAGCATCCCGATCCAGCATTTCGGTGAGCCGGAGCCGCTGCCTGAGACGACGGTGCGTACCCTATGAGGCTCGGACTGGTACTGGGCGAAGCCGCACAGGGCCTGCGCAGGAATGTCGCGATGGTGATTTCCGTCATCCTCGTCACCTTCATCTCGCTCACCTTCGTGGGTGCGGCGATCCTCATGCAGATGCAGATCGGCCAGATGAAGGGGTACTGGTACGACCGGGCCCAGGTCGCGATCTACCTGTGCACGAGCATCGACAACACGGGCAACTGCACCGGATCGGCGGCCAGCCCGGCCGAAATCGCGGCCGTCAAAGCACAGCTCGATTCGGCCGCCCTGAAGCCGTACATCAAAGCCGTCTCCTTTGAGACCAATGCCGAGGCGTACAGGAACTTCAAATCCCAGTTCGCTGGCAGCCCGCTGCTCGCCTTCACGACCCCGTCGATGCTCAACGAAAGTTTTCGGGTCAACCTGAAAGACCCGAACCAGGCTGACATCATCATCGAGGACACCAGCTCGCTTGCCGGGGTGCAGGATGTCGAAGACCAGCGTGCCTACCTCGACCAGATTTTCGCGGTACTGAATGCCGCCAGTTTCACCGCCATCGGTCTGGCCTCACTGATGCTCGTTGCTGCGGTGCTGCTGATCGCGACCACCATCCGGTTGAGTGCGTTCAGCCGACGGCGGGAGATCGGAATCATGCGCCTGGTCGGCGCATCCAATCGATATATACAGACGCCCTTCGTGCTGGAGGGCGTCTTCGCGGCACTCATCGGTTCGCTGCTCGCGGGTGGCGCGATTGTGGCGATCGTGCAGTTCTTCGTTAAGGGCTACCTCGCCTCGCCATCCGTGCTTGGCTCATCCACCACCCTGATCGGCCCGGCGGATGCGTGGCTTGTCGTGCCGATCCTGATTGTGCTCGGTGCCCTGCTCGCTTCGCTTTCGGCGAGCGCGGCAATCAGTCGCTACCTCAAGGTCTGACCGCTCTCGCCTCGGGCGAGCTAGACTGGTGGGCTGCCGGCGCAAGGCCGGCTCGCATTTCAGGAGTGAACCGTGCCCAGGGAACGTGGCGAGAAAGTCGTCGCCACCAATCGCAAAGCCCGCCACGACTACACCATCGAAGACACCTATGAGGCCGGTTTGGTTCTCACGGGTACCGAGGTGAAGTCGCTGCGGGCCGGTCGTGCATCCCTCGTTGATGGCTACGCTTTCGTCGAATTCGGTGAGGCCTGGCTGGATGCGGTGCACATTCCCGAGTACAACCAGGGGACCTGGAACAACCATCCTCCTCGCCGCAAGCGCAAGCTGCTCCTGCACAAGCAGCAGATCATCAAGATTCATAACAAGGTCAAGGAGGGCGGGTATACGCTCGTTCCCCTGCGCCTTTACTTCCTGGACGGCCGCGCGAAAGTCGAGCTGGCTGTCGCCAAGGGCAAGAAGGAATACGACAAGCGGCAGACGTTGCGCGAGCGGCAGGACAAGCGCGAGGCGGACCGTGCGATGGGGACGCAGCGCAACCTCGGAGACTAGGGCGGGGTCATCGTGCGCGTGTTGCCCGGAGTCGTGCGGGTGTTGGCGGGGGTCGTGCGCGTGTTGCCGGGAGTTCGTGCGCGTGTTGCCCGGAGTTCGTGCGCGTGTTGGCGGGAGAAAAGCGCTCGCGGAGGGAGTTGTATCTCCATCCGGGGCGCACTTTCTCCCTCCAACCCCCGCAGTTTCTCCCGCCACTGGGAACAGGAATGCGCGGCAGAGTGGTTGTGTTGTAACCTGTAGGGCTGCACGCACCACGTGCAGCGATTGACAACTCAACAGCGTGCGATAGCGACCCACCTCTCAGGTTCCACTGACAGGTGAAGCATGGGGATGATCGGTTTCGACATTGCCTGCAAAACTGCGAGAAGCGGGTCGAGGATGCAGGGTTATCTCGTTAACGACCCTTGCAAAAAATAAGTGCGAATAAATCACGCGCTGACTTCCAGCTCGCTGCCTAAGCTAGCTCGTTGAAGTCTGTCGGTCCGGGAATGCTCTCTACCCGGGTTCCGGCATCATCTTAGAGAGATTGCTGCGCAGTTACGCCCGAGGGCTGTGTGGGACTTGAACTCAGGCTGGGCTCGTTGACCTGGATGCTTGTGGCAAAGGCCAGAGCCGAGTAGAACGCTTTCACAAGCTACGCCCGTAGAAGGCGCAGGATTACAGCAGTGGACGGGGGTTCAATTCCCCCCATCTCCACCGATGGTCGCTATCGCACGATGTTGAACTCGTCCCGAAGCGCCGGCCCGACCGATGTGCGGCCCTACCGCCCGGTTCTCATGAAGTCGGCGACGAGTTCGCCGATGAGCACTGCCGTGGCCGCAGGCCCCCTGGTCGGTGTCGTCGGAAGTATGGACGTGTCGGCGACGCGCAGGCCCGTCACGCCGTGTACCCGGCCGTACTGGTCCACGACGGCGCGCGGGTCGGATACTGGTCCGAGCTTCGCGCTTCCGCAGAGATGGATGGCGGTGCCGAGGTGCGAGAGCATCCACCGGTCGAGCAGCCCGTCATCCTCGAGCGTCGCGTTGGTCAGTTCGGTGAGCCGACGGAACAGGTGCCTGTACGCATCCGATTTCAGAAGCCGGACCGTCACCCGCACGACTTCGCGCATCCGGCGGAGGTCGTTCTCGGTCGAAAGATAGTGGTAGTCGATTCGCGGCTGCACTGCGGGGTCCGCTGATTCGAGCACGATCCGGCCGCGGGATGTCTCGGCCTGCACCGCCACGAGGAAGGCGAGGTCGCCCTGGTGGGCGACCTGCTGCAGGAACCGACGCAGCGAAACGCCGCGCATCGCGCGCAGTGAGCGCAACGGATGGCGCAGGAATGTCGCACCGCCGCTGACTGTCGCCTGCGCACGGCCGGTGAGCAGGTAACCCATGGGTTTGATCATGGGGAGGATTTCCAGGTCGCTCCCATACTCCGAGCCCGTCGAGGCGAAATTGAGGCAGGCCGCCATCGACTGGCTGGTGGAGTAGTCGACGATCCGTCGTCGCGGCTGCCATCCGATGGCCAGCTCGGGGTGATCGCTGAACCCTGTCCCGACGCCGGGTGAATCGCGAACGACGGGGATCCCGAACTGCTCGAGCAGGTCGCGCGGGCCGATCCCGGACAGCATCAGCAGGTGCGGCGACTTGACGCCTCCCGCGCTGAGCACGATCTCGCGGGCGGTGATCGTCGAGATCTCTCGCCCAACCGAGACCTCGACACCAACCGCGCGCGTTCCCTCAAAGATGACCTTCCGAACGTACGTGCCACCCTGCACGGTGAGGTTCGGTCGGCTTCGAATCGGGTTCAGGTAGGCGATTCCGGTGTTCTGCCGGACCCCGTCGACAACATTCATCGGTACCGGACCGACGCCTGGCTCGCCCTGGTCGTTCTTATCGGGCTCGGGGGAGAAGCCGAGTTCCCGTGACGCGGCGATAAAGGCCACCGTCGCCGGATGGTCCTGCGGAGGCCGGGTGATCGTCACCGGTCCCGAAGAGCCGTGCACGGGCGACGACCCGTATTGCTGGTCGGTTTCGAGCTTGCGGTAGAACGGCAGCACCCGCTCCCAGGCCCACTCGTCATTGCCCGCGGCCGCCCAGCGATCGAAGTCCTCTCGTCGCCCTCGGATGAAGTATGCGCCGTTGATGGTGGTCGAACCGCCCAGGATGCGCCCACGCGCGATCGAGTAGGGCAGCTGGGGGGTGAGGTTGCCCGTGAACGACCAGTTGTCCGGATGCCCAGGCATCGCCCCCTGTACCGTGCCGGAGTCGAGCAACTCTGGCGGGAAGTCCTCCGTCGACTCGGGCACAGGGCCCGCTTCGAGCAGCAGCACCGTCCGGTCGGGGTCTTCGCTCAGCCTCGCCGCCAGGGGGGCTCCGGCTGCACCGCTGCCGACCACGATCACGTCCCACATGCGGCAGCGTTCCTTCCGACCTTTCCAGTATTACGCGTCGGGAGGATGCGGATGCGCCGTCGCCGTGCCGAAGTCGGGGCCGAGGAGGTCGAATGCCGTCTCAAGGAGGGTCGTCAGGTCCGCATTCGGGTCCTTGAGCCATTGTTCGTATGCGGACATCGAGATTCCGAGATAGATCCAGCCCATCGCTTGCGGTTCGAGGGCATCCTCGCCGAGGCCGAGGCGCAGCGCGACATAGTCCGAGACGACCTTGCGCCAGGCCACATACCGCAGGCTCGAGTGCGCGACGAGCGCCGGCACGTTGAGCAGCAGTTCCATGCGTTCGCGGTGGAAGGGGATCTCCTCCGGCGGAAACGCGTTGAAGCGCACGACAGCTGCAGCGAGTGCGTCGGCGAGTGACACGGTGGTCGGAACGGTGGCGAGGTACGCCCGCATTGCGTCCAGGCCGGCCTCGAAGTCGCCCCAGGGGAGATCGTTTTTCGACGCGAAATAGCGGAACAGTGTGCGACGACCGATGCCTGCCGCGTCCGCGATGTCGTCGACTGTGGTTTCGTCGAATCCGCGTTCAAGGAAGAGCTGGAGTGCGATGTGGCTGAGCTCGGCGCGCGACGTGGAGGGTTGCCGGCCAATACGCACAGCGCCGGCATCGGCACTGCTTTCGTTATTCACAGCTATTCACCCCTTCCCTTCGGCACTGAGTGCCATTAGCCTTGAGAACGTCACAGGATTTCGTCACAGCAGCCGATTTCTAGCACGAGGAGGCCCGTATGGGTTCCACTGAGCAGGCACCAATCACGTCGGATGAGTCAATCATCGCCGAAGATACCTTGGTCGAGGAGATCTCGATCGACGGCATGTGTGGCGTGTACTGAGCCGCCGTCAATGCCAACTCTTGATCTGGACCGAGCCTGGGACCTGCATCCCAAAGTCTCCGTCAGGCCGGAACCGTTCGGGGCCCTGCTGTACCACTTCGGCACTCGTCGCCTCTCGTTCCTCAAAGATCGCACGCTTCTCGCGGTCGTGTCGTCTCTCGCCACCGCGCCGACTGCGCGTGACGCCTGCACAGGGGCCGGCGTCAGCGAAGCCGAACTACCGCGTTACCAACGCGCCCTCGAGACACTGGTGCGGTCCTCGATGGTGGTTGAGAGGGCAGTATGACACTGCTCGATGCGCTGAGCTTTGCGCCCGGCACAGCTCCCGCAAAAAAGAATGAACCGCGCCTGGTCGACCTGTTCGAGTACGGGCTCGATGCGCCGATCTGTTTGACATGGGAACTGACGTACGCGTGCAACCTGTCGTGTGTGCATTGCCTGTCGAGTTCAGGCCGACGTGATCCTCGCGAATTGTCGACGGATGAAGCGAAGGGTGTCATCGACGAACTGCAGCGCATGCAGGTGTTTTATGTGAACATCGGGGGTGGTGAGCCTACCGTCCGTCCCGACTTCTGGGAGCTGGTCGACTACGCGACCGCTCACCAGGTGGGGGTGAAGTTCTCCACCAACGGGGTGAAAATCTCTCCCCAGGTGGCAGAGCGGCTGGCGAACAGCGACTATGTGGATGTGCAGATCTCGCTCGACGGGGCGACGGCCGAAGTCAACGACCACGTTCGCGGGCCCGGGTCATACGCGACCGCCATCCGTGCGATGGAGAACCTGAAGGCCGCCGGTTTCGCAGGGTTCAAGATCTCGGTGGTGTGCACGAGCCAGAACATCGGCCAGTTGGATGAGTTCAAGGCGATTGCGGACCGCTACGACGCCCAGTTGCGATTGACGCGCCTTCGCCCCTCCGGACGCGGCGCGGACGTGTGGGAGGAGCTTCATCCGACCCAGGCCCAGCAGCGCGAGCTCTACGACTGGTTGGTACTGCATGGCGAGGGTGTGCTGACCGGGGACTCGTTCTTCCACCTGTCGGCCTTCGGGGATGCCCTGCCGGGCCTCAACCTCTGCGGGGCCGGCCGAGTCGTGTGCCTGATCGATCCCGTCGGGGATGTGTACGCGTGCCCCTTCGCCATCCACGAGGAATTCCTGGCGGGCAATGTCCGCTCGCCGGGCGGGTTCCAGGAGGTGTGGAAGCATTCCGAACTGTTCCTGAAGCTCCGCAATCCGCAGAACGGGGGAGCGTGCAATTCGTGTGCGTTCTTCGATACCTGCAAGGGTGGATGCATGGCGGCCAAGTTCTTCACCGGGCTCCCGCTGGACGGGCCGGACCCGGAGTGCGTGCAGGGGTACGGCGCCGAGTTGTTGAAGACCCGCAAGGAGAAAGACGGCGGGCCGGTGCGTCCTGTCTCGAGCATTGTGGATCATTCCCACAAGACCACGCGTGAGGGTCGTTCGGGGCTGGGGCCGGTGCGGGTGACCCTGAGCCTGCGTCCAGGGCTTGCCGACGGGACAACGCCGCCGGCCAACGATGCGGAGTGCGAACCGAGCCCGCTCGCCGGGCTCTCGTTCGACACGTCCCCGCCGTCATCCTCGACTGAATCGGGCTGCGCCTGCGGCCCAGGAAGCTGCGGCTGCTAGAACCTCGCTTGCTCTGATCGGGTGGACGCCTCGTCCATACCGTTATTCGTCGATCTCAAAAACTCAATACATCATCCCAATTCAAATCGAAAGGCACACATCATGGGTCGCGTTGAAGGCAAAGTCGCATTCATCACCGGAGCAGCACGAGGGCAGGGCAGGAGCCACGCCGTGCGCCTCGCCGAGGAGGGCGCCGACATCATCGCCGTCGACTTCGTGGATCACATTCCGAATGTGACCTACCGGTCGGCGACGCCGGAGGACCTGGCGGAAACCGTTCGACTGGTGGAGGCGCTGGATCGTCGCATCATCGCGACGAAGGTGGATGTCCGTGACCGGGCCGCTCTCGGTGCCGCCATCGACGACGGGGTCGCGCAGCTGGGCAAGCTCGACATCGTCGTGGCCAACGCGGGCATCTGCATCATCGCGGGCTGGGACCAGGTGACTCCCGAGATCTGGGAGCAGACCATCAGCACCAACCTCACGGGCTACTGGAATACCGCACAGCTCGCGGCGCCGCACCTGATCAAGAACGGCGGTGGATCCATCATCATGACGAGCTCGGCAGCTGGCATCAAAGGCCTGCCGTTCCTCAGTCCCTATGTCGTCTCGAAGCACGGCGTTGTGGGGCTGATGCGCGCGTATGCCACCGAGTTGGCCGAATACAACATCCGTGTCAACACCATCCACCCCACGGGCGTCAACACCGAGATGGGCAGCGCCGACGGCTCCAAGAACTTCGAATCGCTCCTCGCAGCGCACCCCCAGCTGGGCGGGATGCTCGTCAACATGCTGCCGATCCAGGCCACGGAGCCGCTCGACCAGAGCAACGCGGTGCTGTTCCTGGCGTCAGATGAGTCGCGCTTCGTCACCTCGCTCGAGCTCACAGTCGACGCGGGAAACACCCAGTTCTAGTCCACCCAGCTTCCGACCCGCCGGACTCTCAGCCCCCCGATCGGATCACCCGCCGGCACGCCGGCACCGAAGGTACGAGAAGAAAGGAGCACGCGATGGGGCGTGTAGAAGGAAAGGTCGCTTTCATTACGGGAGCGGCACGAGGCCAGGGTCGCAGTCATGCGATCCGGCTTGCACAGGAGGGCGCCGACATTATCGCGGTCGACCTCATGGAGGAGATCCCGGGCGCTCCCTACGCCCCGGCGACAGAAGCGGAACTCGCGGAGACGGTCAAAGCCGTCGAAGCACTCGACCGCCGGATTGTTGCGTCGAAGGCGGATGTTCGTGACTTCGACAGCATCAAGAAGGCCCTCGATGACGGTGTCGCGCAGTTGGGCCGACTCGACATTGTGTCGGCAAACGCGGGACTCTCAACCCAGATGGCGCCGGCGCAGGAGCTCACTGAGGAGATCTGGCAGAACATGATCGCCACCAACCTCACCGGGGTCTGGCACACCGCCAAGGCGGCCATCCCGCACCTCAAGGCTGGTGGCCACGGGGGATCGCTGATCCTGACGAGTTCAGAGGCAGGCATCAAGGGCTTCGGGAACGTGGCCCACTATGTCTCCGCGAAGCACGGCGTCGTCGGGTTGATGCGCTCGCTGGCTCTCGAGCTCGCGCCGGACTTCATCCGCGTGAACAGCATCCATCCAACCCAGGTCGACACCGACATGATCATGAACGAGGGCACCTACAAGCTGTTCGCGCCCGATAAGGAGCACCCGACGGTCGACGATTTCCGGCCGGCTTCGCAATCGCTGAACGCGCTGCCCATCCCGTGGGTGGAGGCCGTCGACATCTCGAACGCCGTGCTGTTCCTCGCGTCCGACGAGTCGCGCTACGTCACAGGAGTCACACTCGCGGTCGACGCGGGCGCGTTCCTGCTCTAAATCGAATGATCTGATTGAAGTAAGTAAGGAAAAGAAAATGGGAAGACTGGAAGGCAAGGTCGCCTTCGTCACCGGTGCCGCCCGCGGCCAGGGCCGAAGCCATGCGCTGAGGATGGCCCAGGAGGGCGCCGATATCATCGCGATCGATATCGAGGACCAGATCAGCTCGGTGCCCTACAAAATGGCGACGCCGGATGACATGGCCGAGACTGTCAAGCAGATCGAGGCTCTTGATCGCCGCATCGTCGCCACTAAGGCGGATGTACGTGATTTCGCCGCGGTCAAGGGAGCTCTCGATGAGGGCGTCGCCCAGCTTGGCAAGCTCGATATCGTGTCGGCGAACGCTGGCATCTTCAGCTTCGGCACCATGGAGGAACTGACCGACGAAGAGTGGGACCAGCTGGTCGACGTCAACCTGAAGGGCGTCTGGCACACGGCGAAAGCCGCGATCCCGCACCTGCGCGCGAACAAGGGAGGATCGATGATCCTGACCAGTTCGAGCGCGGGAGTGAAGGCCGTGCCCAACATCGGGCACTACGTCGCCGCAAAACACGGTGTCATCGGTCTGATGAAGACGCTGGCGCTCGAGCTCGCGCCCGATTTCATTCGAGTGAACACGGTCAATCCGACGAGTGTGAATACCGACATGATCCAGAACGCGGCGGCGTATGAGTTGTTCGCGCCCGATCTGGAACCCGAGGCGCGAACGAAGGAGGTCCTTGGGGCCCGATTCCAGACCCTCAACGCGATCCCACTGCCCTGGGTCGAACCCGTGGACATCTCGAACGCGGTGTTGTTCCTCGCCTCCGATGAGGCCAGGTACATCACGGGACAGATCTTCCCGATCGACCTGGGACAGCTGCTCATCTAGGAAGACTGCCGATCCAGCTACACCGTTGGTCTGGAAAGAAAGAGGACATCATCGCCGTCAATATCTCCGAAACCCAGAAACGGGTAGCCACCCACCTTGTTGGGCGGACCCGAGAACTCGAGTTGACTCTCGCCGCCGTCGCGGCGGGGCGCGACATCGTGCTCGAGGGTCCGCCCGGCACCAGCAAGACGACCATGCTGAAGGCAATCACCGAAGAGTGGGGAATCCCGCTGGTTTTCGTCGAAGGCAACGCCGACCTGACGCCGGCCAAGCTCGTGGGTCACCACAACCCTGCGCGCGTTCTCAAGGAGGACTACAGTCCAGACAACTTCGTTGCGGGGCCCCTCATCGAGGCGATGCAGCAGGGCGGTTTCCTCTACATCGAGGAGTTCAACCGTGCCCCTGAGGACACCCTGAACACGCTGCTGACCGCGATGGCCGACCGCGCGATCGCGGTGCCGCGGGTCGGAACGATCGTCGCAGCCCCGACCTTTCGTGTCATCGCGTCGATGAACCCGTACGACAACGTGGGCACGACACGCCTCTCGACGAGCGTCACCGATCGTCTCAACCGGCTGTCGATCGACTACCAGGATGCCGCGTCGGAGGAGGACATCGTCACCCTCCGCGCCTTGGCCGCTGGTGCTCTTCAGGAGCGTTTGGTGCGGGATGCGGTCGCCGTGACCCGCGCGACACGCGTTCATCCGGATGTTCGACAGGGCAGCAGTGTGCGCGGCGCCATCGACACGGTGCTCGTCGCGACCCAGCTCGCCCAGCTGCGCGGCCTCGCAGACGATTCAGCTCCGGCGTACCCGGAGCTGGTCTACGACGCGATGGTGGTTGCCCTGTCCGGTCGCATCCACCTCGACGAATCGATCGAGACGACTCCTGAGCGGGTGCTTCGTGAAATTTGGGAAGACCACTTCATCCTGTTGCCGGCGGCGGCCGAGCCGGGCTGAAGGAGTGTGGAGGCGGATACGCCAATTCGACGGGAGCGAGGCACGGGGCCCGCGCACGCGCGGCCGCTGCGTCGCGCGCCAAAACAGCTTGAGGGGGAGCCCACGGTGTTCGAGGCGGGCAACTCTGGTGCGGGCATGGTGTTCACTGCCGATCGCGAGCGATCGCGGCGCGGCGGGGCATCGGCAAAGGGCGCGACCGCATCAGGCACGACGGATGAGTCGGGAGTGCTCGTGCTTGCGAGTGCCGACGCCGTCGAGGCTGACCCGCGGGTTCGCGTTCGAGCGCGTGAGATCGCTGCCCGGCTGGCCATTCGCCGCCCGCACACCGATGCCACGGGCCGGCGTGGGTCCGGAAGTCTGGCGAGTATGCCGTATCGCGGAGGGTCAGACGAGATCGATCTCGACAAGACCATCGAGGTGCTGGCCGAACGACCGTACCCCGACGATGAGGACATCGTGGTTCGCGACCGGGTTCGAACCGTGCGGTCTGTTGTGCTGGCCATCGATGTCTCGGGCTCGATGAAGGGGGAGCGCGTGCAGACGGCAGCGGCTACGGTGGGGGCGCTCGCCGGGGAACTCCAGCACGATGCGCTCGGGGTTATCGCGTTCTGGTCGGACGCGGCAATCCTGCTGAATCTCGGCGACCCGGTCGAGCCGCTCGACCTGCTCGACACCATGCTGAGGATGCCGGCCCGCGGCCTGACCAACATCTCGTTTCCGCTTGAACTGGCCAGCCGGCAGTTGGCGCGCGTGCCATCGAGGGATGCGCGCGTCATCCTGCTTTCGGACTGCGTGCACAACGCCGGTCCCGATCCGCGGGAGATTGCGGCCCGGCTGCCGCGACTCGATGTGCTGATCGACGTGAGCGGCGAGAAAGACATCGAGCTGGGACGTGAGCTCGCGAAGGTCGGCCGGGGATCGTCGCGGATCGTGCGCACCTACCGGGATGTGGCACCCGCTTTGACTGCGCTGTTCCAGTCATGACTGTGCTGTGTACGTCATGAATCTGGGTCGAGGAACACGTTGTGGCACTCAGTGCCAATATAATGAAGTGAACGACAGAATCGAAATCAACGGAGATTGGCATGACTGGAAGACTCGAGGGCAAAGTCGCGTTCATCACGGGCGCGGTCACCAGGCGCGGGCAGTACTTCTAGGATTTCCCGACGCGTCGGGGCAAGAGAAAGAGAAGAAGAACAATGGCCAGGAACGCATGGTTCGAAACCGTCGCCGAGGCGCAACGCCGGGCGAAGAAGAGACTCCCGTCGAGCGTCTACGGTGCGCTCGTCGCAGGCTCGGAGCGCGGCCTGACGATCGACGACAACATGGGGGCCTTCGCCGAGCTCGGTTTCGCACCGCACGTGGCGGGGCATCAGCCGCAGCGGGACCTGTCGACAACCGTGATGGGGATTCCCATCTCGCTGCCCGTGATCATCTCGCCGACCGGCGTGCAGGCTGTGCATCCGGATGGTGAGGTGGCGGTCGCTCGAGCGGCGAACAATCGCGGCACGATCATGGGACTGAGCTCGTTTGCCTCGAAGCCGATCGAAGAAGTGACCGCGGCGAACCCGAACACGTTCTTCCAGATGTACTGGACGGGAACCCGTGACGCGATGATCGAACGCATGGATCGCGCGCGCGCAGCGGGAGCCAAGGGCCTGATCTCGACCCTCGACTGGTCGTTCTCCAACGGGCGCGACTGGGGGAGCCCATCGATTCCCGACAAAATGAGCCTGAAAACCATGGTCACCTTCGCGCCCAACGTGCTGCCTCATCCCACGTGGCTATGGCAGTTCGTCAAAGCCGGGCACATTCCCGACCTCACGACGCCCAACCTGACGCCCCCCGGAGGACACGCGCCCACCTTCTTCGGCGCATACTACGAATGGATGCAGACCCCACCGCCTACCTGGGAAGACGTGGCGTGGCTGCGAAAGGAATGGGGCGGCCCGTTCATGCTCAAGGGTGTGACGCGCCTTGACGATGCCAAGCGCGCTGTCGACGCGGGCGTCACCGCGATCTCCGTGTCGAACCACGGCGGCAACAACCTCGACAGCACACCGGCGACCATCCGGATGCTGCCCTCCGTGGCGAACGAGGTCGGCGACCAGGTCGAGGTGCTGCTTGACGGCGGAATCCGTCGGGGCAGCGACGTCGCGAAGGCGCTCGCCCTCGGGGCGCGGGCCGTGATGATCGGTCGAGCGTACCTGTGGGGCCTTGCCGCAAATGGCCAGGCTGGAGTCGAGAACGTGTTCGACATCCTTCGCGGTGGCCTGGATTCCGCAGTACTCGGCCTCGGGCACTCGTCAATCTCACAGCTCTCACCGGAAGATTTCTACATTCCGCCGACGTTTGCCCGGGTGCTGGGTGCCACGGTGCCAGAGTCCCACACGACGAAGACGGGCGCCGGAACCAGGGGAGCGCAGACGCGAAAGTAGTCTGTGACTGTGACGTTCTTTCTCGAGCGCGACCCGTGGCCGCTGCTGCCGGAACGTCCTCTCGTGATCATTCCCGTGGGGTCGACCGAGCAACACGGTCCGCACCTTCCCTTCTCGACCGACACCCTTGTGGCCAGTGCGGTAGCGACGGGTGTCGCCGAATCGCTGTCGGTCGACGGCCTTCCCGTGGTCGTCGCGCCCGCGGTGGCCTATGGGGCGAGCGGCGAACACCAGGACTTTCCGGGCACATCGTCGATCGGCTCGGAGGCGCTCGTGGTGACCCTCATCGAACTGGCGCGGTCGCTGTCGAACTGGGCCGGGCGCATCCTGTTCGTGAACGGCCACGGAGGGAACGTGCCCGCATTGTCGGTCGCCGTCCCACGGCTGATCGGTGAGAATCACCGGGTCAGCTGGGTGCCGTGCGCGCTGCCGCCGGGTGATTCGCATGCGGGTGATTCGCATGCGGGTGATTCGCACGCTGGTCGCATCGAGACCTCCCTGATGTTGCACCTTGCTCCGGAACTGGTCGACCTGGACAGGGCTGCGGTGGGAAACCGGGAACCGCTCAGTGCGCTGCTGCCGAAGCTGCGCAGTTCTGGAGTCCGTGCCGTGTCGTCGACCGGGATCCTGGGCGATCCGACGGGAGCCACTCCAAGGGAGGGCGCTCGCCTGCTGGCTGAGATGATCGGCTCGGTGCGCTCGCGGGTGGATCGCGGAGTTGTCGATGATCGGGGCTGCCTCGCGCTCCCGGCTGGTGGCTCGTGAAGCCCCCGGGGCCGGGCCTGCCCGACGGCGTCATCGTTCGGCTGGGGCGCCGCACGCGCGTCACCGACGACGGGCATGCACTCATCGGCGGCTCGCCCACGCGCGTGCTCTATCTCACCCAGACAGCGCGGCGGATGGTCGAGAACCGCACCATCACGGTCGTGGACGCCGGGACGCGGATGCTGGCGGACCGGCTGCTCGAATCGGGGATGGCGGACCCGGTGCTCAGTTCGCTGCCCGCTGGCGACGAATCGCAGGTCACGTTCGTGATCCCGGTCTTCGGTCGCCCCGCGGCACTCTCCCGCCTGCTGGAGAGCATCGGGCCGGGGAAACGTGTCATCGTCGTCGACGACGTCTCGCCCGAGCCGCGCCCCATCGCGCGGATCGCCGCCCGGTACGGCGCACGCCTGGTTGTTCGAAGCGTCAACGGGGGTCCGGCGGCCGCGCGCAACGACGGACTGAAACTGGTCACAACTCGCTTCGTCGCTTTCGTCGATTCTGACATCGTGGTGGGGCCCACCACGGTGGCGCAGCTGCTCCGCCACTTCGCCGACCCTCGGGTCGCGCTCGCGGCACCTCGTGTGCTCGGGCTTCGGGACGCGTCCGGTCTCAACTGGGTCGGGCGGTATGAGGAGTCGCGCTCGTCGCTCGATCTTGGCCTCTATCCGGCTGTGGTCCGGCAGCGCTCCCCGGTTTCCTGGGTGCCGGGTGCATTTCTCCTTGCGCGCGTCGAGTCGATCGATGAAGGATTCAGCCCCGACATGCGCGAAGGCGAAGACGTCGATTTCGTCTGGAAGCTCGCCGACCGGGGATGGCGCATCCGGTTCGAGCCGGAGGCGACGGTCTGGCATGAACACCGGCAAACGGTGCGGGAGTGGCTCGGACGAAAGGCGTTCTACGGGAGTTCGGCGCACCCGCTCGCGCTGCGGCATCCGCGGGACATCGCGCCGGCAGTGTTCTCGCCCTGGACGATGGGTGTCGTGGCTGCCCTCCTTGCGCAGCGCAAATGGTCGATCCCGGTCGCGCTGGGGATCTCGGGGTTTGCGGCGGTCCGGATCGCCGGCAAACTGAGCCGGAGCGAGCATCCACTGCGTGTCGCCACCGGCCTGACGGCCGCGGGGGTGGGCGCGTCGGTGTCCCAGACGATGGCGCTCGCGGTGCGGCACTGGTGGCCGCTCGCCCTCGTGGTGAGCCTGTTCTCGCGCCGGGCTCGCCGGGTGGTCGTCGTTTCTGCGATAGCCGACGCCGTGCTCGAGTACCGGCGCGTGCGGCCCGATCTCGATCCCGTGAGGTTCGCGATCGCTCGCCGCCTGGACGACCTGGCCTACGGTTATGGGGTCTGGCGAAGCGCGATCAGGGGCCGGTCACTTGCGGCACTGCTGCCGGACCTTCGCCGACGCGAATAGTGCGACTGTGCGGCAAACGTAAAAAAAGACGGCAACCAGAAAAAGACGGTTACTGGATGGTGCCCTTGGTGGGATCGCCGAGTGGCACGTTCTCGAGCACGATGACGACCGGTGGCCCGGCGAGCGACGGCCCGGCGAGCTCGCCGAACGTCTTCAGGGCGTCACCGGCAGAGTGCACGTCAAGGGCCTCCTGGGATTCCCAGCGCTCGACCATGACTACGAGTTTTCCGTCGGTGTGGGGAGCGTAGAGCTCGCACCCCGGCTCCTGATGAACCAGTGGTACCGAGACCGCCAAGGCATCAAGCACCTTTTGCAGCTGCCCATCGCGGGGTGTGAGGGTGGCAACGACGACGACTGACATGAAATCCCCAATCTGTGGTCCGCGGCTATCACGGATTCCTCGCGCTTCATCGCGCATATCCCAGCATGTCACGACACCTGTCGACCCTGCTGGCCGTCGCCCGCTGTTGTTATTCTTCCGAGCATGCCGTCTGATTCGACAGTCCTCGAGTGGATGCTCGATTCCGATCCCGCGTTGCGCTGGCAGGTGCAACGTGATCTCCTGGACGCTCCAGACGAGGTCTGGCAGGCCACTCGCGCTCGAATGGCTACTGAGGGGTTCGGCGCCCGGCTGCTCGCGCTCCAGGATGCCGACGGCCAGTGGGCGGGAGGCGCATACTTCCCTGCCGGCTTCGACTTCAACGGGCCGGAGGCGGCGCCCGGGGCCGGGCAGCCCTGGACCGCGACAACCTGGTCGCTCAACTCGCTGCGCGACTGGGGCCTCGACGCCGCCCGGCTGTCGGGCACAGCCGAGCTGCTCGCGGCCAACAGCCACTGGGAATACGACGGCTCGCCATACTGGGACGGCGAGGTGGATTGCTGCATCAACGCCTACACGCTCGCGAACGGCGCGTGGCTGGGCGCCGACGTCTCTGCTCTCGCACGCTGGTTCGTGGAACACCGCATGGAGGATGGCGGCTGGAACTGCGACTGGGTCGAGGGGTCGACCCGGTCATCCTTTCACTCGACCCTGAATTCGCTGCGCGGCCTCCTGTACTACGAGATCGCGACAGGCGGCAGCCCGGAATTGCGCGCGGCCCGCAAGGGTGGGGAACGGTACCTGCTCGAGCGTCGGCTGCTGTACGGCAAGGCCACCGGCGAACCGGTGTTCCCCTCGGTGACGCAGTTCGCCTATCCGTTCCGATGGAAATATTCGGCGCTCAACGCGGCCGACTACTTCCGCGCCGCATCGCTGCACGACGGCGATGCGCCCGATCCCGCCATCGCGGACGCCATTGCCGTCATTCGGGATGCGCGTGCCTCCGACGGCAGGTGGCTGCAGCAGGAGAAGGTCCCCGGTCGAGTGTGGTTCGACATCGACGTTCCCCCGGGCGAGCCGTCACCCTGGCTCACCTTCTACGGCACACGGGTGCTCGACTGGTGGGACACGCGGTAAAGTATCTCGCAATCGGTACCACCACACATTCAGCCACCCGAGGAGCTGGATTTGGTTGTTCGTCTCCTGCGCTTCGCGGTGCCGCTCGCGGTCTTGCTCGCGCTGGTGCCCCAGGCGGCCCACGCATCCGAGAATCGCCTTCCGCCGCCGGTGATTACGAGCCCGACCTCCACGTCGGTGGTCCAGCAAAACGGCAGTCTCGTCGTGAGCGGTACCGGCACTCCGGGCGCGCTGGTCTACGTTGGCGTGTACGCCACGCTGGCGACGTACACAGCGGTCCAGGCCCAGGATGAGAAGGATTACCAGGCCTTCGAGAAGAATCACACCTTCGGAGGATTCGGCGGGCCGCCCGGGAGTATTGTCGCGGCAAACGGCACGTGGACAGCGGTTGTCGACCGCAGCAGGATCACGGCAGCGGCGCGGAAGGGTGTCGTCTTCGTGGCCGCCGACCAGGTATCGCACGGTACGGCCGGGGCGGGGCAGTATCCCATTTCGCATGGGTCAACTGCCGTCCCAGTGCAGCTGGCGTGGCTCGGTCGTCCCCCGGCCCCACAGTTCGTGGGCCTGGGTTCGACTCGGACAGTCCGCCGACAAGCGGACGGGACGCTGGAACTTCACGGTACTGGAGTGCCGGGCGCCATCGTGCTCGGATTCGTGGACTCGACCGCCGCAGGGATGGCGGCGGACCTGAACCGATTCGTCCAGCAGGAGCAAACGCTGGGCACGGCTTGCCCGCAGGGCAACCGCTTCTGTTCGACCGTTGCCGTATCCGGGGCGGGTACCTGGGTGCTCACTGTCGATGCCGGCACTGCGCGATCCGCACGGCTGGTCGTTGCAGCGGCTCAGTCGGTCAACAATTCGTCTAACGAGCGGTGGTCGGTGGCGTCGACTCCTTTCGCGGTGGCCGTCGTGTCGGCGGCCAGCCCCGCCGTGTCCGCGCCGTCGGTGTTCAGCCAGCTCGTCGCATTCGACTGGAGAACCTTCACGCCAGCGCACGTTGCGCTGACCGCGGGTGCCGCGCTGGTGCTGACGCTGCTGCTCGGAGTACCGACAACTTTGCTCAATAGCGCGCTGGAGACCTCGTACGATGAGCGGTCCCGCCGCCTGAAGCCGGTTACCGACCTGCTGGCCCGAGCACTGCGACGCGTCCGCGCACAGTTCAGGGCGGCAACCGCCGCCTGGCCCCGCTGGATCTTCCCGGTGGCCTGGTTCCTGGTGGCCTCAGTCATCGCGGGATTCGCCGACCCGACTTTTGGCTTCAACCTGGTATCGCTTCGGCTGCTGCTCAGCCTTTTCGTCGCCTTCGCGGTGCTGAATGTGCTTGGTGCGTATGTCACCTGGTGGCTGACCGCGAGCACGTCGCACACCAGGCGGCCCACGTTTCCCTCGAGACCGAGCAACATTGTGATCCTCGCGGCCACCGTGATCGTCGCGAGGTTGATCCACCTCGAACCGACCCTGGTCTTCGGAACGGTGCTGGGACTCGACTTCGGGGTCAAGCTGGCGCTCCATCGCAAGATCCGGGTCATTCTCGTCGGGCTGGCCTATAGCGCCGTCGTCGGGCTGCTGGCCTGGTTCGCGTACAGCCTCGTCCCCGGTGGGGCGACGGATTTCGGGTCAGTACTGTTCCGCGAGTTCTTCAGCCAGCTGACCGTGGGTGGCCTCGCAACCCTTCCGATTGCGCTGCTCCCGTTCCGCTCGCTGAACGGCGAGACGATCTTCGAATGGAGAAGGATTCTCTGGGCTTTCTGTTATGGGATCGGAATGGTGCTGTTCCTGCTGGTCCTGTTGCCCATGCCGTTCAGCTGGGCGGGCGTCAGCGAGCCGCTCGTTGCGTGGATTCTGCTGTTCGTCGCCTACTCCATCATTGCGATCCTGGTGTGGTGCGGAGTGCGGTTCCAGTGGATCTCGGCGCTGGCTCACCGACACTGAGCATCGCCCATTTTTTGTATTCTGGGAAGCGCGCTACTTCCGCGGCCCACGCCCGCACCCGACTACTCGATTACCCGAATCGTGGCGCAGAAGGCGCACAGCAATGCCCAGTCACTCCCGCGCGATCGCCCCGATCGCTGCCCTCGCCACCATCCTCGCCCTGACCGCATGCAGTGCGGCCGGACCAACCGCCACCGGTTCGGCGACGCCTACCGCACACCCCTCGCCCGCGATTTCGGAGGCGCTGGACCTCGCCGCCCATTCGGTCGCCCAGGAGGGTCTCGCGATTGCGCTGGCATCCAACGTGCTGCAGACCCAGCTCGCCCTCGTCGACTACTCGGGTGACTCGGGGCCGCAGGCCTGCAAGACGCTCACCGGTGGCGGAAGCAGCAGCATGCCCGTAATTTCCGGTACTTCGCTGACCGTCGACACGTTCTACGACACCGCGTGCACCCAGAAGTACCTGACCCAGCAGGCTAACGTCACCACAGGAAGCGCAGACTCGGCCTCGGCAACCTCGACGGCCACCTATTTCTCGAAGGCTGGTGCAACGCTGGGAGTGCTCACCACGACAGCCACCGCGTCCTTTGCCGATACCCTGCAGCTGTCAGGAACAGGTACGTTCACCTCGACGGCCGGGCAGAAGTCATCGCTGGGCCTCGCCTGCCAGGGAACGTCGAGCGACACGGTTCTCGATTGCCAGGGCGGCATCGCCCAGGACTTCGTCGGCCTCGGCCACTCGCTCGGATCCATCACGCCACTGGTGCTGACCGTGGGCTCCGCGGTCTCGGATCCGATCACCTTTACCGGTTCAGGGCGCACGACCACCACCGCGGGTCTCGGCGCGCTCAGCGTCACTGCACCGGGCGGGATGCTCGCGCTCGCGGGAGCGGCATCGCAGCAGACGGCTGCGACCACGACGGGGCAAGCCGGCGGATTCGTGCTGTTTCCCGCCACGCCCACCGGCTGGACGGTCACCGACCAGCCGAACGACGTCATGTTCTCGATCTCGGTCATCGACAACACCACCCGCGCGCTCGCGGCGACGGTCACGCAACTGAGCACCAGGAAAGTCCTGGCCACGCTCAGCCTCGACCAGTCGGGTACAGGAACGGTTACCTACCTCGGGCAGAAGCCTGCCCCGGTCACGTCGTGGCTGCTGTCGCGGTAGGCGAGACGATGCGGTAGGCGAGACCATGCGGTAGGCGAGACCATGCGGTAGGCGAGACCATGCGGTAGGCGAGACCAAAGGGGAGGGTGCCCTCGCGGGCAACCCTCCCCCTTCGTTCGGCGGACGCGGTTCTATACCGCGGTCGCCTCGAGTTCGGCGGCGATCGTCGCCTCAGGCTGGGTGACCTTTGTCGAGGGCGACAGAATGGCAATCACGATGTTCGCCGCGGCGAAGATCGCCGCGATGAGCAGACCGTAGTCGTAACCGCCGACCGCGGCGCTGACCGGGCCGATTCCCGACTTCACGGCATCCGCGATGTGGGTGGTGGCGAGGGTCGTGATGACCGCGAGCCCCAGTGCACCGCCGACCTGGTATCCCGAGTTGAGCACGCCGGAAGCCGCGCCCGCGTCATCGTTGGCCACGCGCGAGGTCGCTCCGACCTGCGCGGCAACGCCGATGGCGGTGATGCCGATACCGAAGAGGATGAAGCCGGGCAGGAGTCCGGTGGCGTAGGCATCCGTCGCACCAACCCGCGAGAGCAGCAGCAGTCCGACAACACTCAGGATGGCCGACGCGATCTGCACGGGCCGTGTGCCGAGGGTGGTGACCAGGCGCGAGGCGAGCAGGGCGCCCACGATCGCGGCGATGCCCATGGGTAGGAATTCGAGGCCAGCGTCGAGGGCGGAAAGCCCGCGCACATCCTGGAGGTAGATCGCCGTCAGGAAGAACATGGACAGGAAGCCCGCCGAGTTGAGGCCAAGGGTGATCACGGCGTAGGTCAGGCTGCGGGTACGGAACAGGCGCAGGGGGATGAGCGGTGCCTGTGACCGTGACTCGACGAGCACGAACGCAGCGAGCAGGGCAACACCCCCGACGAGCAGCGCGATGACCTCGAACGAACCCCAGCCGAGCGGTTCTGCGCGGATGAAGCCGAGCATGATGGCGAGCAGGCCTGAGGTGCTGAGCAGCGCACCCGCGACATCGAAGGTACGAGCGGCACCGTCGAGCGAAGCCCTGCTCTCGCGAAGAATGAAGAACGACGCCGCGATCACGAGGATGGCGAACGGCACGTTGACCAGGAACACCCAGCGCCAGCTGAGGCTGTCGACGAGTGCTCCGCCGACGACCGCGCCCATGGTTCCACCAAGTCCGGCGAGGCCGCCCCAGATGCCAAGCGCGATGTTGCGGCGACGCCCGTGCTCGAAGGTCACGGTGAGCAGGGTGAGAGCGGACGCTGAGAGCATGGCGCCACCGAGTCCCTGGATACCGCGGAACAGGATGAGCTCGAACGCTGTGCTTGCGAGCCCGGCGGCGAGTGACGATCCCGCGAAAGCGACCAGTCCGATCACGAACACGAGCCGGCGACCGATCAGGTCGGCCATGCGTCCGCCCAGCAGCAGGAATCCGCCGAAGATGAGCGTGTACGCGCTGATGACCCACTGCAGGTCGTTGGCACCGAATTTCAGGTCGGACTGGATGTGCGGAAGTGCGACGTTCACGATCGTGACGTCAAGCACCACCATGAATTGGGCGATCGCGAGCACGACCAGGGTGCTCCAGGGGCTTTTTCTCATTGGTCATTCCCTCGTATCTGCCGCTGCCCTATGCAACGTACATGTACAACGTACATCTACGGTGTATAGGGCGCAACACCCGGGCGAGAAAAGACCGCGCCGTCAGTCTCCGACGGGACGAATGCCGCGCGTTCCCGCTACCAGAAAGTCCAGGCCATGTGCGAAGTAAATCTCTTCGTCGTCGCATTCCAGGAAGAAGCGGGCCGACTCGAGCAGATACGGGAAGTTCTTGGGCGAGAGCGAATCCAACTGGGCACGCTTCGTGCGCTGCAGCTCATCCCTCGCCTCGGTGGAGAGCGGAGTGAACTTTCCGGGCTCCGAGGTCACCAGGGTGACGATCGAGCACAGCAGAAGGCTGGCGGTCTGTGATGCATCCTGGGCCGAGAACCCCGCTCGACGCAGCATGCCGATCACCCGTTCGGCGAGCGCCAGCCCCGCCTCGGACTTCATGACGCGCGGCGCCAAGAGGTCGGCCGCGAGTGGATGCGGACGGATCGCGGAGAGCAGCGCGGACAGAACCTGACGCAGCTGGTCATCCCAGGCGCCATCGCTCGGAGCGGGCAGAACGACCGAGGAGAAGATCTGCTCGGCGATGCCGTCGAGCACCGCATCCTTGTCTTTGAAGTGCCAGTAGAGTGCCATGGGCGTCACGGAGTTGTCGGTCGCGAGGCGCCGAATCGTGACCGCATCGAGGCCCTCACGGTCGGCGAGGGCGAGCGCGCCTGCTGCCAGCGTTTCGCGGCTGAGCCGCTCCTTGGTCGAGGTTGCGCGTGATTCCATGCCGCAACTGTACTACGTATAGTGCACCGTTGCAGGGAAGGGCACCCTACTCCCGGTTCGCGTCCTCGATGGCGGCGATGAGTCCGTCAAGGGTTTCCCGCGCGGCGGAGTAGCTGGCCGATCCGACCATGGCGGCGTAGTCGCGTTCCATCTCGCCGATGATCGCGAAGGCTTGCTCCCACGCTCGCTGACCTTTCGCGGTGAACACGATGAGGCGCGCACGCCGGTCCGCAGGGTCGTTTCGTCTCTCGATATAGCCACTGGCCTCGATCTCGTCGATGAGTTCGCCCATGGCCTGCTTGGACATCCCGGTCTGGGTTGCGAGGGTGGTCACTCGTGCGCCCTCGCGGGGGAGTCCTTCCAGCAGCACAAGGTGTCGCATCCGCAGGTCGGTGTAGCCCGCCTTGTTGAGTCGCGCCACGCAATCGATCTGGGTAGCGCGGTGCAGCCGGGCTCCGACCATCCCGATCGGGATCGACTGCTCTGCGTCTGCCATTCCAGTAGGGTAGCGGAGTCGAATAAAGAAAGGTAACCTGTCTAACAGGTCACCTGACTAAATCTATCTCCGGAGGACAACGTGCTCGAAATCGGATCCACACCAACGCTCGCACTCGAAGACACCGACGGACACGATTTAGACCTCGAGAGCTACCGCGGAAACGACAACGTCTTCATCTACTTCATGCGTGCCCTGTCCTGCGCACAGTGCAATGCCGCAGTGCAGAACATGGCAAAAAACAGTGCGGAGTTCGACGCTGCCTCGGTGAAGGTTCTCGTTGCTGTTCCCGAAGAGATTTCGGATGCCGCCGCGTGGAAGGCGAAGAAGAACATTCCGTTCCCCGTCGTCGTCGGCAAGTCGGGAACCGCGCACGCGGAGGTTGGGCTGTTGCGCAAAGTGTTCGGCGCGATTCAGCAATCCGGCAGCATCCTGCTCGACAAGGATGGCGTCGTTCGCTACGCCCACGTCTCGACCAATCCTGGCGCCAGCTACAACCGCAACGAGGTTGCGACAGCCATCGCCGCCCTGTAGAGGGCCTGCACCCTCGCCCTGCAGGGGCTAGGTGAGGATGCGCAGCTTGCTGACCAGCACGTTGACCGGAACGATGACGAACGCCCCGGCACTGCCGAGAATACGGATCGAGTAGGTGATGACCTGGATACCCAGCAGGTCGCCGGCCGCGAACAGCACGACCGCCAGGAGGCTGAAGACCAGCACCCCGACGTAGCCGCGCACGGTCTCGACGAAGAGCGCGGCGAAACCCGCCCAGGCGAAGACGAGCCCGATGTCAACGATGAAACCGTGCACGCCGAAAATGTTGGACAGGTTGGCGATCGACCACGCGACGATCGCGATAGCCCAGAACACCAGGAAGATCACGACGCCGAGCGGCTTGGGAACCTTCGGGCTGACGTGCTCTACGGTCATTGGTCACTCCTTGGAAACTGGTTGGCTGCGCAGTAATTCTATCGTGCGGTCCAGCCACCATCGATCGCCAGGGTCTGGCCTGTCACCAGGGAAGCGGCGGGGCTGCTGAGGAAGACAACCGCACCGGAAACCTCGGTCGGAACCCCGATCCGGTGCAGGGCAGCGATGCGTTCGACCGTGTCGGCGCGGAACTCCGGATCGGACAGCGCTGCCGAGGTGCCATCGGTCTCAATGAAGGTTGGCGCGACGGCATTGACCCGGATGCCGTACTCGCCCCACTCAACGGCGTGTACGCGCGTCATGTGGATGACCGCCGCCTTGCTCACGCAGTACGACGATTCACCGGGAAGCGCCACGAGCCCCGCCTGCGAGGCGATATTGACGATCGAGCCGCCACCCTGGCCACGCATTATCCGTGCCGCATGCTGGGAGAGGAAGAAGGTCGACCGCGTATTCAGCTGCCAGACCGTATCGAAATCGGCCTCCGTCACATCGATCGCGGGTCCGCCGATTCCGCCGCCCGCATTGTTGACGAGGATGTCCAGGCGCCCGAATGCAGCGACCGCGGAGTCGATTGCACCTCGGCTCTGGTCAAGGTCGGTGACATCCATCGCGAGCGGAAGCGCGCGCCGACTGAGCTCTTCGATCTGTGCGACCAGCCCGCCATCGGCGGCCGGGTTGCGAAGGCCGAGGGCGACATCCGCTCCCGCCTCGGCGAGGCTGATCGCGATGGCCCGACCGAGCCCGCGTGCGGCGCCCGTAACCAGAGCGACCTGGCCGGTGAGATCAAACGGGCTGGCTACTGCGCGCGGATGCTGCTTCCCGGTCATCCGAGTTCGTCCAGGATGCTGCGCACCGCTTCGACCGACTCGATCCGGCCGGCGGTGCTGGGAGCCAGCGGCATCACCACGACGGTGGTCGCGCCGGACGCCTTCAGGGCGGCCAGACGTTCGCGGACGTGTTCCTCGGTACCGATGAGGGAGGTCGCCGTCAGCAGGTCCTCGGGAAGGGCTGCTGCCGCCTCCGCCTTCTGCCCGGCGAGGTAGAGATCCTGCACGGTCGCGGCCTCGTCCACGAACCCGTAGCGAACCGCGAGATCGTTGTAGAAATTGGCGCTGCGTGCACCCATGCCGCCCATGTACAGCGCGATGCGGTGCCGGTAGGCCTCGAGAAACGGCTCGACGGAGTCACCGATGAAGAGCGGAACCTGCACGATCGTGTCGAGTTCCCCCAGGGCCGGGTCGCGCCGCGCTCGGCCCTCCGCGAGCGCGTCGCCCCACGCACGGTGAGCCTTTTCGGGGTAGTAGAACAACGGGAGCCAGCCGTCGGCGATCTCGGCGGTCTGCGCGACCCCCTTGGGCGCGAGAGATGCGATCGAGATCGGGATCGACTCCCGGACCGGCGTGTTGATGATTTTCAGCGGCTTGCCGAGTCCCGTCCCCTGGTCGGCGGGCAGGGGGATCGTGTAGGCCTTGCCCGCATGCTGGATGCGCTCGCGACGCCAGACCGTGCGACAGATCTCCACCGTCTCGCGCATATGCGCCAGGGGGGTCGCAAACGGCACCCCATGAAATCCCTCGATGACCTGCGGGCCGGAGGTGCCGAGGCCGAGTTCGAACCGGCCCCCGGAAACGGAATCGAGACCGGCGGCGGTCATCGCGATGAGGGTGGGTGTGCGGGAATAGAGGGGAAGGATGCCGGACGCCAACGTGATCGTCTGGGTGATCGCCGCCAGGTAGCCGAGCCGGGAGACCGCATCGAACGAGTAGGCCTCCGCGACCTCGACGACATCGGCCCCTGCCCGTTCAAACTCGACGACGTCCGCGGCGACCGTGGCGAAGTCGTCGGAGTAATCCATCGTGATTCCGAGACGCGTCATCGGGTGCTCCAGGGGTGTGTGGGTCGGGTTGGGTGATGACTGAGTCAGTCGCGGAAGAGCACTGCATCGGCGAAGTCGGTGAACGCGCGTGCCGCGATCTCGCGCATTCGCGGGGCGGCGGCGTCAAAGTCCGATTGAATTGTCAACCGTGTGGCGGGATCCAGCTCGTCGGCCATCTGGTCGACCGCGAGCCAGCGATCCAGCATGTGCCGGTCGACTTCGACGTGGAACTGAGTGGAGAAGATGACCTCGCCCATTCGCATTGCCTGGTTGGGTGTCTCG
>Ga0302198_10000819_pt1 | contig 34625 bp, 26 predicted proteins | sample II_Bog_N2_2_FD_193521 | JGI IMG/M metagenome (GOLD analysis project Ga0302198, IMG submission 193521) | Peat permafrost microbial communities from Stordalen Mire near Abisko, Sweden - II_Bog_N2_2 | ecosystem: Environmental > Terrestrial > Soil > Wetlands > Peat | place: Sweden: Abisko...
GGATGCAGTTCGTGATGCGTTTGCCGCGGAGGCTGCGCAGGGGATTGACGTGGTGATCGACTACCTATGGGGGCGGCCGACAGAGTTGTTGCTGGAGGCGTTGGCCAAGGGATTCAAGGCGAGCTCGACTCCGAGTACGCGGCTGGTGGAGGTGGGTGCGAGCGCTGGGCCGACTATCACATTGCCCGGCGCTATTTTGCGCAGCGTGGATTTGACCATCCTCGGCAGCGGATTTGGATCAGCGGCGATGGACAAGATTTTCGCGGCGATACCGGTTCTGTTTTCTCTTGCGGCGGAGGGCAAACTGAAGATTGATCTGGAACCGGTGCCGCTCTCGGACGTGGAAGCGGCGTGGTCACGCGTCGAAAAGGGGCGCAGGATTGTTTTTACCATTTAGCAAGCCGGACGGGGATGGTGTGGGAGCGGCTAACTGGGCGGTACTTCCGTTTTAATCTTCCGTGACCGGGAACACTTTGGGGGGGTGCCGGTGTCTAAGAGAATAGCGGGCACGGAACATTGAGCTTTTCCTTTGTTCTGTATCCCGCTCACTCGAGAGTAGAAATCCGGGGCAGCATCGGAATTCCGGCGAAAGGTGCTAGGATTGCCGGTCGAGTGGTCGCTACAAATTCGGGTAACTGGTCATGGGTAACGGATGTTTGGAGCCCATTTGGCATGCCAAGCCCGATTGAGTTGCGGTAAGGTGGGAGGATACTGATTTGCAGGCGGACCTCACCATGGGCAATGTTGCAAGCGCGCTGACGCTTCAATCCGAAGAGGCGGCTCTCATCGCAGAACTGCGAGCTGGCTCCGAGGAGGCGTTTGCGTGGTTAATTGCGCGCTTCCACCAGCCGATTTACTCGCTGCTGGCTCGTACTGTGCACGACCGCGCGGATGCGGCCGACCTGACACAGGACGTTTTTGTGAAGGTCTTCCGGGGTGTCGGAAATTTTCACGGCGAATCGTCGCTGCGGACCTGGATATACCGCATCGCGCTGCGCGAGGCCTCAAACCAGCGCCGCTGGTGGACGAGGCACAAGCAGTGGGACGTCCCGATTGAGCAGGAGATGACGGGCGGGGAGTATGGCACTCCGGTGCTGCTCAAAGAGATGCTGGTAGATCGCGCTGAGGGGCCTTACGAGAATGCGGTGCACTCGGAGAACAAGGCGCGGGTTGAGGCGGCGTTGAAACTGGTTCCGGAGCCATTCCGCACTACGTTGATCCTGCGCGACATTGAGGGGTTTGTTTACGAGGAAGTTGCGGACATGCAGGGCGTGAATCTGGGGACGGTGAAGTCGCGGCTGGTGCGAGGACGAGCCTGTTTGAAGACCATACTGACGGCCCAGGTGGACCACCCCAAATCTACGGTGCGATCTGATTTTGAAATACGATCTGAATTCGAAACAGCTCTGGGAGAGGAGGCGCGATGAAAGGCTGCGAAGCAGTTCAGGCTCGATTTACGGAGTATCTGGACGGCAGATTGAACGGACGAGAGATGCAGCAGGTTGCTGCGCACCTCGAGGGTTGCAGGGAATGCGGGCGGGAGTGGGCGTGGCTGCGGAAGACGCAGTCGTCGCTGGCGGAACTGGGACCGGTTCCGGAGCCGAAGGACCTTTTGCTGCGGATTCGCGTGGCAGTCAGCCAAGAACGGGCGCGCAGCCGTCAGAGCCGTTTCAATGGCTTGATCCTTGCGTGGAAGAATACGGTGGGACCGTTTCTGCTGCAGGCAAGCGCCGGGTTGGCGAGTTCGGTGTTGTTGCTGGGCAGTGTGATTGTGCTGGTGACCATGTTTGCCCAGCCGGAAAAGGCGCAGGCCAGCAAGGACGAACCGCTTGGGAATCCGACGGCGCCGCGGCTGGTGAGTTGGCCGACCGGCGCAGGCGGCAACCAGATCGGAGATCTTTCCGGGCCGGTGGTTGTGGAGGCTTATGTCAACGACCAGGGGCACGTATATGACTATCGGATCGTTTCCGGCCCTACCGACAATGCGACCAAATCTCAGATTGAGAACTTGCTGCTGAACAGCACCTTTGAGCCGGCGCGCTTTTTTGGACAGCCGGTGCGGGGGTTGGAAGTGCTGTCGTTCTCTGGAGTCTCGGTGAGAGGGTAAGAAACAGGGATCAGGGAACAGGGAACGGGGCTCAGGGAACAGGGATCAGTAAAAGCAATAGCCCCGCTCGGGAAGTTTTCCCGGTGGGGCTTTCTGCTGGTGCTTGGCGCTTGATGTTCAATGCGAATGCAAACCAATCGCCCGGATTTGAAATTACAGCTCGTCGATTGCTTTTGCGGCGGCGTTGATGGCTTCAGTGATCTTGATGATCTGCTCGGGCTTCGTGCTTTCACGCGAGACGCGCGCCATGACTGCGCTACGCAGGTTCATGAACGCTTTCATGATCTCCGGTGATCGGCCACGCTCAAATCCGCGGCCAGTCTGTTCGAGGCGTTCGAATAATTCTCCGATACGCTCCTTGTGGCTTTCCAGGAAGTCGGTGCCTTCCTTGGTGAGAGAATAGATCTTCTTGTTGTTGTCGGTCGAGGAGGAGGCAAGCCCCTCTTCTTCCAGCATGGTCAGGGTGGGGTAGATGACGCCTGGGCTCGGCGTATAGCCACCGGCAAGGCGCTGCTCCATGGTCTTGATGAGCTGATAGCCGTAGCTTGGCTGCTCAGCCAGCAGGCGCAGGATGACTAGCTTTATATCGCCGGCGTCGAACATTCGTCCGCGGCCTTCGCCGAAACCCCGGCCAAATCCGCCAGGTCCGCGACCGCCAAAGCCGCGCTCCGACCCGCCGTGCCTGTGGCGGAAACCATGACCGCATCCCTCATTTTCTCCGGCGCCGAAACCGCGTCCAGGGTCGTCGGTTCGCCCTTCCCGCTCTCGCCGGTATCCTGCGAAGCGTCGATTGCTGCATTCATTCACTGCCCAAAATCGTATATCCATTGTTGTTTCTCCTTCTTGTCAGATACATCTTACGATATATCTTTATGCACTGGAAAAACTATATCGCAAGATATATCTTTATGCAAGAAAAAAACCAACAAAGGACGGAATTTTCCTTTGGCCTTTCGAATTACTGGCGATCATACGTTGGGAGAATGCCCCAACCGGAGATTTGGGCGGCGTGGTGCTTCAGTCCCCGGTCCCCGAAAGCGAGGGACCGGGGGCACCCGCCGAAGTCACACAGGATGAAAAACGGTCAATTTACAGGGCACCTGTATTCCGAGCGGAACAGTGTGTTGTGTCTTGCCTTAGAGATGAGCGGCTAATGTGGCCTGTTCGGCGCGCGCACGTTCGGAGATGTTGTGAAACGTGACTACTCCACCAACGACTTCACCTGCCTTGAACATTGGATAGGACCAATATTCGGCGGGAAAGCTTGTGCCGTCACGATGCCACATCACTTCATCCGCGACGTGACTGCCGGTTCCTTTGCGGATGGCAACAAAGATTTTGCATTCTTCAATTGGGTATGGACTACCGTCTACGTATGAGTGATGCACACACGTGTGCATATTCTTGCCAAGCAAATCTTCGTTCGTGGAGTAACCAAGGAGACGCAGACAGGTGGGATTACAAAACGTGCAATCCCCGCTCAAATTGAACGCATAAATGCCTTCGGCGGTGGAGTTGAGCAGGAGGAGGTACTTCTCCTCACTCTCGTGGAGCAGATTCTCAACCTTTTTCAGGTCGCCGATATCCAGGCTGATTCCGAGCATGTGTTGCGAACGATCGCGCACGATGACGCCGTGGACGTCGATCCAACTGGTACTCCCGTCGGGGCGCACAACTCGGTATTGGCAGGAGTATTGGTCCGTTCTGCCTGCACGCACAGCCAGTATCGCCTGCTCGACTCTGGACTGATCTTCCGGGTGAACCCTTTTGGTGAAATCTTCGACGCGGCCCGAGAATGTTTCTGGAGTGAATCCCGACTGCCGGTAACTCTCCTCAGACCAGACGACGGTGTTTGTGTCCAGGTCCCAATCCCATAGCCCAATACCCAAGCCAGCCCTCTGGGCCAATTCGATTCGCTTCTGCCAATTGAGATTGACTTGCGCCATTCGCTTCATGTCGGTCAGGTCGCGCAAGGTGACTGCTGCACCGGTCACGCCCCCCGCAACTTCAACTGGAATATAGGTAACGAGCAAGTCGCGATCGCCAAGTAGCGGAAATGTATTCTTCATTTCGTATTTGACGACGTTGCCTTTGAAGCACTCGTCCAGCTTGCCTTTGACCAATGTCTCAAACAATTCCTTGTCGATGAAATCAGAGACTAGGCTGCCCAGAAGCTGCTCTTCTGTAGTGGCTCGATTGTCAAGGAAGGCAGGATTGGCAAGAACGTAGCGGTAATCCCGATCAACCACGAAAATCATCTCTTCCAAGCCTTCTACGACGCGCTCATATTGCTGCAGCTTTTCTTCAGCCCGCTTGCGCGCGGTGAAGTCCAAGACGGCTACCGATACCCCCACGACTTCACCGGCTTCATCGAAGGCTGGTTGATAGGAGGCGAGAGCGCTGGTTCCCTCCTTTCCATCTATTGCCTTGCCGGTCACCTCGATGTCCGTTATCGGTTCTCCCTGCAAGGCTCGACGAAGATAGGGCTCAAAGATGGGGAACAGGTGTGGGACCACTTCCTGTGCGGTTCTGCCTAGATGTTCCTCGACCGTACCTCCTCCCATCTCCGCCAATTGCCGGTTGAGATTTACGTATCGCAAGTCACGGTCAAGAAACCCGAGACCTACGGGTGCCCCGTCGTAGACGGCCTGCAACTGCGCCAGCTTCTGTGCGGGCAGACCTTCCATGCTGCCAATTGACTGGTTCTTCCATGGGAATGCAACGCCGGTGGCAACGCCATTCCGTGACGTACCGATGACAGATACAAGATTCTCAGCCGGTCCCGGCTTTCCGAACAGATACCCCTGCCCAATGCTGCAACCCAGCCACATCAGCATCTCTGCCTGCTCGGTGTTCTCGATGCCCTCGGCCACGGTGGCCAGCCCAAGACTTTGGCCCAGACCGACGACAGCCGCCACAATCTTTCGGCTCTCGCGCTTTTGCACCATGGAACTGACGAAGCTGCGGTCTACCTTGATCTCGTCGAAGGGAAGGGACTGGAGGTGCCTGAGGCTGCTGTAGCCGGTACCGAAATCGTCGAGCGAAAGCTTGCAACCGAAGCCCTTCAACTCTTCGGCGATTCGGCATGCCTGTTCCAGGTTGTCGGCGAGAGCGCTCTCCGTAATCTCAACCGTGACCCGGCTTAGAGGAAAGCCAGTCGCCTTTGCCACAGCTTCGATTTGTTTTGCCAGGCTTGGGTCACGCAGTTGAATTGGAGAAATGTTCACCGAGAGTTGCAGCGCGCCCGGCAACGCCAGTCCCGCAGTAAAGGCACTCTGCAGAATCTGCCTGGTTAGCGCGCCAATCCAGCCATCCCGTTCCGCGAGAGGGATGAAGACATCCGGAGGGATCATTCCATGGGTTGAATACTGCCAGCGTGCGAGGACTTCAAATCCCAGCAACTTGCCCGTGCGGAGCTCAATCAGAGGCTGAAAGTACGGAAGGAACTCTCCGCGCTCCAGTGCCCGATTTGTTTCCCCACGATCAAATCTCATGTGGGGATATTACGCTTATAGCGGCCAGACTGATCTGCCGAATCGGGGAACGGTCATTCTATGAGACTTCTTAGGAGGCCGGGGCTCGCCCTTTAAAGCCGGAGCTCAACTTGACCAGCACAAAAATCTCCACCATTTCGGTTCCTGGCTTTTCTGTCGATAGAGATTTGTATGAACCTGGCAATGGGTCGCACGTTAGCCGGAAGGAAGTCGACCGCAGGCGCGCCCGGATGAACCATTTAAGGAAGGGTGCTTCTGCGCACCGCGAGGGCTAGGCGTCGGCCGGCTTATCGGCGGGGATGCCGAGGCCTTTGCAGACCCTGGCAATAATCTCAGCCGGAGGGACCGGTTTAGCCAGCACTTCAAAGTCGCGCCCCCGCTCTCGCGCGGAGTCGAGCAGCGCGGAGGTGGCGAGCTGGCCAGAAAACAGGAGCACCGGACACTCTGGCCAATTCTCCCGAACCACGGTGGCCAGTTCGATGCCCGACATGCCAGGCATCACTACGTCCGAAATCAGCAAATCGGGGGGCTTGGCATACATCGCCTCAAGCGCCTTCAGCGGATCGGTGAACCATGAGACATCGAAGCCCTCACGCCTCAATATCGCCCCGAGGCTAGTGGCTATGATCAGCTCATCATCGACAACAAAAATGCGGCACATACTTTTCAATTTCGGCATGAGCTCCGCCTCGGACATCAGGGGCAGCTGAAGGCCTAGATGCGTTCCATCCCAATAAAGAGGTCTACAAGTAACGAGTTCTAAACGTAAAAATGTCTATCACTAACGATATCTATAAGATAACAAAACCTATTGAATTGAAGTGGCGCGCGTTTTGTCCGGAAGTCTCCCGCCCACCACCATCCCCAACCCTGGCGCGTCTATCATAGAGCCAGCTTGACTATCACCAGACTTGCAGGCAGGGTTCCCTCGATGACGTTTCGTTTTGGTCGCTCATTCACTGTTGTTTTAGCCGCAGTTTCGCTGTTGGCATCGATTCCTGCTGCGCGGTTGTGCGGACAGTCCTCTGAAAGCAGTTCAACGAAACAACGGGGTTCCTCTTCTCAGCCGTTTCAACAGGAGAAGGCGCCGTCGCTGGTGGATCCCGCGGGTCCGACGGTATCGCTGATTCCTTCAGAGCCGGTGTTCGTGATGGCCGCTGCGCTGAATGTCTGTGGTTACGACGAGGGACTGGATGAGAGTGCGCCGGTGCGGAAGCGAATCCGCGCTGAGATCAACGACGCCCTTGCCAAGAGTGAGGATGCGCGCAACAAGCGGGACAAGGTTTGCCTTTACATTGCACAGCACCGGATGACGGGCTCCAATCGGGACGTGGCGCAGTACATATCGCTGGCTCTCTACCTGACGCCGCCGCCGGAGCTGGAAGTCTCAGAAGATCTGGCGGAGATGCCCCCTGACTCGACGCAGGTGGTGGAGATTGTGCCGCTCCTGAAGGACTTTGTGGCAGCGGTGGATTTGCACGGAATCTGGCTGGCTACGCACCATATTTACGACGAGGAGGCCGACCGTCTGCACGATCCGCTGACGAAGATGATTGTTGGGACCAATCTCTATCTCAAGATGCCTGCCTCGACGTATGTGGGGCGGCGTTTTGTGGTGGTGTTTGAGCCGCAGTTTTCGCCACACATGGTGAATGCACGCATTTACGGGACGGATTATGTGGTGGTGGTGTCGCCGGTAGACGGACAGATCCGTATGAACGACGTGCGGCATGTCTATCTGCATTACATGATTGAACCGCTGCTGCTGGCGCGGGCAAACGCGGTGGATCGGATGCAGCCGATTCTGAAGGAGGTGCGGGAGGCGCCTCTTGAGTTCCGTTACCGGTCAGACACGGTTCCGCTGACCATTGAGTGTTTGATCAAAGCGATTGAAGCGCGAACGATGGACACTGGTGTGCCGGAATACAAGATTCCCGCGGGTGTGGATCGATCAGAGCTGCCGCGATACGAGCATGACATGCAGGTGTACCAGCAAAAGGTGGATGCGGTCCGTGTCAAGACGGTGAATCACGACATGACGCAGGGTTTTGTGCTGACTCAGTACTTCTACGAGCAGCTCATTCAATTTGAGAAGGACCCGGCAAGCCTGACCGACTCGATTGGCGAAATGGTTTATAGCATGGATGTCGACCAACAGGTTCATCGGGCGCGTCAGATTGAATATGACAAAGAGGCGGACGGCGATGTGCTGTCCAGAAGCAAGCCGCGCAAGTTGACGGGGCTGGACCTTGCGGAAGCGCGCCTGGCGGCAGGGGATACGGCAACAGCCGGCGCTATGGCGCGGCAGGCGCTGGCGGTACGCGGAGACACATTGGACACGGTCGCGGACAGCGCGCGAGCCAACTTTATCCTGGCGCGGGTGGCGATCATGACAGGCCATCCTGAAGATGCGATTAACGATTTTCAGAAGACACTTTCGACCAGCAAAGATCCCCGTTTGGTTTCGTGGTCGCACATTTATCTGGGCCGGATGCTGGATCTGGATTGCAAGCGCGACGAGGCCGTATCGGAATATAAGGAAGCGCTGGAATCGCGCGATGGGCAGCAGGATACGCGAGTGGCCGCGGAGCGAGGCGAGAAGACGGCGTACGCGGTAAAGGGGCACAGTTGCGACGACGATGCGGATGAATCAGTGCCCGATGCTGCGCCGGGGAAGACGGCGGCGCCTGAAGGCGGGGCGCCGGCGAAGGCTGGGACACCGAAGCAGCCTTGATTCGGAGTGTTGGAGTTGAAGTCGCAAGCGAACGATTGGGGAACAAGTGGAAGCCGAACTGGCCGAACTGGAAGCAGCACTCGGGCACGGTTTTGAAAACCGTGATCTGTTGGTGCGCGCCCTGACACACCGGTCATTGGCAAACCAGCAGGCAACTGCGGGTGGCGATGCGCGGCCGGCCGGCGCAGGAGACAATGAGCGCCTGGAGTTCCTGGGAGACGCGGTTCTGGGGCTGGTGGTGGCGGAAGAGTTGTTCGCGTCGCATCCGGAATGGCATGAGGGGGAACTGACTCGGGTGCGGTCGCAACTGGTGAGCCGCCAACATATGGCAGAGGTCGCTGCGTCGATCGGCCTGGGCATTCATCTGCGCCTGAGCCGTGGGGAAGACAAGAGCGGCCTGCGGTACAAGAGTACCGTTCTTTCGAATACGATGGAAGCAGTGATGGCGGCGCTGTTTCTTGACGGCGGCCTTGAGCCGGTACGGAATTTTGCTCGCAGTCGTGTGATGGGTCGGGCGGCCGAACTGCTAGCCGAGGAGCTGCGTTCGGGGGCCGCACTGGGCAACTATAAATCGGCACTGCAGGAGCATATGCAGGCGGAGGGGACTGGGATACCGGTGTACAAGGTGAAGAGCGAGAGCGGACCAGACCACCGCAAACGATTCCTGGTGGAGGTTCGGCTGAAGTCGGAGAGCGGCGAGCCGGGTCAACCGCTGGCGCGGGGAATGGGAAGCACGAAGAAGTATGCGGAACAGGACGCTGCACGGCGCGCCCTGGAGCGGCTGACGGCAAATGGGGCCAGTGGGCCGGAAGGGACGCAGGAGGAAGAAGCAGCACGATGAGCACTCCCGCACAATTGATTGTTCCGGTGGAGCGGCCAGCTTCAGGGTTTAGGCTTCACCTGCCCACGGTGCCGGAGGCATTTGCCTCGCTGCTGCAGACTGTGGTGGCGGCCCTGTTTCTGCTCACGTTTGTGCTGCAGCCCTACCTCATTCCTTCCGAGAGCATGGAGCACACGCTTCTGGTGGGCGATTTTCTGCTGGTCAATAAGCAGGTTTATGCGCCTGGAGGTCTTCTGAGCCGGTGGTTGCTGCCCTATCAAGCGGTGAAGCGGGGCGATATTGTGGTGTTTCATCACCCGCTGCCGCACCCGTTTCTCGTGAAGCGGGTTGTGGGGATTCCCGGTGACCGGCTACGTATCGAGGATGGCCGAGTGACTCTGAATGGCCGCGCTCTGGACGAGCCTTACGCCGCCTTCGAGCCGACGGCAATGAGCCCCGTTCGCGATGAATTTCCCGCAAAGATGTATACCAATCCGCAGGTGGATTCTGAGTGGTGGAAACAGATGCAGAGCCTGACGCGGGACGGCGAATTGGTGGTGCCCGATGGGCAATATTTTGTGCTGGGTGACAACCGCAATCACAGTGACGATTCCCGATACTGGGGATTTGTGCCGCGGCAGGCGATTGTGGCACGGCCGCTGGTTATCTACTTCTCACTGACGCGGCCATCGAGAACGGATGTGCAGCAGTCCGTGCTGCAAGCCGCAGATGATAGACTCGGACACGATAGGCAGCTTTCGGCAAAACTGACAGGGTTTGCGCGCTGGAAGCGCATTTTCCTGGTGGTGCATTGAGAGCAGTGGATAGTGGTTAGTGATTAGGGGTCAGTAAAAGCCCGGATACTTAACTAACCACTAACCACTATCCACTAATCACTAATGACGAGCGATAGGATGACCAAGAAAAAAACTGCTGCCCTGAGTACGCCGTTCGAGGCAGAGCCGGTTCCCGTTCCCGAACCCATTGAAGCCAAGGTGGAAGAAACACCTTTTGAGGCGGTCGCCAGCATTTGCTCGGTGCTGGTGGTGGGACTGTTCATCCTTACATTTCTAGGTCAGAATTTCGTAATCCCGTCCGGGTCGATGGAGAAGACTCTGCTTGTGGGAGACCATCTGGTCGTGGACCGGATTACCCTGGCTCCGCCGGCGAAGTGGATGCCGCTGGTGCATTACCGAGAACCGCAGCGCAACGATGTTGTGGTGTTTTTCAAGCCGGTGGCGAGTGCGGACGGCGAACATCACTTCCTGGTGAAGCGGCTGATCGGCGTTCCCGGCGACCATATTCACTTAAGCAACGGGATCGTCATGATAAATGGGGTGGCGCAGGATCAGCCGCACGCCCAACCGACGACTCCCGAGAACCATGCGGACTTTCTGGATGAGTTTCCTTCCGAGCCGCCGCCTGCTACCGACGGCGATCCCGATCTGGGAACCCCCGAAGAATGGGCAGTGGACTTTCCAAATCACATTCAGAATGGGGACCTGGTGGTGCCGCCCGGTATGTACTTCATGATGGGCGATAACCGGCACAACAGCCTGGATTCGCGCTATTGGGGTTTTGTGCCTAGGGCGAACATTGTAGGCCGACCGCTGTTCAACTACTGGTCGTTCAAGACTCCGGGAGACCAGTACGAGCAGACGGGGATCGGCAACTCTGTTGCCTGGATGGGCCATATAGTGCTGCACTTCTTCAGCGAAACGCGCTGGAAACGGACGCTGCACATCATTCGGTGATCAGTGGTCAGTTGTCAGTGGTCAGTGATAATGCCCGAGCAACTGATATCTGAAAACTGATAACTGAGAACTGATAAGGACCATGACGGAAGACGCGGAAGTCCGGCATAGAAGGCGCAGGCTGGTTTGGCTCGGGCTCGCGGCAGCTGCGGTGTTGCTGGCGATTCTTGTGGCGGCGCCGCTGGTGAGCCTTACCCGGTACAAGAGTCGGATTACTCATTTGATGTCCGCTTCACTCGGCAGGCCGGTGCGTTTGTCTTCGGTTGAGTTGCGATTGCTTCCGCGGCCGGGATTTGTGCTGAGTGACCTGACTGTTGAGGAAGACCCAGCCTATGGTGCAGAGCCGGTTTTGCACGCCACCACGGTCACCGCTTCGATCCGGCTGTTGTCTCTGCTAACCGGGCAACTTGAGATCAGCCGGATCAGCGTGGACGACGCGACCTTGAACCTGGTGCGCGCATCGGCGGGACAATGGAACCTTGATCCGCTCTTCAGAACGGCGGCAGCAAAGGCGGGAGCAGGCGGCGCAGCGGGACAGCACCGTGCCGTGCCGCTGCCTTACCTTGATGCCACCAATTCGCGAATCAACATCAAGAGCGGTGCGGAAAAGCTGCCCTTTTCTTTGGTGGAAACGGACCTTTCATTCTGGGAGGAAAATCCAGGTGAATGGCGCATACGGCTGCGAGGGCAACCGGCACGCACCGATGTGATTGTGCAGGGTGCGGATACAGGAGTGGTCCGGCTGGAAGGAAGCATTCATGCAGCGGCAGAACTGCGGCAGATGCCTGTGCACCTTGACCTGGATTGGCGGGACGCTCAGTTGGGCCAGTTGGCCCGGCTGGTGACGGGTTCCGATCCCGGCTGGCGTGGAGATCTGACGGCCGAGCTTCATTTGGATGGCACCCCGGAAGCGGCGCAGATAAAAACGCGATTACGCGCGGCGGGAGTCCACCGTGCGGAATTTGCGCCAGCCGCTCCGATGGATTTCGATGCCAACTGCGCTTTTGTTTACCACTACTCGAGTCATGCCGTTGAGGGATTGGTATGCGACTCGCCCCTTGGCGCCGGCCGTCTCCGTCTGGTGGGTGAGATGCCGGCCGGTGGCGCTCAGCGGAAGTTTTCGGTGGAGGTGAACCAGATCCCGGTTGCTGTGGGGCTGGATGCGCTACGGACAGTGCGGAGCGGCTTTGGGCCTGGCCTGGAAGCGAGCGGTTCCATCAGCGGCAAGATCAGCTATGCCGAGATTGCGTTGGAAAACGGCGCCCGGCAAAAGGCGGCTGCTGTAAAGGCGGGGCGCGGGAGGGGGCACTCGGCGGGATTGAATAGCCCTCAAACCGGACCATTGACAGGGAGCTTGACCGTTGAAGGATTCCGGTTGAGCGGTGACGGACTGCGCGAGCCTGTTCTTATTCCAAAGCTGACTCTGGAGCCAACTGTTGTCCCATCCCAAGGGCAATCCACCACTGGGACGCAAGCTGTTGCCGGCTCCCCGGCGATGGGTGCAATTGTGGCTGTGCCAGCGGGTGCGGTTGTGCCGTTGACTGTGACCACGCGTTTCAATCTTTCCGGCTACCAGGTGGCTGTGCGCGGACAAGCATCGGTGGTGCGGGCTAAGGAACTGGCGCATCTGGCGGGTATGGGCGACGCAGGATCGCTGGATGATTTAGCTGGTGAATCCGTCACTCTGGATCTGAGCGCCGACGGCCCATGGATGGAGAGCGAGAAAACTCCTCTCAGTGGCACATCGGCGACGAACTTAGCGGGGCCGGCAGATTCTGCTGTTTCCGGTGTGGCGCCTGCGGATCGATTGGCCGGAACTGTCATCCTGCACAATGCCAACTGGAAAGCCGACTATCTGGCAAACCATGTTGAGATTCAGCAGGCTACTCTTCATTTCGACAACTCCGGAGCGGGAGATGCATCAGGGTTTCGCTGGGATCCGGTGATCTTTTCCTATGGTCCGGTGAAGGGGACCGCGAGCCTGACTCTGTCTTCTGGGTGCACGGCTGGCCAAACCTGTGCAACGCGATTCGCAGTACAGTTTGGCGCGCTGGACGCTGCCGCATTGCAGGCGGCGATTCTAGGTGCCCGTGAAAAGGGGACGGTGCTGTCGGAACTGATTCAGCGTTTGAGCCCGTCGAGTGCTGCGCCATCCTGGCCGGAACTGGAGGGCACCATCAAAGCGGACTCCCTGACGCTTGGGCCCACAAAGCTGGATCAGCCAGTGGCCACGGTACGCATTCTGAAGACGGGGGCGGAGATCACGGTTTTCGATGCCGGCATGCTGGGTGGGCGGGTGCATGGAGGCGGGACCGTGAATATCGGCGACGCGAAGCCTACCCGGCCGGCCTATGCGTTGACGGGGACGTTTGAAAAGCTCAGCCCGGCGGCGGTGGGAGAGTTGCTTGGGCAGCGTTGGTCTGGTGGCGTGCTGGGCGCGAACGGCAAGGTTGAACTCTCAGGATTCACCGGCGCGGAACTGGCGTCCTCTGCGAAGGGTAAACTGCACTTCGAATGGCGTCGTGGGACGATGCTTCAAGCAGCGGGAACTCAGGATCCGATGGCGGCGCGGTTTGAGCGTTGGACCGGTGACGCGGAAATTGCAGGCGGCAAAGTTGCTTTGACCGAAAATCAGATGCTTGAAGGCGGACAAGCCCGAAAGGTCGAAGGCAATGTTCGACTCGAACTCCCGGCGAAGCTCACGATCGTTGCGCCGAAAGAGAAGCTGGCGAAGCGCTGAACTGATTCCCGCTAAAATAAGAGAATGTCTTTATCCATAGATTCTTCTCCTGTTCTGATCCGCTGCAAGGGCATTTTGTTTGACATGGATGGGATTCTGATTTCGTCGATCGGATCCGTCGAACGGTGTTGGACGAAGTGGGCGGAGATGCGCGGGATTGACCCGGCATACGCCATCAGCAATGCTCATGGACGCAGGAGCATTGAGACGGTGGCGGCATTGCGGCCGGACCTTGATTCTGAGGCGGAAAACATCGTCATAGAGACGCTCGAGATCGAAGATACAGAAGGTGTTTCGGTGTTGCCCGGGGTGATGGCACTGTTGGCCGCATTGCCGAAAAACCGTTGGACGGTGGTGACGAGCGCGACTGGGCCGCTGGCGCGAGTGCGGCTGGCGGCGGGGGGCATTCCCGTTCCGGAGCGGATTATTACGGCTGAAAGCGTGAGCGCGGGTAAACCGAATCCGGCGCCTTATCTGGCTGGAGCGGCGCTGCTGGGGTTTGCGCCGGAGGAGTGCGTCGTTTTTGAAGACGCGGAGTCGGGAACCAAGGCCGGCCGGGCCGCGGGCTGTACGGTGGTGGCTACGACATTCTCACATTCGATCGAAAGCCTGAGTGCCGCACATTACCTGGTTCCCGATGTGACCGGAATCGCCGTAGAAGTGCTCCCCGGCGATGAGGGGCTGGCCCTGCGGTTTACGCCGTTGCCGCGCTAAGACCTATTCGCTGGCTTCGATGCGGCGGCCATGCGGGTCCTGCAGCGGGCGGGAGTTGACCTTGAAAAGGGCTGCAAAGGCCAGCAGTTGATCGCGGCTCAGTGTGACTTCCTGCTCGAAGATGAACCAGCGGACATCCTCTGTGCAGGGCGGAATTGTCAGCGAACCGACGTAGGTCCAGTAGCCTCGATCGGGGGGCAACAGGCCGCCTGGATTGACGATTTCAGTCACCTTTTCCGTGTCCCCGGCCTTGGTGGGCAGGTGGGGCCAGAGGGCTGCCAGCACTGCATTGGGAGGGGTGGCACGGTCTTCGGCGAGGCGGATTGCGACGACGGCCTGCTTGCCGTCGGCGCTCTTGTGGACCAGGTGGATGTCCATGTCCGTGAGCTTGCCCTTGACTGCTTCCTCGGCTGGATGGTGGAAGTGGAACTGGACGAGGTCATAGCGGACGCCGCCGGCAATGATGTAGCTGCCGGGGTCGACGTGGACGATGATGGTATGGCCGTTGTGCTCGAGCGTGACGGGGCCGCCAATGTAATGGAACTCGATGGGCTGGAGTGCCTTGTTAAGGCGCGCGCCGTGAATGTCGATGGGCGATTGCTCGTGACCGTCCGAGCAGGCCTTGTAGGCCGGGTCGAGCTTGCCCCAGGTGAGCGCGCCGCGCTTGCCTTCGTAGTCCCAGGGAGCAGACTGAGGTGCGGATTGCGCGTTGGCGAAAGCGGTTACGCAGAGCAGAAAAGCGGCAAGTGCAGGAAAGCGCATCGATTACTTACTCCTTGATAGAGGGACGCGCAGCGCGCCAGAAAGCATTCTATTGCATTTGGGAGGCGGTTGTGACTGGAACTGAGTGCCGTGTCCAATACGCATATAGATGTAACCAGGACGCTTTAATAGACCTGTTTTTAAGGCGAAACCCGCGCTATTTCACTCGAAAAGGCCTCGTTTTGAGCCAAAAACGGCATGATTTGAGGGCCTCTTTTACCGTTGAGTCCATTGAGTGGTTTCATAAAATGCTGATTTTATGTTGCTTAGTCTGAGTTCGCCCATCTCGATGGGGTGTTTTTTGAGGGGGAGGGGTGGGGTATTTAATTCTTTGGGGTGGTTTGGACCGGGAGCGCGGCTGATATATCGAACCGGGAACTTTCCGACAAGTTGCGCTTGTAGGTTTGAAGGTGGTGATCACAATTCCGATTGTGCGGTTTTGGGGTGAATAAATAGGCAAAGCATGTGAGATGACGCGAGCGCTGGTTCGGTGTCCGCGACGGACTGGTAAGAAACAGGGTTGGCCGGACTGCGAGAGCGCGGGCGGGGACGCCCACACGACAGCCGATCTGGAGATCGGCGCTACCGTTTCATCCCCCGTCGGTCGGCAACGCCGGTGGAAGACTAAAAAGAAACAGAATGAGCTTTCTTTGATGATTAGCCTTCATCGACTCCCACTCATCGAGCAAAGTGCGCTCGATGAATGGGGCACAGTTTAATTCATCGGGGTCGGCTTTGCCGGTGGAGGACTGATAAGAAACAGGTTGAAAAGGGACCCGAGGGCCGACGCTTGGTGCTTGTGCTTTCCCGCTCTTGCGGCAGCAATAGGCGCAAGAACGGGGCACGGGGCATTTGTAGGGCACTCAGAGGCTCCGCTACTGTACGGTCACGCTGATGGCGGGGCTGGTGACAGTGGTGGAGCCGGAGGTGCCGGTGATGGTGACGGAATAGGTGCCGGCCGTGGTGCCGGGAACGGTGGTGCCACCACCGCCTCCTCCGCCGCCTCCTCCACCACCGCAGGCGACTGCGCCGCCCGCGAGGAGGAAGAGGAGCGCGAAGGCTCCGAGCATTGTTCGCCAGCTACGCCGGCGCGCCGGGATTCCGAAGAGCATGAGCAGGGCGAGTGCAGCGCCGCCAGCCGACGGCCAGAAGAACTTTTTGGTCTGGTTGAGGGAAGTGGTTGCGGCTGTGGTGGAGATGGTGAGCGTGGAGGTTTGCGCCGTGGTCCCGGAGAAGCCGGTCAGCGACGCGGGAGACATGCTGCAAGTTGCAGGATCGTTGGCCGCGTTGGTGGTGAATGCGCAGGTGAGATTGACTGTGATGGTGGAAGTGTTGCCGGTGGTTGCGCCGGGGGTAGCAATTGAGACTGCCGTGCCGCCGATGGTGAAGGTGGGCGGGGGCGGAGCGGGGGTGGTGAAGGAAGCGATAGCGCCTGTGGTTGTGCCGGTAGCACTCTGGGCCACCGCCTGGAAAAAGTAAATCGTGCTGGCGGAAAGCCCGGTGAGGTTGGCGGCGACTGAAACGCCTATGGGTCCTGCGCCGATAGGCTGTGGCGTTGTTTGGGTTGCTCCGGTGAGTATGGGGTTGGTGCCATAGAGGAACCATGCGTTAGTGGCCTGGCCATTGGGATTGACCAATCCGCCGAGCGTGGCCGTGGTGGGGGTGATGGCCGAGGCAGTGCCGGTGGTTGTCAGAGGCGCCTGGGCGACGCCGGTGGTGAAGAAATCTATGGCGCCGTTGGTTGTGCCGGTGGCGTTCTGGGCTACGGCCTGGAAGTAGTAGGTGGTTCCCGCCGTGAGGCCGGTGAGGTTGGCGGTGACTGGTGTTGATGTGGTTCCCGAGGCAAGGGATTGCGAAGTCGTCTGCGCTGCCCCTGTAAGCGTGCTGCTGGTGCCGTAGAGGAAATAGAAAGTGGTGGCTGCTCCGTTTGGATTGACGGAGGCACTTAGCGTGGCCGTGGTGAGGGTGATGGCCGAGGCTGTGCCGGTGGTTGTGGTGGGTGCCTGGGGGGCGGTGGTGGGGAAGTTGTTAAGAAACTGGTTCACGTCAAGAGAGCCCCAGCCGGTGACCTCGTCATACCCGACGTTGACCAGGTATCCCGCTTGGCCGCCGGTGAGGGCCGTAGGTGAGGGGATGCTGTTGTTGCACATGCTGGGAGTGGTAACGGCACAACCACTGACTCCGCTGGAGGTTACCGTCACGTCGTGAAAGGCTGCAGGGATATTTGCCGCCATGCCATAGATTGTCGGGTTCAGGTTGCCCAGTCCAGTGGCGCTTATTTTCTGATCGAGCAGGGCGGCTACACCAGCCATGTCGGGCGCGGCGGCGGAGGTGCCGGAGAAGATTTCAAAATAGTACTGGCCCTTGGAATCTGGAACGCAATCTCCGCCGCCCGCGGCGAAGCAGGCGAAGTAGCCATCGTGGCCGGACGCGGAAAAGGAAATATCCGGAGTGTAGCGGCCGGCTGCGGCGCTGGGCACACCGGTGCCTGTTTGCCAGGTGGGCGTGGGAATGTAGATGCTTACGCCGCCGCCCGATGCGGCCACCTGCGTAGTGGGAGTGTTGCCGGTAGTGAGTGGCTCATTCCAGGCACCCTCAGGGATATAACTGAGAGCGGAGCCGAGTTGGGAGGAATTGGAACCCCAGTAGGTGGTATAGCTGCCGGCATCGTTGAATTCGGTTCCGCCCACGCAGGTTGCATATCCCGAAGAGCAGATGTCGTTGGGGCTGTTGGCTGAAGTGGTGGTGGGCGGGGCAGCATTGTGCTTATCGCAGCCGGCGGCACCGGCGTCACCGGAGGAGACGAAGACTGAAATTCCCTCAGTGGTCGCGGTCTGAAAGAGAGTGTTCCAGAAGGTGACGCCTGAGGTTCCGCCGGTCAGTTCGCAGCCTCCAAAGCTGATGCTCATCACCTGGGCGGGAACGGGGTTGGTATCGACGAGGTACTGCGCATCGGGGTCAATGCCGTTGCTGGAAACCACCAGATCGATGGCGGCTGCCGGGGCCACGCTGCCGGAGCGGGTGACGTCGAGCGTAGCTTCGCCCTGCGCGGCGGGAGCCGTTGCTTGCTGGGTGGTGAACGCGGGACCCGGATCGACACCGCCGTATGCCGTGGGAATGATTTCCGTCGGGGTCTGCATAGTGGAACCGGTGAGGGTGCGAAATTGAGTGAGATCAGCGGCATCGACTCTCGATTCGCCGACGATTCCGATGGTCTGGCCGGAGCCGGTGACGGAAACGGGAACATCGTAGATGGTGGCGAAATCGGCAGGCGCAATGAAGTATTCCGAGCCGGGATTCGCCGTCAGGTCAGGGGTCGCGTGTTGCGAAATTCTGGAGAAATGTTGCGGTTTTTCTTCAATCGTGAAGAGCCCGCGAACAGCCTGGATGACGGGGGCCAGCGCTTGCGGAATCTTTGGCTCAGTGGAGACGGAGACGAGCGGCGAGCCGTTGACGCTGTAGTTATGGAATTCGGTTTGGAAGGCGCGGCCGAGGTCGCCGGCTTTACCGTTGAATCCGATAAAAAGTCGGCTGTTGGAGACGAATTGGACGTGCAGTCCCTGGGATTGCAGCCAGCCGGTAACGGCGGCGATGTCCGATTGGGAGAGACCGAAACGCTCGCCGACCTGGATGGGTGTCAGCCAGCGGTGGTAGTCGGCAGAGGCGGGATTCTGCTGATCCTCGATCAGCTTTTGCATGGCGGCCTCTTGCTGAGCCGACCGGGCTAGGACGATGGTGAATCCGCTCAACTCGTTACTTGCGGGAAGGGCGCCGCGGTCGTTTTCTGCAGTGGCCCACTGGGGAAAGTGACCTGGCAGGGTCTGAACCCGCGTGGTGTCGACTGCGTGGAGAACGCGATCTGCGATTTCCGCTTCTTGCGCAGCGCAGGTGCCGATGAGGGCGAGGAGCAGGCCGAGCATGGCCAGGGGAGCGGGAACATACACACGAACCCGACGGGCGGCTGACAGCAGGAAGGCGGAGAACGAGGAGCCGGGGAGCAACAGACGCATACGATGACCTTTCACTTCACACGCAGGTTGAGAGGCAGGAAAGCTGATGGCGCCAATGACCTTATTTGAGAGGGTAGCGATAGAACCTTTAGTGGTCTAATGTCCCGGGATCTTTTGGGGACGGATACACGCAGTTATTCAATAGACGGGAACGCGGACCGCTTGTTTGGTCCCATCGAGCGATTCGTGGAGTACCTGCCCCAGTTATTTTGCAATTGTGCCTGTAGGCTCGCAAAAACTGCAAGTGAAATATTCCGTGTACACGGGTGTTGTGTTTCGAATAAAGAGAGCTATAGATCGGGCCTGCAGCCCTCTGTTCTGGTGTTCGATGTACCTGGGGCTGCGCCCCAGGCTGGTATGGGGTCGGGCCTTTGGCCCTCAAAAATATCCTGCCTGCGCAATCTCGATGTCTTTGGCCCTCAAAAACACCTGGTCTGAGTAATCTGGGTGCCTTTGGCCGTCGAAGAAATTTGGTCTGGGCAATCTGGGTGCCTTTGGCCGGCGAAGAAATCTGGTCTGGGCAATCTGGGTGCCTTTGGCCCTCAAAAAGATTCGGTCTGAGTAATCTGGGTGCCTTTGGCCGTCGAAGAAATTTGGTCTGGGCAATCTCGATAGTCATCCAGGGTATTTCGGAGGATTGACAGCGGAGATTCCTCATGGTTTTGAGGCGAGGGATGGAACGGGGACGGCTTCTGCAGGCTCGGGCTTTGGACCGACTGCGATTTCGTTTGGCCAGCCGGGCAGATGCTGGTCGCCAGTGATGAGGCGGGCGCCGCGGGTGAAGGTGAAGTAGGTCCAGACCCAGGCGGCAAAGACGGCAAGGCGATTGCGAAAGCCGATCAAGAAGAAGATGTGTACGGTGAGCCACGTGAACCAGGCGGGGAATCCACTCATGTGGGCTTTGAAGGGCCATTCGACTTTAGCGACCGCGGCCATGCGGCCGATGGTGGCCATGTCACCTTTGTCGAAGTAGCGGAAGGAGGGGCGCGGTTTTCCGGCGAGGTCGGCGCGGATGACTTTGGCTACGTGGTCGCCCATTTGCATGGCGGGCTGGGCGACGCCGGGGACCTGGTGGCCGTCCTGCTCAAAGTGAGCGAGGTCGCCGAGGACGAAGATCTCGGGGAGGCCGGGTGGGTTGAGGTTGTCGTCGACGATGACGCAGCCACGCTGATCGACTGGCGCGCCGAGGAGCTTGCCCAGGGGCGATGCCTGCACGCCCGCGGCCCACAGCGTGACGACGGATTCGAATTTCTGGCCTCCGGCTTCAACCCAGCCGGGACCTACGTTGGTGACCTGGGTTTTTGTGTGGACTTCGACGCCGAGGTGCTTGAGGATGGCCTCGGCTTTGGCGGACAGGTCCTCGGGGTAGGCGGCGAGGATGCGGGGGCCGCCATCGAGGAGGATGACTCGGGATTTTGTGGGGTCGATGTGGCGGAAGTCGCGGCGCATATAGAGCTGAGCGATATCGGAGATGGCTCCGGCTAGTTCGACGCCGGTGGGGCCACCGCCGATGACGACGAAATTGAGGGGCGGGTGCCAGCCGTGCTCGACCATTTGGCGCTCGGCTAATTCAAAGGCGAGAAGAACGCGGCGGCGGATTTCGATGGCGTCCTCGGTGGTCTTGAGCCCCGGGGCGGTGGACGCCCACTCAGGATGCTTGAAATAAGAGTGGGTGGCGCCAGTGGCAAGGACCAGGTAGTCGTAGGGAAGGCTGAAGCCGGAGCCAAGAGAGATTTTGTGGGCGGAAACGTCGAGGCCTACGACCTCATCCATGAGGACCTGGGTGTTGGGGTGTTTGCGCAGGATGGTGCGGATGGGCTGGGCTATGTCGGCCGGTGAAAGCACGGCGAGAGCGACCTGGTAGAGGAGCGGCTGAAAGATGTAGTGGTTACGGCGGTCGACGAGGGTTACATCAACCGGAAGTTTGGCCAGGCCTTTTGCTGCGTTGATTCCGGCAAAGCCACCGCCGATGATGACGACGCGGGGGCGATTGGGGTTGGGAGGGTGGGTGAGGGTGGCCATGGGGTTTCTCCTCTGTAGAGGAGATGCAGTACGGGGTAAGGAAGTGGCAGCGGGATTGGGATGGGGATGGGGTTGGTCCCAGATGTCGGAACGGGTGCGTTCGAGAAGTGGGCTGAGGGCGTCGTTCCTTGTCAGGCGTTTGATTGCTTGGAGCGGGAGCCGCGCCAGTAGAGGATGAGACCGATGAGGATGGAGGCGGCGGTGCCGGCGATGAGCTTGAGCTCGAATCCTAGCTTGTCAGATGAATCGCCGGGTGGGACCAGTGAGACGAAGATGCCGATGAGGACGACCAGGAACCCTAGGCCTCCGCAGATCCAGACGCCTGGTTTGCCACCGGGGACGAGGACAGCTTGCGGGTTCGCGGCGCGGTCTTTGCGAGCCGAGAGTTTGATGACGGCGGCAAACATGTAGAGGAACGGAATGAAGTAGAGGATGATGGCTGCGTCGATGAGGAATTGGTAGGCGCCGCGGGTGGTTTCGTTGATCTGGCTGGCGAGAAGAATTGCGCCGGAGAGGATGGCCTGGACGAGGATGGAGATGTAGGGGGTCTTCCAGCGCGGGTGGATTTTGCCGAAGGCGGCGGGGAGATAGCGGTCGATTCCGACGACGAAGGGGACACGCGCGATGCCGGCTACGGTGCTGCCGACACCGCCGGCGTTGCCTACGGTAACGAGGATGGCGGCGAGAACGCCGAGGAAGCCGACGCGGAGGACGATCGAACCAACCGTGATGGCGTGGAAGACGCCGGACTGCGGGTCGAGATCGGCGGCAGGGACGAGGGCGAGGATGGCGAAGGTTCCGGCGATGTACATGAGGGCGATGAGTGCGCCCGCACCGAAGACGGCCCTGGGGAGGGTGCGGCGTGGATCGCGGACTTCTTCACTCATGGCGGAGACGAGTTCAAGGCCGGTGAAGGCGAAGGCAATTTGCGACCAGAAATTGACGGTGTCCCAGTTCCACGCGGGCATCATGTTGGCGGCGGTGAAGTGGGTGGCTGAGCCGTAGCGCAGGCCAACGATAAGTGCGACCACGACCAGGATGACGAGGGGGAGATAGGTTCCGACGCCGCCCGCATTTTGAAGCCACTTGCCGATGTTGAGGCCGATGATGTTGAGGATCACGGAAACGAGTAGTAGCGCCAGAGAGACGGAGACGAGGAAGGTGCGGTCTTGCGCGAGCTGTGCACCGCGGCCGGCGATGATGTAGGCGCTCATGGAGGCGCTGGCCAGCAGGAGGCCCGGAAAATAGAACACGGTGTAGAACCAGTAGGTCCAGCCGGCGACGAAACCGTGGAAGGGGCCGAAGGCTTCGCGGGACCAGACGTAGAGGCCGCCTTCCTCAGGAAAGCGCGAGGAAAGCTCGTTGATGACGAGCGCGCCGGGGACGAAGAAGAAGACGGCCGCAAGCACCCACAGGCTGATGGACGAAGTGCCGTTGTGTCCGGCGGCGGCGATCCAGCGTGGGCCGAGGACCGTGGCGATATTGAAGAGCAGCACATCCCAGAAGCCCATGGTTTTGCGGAGTTGGGATTTGGAATCGACCGGGGGCACGAGGATGGGCATGCATTCACCTGGGATCGCGGAAGGCGGATTTTCCGGATTGGGAAATCATAAATGGGTGCGGCTGGTGAACGGGATTGTTGAGGGTTGTGGTTTCCCGCCCTTGTGCCAGAACAGCGCGCAAGAATGGGGCACGGGGCTTCTTTTGCACCCGCATGTCGAGGTGGGGCGCGGTTTACAATTCGACCTTGCGGCTTTTAACCTCCTCAGCAGAGATAAATAACCATGCGTAGACGCGATTTTGTGAAGGGCATACTGGCGGCATCGGCCGCGGTGAAGAGTGCGATGGGGCAACAGGCACCTGCTTCGGCGGCAGCACCGGTGGCGCCGGGCACGCCGCCTCCTGTGGCAACTGCGCCGGGACCGGTGCCTTGGATGCGCGGGCTGCTGGATGCGAAGCCGCTGCCCATGACGCCGCTGGTTGCCGATGCGGTGGCTGCTAGCGAGGGGAGGTTCTTCAATCCGCTGCAGACGGCGACATTGCGCCGATTCGCCGAGGTGCTGATGCCGCCGCTGAAGGGCTACCCCGGAGCGCTGGATGCCGGGACGCCGGAGTTTCTGGATTTTCTTATTGGGACGTCGCCGCGCGAACGGCAGCAGATGTACACCGAGGGTCTGGACAAGTTGGACGCGGAGGCACAGCGCCTGTTTGGCATTCCATTTGGGCAGACTGGGAATTGGCAGGCGGACCAGGTGATACGGCCTTGGTTGCGGAGCTGGGTGAACGATCATCCGCCTGCGCAGCCGTTCACGCGGTTTATCAACGTGGCGCACAGCGATATTCGGACTGCGACTATTAATTCGCAGGCTTGGAGCGCAGTAGCGGTTGCGGCGGGAAAGCATTCGCCGGATACGGGACTGTTCTGGTATCCGGTTGATCCGGATCTGCGCAGGGAGACGAGGACGGAACTGGAAAGGAAACATGGCTAGGCTAATGAACGGGCTTGTGAGGGTTGTGCTTTCCCGCCTTTGCGCCAGGAAAAAGGCGCAAAAACGGGGCACGGTGCTGTTGTCTCTGGTCCGGCGGGGGTTCATTCCAGCCATAACTTGGAACGCAAGTCATGAGCTCAGAATGCCAGCCTCTGATGTTTGCTCGGGATGACAGCCGTTTTCGATTATCAACGGAGTTTAGTTTTGAGGGATCATGGCCGACGAGACGGTGGATGTACTGATTATTGGCTCCGGCCACTCTGGCGGCATGGCCGCGAAAATCCTGACTGAAAAGGGCATTTCGTGCCTGATGCTGAATGCAGGGCCGGTGGCCGATGCGCGCAAGGATACGGAGATCAAGCCGGCCTATACGCTGCCGTTCCGGGGGTTCATGCAGCCGGGGGTTCTGCCTCATGTTTTCCAGGCTAACGAGTTCAATGCGAATACGTGGGTGGACGAGAAGGAAGTTCCTTACACATACGATCCAGCGCATCCTTACAACTGGGTGAGAGTGCGGCTGTTCGGAGGGCGTTCTCTGTTCTGGTCGCGGCAATCGTTCCGGCTCAGCGACTATGAATTCAAGAGCAAGTCGCACGATGGTTACGGCGACGACTGGCCCATCGACCTAAAGGAGATGGATCCGTACTACTCGCGCGTGGAGGCGATATTTCGTGTGCAAGGCCGGCCCTATGGAATGGCGCAGTATCCCGATGGCAACTTCGTCCCTGACGACTCGCCGTGGCCGGACTGCCTGCAGAGGTTTGTTAATGCGGGGAAGAAGTTCGGAGTGCCGGTTTGCAAGGCGCGCAGTTCGCTGGGAGTGAATGGGCTGGCGAGTTCCGTGAACCTGCTATTGCCCGATGCGTTTGCGACCGGGAAGCTACGCGCGATTCCGAACGTGGTGGTGCGCTCCCTGAGCGTGGACAAGAATACCGGCCTGGTGAATGAGGCGCACTTTGTGGATCGGATCTCGCGACGGGAAATGTCAGTGAAAGCGCGCGTGGTGGTGCTGGCCGCGGGAACGCTGGAGAGCACGCGGCTGCTGTTGAATTCGAAGCTCGGGAACTCGAGCGGGGTGATGGGGCATTATCTTATCGACCAGGTGTATGGGCCTGGGATTGTGGCTTCCGTGCCTGAAGCGCGCGACGGCAGAGCCAATCCGCAATTAACGGGTGGGGCGGCGCTGATTCCCCGCTTTCGCAATATCGACAGCAAGGCGAAGGACTTTATCCGCGGTTATGCGCTGAATGTTTTCAGCCATACCGATCCGATGGACCCGCGCAACTTTGCCGAGTATGGCGAGGCCCTCGAGAAGAAGCTGGAGAGCTACAACGGCAGCGGGTTTACGACGGGGATGATGGGCGAGGTGCTGGCGCGGTACGAGAACCATGTCAGCATCGACAAGACTGCCGTGGATGCATGGGATATTCCCGCGCTGCGCATTGAGACGCGCTACACCGACAACGAAATCAACATGGCGCGGGATGCTGTGGAGACCAGCATTGCGTTGGCGGAGGAGGCGGGTTTCGAGGTTCTGACCAAGAACTACGATCCCAATCCGCCGGGATACAGCATTCACGAACTGGGCACTTGCCGCATGGGTGATGATCCTAAAACCAGCGTGCTTAACAGGTGGAACCAGAGTCACGACATCAAGAATCTGTACGTAGTGGATGGGGCAAGCTTTGTCAGCGGAGGATGGCAGAATCCGACGATGACGATTCTGGCGCTAGCCATGCGGGCTGCGGAGCATCTTGCGGGCCAGATGGCGCGAGGTAACGTATAGCTGCCTGCGGTGCGGCAAATGCTCGCGGGAGGCTCGGACTGGCTTCATGCTTCCCGCCCTCGCGCCAGAAAAAAGTCGCGAGAACGGGGCACGGTGCTTGATGCCGATTGCAGTGCGGCGGACGCTTGCGGGAGGCTCGCGTGGGCTTCGTTCCCCTCCCACCCATCGCGCGATGCGGCTGCGCGATGGATGGGGCACAGTTTTCTATCGAGGCTCTGGAGTTTCTACGGGTGCATCTCAATGGCGATGTTTACGGTGGCTGTGTTTCCGGATGCTGCGACCGCCTGGAGATTGGTGGCGATGCCGGGGAGTGTTGCCGGAGCGAAGCTGACAGTGCCGTCGATGGCAGAGGTGGCCGACGCTGTTTGCGCGGCTAGAAGTGGCGCTTGAGGACAGACGCCGTGTGTGGCGCAGGGCGGGGCCCAGGCATAGAGGGCCTGGTAGAGATTGACTGATCCGCCGGCCATGGGATTGCCGTCCATGTCGAGAAGGCGGAGGGTGATCTGCGATGGACTCGATTGGATGGTGAGTGATTGGTTGGTGCCGGAGACGGCTGCGAGTGAGGCAAATTCCGGACGCGCTCCGAAAGCGGTAAGGGTGACGCACTGGCTGGTGCCGTTCAGGCAGGCGTTGATGGTCGCGGTTTGGCCTTCCGTCAGAGGACCGACGGAGAGCGTTGTGGTGGCGATACCGTTGACGTTGGTGAGGGATGAGGCGTTCGACTGCGTGCTGATGCCGGGACCGTTGGATGTAAAAGCGACGGATTGGCCGGCGGTGGGCACGCCGCTTGCAAGCGCGAGAGCTTGAACGGTCCAGTTGAAGGTGGCTCCGGCAGCGAGCGATAGCTGCGGTGTGAGGACGGCGAGGACGGGAGGAGTTCCACCCATGAAATCGGATTGAACAGTGGAGCCGTTGGTGAGTGAAGCGGTGACGACCGACCAGGCTCCGTCGATGGGAGTGATCTGGATGGTGGCGCGGCCATCTCCCGTGGTGGTTACCGGGCAGCTAGCATGGCCGCAGGAGAGAATGGCGGTTCCACCGGTGACGGTGAATGAAACGGTGACACCGCCGGCCGGGGCGAGATTCGAACCGAGGGCGGTGACACTGAAGGGGACAGGCACGCCGATGGGGATGGTGTTGGTGGGCGCGGAGTTGAGCGTGAGAGCATCCGCGCTGCCGGAGCCATAGCTGAGGGCTCCGGACAAGATGGCGGCTGCGGAAAAGGTGGGCAGGTCGTCCACTTCAACGTTGACGGAGCCCGTGAAACCGTTTGCGGCAGCGGGCGCAATGGCCGTGATTTCTGTGGGCGAGATGCTGGTGACGACAGCATGCTGGCCGCCCACCAGCACCGTGTCCGCAAGACGAAAGCCCATTCCGTGAATGACTATGGGGCCCCCGTTGGCAGGCAGGCGCGCCGGGGTGACGGTGTCTACGTAAAGCACCCAGGCTGAATAGGCGTAGTCGGGACGGCCGTCGCCGCGCCGGTCGGCGACGGCGATTTTGACGATGTCGCCGTTGGCGGAACTAAGCTGAAGCAAGCTTTCGCCGGTGGCTTGGCCGTTCATCCCCAGGGTTGCCCGAGATGGCGGAGCGGCTACAGGATCAAAAGCGTCCCATGCGCCGATAGAGGGCATGGCTTTGGTTGCCGTGGGCATGCCGGTTTCGTTGAGCGCCTGGGTAACGATGGTGAAGGTGCTGTTGGCACGCACAGGGAAGGTGAATGAATCGACCTGGCCGATCTGGCTGAGGCGGCCGAACCAGAAGCCGCTGGGGGGCAGTGGTCGCGGCGCGGCCTGGGTTCCGATAGCGTCCTGGTAGCCGCCGGCGGCTGAATCGTGAATGTTGATGGCGAGGGATTGGGCGCTTCCAGCGGAGAGGTTGGGAATGGAGAGGACAGGCGTGGTGCCGGATGGTGTGACCTGTCCTTCAACGTACGGGCCCACTGAGGCCGCGAGGGTATAGATGGGATTGATGGGCTCAAAGGTGACCTGGTAGTTGGCACGAGCGACGCCGGGAGGCAGCGGAATGCCGCTCAGGTCGAAGTATCCCTGCTGACTGGGATCATTCGATCCCCACATGGAGAGGGAATTGCCGTCCGCGTCATTCGGGCCTGAGATGGCGTTGCCGTGATCGCCGCTGAAATATGCGCCGGATGGAAAGGTGACTGTGTACTGATAGAGGGGATTGCCGTTGGCGTCAAGCGGACGGGCAACAACATTGACGCCCTGCATGCCCAGGCCGGTGCGGAAGGTTACCGTTCCCCGGATGGAGACGGTTGAGGCCGCGGTGAGTTGTTTGCCCGGGAAATTGGCCAGGTTTTGCAGCGTGATGGGATAGATGCGATTGAGCGCGGCGATGTCGTCGTAGGACAGTTGCGCGGGGATGGGGAGGCAGGCGCCGCCAGCGGAACCGCAAAGGCCGCTTAGGGGTTGCATCACCGGCCATCCCTGCAGGCCGCCGGGTTCGCCATTCTGCTGCGCGCCGGGATTCACCTGGGAGAAGTCAAGGTTGAGGATGCTGCCGAAGGCACGCTCCACTTCGAAACTCATCATCGCCAAATGATTGGCATCGGTGGCGCAAAGGCCATTGAGCAGAATGATGGCGTGGGCGATGGTGGCGTCGGGATTGATGTTGTCGATCCAGACGAAGACGCCATTGTTTTCGCAGTGGACGGGGAGGCTGGCATCGGCTCCGTATAGGGCGTCGATTACCGAACCGTCGGCGTCGTAGATGACTCCTACCGGATAGGCGGCTGCGGAGGAAGTGACGTCGGCGGGTTGGGTGATTTGGCCGGTTGGGGATGCGGCGATGTTGGAGCTGTTGACATCTTCATTGAGCGACCCTGCGTCTGTGAGCCTGACGGCGGCGGTGGGAACTGCGGACCAGAGGGCAGCCGCTGCATCGACCATGGCGGTGGCCTGCTGGTTGGTCACCGTGGCTGAGAGCGGGCCCTGGTCGAGGTAGTAGTGTATCTGGCTTCCGGACCAGTGAATGGGTTGGCCAAGAACGGAAGGATCGAAGTAGGTGGCTCCCGCTACATATTTGGGGCCGCCAGCGAAGGCGGACGGGGCGAGAGATAGGAGAGCAGAGAAAAGGACGGCGAAAATTGAAGTGATTCTAGCGCGCGATGTGGAGCTGGTGAGCAGCACGGGAGTCCTCTATACGAGGAATATCCCGCATGTGAGGGACCACTAAGAATTGGATCGACTTAGAGAATTCTGAACTTAATAGGAGGTTGGGTCCGGACTCAATGCAAAATGCACTTCGAGCGAGAGCTGGCCTTATCCCTTGAAGAGGGCTAGGAAAATACTTCTGGACCGACAAGAGAGAGACTAAGATGTAGGCGTGAAGCGAAGTTTTCTGATTGCAGTTGCGGGTACGCCCATTGTCATGGCCGGGCTGGCAGTCGTCAGTTACGAACTGAGAACGACTGGAAGCCGTGCGCTCTTTGCGCTCTACGGGCTCAGTGCTGCCTTGCTGACGGCTAGTGCATTCGGTTTGCTGGCTTTCCAGATTTATGCAGCGATTGCGGCCAGCCCCGTTGATGGATTGGGGGAAGTCCGGAGGCAGTTCTATTGGCAAATTCTTGTACTCGCGGAACTCTGGGTTGCAGCGGTCGTTTGGCCAATATTCGACCTGATCGAATTTCCAACTGAACGAGCCGCAGATTGGCAGACTCTCAAGGCAATCCAGATTATCGGTGGAATTGCGCTGGCGGGAATCTTGTACTGGAGGTTTCGATCCTTTCTTATCCACAGCCACCCCGAGCGTTCCGTTGAGGTGAAACGGAAGTTTGCAAAATGGGAAGGCCTCTTCGTTCGGGTGCTCTACTTAGCGCTGATATTGTCCTCCACATACGCTGACGCGCGACGAGATTACTTGCAAGGAAACAAGATCACCGTATTGCTCTTTGCGGCTTTTTTAATCTTGATTGCGGTCACGGGAATCTACATCCGCGTGAGGATCCGGCTCCGACAAAATGCGATTGCGGAAATCGTCTCGAGTTGAAATTGTCCAACGTATTAGATGATCGATGCGGTCGAGGAGAATGTGCGTCGTGCATTTTAAAACGGCTGCCGGTTCAAAAACATCTTTATCAGATCTCTGGGTAGAAGCTGAAAAAGGCGTCGAGGCTGCGCTTCAGCTGGGTCTCGATCTCCTCGCGGGAGCCCTCGATGGTGTGCATGGTCACGTGGGCCTCGTGCCCGTTCGTCAGCTTGAGGGTTGCGTCCTTAATCTCGGTGACCTCGCCTTCGGGGAGGAGCCGGAGGCCGTAGACTAGAGTCAAATTCGCCATAGGATCATCTTAAACTCAGTGATGGAAAAGGCCCATGTGGGTAAACGCTGGGGCCTGACCATCTAGAATCGACTCGGGAAACTTTATGACAGAAATTCGCGATACCGTTATTCTTGGTTCCGGCTGCGCCGGGCTTACGGCGGCCATTTACACCGCACGCGCTGGACTGAAACCGCTGGTTCTGGAGGGACACGAACCGGGCGGCCAGCTCTCGATTACCACGCTGGTGGAGAACTTTCCCGGCTGGCCAGAGGGGATTCAGGGGCCGGAGCTGATTGACAACATGAAGAAGCAGGCTGAGCGATTTGGAGCGACATTCCAACTGGCGCATCTGTCGCGCGCGTCTCTCGGTACGCATCCGATTCGCCTGTTTACCTCGGCGGGCGAGATTGATACGCGGACGCTGATTGTGGCCAGTGGTGCGAGCGCGCGATGGCTGGGGTTGCCGAGCGAGCAGGCGCTGATTGGGCATGGCGTTTCAAGCTGCGCAACGTGCGACGGATTTTTCTTCCGCGGCAAGGAGATTGCGGTTGTGGGGGGCGGTGACTCGGCGATGGAAGAAGCGCTGTTTCTGACGCGCTTTGCCAAGAAAGTGACTCTGCTGCACAGGCGGGAAAGCTTCCGCGCTTCGAAGATCATGATGGAGCGTGCGATTGCGCATCCCAATATCGAACTGCGGACCAACACGGTTGTGGACGAAGTGCTGGGCGTGGAAGAGAAAGAAGTGAAGGGATTGCGGCTGCGCGATGTGACCAATGGCACGAAGAGTGAGTTGGACATCAGCGGGCTGTTTCTCGGCATTGGGCACGAGCCGAACGCGAAGATGTTTTCCGGACAGATGGATCTGGATGAAGACGGTTACATCAAGACCACGGGGAATGTGCTGACGACTCACCAGGGCACGGTGTTGCCTGGCGTGTTTGCGTGCGGCGATGTGCAGGACCGGCGGTATCGTCAGGCCATTACTGCAGCTGGATCGGGATGCATGGCGGCGCTGGAGGCCGAAAAGTACCTCGAGGAACACGGGCACTAAGCACCTGCGGTGCGGCAGACGCCGGGCGCGAGTGTTGATCAGAAGTTGTGAAAGACGAAGAAGGCCGCGGCGACGAGGCAGACTCCAGCAGCGGCGTGGTTCCATCGCAGTTGTGTGCCGAAGTAGAGCGTGGTGAAGACGCCAAAGACTACGAGAGTAATAATTTCCTGAATCACTTTAAGCTGGACAGGAGAGAAACGCTCTGAGCCGAGGCGGTTGGCCGGCACCTGCAGGCAATACTCAAAGAAGGCGATACCCCAGCTGATCAGGATGACCTTCCAGAGTGTGTCCTGGCGGTATTTGAGATGGCCGTACCAGGCGATGGTCATGAAGATGTTGGAGAAGATGAGAAGAATTACTGTCCACATACTGAGTTTGGACGCCGTCAGGACACTGCGAGTTGCAGGCTGGCCTTCGAAGTGCGCATGTGCCGCCTTGAAGGTGGGTGGGCGATGACGATGTTCAAGGAGAATCTCGAACGAGTGGAAGAGGCGATTGCAGCTGCCTGCCGCAAGGCGGGGCGCGCGCGCGGTGACGTGGAACTAATGGCCGTTTCCAAAACCTATCCTGCAGCGACGATTCTCGATGCGGCGGAATTGGGGTTGAGGCTATTTGGCGAGAGCCGCGTGCAGGAGTTTGCGGCGAAGGCGCCGGAGCTGGAAGGATGGCGGGCCGGGGGGAGTAATGCTGCGGCCGACGAGCCGCTCCTTGTCCACCTGATTGGCCACCTGCAAAGCAACAAAGCGGCTCGAGCGGTGGAGTTGTTTGACGCGGTGGATTCGGTGGACTCGCTGCGGCTGGCGGAGCGGCTGAATGAAGCTGCGGGAAAGTTGCACAAGCGGCTGCCGGTGCTGATTGAAGTGAAGCTTAGTCCGGAGGAGAGCAAGGCTGGGTTGGAGCCGGAGTCGGGCGAGGCTGCGCAGTTGCTGGAGCGGCTGCCGGATTTGGCGCATTTACATGTGCAGGGGCTGATGACGATTGCGCCCTGGGGCGTGGCGGAAGATGTGACGCGGGCGTGCTTCCGCAGCTTGCGTGTACTGCGCGATCGATGGGCTGCGGCGCATGCGCACGTGAAGCTGGATGTGTTGTCCATGGGGATGAGTGGGGATTTTGCGCTGGCGATTGAAGAGGGCGCGACGCGAATCCGCGTGGGGACTGCGCTGTTTGGCAAGCGGGCACCCTATATCGAAGATTTGTCGGGATCGCCGGAACCTCCGGAATGAGTGCCGGCTTTGTGCGGGCGGCTGCCGATGGCGTAACGCTCGCGGTGCGCGCGCAGCCGGGGGCGAAGAAGACTGCGATTATCGGGATCTATGGCGAAGGAGTTGCGGCGCAGTTGAAGATTGCTGTGCAGGCGCCTCCAGTGGACGGCCGCGCTAATTCGGCGCTTGTCGAATTTCTTGCGGAGTTATTCGGAGTAACTAAAAATCAGATAGAGATAGTGAACGGCGAGCTATCAAGAAGCAAGGTGTTTTTACTTAGAGGGGTTACAGAAGCGAAGGCGCAGCAGTTGCTCGATGCGCGGACATAGACATTTTGAGATCTGTTCAGAGGAGATTTCAGGGAATATACTTGGCACGATCATCTCAACAGGAGTATTCGCGTGCCATCGTCCTGGTTGAATTCTTTTCCACTCTTACTTCACCCGGTTCTGCTTCCTTCAGTCCTTCTTGGAATGACGGTTGGCCTGCTCCCGATGTGTGCTTACACGCAGGAACTGCGTGGTGTTGAGGTGCAAGGCTATACCACCGTTGCGCATCCTTCCAGCGGCTTTGATGTGAATGGAGAGCACGTGGCCACGTCGCCTGCGACCCGCTACAAGCTGATGGGCGGCAAGATGAATTTGATCGACATCCCTGCGCGTCTACCCCAGGTTGGCGATTACGTATGGGTGGTGGGCAGCTTCGATGGTCAAACAGGAATCGCGAAGGCAAAGACTCTGATTTTTCGAAACGATCTGAATGAAAGGCTGACCGGCTTCGCAGTGATAGAAAAATTGATTCCCGGCGGAGCAGAGACGGTTTTCGAGGCAGACGGTTATCACGTACGCATTGTCGCGACGACGGAAACCTCATTCCGAGGAGATTTGAAAGGAATCGCCGATGTGGGCGCCAACACGTGGGTGCGGTATACGGGAAAAAGGGACAAATCGGGAGTGCTTCTGGCCACAAAGGCAACCTTTGTGCCTGGAAAACTGAAGGCTACCAAAGACGATGTTGTGGGACTGGGGCGAGAGCAGATGAGATTCGAAGCGCCGGATCTGGCGAATAAGAGGGACGGCCGGGTGAATCTCGAAATGTTCGGCGGCTGGCGCACTGTCCCCGCGGACCGGGAACTTCAGGAGCGCATTGGCCGCGTTGGGATGAGTGTTGTTCCGGATTACCAGAAGGCAATGGCGGAGGGCGATCCACACAAGATCCAATTTCGCTTTTACGGCATTTACGACGAGGGGCTTCGAGCAGAGTTTTGCTCTTCGCAAAGCGGATTGATCCTGATTCCAAGACAAGCTGTGGAACGATTGAAGAACGACAGCCAATTGGCGGCGGTGTTGGCGGATGGAGTGGCTTTTACACTGCAACATCAGGCTACGAGGTTGAGTGCCGACGTGCGCATTTGGCTTGGCGAGGCAGCCGGGGACGCGGCCTTGGCCGCCATGAGTCCGTGGCTCGCTATTGACGCGGCATTCGGCGAAGTACTGACGGGGGCACATCCAAACACAAAAGACCAAATATTGGCGAGAGAACAGCGGGAGCGCATCGCACTGGCCTTGATGGCTGACGCCGGATATGACCCATGGCAGGCGCCGGAGGCATGGCGACTGCTGGGGCCAAAGCGTCTGCCGAGTGACCTGAATTCTCTGAAGTATCCGGACTTCAGCGGCTATCAGCTCAGCGTTTTGAGTTTGCAGTATAGCGGGATCCATACCGCAGGAGCTACCGAGGCGGCACAGCATTCCGGCGAGCCTGTTGGGCAGCAATAGTACGCTTGGACTTTATCGGTTGTGATGTGCGAAGGTGGCGGCGAGGGCTTCTTCTGGCTCGGGGCGGACGCGGAAGTCGGCATGCGCCTCGGCGAACAGGACCTTTCGATCCTTGGCGATGACATAGGTGGCCGGGATGGGCAGACGCCAGCTCGGCTCCCCGTTGACGAAGGGGATGTTGACGAGGATGGAGCGGTAGTAGTGCTGGTGATACTCGGGGACGGTGTAGACGAGGCCGAACTTTTCCGCGAGCATGCAGCCGGGGTCGTGGAGTACTGGGAACGGCAAGCCATGCTGGCCGGCCATGAAGTCGCTCTGCCTTTCGATCTGCGGCCCGATGGCCACCATGAGCCCGTCGCGCTCGCGGAGAGTGCCATAGAGGTCACGCCAGGCTTCGAGCTCGGTGACGCAATAGGAACACCAGCGACCGCGGAAGAACTTGATGACCAGGGGACCGAGGGCAAGCAGGTCTGACGAGCGAACCAGGCGGCCGGTGGCGTCCTTGAGGGCAAACTGCGGAGCCATGGCGCCGACGGGCAGGATCTTGTCCTCGATGCCGCTGGCGAACAACTCGGCGACCGCCTGCTCGCCGATGGCAAGACGCTCGGCCTGCACCAGTTGGCGGGTGTTGGCGGTGATCTCGTCGAGTTGGTCCTGCAGGGTCGTGGTGGTCATTGATTTGCCTTGCCCTGAGTGGATCTTACTCTGAATCTGAGACGAATTACCGCCCGAAACGTTGCTTGCCGCCCATGCCCATTGCGCCGAGGCCGCCGCGCATCATCTTTGCGCCCAGGCCGCCTTTGCCCATCTGCTTGAACATTTTGGCCATCTGCGCGTATTGGCGGAGGAGATTGTTGACGTCCTGCACTTCGGTGCCGGAGCC
>Ga0302198_10000825_pt1 | contig 34492 bp, 32 predicted proteins | sample II_Bog_N2_2_FD_193521 | JGI IMG/M metagenome (GOLD analysis project Ga0302198, IMG submission 193521) | Peat permafrost microbial communities from Stordalen Mire near Abisko, Sweden - II_Bog_N2_2 | ecosystem: Environmental > Terrestrial > Soil > Wetlands > Peat | place: Sweden: Abisko...
TGAAGAGGGCGTAGTCAATCCCGACGCCAAGTCCAATGAGCGAGCCGAGGATCGGTGCGAACTGCGCAATGGGCAGACCGTGGCTCAATAGTGTGGTCGCGGCCGATGCGATGCCAATCGCGAACAGCGCTACCCCGAGGGGCAGCAGCATCGCGAACAGCGAACCGAAGGCCAAGAACAAGACGATCGCGGTAGCGAGCAGACCGAGTCCCTCACCGGGACTGCCGGTGGGCGAGTCGAGAGAACTGAAGGCGTTGCCGCCGAACTCGACCTCGAGGGACTTGGATCTAATCGCCTCGCCAGCGTTTTGGACCGCGCGGATCTGAGACTTTGCGAGGAGGTTCGCCTGCTTCGTGAAGTCCACCGTCGCGTAGCCAATCGTGTCGGCCTTGTCCATTTGCAGCGCGCCCGGACAGTACGTGGTGCTACCCGTGGGGCAGAACGGCGAGGTGACACTGCCGACCTTGGGCATCTTTTCGATTTTGGCGAGCATGGCGTTGATGGTCGCTTCGTGGCTCGCGAGCGTGCCCTGCTTCACGGCGAAGACGATCTGGTCGGCGTCACCGGACTTGGACTTAAAGCCTTGCTCGAGCAGTTTGAGGGCGTGGGTCGAGTTCGTCCCGGGCAGGCTGAAGGAGTTCGAATAGGTCGAACCGATCGTCTGCGCGGCGATGTTGATGCCAATAAAGATGCCGATCCAGACGACGAGCACGAGCCAGCGTCGTCGAACGCTCATGCGAGCGAGGGATTTCATATTGAGGTCTCCGATGTGGTTGAAAGGGGGGTGGGTAAAATCTCGGATGTGCGTGAATCGCGACTCCACAACACTAGGGGAGATTGAATGGTGCGAGACGACGCGGGTCCGGGTCGGTTCTTGGATCACGAGTATCCCCAGGTAATTCCCGAGCCCGACGAGATCCGGGTGGGTTCACCCGCACCCTGGGCGGCGCTGGGATCAGATGAGCGTCAAGGGTTCACCCTCGAACTGGTGCAACGACGACTGGAAGAGGCGCGACGTTCACTCGACACCACTTCTATGCCGGGCGAACCGGCGGAACTGGCGACAGTGGCCGACGACGCGCCGCGCCCGGTCACCCGACGCTCCGCGGTCCTCGTTGCCCTGTTCGAAGAGGAGGGCGAGACCGAGGTCATCCTGACGCGCCGGGCTCGCACCATGAGGAGCCATCGAGGCGAGATCGCCCTGCCCGGAGGCCGCAGTGATCACGACGAGACCCCGATCGCCACCGCGCTTCGCGAGGCCCACGAAGAAGTGGGTATCGAACCTTCGCTGGTCACCCCGATAGGTTGGCTTACGCCCATCGTCACTTTCGCCTCGGGATCAGCGATTTGGCCGGTGGTGGGGGTACTCGAGCGGCGCCCGGAACTGGTCATCCACCCCAGTGAGGTCGAGCGAGTCTTCACGGTCGCCTTGCGCGACCTCCTCGCAGAGGACGTCTTTCTCGAGGAGCAGTGGAGGCGGACGGATGCTCGACCCCTCGCGGACCACGAAGGCTTCTTTCCCATCTACTTCTACCGGGTGCCCGAAGACGTCATCTGGGGAGCCACCGCGCGCGTGCTCACCGAACTGTTGTGCGTGGTCACTCGAACAAACTGGTCCGATGCAGACCGGGTTTAGGACTAGGCACGTCCGGTAGAATAAAGGTAAAGCACGCTCGAATTCGGAGTTGCCCATTTCCTAGGCGGAGGACCAGATGGCAGAAGTAGAGATTGGCATTTATAAGTCGGCTCGTCAAGCGTTTGGCTTTGACGACATCGCGATCGTGCCCTCACGACGTACTCGCGATCCAGAAGACGTCGACATCTCGTGGCAGATCGACGCGTACAAATTCGAACTGCCGCTCTTGGGCTCGGCGATGGACGGTGCCATGTCGCCCGCCACGGCGATCGAACTCGGTCGCCTCGGGGGCCTGGGCGTGCTCAACCTCGAAGGTCTTTGGTCGCGCTACGAGGACCCGATGCCGCTCTTTGAGGAGATTCGCGAACTCGACGACGACAAGGCGACCGCGCGCATGCAACAGATGTACTTGGAGCCGATCAAGCTCGAGTTGGTCGCCGAGCGCATCAAGGAGATGAAAGCCGCTGGTATCACGACGTCGGCGTCGGTGACGCCGGCGAGGACCGAGTGGATGGCGAAAACGATCCTCGACTCGGGTCTAGACGTCCTCGTGATTCAGGGCACGGTCGTCTCGGCCGAACACGTGTCAAAGACCGTCGAACCGCTCAACCTGAAGAAGTTCATCCGCGAATTCGAACTACCGGTGATCGTGGGTGGTTGCGCGAGTTATCAGGCGGCCCTGCACCTCATGCGCACCGGCGCCGCCGGCGTGCTCGTGGGTGTCGGACCGGGTAACGCCTGCACCTCACGAGCGGTGCTCGGCATTGGCGTGCCTCAGGCGACCGCCATCGCCGACGTCGCGGGCGCGCGCATGCGTCACCTGGACGAGACTGGCGTCTACGTGCACGTCATCGCCGACGGAGGCATGAGCAAGGGCGGCGACATCGCCAAGGCCTTCGCCTGCGGCGCGGACGCGGTCATGATCGGCTCGCCTCTCACGAGCGCGGTCGAGGCGCCGGCGCGCGGGTTTCACTGGGGTATGGCGACGTTCCACCCCACGTTGCCGCGCGGCACTCGCGTGCGCACCCAGGTACGTGGTTCACTGAAGGAGATCCTGCTCGGACCAGCCCACGAGAACGACGGACGGATGAACCTCTTCGGTGCCCTTCGCACGACCATGGCGATCTGCGGCTACGAGACGTTAAAGGAGTTCCAGAAGGCCGAGATCATGCTTGCGCCCTCGCTCCAGACCGAAGGAAAACAACTCCAGCGCTCCCAGGGCGTAGGCATGGGACATTGACCTCGAACGTTCTCGTCGTTGACTTCGGCGCCCAGTACGCCCAACTGATTGCCCGACGTGTGCGCGAGGCGCACGTCTATTCAGAGATCGTCCAGAGCACGATCAGCGCCGACGAGGTGCGAGCGAAAGCTCCCGCCGCGATCATCCTGTCCGGGGGTCCCAAGTCGGTCTACGAAGTACCCGCGCCTTCACTCGACCCCGCGATCTACGAACTCGGCATCCCCATCCTCGGGATCTGTTACGGCGCGCAGCTCATGGCCCAGCAGCTCGGGGGCGAAGTCGCACGCACGGGGGCCGGCGAGTACGGGCGCACCGCGCTCACGCGAATCGGCCCGTCGAGAGTGATGAGCGAATGGGCCGGGACCTCTGACTGCTGGATGAGTCACGGCGACGCCATCGCGCGTGCGCCAGAGGGGTTCACCGTGAGCGCCTCGTCGCCCGAGGCACCGGTCGCCGCGATGGAAGACGTGCAGCGCCGACTCTACGCCGTGCAATTTCATCCCGAGGTCGCTCACACTGAGCGGGGCCAGGAACTACTCGCGACGTTCTTGCACCACGTCGCTGAGATCCCCCCGACTTGGACGAACACCTCGATCATCGAAGACCAGGTCGCCGCGATTCGCGCTCAGGTGGGGACCGAGAAGGTCCTCTGTGCGCTGTCGGGCGGCGTCGACTCGGCGGTGGCGGCGGCATTGGTCACCAAGGCCGTGGGACACCAACTCACGTGCGTCTTCGTCGACACGGGTCTGATGCGAAAGAACGAGGGCGAGCAGATCGAAGAGACCTTCACGCGTCAATTCGGTGTCGAGTTGATCCACGTAAAGGCTCAGGACCGGTTCTTCGAGGCTCTCGCGGGAGTGACCGATCCCGAAGCGAAGCGCAAGATCATCGGCGAGCTTTTCATCCGCGAGTTCGAGACAGTCGCGCGCGAGCTCGGCAAGGGCGACGACGGTCCGCGCTTCCTCGTTCAGGGCACGTTGTACCCCGACGTCATTGAATCGGGCTCGGGCCACGCCGCTAACATCAAGAGCCACCACAACGTGGGAGGTCTGCCCGAGGACTTGTCCTTTGAACTCGTGGAGCCACTGCGCAGTCTCTTCAAGGACGAGGTGCGCCACGTGGGCGAGGAACTCGGTCTGCCCGCCGAGATCGTCTGGCGTCAGCCCTTTCCCGGGCCGGGACTCGGCGTGCGCATCGTGGGCGAGGTGACGCGCGAACGCGCCGAGATACTGCGCAACGCGGACTACGTGGTCGTCGACGAGATCAAGAAGGCGGGTCTCTACCGCGAACTGTGGCAGAGCTTCGCGGTGTTACCGGCGGTGCGTACGGTGGGGGTCATGGGAGACGGCCGCACCTACGCGTATCCGATCATCATTCGCGCCGTCACGAGCGACGACGCGATGACCGCGGACTGGGCTCGCCTGCCCTATGAGGTCATCGAGTCAATCGCGAACCGCCTCATCCGCGAGGTGGACGGCGTGAACCGGGTGGCCCTCGACGTGACGAGCAAGCCACCGGGCACCATTGAGTGGGAGTGACCCGGTCACCGTTCTCTGACGAGTCGCTGTGGGGTAACGAGCCCGCGGACTCAGGCGCGCTCGACCCCGCGTCGCTGCTTGAGGGCCTGACCGAACCCCAACGCGAAGCGGTCCTCCAGCGCGGGGGACCCCTGCTCGTGATTGCGGGCGCTGGCTCGGGCAAGACGCGAGTACTCACGCGAAGGATCGCCCACATCCTCGCTTCGGGTGACGCACGCCCCTTTGAGATCATGGCGATCACGTTCACCAACAAGGCGGCCGATGAGATGCGACGGCGCGTCATCGAGCTCGTCGGTGAGGACGCGCAGCGCATGTGGGTCTCCACCTTCCACTCGGCTTGTCTACGTATGTTGCGCGCACACGCCGAGGTCCTCGGGTACCAGCGGGGCTTTACCATCTATGACGCGGGCGACGCCGAGACCGCGGTCGAGCGGATCATGAAAGAACTCGATCTAGACACCAAGCGTCTCTCGCCGCGCAGCGTCTACGCCGCGATCTCGGCGGCGAAGAACGAGATGCTCTCGCCCGAAGGCTACGAGGCGTCGGGTTACGGCGACGATCCGCATCACCGTCGCGTCGCGCAGATCTACGCGCTCTACGCGAAGCGCTTGCTTCTAGCGAACGCGATGGACTTCGACGACCTCCTGCTCAACGCAGTCGAGATGCTTCGTCGCGACCCTGAAGTGCTCGCCTCGTATCAGCAGCGCTTCAAGTACTTGCTCGTCGACGAGTTCCAGGACACCAACGGGGTCCAGAACGAGCTCGTGCTCATGCTCGCCGCCGGCTATCGCAACCTGTGCGTGGTGGGCGACTCGGATCAGTCGATCTACCGCTTTCGAGCCGCCGACGTGCGCAACATCCTCCAGTTCGAGCAGCGCTTCCCCGACGCCACCGTCATCGTGCTCGAGCAGAACTTTCGTTCCACCCAGGTGATCCTCGACGCCGCGAACGCGGTGATCGCGAAGAACGTGAGCCGACACGCCAAGAACCTCTTCACCGAGGGCGACGAGGGCGAGAAGATCCGTCTCTATCGCGCGGGTGACGAATACGACGAGGGGCGTTGGATCGCGAGCGAGCTGCGTCGTCTGCGTACGGAGTCCTCGCTCAACTGGAACCAGATGGCCGTTTTCTATCGCACCAACGCTCAGAGTCGAGTGCTCGAAGAGGAGATGCTGCGCGCGAACATCCCCTACCGAGTGATCTCGGGTATGCGGTTCTATGACCGCAAGGAGATCAAGCACGCCCTCGCCTACGCGCGCCTGATCGTCAATCCGCGCGACGAGGCGTCCGCGCGACGGGTGATCAATGAACCCAAGCGAGGTATTGGTGAGGCCGCTCAGGCGAAGCTCGGCGCCTACGCCGCCGAGCACGGACTCTCCTTCGCCGAGGCGGCCCACTACGCCAAGGCGGCCGGTCTGGGCGCCAAGGCGCTGAGCGGCGCCGAGAAGTTCGCTTTCACCCTGGATCAACTTCGCGCCATGGCCAACGACCTCACCCCGCGCGAGATGATCGACGCCATCGTGCGCGAGACGGGCTTGGGTGACGCGTTGCGCGCGGAGAACTCGGACGAGGCGTACTCGCGTCTGGAGAACCTGGGCGAACTCGCCTCGGCGGCCTCGCAGTACGACACGCTGCTCGACTTCGTCGAGCGCATGGCGCTCGTGGCGGATTCGGACCAGCTCGACGGGGGGGCCGGGGCGATCTCGATGATGACCCTGCACGTCGCGAAGGGTCTCGAGTACCCGGCGGTCGTGATCGCGGGGCTCGAGGAGACGGTCTTTCCCCATAGCCGCGCCCTCGCCGATGAAGCCGAACTCGAAGAGGAGCGCCGGCTCTGCTACGTGGGCATCACCCGGGCCATGCGCCATCTGGTACTCACCCACGCCTGGAGTCGCACGAAGTGGGGCCAACGCGTCGACGCCATCGCGAGTCGTTTCTTGCTCGAGATCCCGCCCGAACTCGTGCTCGACATCTCGGCGACGTTACCGACGCGGCGTTCCACCTTCGAGCGTGAGGACGATGGTTTCGTGGGTCGCGGTACCGACTTCACCGAGGGTCGGGCCTTCGGTGCCGGCGCGGCCCCGCCCGTGAGGTCGACGGGCGCCGAGAAACTGGGTCTCGTGGTGGGCGAGCACGTGGTGCACGACCGCTTCGGCGCGGGCGTCGTGTTGAGCGTGGAAGGGACGGGTTCGCACAGTCGCGCGGCGGTCAACTTCGACGATCACGGCACCAAGCAGCTCGTGCTCGCCATGACCCCCCTGCGCCGCGTGAGCGTACCTGGGTAGGCAGTCTTTTCGCCTGATTGGGTGACCACGGGTTCAGGTGTCAGAATGGGAAACCATGGTTTCTCGTCGGACTGCCTATCGACCACCGGCTACGCCCGAGATTCCTCGTCATCCTGCGAAGGTGTACTGGATCCGTCGCACCATCGTGGGAGCCGTGCTGGTGCTCGTCGTGGTGATTGGCTACTACGCGGTCACGCTCGCCTTCGCGCTCGCGAACCCGAGTTACGGCACCTCGATGTCCTCGCGCGCGGCCGAGTGGGGCCGCTCTCACGGACTGGGCGTCATCGTCACCTGGGCCGAAGCCGAGGCCTACCGCCTCAACCCGCCCAAGGTGGGTGGCGCGCCGTCGATCTCGTCGTTTGGTTCGGGGCCGACCGCGCTGAAGGTTCCCACGGGCGATCACTTGGCGCCACCCAAGGACATGAAGTCACCGGCCAAGCATCCGTTGCCGGGCGAGGGTGTCTGGCACGTCGCGGGGCGAGAGACCGCCAACGGCATTCCGACCATGTACGAGGCCTTCGTGCGACCCGACGCCGTGCACACGAGCTACGTCGTGGGCGTGGCGTGGATGGACCCGACACTCTTAACGGCCCAGCTCTATTCGGGCTCTTACATTCCCGGTGGAGGTCCCTACAAGTACACGGCGCCCGTCTCGGCGCTCGCGAGCAAGACCCTCGTCGCCGCGTTCAACGCGGGCTTTCGAATCCAGGACTCCAATGGTGGCTACTACACCGACGGCAAGAACGTGGTGCCGCTCGTGAACAACGCCGCGTCCGTTGTCATCTATAGGGACGGCACGATGACGATGGGTTCGTGGGGCACCCAGGTCTGGATGTCCAACCAGGTCGCCTCGGTGCGCCAGAACCTCGACCTGATCGTCAATCACGGCAAGGCCGTTGCGGGACTCGCGGATCAGAATTCGGTGAAGTGGGGTAAGACCCTGGGCGGCAGTTTTAACGTGTGGCGATCTGGTCTGGGTGTTACGCAGGACGGCGCCATTGTTTACGTCGGAGGACCGGCGATGTCGATCAGCGACCTCGCCAACGTCCTCGTCCTCGCCGGAGCCGTGCGCGGGATGCAACTCGACATCAACACCGGCTGGGTCCAGTTCGCCGCCTTCGATGGTCCGATCGGTACGTCGCTCAACGGCTCTAACAGCTCGGCGCTGCTTGGATCGATGCCCGACGGCTCGCGTTACTTCGATACGTGGTGGAATCGCGACTTCTTCACCATGAGCCTGCGCAGCACCGAGTTGGTCAAGACCACCAAGGCCGCGGGCTAGCGAGTTAACCCGCCGTCCATGATCTTTCGCCATAGCGGCGCGGGCAGGTGACGCAAGACCGCGAACACGTAACGAAGCACCGGCGGGCTCCAGATGACCCGGTCACCCTTGGCGAGCCCGCGCATGACGTTCTCGGCGACCTCGTTGACGCCCGTGGTGAAGGGGACTCGCTCGAGCTGACCCTGGGTCATTCGCGAGCGAACGACGCCGGGGCGCACCAGGTGCAGGCTCACGCCGGTTCCCTCGAGTGAGTCCGCGAGCCCGTCACAGAGTCGGTCCAGTCCCGCCTTGGTCCCTGAGTAGAGGTACATACTGCGTCGCACGCGCACCGAGGCGACTGACGAGATCACCAGGATCCGACCGCTGCCCTGGGCGACGAGGCGCCGACGGACCTCGGCGAGTGCGACAACCGGCCAGGCGAAGTTGACCATCACCATCGAGGTCACCGCCTCGGTGTCGTCTTCCATTTCAAGTTGATCGCCCAAGAGTCCGATGGCGACCACCACGAGGTCGACCTGATCGCCGACTTTCTCGAACGCCTCACTCACCGTGCGCTTGGCGTTCGTGGGGTCCTCGGCGTCAAAGAGAACGGTGTCGGTCTTGGTCGCGCCGTACTCTTGGGCCTCGGCGGCGGCGACGTCCAAGAGTTCCTGGCTGCGTCCGGCGAGTACGACCGTGTGAGCGCGCGCGGCGCAGAGCTTCTTGGTGATCGCGCGCGCGATGTCCGAACTGCCGCCCAGTACGACGACGTTCTGGGGTTGTCCAAAGGCGTTATCCATGGTCACTTTCCTACTAGTTGAAGACGTCGAGCGAGGTCGCTCGCCATCTGGTGGCGGGGGTCGACGCGACTCTTCACCTCGAGGAACTCATCGAGGCGCGGGTACATGGCGCGTACCTTCTCGGGCGCGAGCCGGGCGTCCTTGGCGAAGTAGATGCGTCCATTCGCCTCGAGCACGAGGTCGTCCAAATCGTCGAGGACTCCGGGCAGGTCGCGCGGTCCGACCGGCAGGTCGAGCGCGAGTGTCCAGCCGGGCATGGGAAACGACAACAGACCCGGGCTCGCGGGTCCGAAGCGCTTCAAGACCGCGAGGAAGCTCGCCACGCCCGAGGACGAGAGTCGGGCGATGGCCTTGACGATCGTCTCGTGTGCGTCCTCGGGCACGCAGAACTGGTACTGGACGAAACCGCGCTTGCCGTAGAGGCGGTTCCAATCGCGTACGCCGTCGAGCGGGTGAAAGAACGTGGGCAGTTCCTGGGCCTCGTTCTCCTGGAGCTTGGGGGCCGAGCGGAACCAGAGCTCGTTGAACGCGCGCACGCTGAGCGCATTGAGCAGTCCACTGGGTGCGTCAAAGGGCACGAAGAGCTTGGTTGGCTTCGGGGCCTTGAGCGTGACCTGGTCGAGGTCACTCGCCGTGGCGTGGCTCGCCCTCGTGAGGATGGCCCGGCCCATGTGGGCGCCGCGGGTCATGCAGTCGACCCAGGCGACCGAGTACTTGTAGAGATGATCGCGCTCTTTCATCGCGGCCATGACCCCGTCGAGGTCGGCGAAGCGCTCGGTGTCGACGAGCACCTTGTCGGTCTCGATTGGCAACATCTGGATCGTGGCCGACGTGAGGAAGCCCGTGAGTCCCATGCCGCCCGCGGTCGCCCAGAACAACGGCGCGTCCTTGGTGGGTGAGACCGTGTGGGTGCCACTCGGTGTCACCAGACGCATCTCGAGCACGTGCTGGGCGAAGGACCCGTCGCGGTGGTGGTTCTTGCCGTGCACGTCGGCGGCGATCGCGCCGGCGACGGTGACCTGGCGGGTGCCCGGGGTTACCGGGACGAACCAGCCCTGGGGGATCGACACGTGCAACAACTGGTCGATTGAGACACCCGCACCCAGTTGCACCACGCCTTGCTCGTTGATGGCGCCCATCTCGTCAAGGGCGAGGTTGCTCAGCACGAGGCCGCCGCTGAGTTGTGCGGCGTCGCCGTAACTTCGTCCGAGCCCTCGGGCGATGAGCGCGGCACCCGTGGCGAGTTGTTCACCTACTGCGGATTCGCTGTCGGGGTTCGCGAGGTTCGCCACACTCGGCGTCGTGCGTCCCCATCCGTAGAGAGTGGTGCGGGTCACCAGTAGATCCCCAGTCCCAGGAGCAACGCCCAGACGAGCAAGAGCGCCTGGACGGTGTGGTTCTTTAGGACGAGGTCCTCGGGCGACTGGCCGCTCGCCGACTCCGAGTCGCGCATGACGAACAAGATGGCGAGCACTACTGGCACGACGGTGAGGCGAATGGGGATGATGTGATGCTGGATCGAGGACAGTCCGGTCGAGGACGTGTCAAAGGCCCAGAGGCAGTAGCCGGTCACCGCGACGCTCGCGCTTAGGGTGAGCGCCGAGTGTAGGAATTCGGCGCTGTACTCGGCGAGCACCTTGCGGGTCCCGCCGGCACCGACGTGGGAGAGTTCACTCGATCGCTTGCCCACGACGAGGAAGAACGCGCCGAACGAGACGACGACGAGGAACCAGGACGACACATATATATGGCACGCCACCGCGCCCGCGTAGGCACGAAGGAAGAAGCCACTGGTCACCGAGACCAGTTCAATGACGGCGAGTTCCTTTACCCAGAGCGAATAGAGCACCGAAATGACGACGTAGATGCCCAGAATGAGCTCCAGCCCACCCGGCGCGCGAATGCTGAAGGGCAGGGCGAAGCCAATGACCAATAACACCACCACGGCGGTGACGGCGAGCGGGCGCGAGAGTTGGCCCGAGGCGATCGCGCGACGCCGCTTGGTGGGGTGGTGTCGGTCGGCCTCGAGGTCGCGCAGGTCATTTAGAAGGTACATGGCTGAAGAGACCGCGCAGAAGGCCACGAAGGCGACGATCACGTGGCCAATGACGTTGTCGTGGCTGAGCACTCCCGCGGCGCCGGGGGCCACGGTGATCAGCCCGTTCTTCACCCACTGGCGCGGTCGCATGGCCGATACCAGAGCGCGTCCGGTACCTCTCGCGGGGGCCGTCATCGTGCTCACGAATAACAACGCTACTCTCGGGCGTACGCGCAGCGGCCCGCAGAAGGGGCCTGCCCGGTCCATCTATGCTGAATATACGATGGAGCGAACGTACCGAGTCGTAGTGGCGAAACCGGGTCTTGACGGCCATGATCGCGGTGCGAAGGTGATAGCGCGAACCCTACGTGACGCGGGCTTCGAAGTCGTCTACACGGGTCTGCACCAGACTCCCGAACAGATCGTCCAAGCCGTGATCCAAGAGGACGCCGACGCGCTCGGACTCTCACTGCTCTCGGGGGCCCACAATGTGCTGGTACCTCGAATCCTCGAGCTCTTGAAGGATTCGGGGCGCGAGGACGTGCTCTTGATCGTGGGCGGCATCATCCCCGACGCCGACATCGCCACGCTCGAGGCGGCGGGGGTCGCGCGCGTCTTCACCCCGGGCGCGTCACTCGACGAGATCGGCACGTGGCTCGAATCCGCACTCGATTCTCGCGAAGTACGCCAGTAGCCCAGTCCGCTTCTCGCGGCACAACAATGAAAGTGGAAGTGAATGGATCTCTTTGAGTATCAGGGAAAGCAGTACTTCGCTCGCTTCGGCATCGCGATCTCGCCCGGCGGCGTCGCTGACACCGTCGAACAAGCGGTCGAGGTCGCTACTCGCGTGGGTTATCCGGTCGTAGTGAAGGCCCAGGTGAAGGTGGGAGGACGCGGCAAAGCGGGTGGCGTCAAGCTCGCCCAGGACGAGACCGAAGTGCGCCTGCACGCGGGCAACATTCTCGGCCTCGACATTAAGGGCCACGTCGTGCACCGTCTGTGGATCGAGCGATCGAGCGACATCGCCAAGGAGTACTACGCGTCGTTCACGCTGGACCGGCCCAACAAGGTGCACCTGGGTATGTTGAGCGCGCAGGGTGGCGTGGAGATTGAGGTTGTCGCCGAGCAGAACCCCGAAGCCATTGCGTTCTTGTCGATTGACCCGGTTCGCGGGCTCGATCTCGCGACCGCTCGTCGTTGGGTCGACGAGGCGGAATTGGACGAGCAGGCGCGCGAGCAGACGGCCGAGCTGCTCGTCAAGCTCTACGACTGTTACACCACGGGCGACTGCGACCTCGCCGAGATCAACCCGCTCATCCTCACGCCCGAGGGCACGGTGCACGCGCTCGACGCCAAGGTCACCCTCGACGAGAACGCGTCATTTCGCCACCCCGAGTGGGAGGAGTTTCGCGCCACTGAAACAGAGGACCCTCGAGAGAAGATGGCCAAGGAGAAGGGTCTCAATTACATCGGTCTGGACGGCACCGTCGGCATCATCGCCAACGGGGCGGGTCTGGCGATGTCCACCTTGGACGTCGTCAATCAGGTGGGCGGCACGGCAGCTAATTTCCTCGACATCGGTGGGGGCGCGAACGCCGACGTCATGGCCTCAGCGATGGAGGTGATCAACTCGGACCCGAAGGTGAAGGTCATCTTCGTGAACGTCTTCGGTGGCATCACGCAAGTCGACGAGGTCGCCAAGGGAGTTCTCGAGGCTCTCTCTCGCGTCACGATCACGTCGCCGGTCGTACTGCGACTCGACGGCACGAACGCCGTGGAGGGTCGCGCGATACTGGCCCCGCATCTCAACGACAAGTTAATGATGGAACCAACGATGTTGGACGCGGCCCGCCGGGCCGTGGCTTACGCGAACGCCTAAGGACGAACAATGAGTATTTTCGTAGATGAGAACACCAAGGTGATCGTCCAGGGACTCACCGGCGGTCAGGGTCGCTTTCATGGTCTGCGCAATCGCGACTACGGCACCAAGGTCGTCGGCGGGGTCACTCCGGGTAAGGGCGGCAGCGACGTCGACGGTATCCCGGTCTTCAACTCGGTGAAGGAAGCGGTTGACGCCACGGGCGCGAGTGCGACCTTCGTCGTCGTGCCGCCCAAGTTCGCCGCCGACGCCATTCTCGAGGCGGCCCAAGGGGGAATCACCTTCATTGTCTGTATCACCGAGGGCATCCCCGCTCACGACGAGGCGGTTACTTATAACCGTCTCGTCGAGGAATTCCCGGGCGTGCGACTCCTTGGTCCGAACTGCCCGGGCATCATCAGCCCCGGCAAGTGCAATATCGGCATCACGTCAGGCGACATCGCCCTCGCGGGAGGACCGGTCGGCATTGTCTCGCGTTCGGGCACGCTGACCTACCAGGCCCTGCACGAGCTCAGTCAAAAGGGCATTGGCCAGACCACCTGCGTGGGAATCGGGGGCGACCCGGTGCCCGGTACCAATTTCATCGACTGCCTCACCGCCTTCGAGGACGACCCCGAGACCAAGGCGGTCATGATGATCGGCGAGATCGGGGGCTCTGAAGAGGAGCGCGCCGCCGAGTGGATCAAGCTGAACATGACCAAGCCCGTTGTCTCGTACATCGCGGGCGTCACCGCGCCGCCGGGACGCAAAATGGGTCACGCCGGGGCCATCATCTCGGGCTCGAAGGGCACCGCGCAGGCGAAGATGGATGCCCTTCGCGAGGCGGGCGTGCACGTCTGTCAGAACCCCACCGAGGCTGGCGAGAAGATGGTCGAGATCGTGAAGGCCCTGTAGCCATTGGCCCACGTCCGACTCTGTGTACTGGTCTCGGGTTCGGGCACCATCCTCGAAGCCATGCTCGACGTCGGCCTGTCGATCGCTCTGGTCGCTTCGGACCGACCGTGTCGGGCCCTCGAGGTCGCTAAGTCCGCGGGCATCGAGGCGGTGCTGGTGGATCGGGCGGACTTTGGCGGTTTCTCGAAATCCTTTGACCGCGAGGCCTACAGTGACGAGCTCACCAACGTACTAGGCGAGCGCCAGATCGACCTCGTGGCGATGGCGGGTTTTGGCACCATCGTCACGGCCACCTTTCACGCGGCCTACCCGGGTCGGGTCCTTAACACCCATCCGAGCTTGTTGCCCGCGTTCAAGGGGTGGCACGCCGTGCGCGCGGCGCTCGAGGCGCACGCCAGCGAGACCGGCTGCACGGTGCACGTGGCGACGCTGGAACTCGACGACGGACCGATCCTCGCTCAACGACGGGTCGCCGTGCTCGCCGAGGACACCGAAGAGACGCTGCACGAACGCATCAAGGCCGTCGAGCGACGCCTGTACCCGTTGGTGGTCGGTAGGGTTATGGCGTCACTCGACGCGGGTTTAGAGCCGGTTTCGGTCGCGGGCACGATAGAGGAGAGTTGAATGCGGGCGTTGTTGAGTGTGTACGACAAGACCGGGTTGATCGAGTTCGCGAAGGGACTCGAAGCCCTGGGCGTCGAACTGGTCGCGACGGGTAATACCGCCGCCGCGCTCGCCGAGGCGGGCGTCGCGCACCTGGACGTCGCCGAGGTGACCGGTTTCCCCGAGATGCTCGACGGCCGGGTGAAGACCCTGCACCCGAGGATTCACGCCGGCCTGCTCGCGGATCGCTCCAAGCCAGAGCACCTCGCCGCCCTCGGAGCGCACGAGATCACGCCCATCGACCTGGTGGTGAGCAATCTCTACCCCTTTTCCTCGAACCCGTCGGTCGAACTGATCGACATTGGTGGACCTTCGATGGTGCGCAGCGCCGCGAAGAACCAACGCTACGTCACGGTCGTCACCAGTCCCGAGCAGTACGACACGGTCCTCGAAGAGTTGGGACAGCACGGGTTCGTCACCGAAGCGACCCGTCACGCCTTCGCGCGTGCGGCCTTTGCGCACACGTCGAGTTACGACGCTCAGATCGTGCGCTGGTTCGACGAGGGCGGCGAGATAGGCGAGGCGCCCACCGGCCCCGAGGCCGTGCTCGCGCCCACCCTTCACCTGAGTCTCGAACGAGTGTCGCTCACGCGCTACGGCGAGAATCCCCACCAGGTGGGCGCGCGTTATCGCTTTGCTGGCACGACGCCGTGGTGGGATGGCGTGGTCCAGCACGCGGGTACCGCCCTTTCGTACCTCAATCTCTTTGACGCCGACGCCGCGTGGCGCCTCGTGCACGAACTTCGCCTCGACGCGCCCGAAAAGAAGGCGGTCGCGATCATCAAGCACGCCAACGCCTCGGGCGCCGCGCTCGGGACCTCACTCGCGGACGCGTTCGACAAGGCGTTGCGCGCCGACCCCCAGAGCGCCTTCGGGGGCATCATCGCCATCGATGGCGTGCTCGACGCGGCGCTCGCGTCGATGATCGCGGCGGGGCCTCAGGCCGACGTCGTCATCGCCTCATCCATTGACGATGAGGCGATCGCGATCCTCGTGAAGCGCCGCAAGGCCACGCGACTGCTGAGCGCCCCTTCGCCCGAACCACTCGGGCTCTCGGTGCGCACCTTCGGGGACACCGCCCTCGTCCAGAACGCCGACGAGCTTCTCGTGCCGATAAGCCAATGGCGCTGTGTCACCGAGAACCAGCCATCAGCCCAACAACTCGAGGACCTCAGTGTCGCGTGGCGGGTCTGTGCGCGCACCACGTCCAACGCCATCGTGCTCGCGCGCGACGGCGTCGCGGTCGGCATCGGCGCGGGTCAGCAGTCGCGCGTCGTGGCGGCCAACATCGCCACCGACAAGGCCGGCGACTACGCCAAGGGCAGTGCCGCGGCGTCGGACGCGTTCTTCCCCTTCGCCGACGGTCTCGAGTCGCTCACCAACGCCGGGGTCACGTCAGTCGTCCAGCCCGGAGGATCGGTGCGCGACAACGAAGTAATCGAGGCCGCCAACGCGGCCGGTATCGTAATGATGCTCACCGGTGAGCGTCACTTTCGTCATTAGGAGTCCCGTGACCGCACAACTGCTCGACGGTGAACCCGTCGCCGCTCGAATCAAGATGGAGCTCGCCGACCGAGCCCAGCGCCTCAGTGCCGCGGGTCGCACGCCTGGGCTCGGTACGATCCTCGTCGGTGAGGACGTCTCGAGCGCGCGTTACGTCGCGATGAAGATCGAAGAGTGCGCGCAAATTGGCATTCAATCCTTCGACGAGCACCTGCCCACGGACACCACGCAAGGACGAATTGAAGAGGTCATCGACCGTTTCAACGCGAATCCCGACGTGCACTCGATCCTCGTGCAACTCCCACTGCCCGAGGGCATCAACGAGCAAGAGGTCCTGTTGCGCGTGTTGCCCGAAAAAGACGTCGACGGATTGCACCCGACCAACCTCGGGCGATTGGTGATGGGCGCTCCGGGTCCGTTGCCCTGCACGCCCGCGGGCATCGTCGAACTGCTCGCGAACTACCACGTGCCCGTCGAAGGTAAGCACGTCGTGATCATCGGACGAGGAATCACCATTGGCCGTCCACTCGCGCTGCTCCTGGCCCTGAAACGCGCTAACTGCAACGCGGCGGTGAGTGTCGTGCACACCGGCGTCGAGGACATGGCCTCGATTGTGCGCAGCGCGGACGTCATCGTCGCCGCCGCCGGGCGCGCGGGCGTCGTGACTCGCGACATGGTAAAGCCCGGGGCTGCCGTCGTCGGTGCGGGCACGACGTTCGTAGGGCGAAAGTTGCTCAGTGACGTCGCCGAGGACGTCAGTGAGGTAGCGAGTTGGATCACCCCGCGTATTGGTGGCGTGGGTCCGATGACTCGTGCAATGCTGTTACGCAACGCTGTGTTAGCCGCGGAGAAGGTGCGATGACGACCAAAGACGCAAAAGGACGCGAGTACGACGAGCGCCCGTGGGGTAATTACACGGTGCTCGACGACGAGATGTTCGACCACAAGGTCAAGCGCATCGTCGTGTTGCCGGGCAAGCGACTCAGCTATCAGACCCACGCCAAGCGCGCCGAACACTGGTTCATCGTCGACGGTGACGCGACGGTCGTGCTCGACGGCAAGGAGTACGAGCTCGGGCCCGGTAAGAGCATTGACATCGCAATCGGTCAGGCGCACCGCTGCGAGAACCGAGGCACGAAGCCCGTGGTGTTCATCGAAGTCCAGCACGGTACGTATTTTGGCGAGGACGACATCGTGCGACTCGAGGATGACTTCGGACGGGTGAACTAGCTTCGTGCGAATCGACGAGTTGCTCCGCGGCGGTTCGACGCACTCCTTCGAGTTCTTCCCGCCCAAGTCCGACGAGGAGAGCGCGGTGCTCGAGCGGACTCTGGCAGACCTCGAGCCGTTACGTCCCTCGTTTGTCTCGGTGACCTATCGCGGCGGGCGCGAGTCGCGTCAGCGCACCTTTGATCTCGTGACCCAGATTCAGCGCGGCGGTCACCTCACCGCGATGGCGCACCTGATCTGCGTGGGCCATTCACGCGCCGAGATGCGCGACATCCTAAAGAACTACCTCGACGCCGGAGTCCTTAACGTCATGGCGCTCGGCGGGGACCTGCCCAAGGACCCCGAGCACGCCGCCTCGGAGTTCGCTCACGCCATGGACCTGGTGGAACTCGCTCGCGAGACCGGTGACTTCGCAATCGGCGTCGCCGCTCACCCGCTCGGACATCCGCGCTCGACGGACCTGGCGAGTGATCGGTACTACCTCGCGCAAAAATTAACGCTGGCCGACTTCGCGGTCACTCAGTTCTTCTTCCTCGTAGCGGAATGGTCTCGTCTGGTCGAAGAGTTGGGCGAACTCGACGTAGTAAAGCCCGTGCTGCCGGGCATCATGCCCGTGACCACCTTGGGCGGCATCGAGCGCATGACGAACATGGGCGCGCGCGTTCCCCGGGAGCTGATCGCGCGTCTCGTGAAGGCCGACGCCCGAGGCGGACCGAAGGCCGTGCGCGCCGAAGGCATCAAGGCGGCGGTCGAACTGTGTGAGCAATTGGTCGACGCGAAGGCGCCGGGTCTTCACTTCTACACGCTTAATCGCTCGACCGCGACGCGCGAGATCTACTCGGCCCTGTCGCACTGACGTGTCGCCGTTGGGACTTTCGCCCTACGGGGGACCCTTGAAATCGCCGTAGGATGAGCCTATGGCTGACAAAATCACAGTGAACGCCGATGGCGTCCTCAACGTATCCGAAAACCCCATCATTCCTTTCATCGAGGGTGACGGCATTGGTGTGGACATCTGGCCCGCGGCGAAGTTGGTCCTGGACGCGGCGGCGAAGAAGCACGGCAAGAAGATCGAATGGAAAGAGGTCCTCGCCGGCGAGAAGGCGTTCAACGAGACCGGTGACTGGCTGCCCGAGCAGACCATCCTCGACTTTCGCGAGTATCTCATCGGGATTAAGGGACCACTCACCACGCCCATCGGCGGGGGATTCCGCTCGCTCAACGTCGCGCTTCGCCAGATCCTTGACCTCTACGTCTGTCTTCGCCCGGTGCGCTGGTTCCAGGGTGTTCCCTCGCCGGTCAAGCACCCCGAACTCGTGGACATGGTCATCTTTCGTGAGAACACCGAGGACGTCTACGCCGGTTACGAACTCGAAGCCGGGAGCGCCGACGCGGACAAGTTGCGCGCGTTCCTAAAGGACAGCTACGGCTGGGACATCCGTGAGATGAGTGGCCTCGGCATCAAGCCGATTTCTAAGTTCAACTCCGAGCGTCTCATCCGCGCGTCGATCAAGTACGCGCTCGATCACAAGCGCGACTCGGTCAACCTCGTGCACAAGGGCAACATCATGAAGTACACCGAAGGTGCCTTTATGAAGTGGGGCTACGACCTCGTGCGCGAAGAGTTCGCCGACGTCGCGGTCGGTTGGAACGATTGTGGCGGCAAGCCCGGATCGAAATTGCTCGTGAAGGACTCCATCGCCGACATCACGCTCCAGCAGGTGCTGACGCGCCCCTCGGAGTTCTCGGTCATCGCCACGATGAACCTGAACGGTGACTACCTGTCAGACGCGTTGGCGGCCCAGGTGGGCGGCATCGGCATCGCCCCCGGGGCGAACATCAACTACGTCTCGGGTCACGGCATTTTTGAGGCGACCCACGGCACCGCGCCCAAGTACGCCGGTCAGGACAAGGTGAACCCCGGATCAGTGCTGCTTTCGGGCGTGCTCATGTTCGAGCACCTCGGCTGGATCGGCGCCGCGGACGACATCGTTCGCGCCATGGAGGCGACCATCGCCGACAAGGTCGTCACCTACGACTTCGCGCGCCAGATGGAGGGCGCTACTGAAGTGAAGTGCTCGGAGTTCGCCTCGGCCATCGTCGACCACCTGTAAGAACCAACAAGGAGCATCATGACTACCCCCCTCAACGTCACCGTGACCGGCGCTGCCGGTCAGATCGGTTATCAACTGCTTTTTCGCATCGCCTCTGGTCAGCTGTTCGGGCCCGAGACCCCGGTGGTCTTGCGACTGCTCGAGATCGAGCCCGCGATGAAGTCCCTCGAGGGCGTCGTCATGGAACTCGACGACTGTGCCTTCCCACTGCTCTCGGGCATCGAAGCCACGAGCGACCTCAAGCACGCCTTTGATGGCACGAACTGGGCGCTGCTGGTCGGTTCGATTCCGCGAAAGGCCGGCATGGAGCGCGGTGACCTGCTCAAGGTGAACGGCGGGATCTTCAAGCCTCAGGGCCAGGCGATCGCCGCGAACGCCGCGAGTGACGTGCGGATCCTCGTCGTGGGCAACCCCTGTAACACGAACTGTCTCATCGCGCGCTCGAACGCGCCCGAGGTGCCAGGGGACCGTTGGTTCGCGATGACGCGCCTGGACCAGAACCGCGCGGAGACCCAACTCGCCAAGAAGGCCGGCGCTCCGGTGAAGGACGTGAAGAACCTCGCGATCTGGGGCAACCACTCCGCGACCCAGTTCCCCGACTTCACCAACGCGACGATCGCCGGCAAGAAGGCGACCGAGGCGATCAGTGACCACGCGTGGCTCGAGGGTGAGTTCATCACCACCGTCCAGAAGCGCGGAGCCGCCATCATCGAGGCACGCGGACTTAGTTCGGCCGCTTCGGCGGCGAACGCCGCGATCGACACCGTCGTGAGCCTCACCACGCCCACCGCGAGCGACGACTGCGTGTCGGTCGCGGTGACAAGTAGTGGTGAGTACGGCGTGCCCGAAGGTCTCACCTTCGGTCTGCCGATCAGCGTCGACGCCAAAGGCGCTTGGCACGTGAAGGAAGGCTTCGAGGTCAATGAGTTCGCGGCTGGCCGCATCAAAGTCACCACAGATGAGCTGCTGAGCGAGCGCGACGAAGTAAAGACGCTCGGCCTGATCTAGGAGTCACTCGAGCGAAGGACTTAGGTTCCTAGAAGCTTCTTGCTCCATCCGGGCGTCCCTTGAACACGTCAACGAGTCATTAATGACATAGCGCGAGACTGGTCTCACCGCGCTAACCTCGGGACAAGTTAATCGGGGCGCGCACTACGTGGGTGGCCGTCTGGTTGATCTAATGATCCAGCCAAACGCAAGGGAGAGCCGTGCCAAGAAATCGCCGAGGTACATCGTCGTTCACTATTACCATTTCATTCGTAACCGCGCTGTCGTTGGCGATGCTGGGTCTCGCTCTTAACGCCGGAGCCACGCCAACAGTCGATATCCACGCGGTGGCGGGCAATTTTCTTCCCGACGCTACGCCGAACGATGGTGCGGTGGCGACGTCCACGGCGTTGGATCACCCAGCGGGAGTTGGCGTCGACCCCGACGGCAACTACGTCATTGCCGAGCGAGCGGGTTACGTCCAGGTGCTGGCGAACTCCGCCACGAACCCCGGTTACGTGCTGGGTAGTGATTGTTACGGTGGCTCTTCGCCCTGTGTCTGGACCCAAGGTGAACTCTTCACGATCGCGGGCGGCCACGCCAATCTCGACGATGGCGTAAGCGCACTGGACTATTCAATGGACACGCCGACGGGTATCGCGATCGATGCTTCGGGTAACGTGGTCGTCCCGCTGCAGGGCGCGGACGAAGTGATCGTCGTCGCCGTTTCGACGAACAATCCTGGATACCCGCTTCGTTCGGACTGTTACGGAGGTTCGTCCCAGTGCCTCTGGAGCCAAGGTGACGTCTATATCGTCGCTGGCCAGGCCGCTTCTCCCGGGAGGCTTTTGGACGGCTCGAGTGCCGCGACCGCACAGTTGGATACACCTGACTACGCGACTTTTGACAACTCGGGCAACCTCATCGTGGACGAGTACAACGGTGGCGTCGCGGTGCTCGCGTTGTCGGGTTCGAATCCCGGTTACGTTCTGGGTGACGACTGCGGAGGCGGATCCGCGCAGTGTGTCTGGGCCGAGGGCGATGTCTTCTCGCTCGCGGCTGGACCTTTCAGTGAGTCTCGGGGCGTCGCGGTTGATTCGAGTTATAACGTCGTGATCGCCGATTCGGACGACCAGGTGTTGCTGGTGCTTGCCGAATCCTCGACCAATCCCGGCTACTCGTTGACGCCGGATTGTGGCGCGGGATCTTCGCCCTGCGTCTGGAGCCCGGGAGTCGTGTTTCTCATAAGTGAGAATTCCTTACCCGCACAAGACGAGCCGTCAGGTACTGCGGCCACGGGTACCGCGGTGGGATTTCCCTCGGGGACAGTTTTTGACGGCCAGGGCAACCTTCTGGTCGCCAATAATCACTACGACGTCATCGACATGCTCGCCATGTCGGACTGTTCGACTGGCTGCCCCTACGGGCTCAATTCTTATACCCAGGGCGACATCTACGTTATCGCTGGAGGTGGATCGCCGGTCACCGCCACCACGCAGCCGCCCGCCGGGGAGAACGGTCCAGCCACGTCGGCCTTTCTGGGGAGTGTCACGGCGAATTATCTCGCCCTTGACAACGTGAATGATGCCGTTCTAGTGGCGGAATCGTCACTCAACGTCGTACGGACCTTCGACGGCGGAGAGATCGCCGCGACCACCACGACCTACAGTGTCCCTCCGACGTTCAATGTTCCAACGACTACTTCGACGACAACGACGACCTCGACGACAACGACTACCACAGTCCCGACCACGACGACGACGTTGGCACGCAAGGCGCCCCTACGCGCGAACTTTTACTTCGCCTTGGACGTGACGTCCCTGAGCGCGGCACAGAAGTCTCATCTCGCGTTGCTCGCGCGGACCGTGAAGAACGAGAGATTCCCGGGTCTCAGCATCATTGGCTATTCCGATCCGTTGAGCACCGGCGCGGCCGCGTCCGAATTGGGCCTCGCCCGGGCTCAGGCGGTCGCCTCCTACCTGCATCAGCGACTAGTTGCGATTGGTGACGGCACGGTGACGATCGGTGTTCGTGCTGGCGGGGTTCTGGACAAGAAGCCCTACTCGAGTGACCGTGTGGCGGTGCTTTCGAGTTAATCGCAACGCCAACCGCGGCCCCTTGGCGATTCGCCAGGGGGACGTCGATTCCTGCAGGGACTTATTCTTGGTTCCCAGTGGTGTCGAGATTCGAGGGGTGCCCGCTGGCGAGCGGGTGGGCGTTCTGCATCCACTCGAGCAGGGGAACCAGCGCGTTGATGTTCCCGCGCACCTTGATTCGTCCTTCGCGTAGCGCGCCGGCACTGTCGATGTCGCCTCGAAAGAGGGAACGCGCGTCGGCGTAGGTGAGACGAAGCAAGGTGTCGGCGAGAAGATTGTCACCCGGTTCGGCCACTGCTTCTCGGTCACGAATGGTGAAGGTGAGCGCGTGCGGTGCCCCCGAGGGTGCGTCGGACAGTTCGATCACGATGCGAAAGACCACGTCGCCTTCGACGGGGACCGGCCCAGCCGCGGCGAGAATCTCGTTGAGACCCTCGAACCACGAATCGCTGAGGAAGTCAGCCACGTATCAGGGGGCGGGTTGCACGGCGGCGTCCGCGGCCGAACGGTTCTTCTTGCGACGGATTGTCCGTCCGAGCCACGCAATGGGGTCGTAGGCGGCGTCCACGACGCGCTCTTTTAGCGGGATGATCGCGTTGTCGGTGATGTGGATGTGCTCGGGACAGACCTCGGTGCAGCACTTGGTGATGTTGCAGTACCCCAGACCCATCTCCTCGCGCACGAGGTGGCGTCGGTCGTTCTGGTCGAGCGGGTGCATCTCGAGCTCGGCGTAGCGGATGAAGAAACGAGGACCCGAATAGTTGGCCTTGTTGTCCTCGTGGTCGCGGATGACGTGACAGACGTCCTGGCAGAGGAAGCATTCGATGCACTTGCGGAACTCCTGGCCGCGCTCGACGTCCTCTTGGAACATGCGGTAGCCCCCCTCGGGCATGGGTGGGGGCAGCAGCGCCGGGACCTTCTGGGCCTGGACGTAGTTGAACGAGACGTCGGTCACCAGGTCGCGGATGATCGGGAACGTCTTCATGGGCGTCACAGTCACCTCGCCCTCGGGCAGCTGGTCCATGCGCGTCATGCACATCAGGCGCGGCTTGCCGTTGATCTCGGCCGAACACGAGCCACACTTGCCGGCCTTGCAGTTCCAACGACAGGCGAGGTCGGGTGCCTCGGTCGCCTGGATCCGGTGGATGACGTCAAGGACTACTTCGCCCTCGTTCTGGCTCACGGTGTAGCTCTCGAAGTCGCCCCCGCTCGCGTCCCCGCGCCAGATTCGCATCGTCACGTCGGTCATCAGTGGTCCTCCTCGAGCAGTGCTTTGAGATCGTCGGGCATCTCGAGCAGCGGCGACTCGACGGTGTCAAAGGGGCTGTCCCAGTTGCCGCCGTTGGTCGAATGGGCGAAGTTGAACTTCGCGAACGCCGGGTCGGCCGCGGGGTAGTCCTCGCGGGTGTGACCACCGCGCGATTCCTTTCGTAGCGTGGCGCCGCGGGTCACGCTACGACAGACTGTCAGCATCGCCGGCAGGTCGGTCGCGAGGTTCCAGCCCGGGTTGTAGGCCCGGCCACCCTTCACGGCGATGTTCTTCACGCGCTCGATGAAGGTGTCTAGTTCGGTCGCGGCGAACTCGAGTTCGCTCTCGGTGCGGATGATGCCGACGTTCGTCTGCATCATCTCTTGGAGGTCACGCTGGATGTCGTAGGGGTTCTCGCCGCTGGTGCGCTCAAAGGGCGCCAGCGCTTCCTTCACCGCCTCTTCGACCTCGCCCATGTCCAGGGTCGTCGCCGCCTGGCCGGATTCGACGTAGTCCGCGGCTCCCATGCCCGCGCGCTTACCAAAGACGATGAGGTCACTGAGTGAGTTGCCGCCGAGCCGGTTCGCCCCGTGCATGCCGCCCGCCACTTCGCCGGCGGCGAAGAGTCCCGGAGCGAGGGTGGCGGCCGTCTCGGCGTCGACCTTGACACCGCCCATGATGTAGTGACACGTCGGGCCGATCTCCATGGAATCGGTCGTGATGTCCACGCCCGCGAGCTCCATGAACTGGTGGTACATCGACGGCAGACGACGACGGATGAACTCGGGGCTGCGCCGAGAGGCGATGTCGAGGTACACCCCGCCGTGGGGAGTGCCGCGACCGGCCTTCACCTCGGCATTGATCGCGCGCGCGACCTCGTCGCGCGGCAGCAACTCGGGAGGACGCCGTCCCGCGGTGTGGTCGTCGTACCACTTGTCTGCTTCTTCTTCGGTCTCGGCCGTTTCGGCGCGGAACATGTCGGCGACGTAGTTGAACATGAACCGATTGCCCTCGGAGTTGCGCAGCACCCCGCCGTCGCCGCGCACGCTCTCGGTCACGAGCAGGCCGCGCACGCTGAGCGGCCAGACCATGCCGGTGGGGTGGAACTGGATGCATTCCATGTCGATCAATTGGGCGCCCGCCCACAGGGCCATCGCGTGGCCGTCACCGGTGCCCTCCCAAGAGTTCGAGGTGAACTTCCAGGATTTGCCCGCCCCGCCCGTCGCGAGGATTACCGACTTGGCGGAAAAGGTTACGAACTCGCCGGTCGGTCGCCAGTAGGCGACACAGCCCGCCACCCGCCCGTTCGGATCGTGGACGAGCTTGAGGACCTTGCACTCCATGAACACGTCGGTGCCCATCGAGACGACCTTCTGCTGGAGGGTGCGGATTAGTTCCAGACCAGTACGGTCGCCCACGTGGGCGAGTCGCGGGTAACGGTGTCCGCCGAAGTCGCGCTGGAGGATCTTGCCGTCCTTGGTGCGGTCAAAGAGTGCGCCCCACTGTTCGAGTTCCCAGACCCGCTCGGGCGACTCCTTGGCGTGCAGTTCGGCCATGCGGTAGTTGTTGAGGTACTTGCCCCCGCGCATGGTGTCTCGAAAGTGCACCTTCCAGTTGTCCTCGGGGTAGACGTTGCCCATGGCGGCCGCCATGCCGCCCTCGGCCATGACCGTGTGGGCCTTGCCGAGTAGGGACTTGGTGACGATGCCGACGCTGAGGCCGCGTTGTCCCGCCTCGATGGCGGCGCGCAGCCCCGCGCCGCCGGCGCCGATGATCAGTACGTCGTACTCGTGGTGTTCGTAGTCGGTCACGATGGGTCCTTGCCTAGAAGATCTTGTAGTCGGTGAGCGCCCCGGAGGCGACCAGGCGCACGTACACGTCGGTGAGTGCCACGAAGATGAGTGAGGTCCAGGCAAGGTTCATGTGCTTGGCGTTGAGCGGGGTGAGCAACTTCCAGAAGCGGTAGCGCAGCGGGTGCTCGGAGAAGTTCTTTAAGTTCCCGCCGCACAGGTGGCGACACGCGTGACAACTCAGCGAATACGCCCAGAGCAGCGCCGCGTCCACGCAAAGCACGACCGTTCCCACGGTGACGCCCCATCCGAGTCCGGGCTGCTGGAAGGCGCGCACGGCGTCATAGGTGAGCAACGAGTTGAAGATCAGACCGGCGAAGAAGAAGTAGCGGTGCAGGTTCTGCATGATGAGCGGGAAGCGGGTCTCGCCCGAGTACGCGACGTGGGCGTCGGCGACCGCGCACGACGGTGGCGACCACCAAAAGGCCCGGTAGTAGCTGCGACGGTAGTAGTAGCAGGTGAGGCGAAAGCCCAGAGGGAAGATCAGGATCAACAGCGCCGGCGAGAGCGACCCGAGGCCAAAGACGAAGCCCACCGTGGAGCCGGCCACGCAGTGGGTCGTGAGGCAGGGTGAGTAGAACGGGCTGACCAGATCGCGGTGGACGTTGGCGCCCACGAAGTAGTTGCGGTTCTGGAAGGCCGCCCAGGTCGAGTAGATGACGAAGGCCGTGAGTACCGACATGGTGACCACGGGCTGGAGCCACCAGCGGTCCTTACGCAGAGTGGCAACGCCGGGACCACCGCGCGTGCCGCCGAGGACCACCTTCGTCGAGCTCTCCATGACCGCCACAAACACTCCTTCGTCCGGCGGCGACGCAAAAATGCCGTCACCACGCCGTTTCCCATACTAGGCAATCGCCTCGTGGCGCTCGGTGGACGAAAGTCCCTGTTCTGGCTTGTTTCCCGGTCTATTGGTGGCTCTAGACGCCGCGCCGACCTGAAGCAACTCCCAGCGAAAGCCCGAGGACGGATCTCGGTGGCGACCTCGTGGACGAACGCACTGGCCCACGCGACGAGCGGGGGCTACCTAGTCGTCGAGGTGCGGTTGGGTGGTGCGAAAGGTCGAACGACGCTCCTCTTCAATGAACTCGCGAGCCACGAAGCCGAAGCGCGTGCGCTCGTAGTAGGTGAGACCGCTGAGCGGCGGCGAGTAGGCGTGGATACTCACCGCGGGCTCACCGGTCTCGTGCAGAACGTCGTGCACGTAGTCGGTGCCGAAGGATCCATAGTCGCCGGGAGCGAAGATCGCCGAGTCGATGCCGATGCCGTCCTTCGCGCGGTGGTGTTCGCTTAGTGATCCCTGGGTCACCCGAAAGGCGCCCGAGGAACCGCCGTGGTCGTGCCAATCCGAGTTCTGGTCGCTCTCCCAGGTGAGTAGCTTCACCTCGTAACCTGGGGTGCGGTAGAGCAGGAGCCACCACCGGCTCTCGTGGTCGTCGACGACGAGGTCCGCCCAGAGGTCGGGACGTGACGCGATGGTGTTGATCACCAGTTCGAGTTGCCCGGGACTGAGCCGAGCGTCAGGCAGGTTTAGGGCCTCGAGCAGTTCGTGCAGCGCCTCGGCTCGTTCATGGGGTGCTTCGCTGACTCGTTGTTCAAAACTCAGGGACACGATGACTCCTTTGGCGGGTAATTACTATAATTTCTCTAGAATAAGTAGAAATAGGTTCCAGGTCAAGGATCGCCGTAATTTTTCAGTGTTTTCTAAGGTTCGCGCCGGTTGATCCCGACGCGCCTTGGCTTAGTGCTTGCCCCCGCGCCGACCCTCGGCGGTGCCACCGAACAGCGCCCAGACCACGAGCCCGAGGCCCGGGACGAGGAACCAGATGCCAAAGACCAGTGACAGGACGACGAAGAACGCGCCCATGCCGAGCGTGAAGGGCCAGATCGAAGTACCGGGGAAGGTGCCCACGAAGCCGGCCCCCTGGGCTTGAGTGGCGTTCGGGTCGTCCTCGGCGCGCACCTTCATGCGACGGCTCCACCAGTAGTAGTAACTACCCGGCAAGAAGCAGAGCAACATGCCCGCGAACATCATCACGCCGCCCGCGTTCTCGAGACTCCAGTTCCAGTAGACGGCGCACATGAGCCCGAAGAACAGCCCGAGTCCGAGCAGGACCTTTGCTTCTACTTTCATGTGGCGGGTACCTCCTCGGGATGCTCATCGGGGTGCGGGCCATGGCCCACCGAGCGGTGCTCGGGGTGGTGGTAGTCCCAGGTCGGACGCTCCGAGCGGATCTGTGGCAGACGGTAGAAGTTGTGGTGAGGCGGCGGAGACGTCGTGAACCATTCGAGAGTTTGAGCGTCCCAGGGGTTGTCGCCCGCCGGGTAGCGCTTCCAGCTCACCGCGATGTTCACGACGAACAAGACCGTCGAGATGCCAATGAGCACGGCACCAAAGGTGCTCAGGTCATTAAGGAACTTCCACTGTGGATCGTGCGGGTAGACCGCGACGCGCCGGGGCATACCGTCAAGTCCCAGGATGTAGAGCGGGAAGGTGAAGACCTGGGTGCCAATGAAGAGGAACCAGAACTGGATCTTGCCGATGCGCTCGTTGAGAAGGTAGCCCGTGATCTTGGGTCCCCAGTAGTAGAGCGCGCCCATGCCCGCGAGCACGAGGGCCATCACCACCGAGTGGAAGTGCGCCACGACGAAGTACGTGTCGTGGGTGAAGAAGTCGAGCGGTGGGCTCGCGAGGTAGATACCGGTGAGGCCCCCGATGAGGAACGTGACGACGAAACCTATGGCCATCAACATCGCGGTGGAGAACCATATCTCTCCTCGCCACATGGTTCCTATCCAGTTAAATATCTTTATTCCCGTGGGCACCGCGATCAAGAGGCTCATCGCCGAGAAGAACGGCAACAAAACGACGCCGGTGGTGAACATGTGGTGCGCCCAGACCCCCAGGGATAACGCGGCGATCGAGAGCGTGGCAAAGACCATGCCCTTGTACCCGAAGACGGGCTTGCGCGAGAACACGGCGATGATCTCGGTCGCCATGCCGAAGAACGGTAGGGCGAGGATATAGACCTCGGGATGGCCCCAGAACCAGAAGATGTGCTGCCAAAGCACCGGGACACCACCTCCTTGGACTGAGAAGATATGGGTGCCGAAATGGCGGTCGCAGTAGAGCATGATCAAACCGGCCGTGAGTACCGGGAACGCGAGCAGGATCAGGATCGCGGTCACGAGCATGTTCCAAGTGAAGATCGGCATGCGGAACATGGTCATGCCCGGTGCTCGTAGATAGAAGATGGTCGCGACCAGGTTGACGCCGGTAAAGATCGCCGAGAAGCCCGTGAGCAGCAGACCACCAATCCACAAGTCCGCGCCCGCGCCGGGCGTGTTGATCGAGTTCGAGAGCGGCGCGTAGGCGACCCAACCGAAGTTGGCGGCACCTCCGGCGGTGAAGAAGCCCGACAACATCGTGATCGCGCCGGTCAAGTAGAGCCAGTACGACAGCGCGTTCAAGCGAGGAAAGGCCATGTCGGGTGCGCCGATCTGGATGGGCACCATGATGTTGGCGAGTGCGCCAAAGGCGAAGGGTCCCGCAAAAAGGTAGATCATGACCGAACCGTGCATGGTGAACAGTTCGTTGTACTGGGCGAGCGAGACGAGCGTGCCGTTGGGTGTGGCGAGTTGGGCGCGGATGATCTCGGCGAAGGCGCCGCCGATCACGAGCATGATCACCGACGTGATCGTGTAGGACAGGCCAATCACCTTGTGGTCGGTGGTGGTCAACCACTTGAGCACGCCCGTTGGACCGTGGTGCTCGTCGTGGCCGTGTTCTTCGACCAGGTCGTGGACCGGGGGAACGGGGGGTAGTTTGACTGGCGGATCGAGTAGGTCGGTCATCTCGTTTATCTCCCGAACTTCGTGGTTGAGCCCTTGGTGGGGACGACGGAGGAGGTCTGCTGGTAGGTCGTCTTGGCGGCCGCTTTCGCGGCCGCTTCGTCGGCGGGGTTGTTGAACGAGGCGATCCAGGTGGCGTACTGACTCTGGGAGACCACTTTTACGCGAAACCACATGAGGGCGTGGTAGAGCCCGCACAGTTGGGTGCACTGACCGAAGTAGGTGCCAGTTTTCTCGGCGTAGAAGGTGAACTCGTTCCTCACGCCAGGTAGTGCGTAACGAGAGAAGTTGAACGCCTCCACGTAAAAGCCGTGAATGACGTCAGAGGACGTGAGGTTGAAGTGCACGTTCTCTCCAACGGGCATGACCATCTCGGGCTCTTGGGTGGTCTGGCCGTAGACGAAGGCGTTGGTACCGGGGTACGTGAACTTCCAGCCCCACTGGAACGCGTTCACGTTGATCGTGACCTTGGTGGCGGGGTTCGCCGTCTCCTTGTTCTCTACGACCAACGTGGCGGCGAAGAGACCAACAATGATCAGGAGCGGAACGATGACGTAGGCCATTTCGAGCGGGATGTGGTACTGGCTCTGCTTGGGGATGTTGTCACCCTTGCGCCGGTAGCGCAGCACCGCGTAAAGGATGAGTAGACAGACAAAGCCGCCGATGACGACCGCCCCAATCGAGAACCACTGCCAGAGGTGAAAGACGGACCTTGAGCTGGTCGTTGCACCTGGACTCGCGCCAAAGGAAGGCACCGTGCAACCCGACAGGGCGAGGGCGGCCAAGGGGAGTGCAACGGCACGTCGCAGACGGCGCCACCGGCGCGCACGGACCGTTGCACCCTGTGGGGGCAGGGCGGGTGTTTGCACATCACGACACTACTCAGTTTTACAAGTCGCAGACCTCACATAATTGTGAAACCCCTTATCCCCGTTGGCGATAGCGGACCCTAGTGCTGGTCGCCGACGCTCTCGCGAGCCGCCCAGTTAAAGACGCCCTTAGCCATTGTCGAAGTGGCCCGCTCGGCGCGATCTGTAAAGATGCGTTGACGCGCGGCGGCGATGCCCGGATCCTCGGGTGCCGCGAGCCAAGCCATTTCTATTAGATGTCCGGCGAGACGCTCGTCCTCGGGCGAACGGCTCTGCATGAGTGAGAGCGCTCGATCGGCGAGGCGACCAGGACCGCCCGAGAGCTCGGCTATTTCTAGGGCGATGCGCCGGTCGTTCGCTGGCTTTAACGTCGCGGGATTGCCGTCCCACCATCCGCCGTAGAGGCGCCAGATGTTGTGCACGATGAACTCCGGCTCGTCGTAGACGGGTTGGAGGAATGGCCGGTCCGCCAGGTGCGCGGGGATCACTACTGCACTGATCACGTCGCTCAGTCGCGCACCCGCGTTCATCAGCGCGAGCGTCTGGTCGACGATGCTCTCGAGGAATTCGGCGGTCTCGCTGAGGGCCTGGTGGATGCGCTTGGAACCAATGATCGGCATGCCGTGACCCGGCAAGAGGAACTGCGCGTCGAGTTCGGCCATCGAGCGAAGCGCCTGGGCCCATTCGCGCGGATAGCGCTGGACCTTTTGGGGATTGCCGGCGTTAGGACTCGACCAGACGAACAGGTCCCCGGTGCAGAGCACCTTCTTCTCGGGCACCCACGTGACGGTCGCGTCGTCGGTCTCGCCCTTCTCGTGGTGCAAGTGCACTTCGAGTGATCCGACGTTGAGACGGTGGTCGTGGACGTAGGTCTCGTCGGGGTAACGGTAGGTCGTGGGCCAGACGAGGTTCGCCAGGCCGAACTGGCGTTGGTTCACCGTCTGGTTGTAGCCCGCGGTCAGCACGTAACGGTCGAATCGTCGGGGCAGGTTTTCGTGGGCCACCACGTACGGGGCCCGCCAGCCGTTCTCCTCGGCTTCGGCCTCGAACAACCCGACCCCGAAGACGTGGTCGATGTGGCCGTGGGAGAAGACCGCGGTGTTAAGTCGTTCGCTCGACCAACGTCGCAGTTCAGCGTGCATCTTGTCTGCGGTGAACGCCGAACCGGTGTCGACCATGAACAGGCCGTCGTCGGTCTTAAAGGCCGAACAATTGGCGAAGGTCGGCAGAAAGGCGACGCCGTCGGTTATCTCGGCGAGGTCGCCCCCGAAGATGATTGGATGGTGTTCCTTTACCGAGACCTCGCCGCGCCAGAGGCGCTCGGCGAGTTCAACGACGTCCACGAAGAACTACTTGTCGGCCTCGGGCTTGGTCTCACTGGCCTTGGTCGTGGACTCGTCAGAGGCTTTCGTCTCGTCGCTACCGGTCTTACCGGCCTTTAGGCCTTTTTCGAACTCAGTCTTCGCCGAGCCGAGGTTGCGAGCCAACTTGGGAATAGCGGCGCCGCCAAAGACCAGGACGGCCACCACGATGACCACGATGAGCAAGTCGGGTCCAAAAATCTCGCCTAACAACACTGTCTTCTCCTTTACCGCGCGTATCGACACAGTAGCCCGGTCCGCCACGACGGGTACAGCCCGTGCGCGGCTGGGTTTTGGCGTCCGGGTGGGCCAGAATGCTTCGGTGACCAGAGCACCCGCCAGTACCGTGCGAGACGCCTTAAGCGTCGCGCTGACCGTCAGTGTCTACGGGGTGGCCTTTGGCGCGGCGAGCGTGGCGGCGGGCTTCTCGGTCGTACAGAGCTGTCTGTTCTCACTACTCACCTTCACCGGGGCGAGTCAGTTCGCCGCAGTGGGCGTGGTCGCCTCGGGCGGTGCGGGCATCAGTGCGATCGCCGCGGCGGCGATGCTCGGCACGCGCAACGCGCTCTACGGCATCCAGATGGCGCCACTCTTGAAGGTGAAGGGACTCAAGCGCGTCGCCGCCGCCCAGATCACGATCGACGAGTCCACGGGCGTCGCCCTCGCCCAAGCGCCGCGTGGCACCGACGCGATGCGCCTCGGATTCTGGTTGACGGGCACCGGCGTGTTTATCTTCTGGAACGTGTTCACGTTCATCGGCGCCTACGGCGCCAAGTCGCTCGGCAATCCGGCGTCGTGGGGACTCGACGCCGCGGTACCGGCGGCGTTCCTCGGACTGGTGTGGCCTCGGCTAGAGACGATGTACCTTCGACTCGTCGCTGCGAGTGCGGTGGCGTTCGTCTTGTTGGTGACGCCGTGGATGCCCGCGGGACTCCCCATCATCGCCTCGGCGCTCGTGGCGGTGGGATTTGGGTGGCGCGAGCGATGAGTACGACCATGCTCTGGGTGGTGCTCATCGCCACGAGCGCACTGTGCTTTGCCATCAAGCTCGTCGGGCACAGCGTGCCCGAGCGTTGGCTCGCCAACGCTCGACTCCAGCGCATCAACGCCCTGATCCCGATCGCCCTGCTCTCCGCACTGGTCATCGCCGAAGGACTCGTCACCAAGACCCACGTGGTGGTCGATCACCGTCTCGCCGGGCTCGCGGCGGCGCTCGCGGCGCTCTTTGCCAAGGCGCCCTTCCCCGTGGTGGTGATCGCGGCCGCGGTTACCTCAGCGCTCGTCTACCACTTGCACTAACCGGCGATCGCGACTCCGAGTACGAGTGCGGCGATGGAGGCGAGTGCGCCCACGCCCGCGTAGATACCGCGGCGCTTGGGACTGGTGGCCTTGGTGTGCATGAACGTGCCCACGCCCGCGACGAGAACGCAGAGCATCTTTATGCCAAACACCGCGTTCCAACTCGAAGAGGCGTCGCTGTGGTTTATCGCGAGATAGTTCCAGACGCCGGTGGCGACCAGGAGCCAGAACGCGGGCCAACTCAACCGGCCAAAAGCCTGGGCGATCTTTCGTGGTGCGCCTTCGCCGAACTCGCGAACGGTGGGCAGCAACCCGAGGATGACGAACTGACCGCCGACCCAGATCGTCGCGGCGAGCACGTGCAAGGAGAGACGGACGATGCTGAGCGTCGTGGCGAGTTGTAGTTGTTGGCCCGCGGCAAGCAATACGGCGCCCATTTACTTGCCCTGCCAGTTCGGTTCGCGCTTCTCGGCGAAGGCGATCGCTCCTTCGAGCGCGTCGGCGCTCTTGCCAATGACGCCGAAGGCTTCGTCGTTGACGACCCAGGCGTCCGCTTCGTTGAGTTCGAGTGCCTGGCGCATGACTGCCTTGGAGGTGCGCACGGCGAGGGGCGCGTTCTTCGCAATACGTTCGGCGAGCGCAATCGCGGTATCGAGGACTTGGCCGCCGGGAACGACGCGATTGACGAGTCCGAGTTCGTACGCGCGCTGGGCGTCGAACGGGTCCGCGGTCAGTACGATTTCGTAGGCGACCGCGAGCGGAACGCGCTTGGGCAAACGGATCAGACCGCCCGCTCCCGCGACGAGCCCACGCTGCGCCTCGGGGGTGCCGAACTTGGCGTGGTCTGCGGCGATCACCATGTCACAACTAATCATCATCTCGAAACCGCCCGCGAGCGCCGAGCCGTTCACCGCGGCGATGAGCGGTTTGGGGAAGTCGCGCTTGGTGAGGCCGCCAAAACCTTTCTCGGTGATGGGGAACTCGCCGGTTGCGTAGGCCTTCAGGTCCATTCCCGCCGAGAACGCCTTGTTGTCAGCGCCGGTGAGGACCACGACCCAGATGTCGTCATTGGTCTCGCAGTCATCGAGCGCGTCGCTCAGTGCGAGCGCGGTGGCGCGGTTGATCGCGTTTCGTGCCTCGGGCCGGTTGATGGTGAGTATTTCGACGTGGCCGCGCCGTTCACGTAGTAGTTCATTCGCCATGGGGTCTCCTTTGTTCGTGCCCAGGGTACCGAGTGAGACGCTAGTAGGGCCGGGCTAAGCCACGTGCGAAACTGGCATCGTGACTGCTCGCCCCTACGTACTCGCCACGCTCGAGGGCTACAGCGTCGAGGGGGGCTTTGACCGAGCGCACGAACCTGCGACGTGTTACTCGCCCACCATTTCCCTGGGGCGCCACGCAGGTCCAGGTGAGGCCGACGGTCTTTGGCGCGACTACGAGCGCGTACTGGACGTCGCGGCGACCCTGCCGCTCGACGGCGTTCGCCTCGGACTCGAGTGGGCTCGCATCGAGCCGCACCGTGACCAGTTCGACGAGACCGCGCTCGCTCGTTACCTCGAGGTCGTCCGCTACGCGAAATCACTCGGGTTGCGTGTCAGCGTGGCGACGGTTGGCGAAGCGTGGCCGGCGTGGCTGGGCCTCGAGGCGTGGCTACTGCCCTGGGTCGCGCCTCGCGTGACCAACTACGTGCGCCGGGTCGTCGCGGCGCTTGGACCCGACGTCGATGGGGTGGTGCTCTTCGCCGAGCCCGAGAAAATTGTCCGACGCGGATTCCTCGAAGGGACGGCGCCGCCCTGGCGTCGCCGGGCTTCGCTCGACGCCGCGAGTGCTTCGGCGCAAATCCAGGGG
>Ga0302198_10000828_pt1 | contig 34411 bp, 32 predicted proteins | sample II_Bog_N2_2_FD_193521 | JGI IMG/M metagenome (GOLD analysis project Ga0302198, IMG submission 193521) | Peat permafrost microbial communities from Stordalen Mire near Abisko, Sweden - II_Bog_N2_2 | ecosystem: Environmental > Terrestrial > Soil > Wetlands > Peat | place: Sweden: Abisko...
GCGAGGTTCCCGTCGACACGGTGTTCATCGGTTCGTGTACCAACGGCCGCATCGAGGACCTGCGTGCCGCCGCCGACGTGTTGCGGGGCAGGAAGGTCAAGCCCGGCATGCGCGCCCTCGTCGTTCCCGGATCCCACCGGGTGAAGGCGCAGGCCGAGTCAGAGGGCCTCCATCTCGTGTTCACCGGGGCCGGCTTCGACTGGAGGGAGCCGGGCTGCTCGATGTGCCTGGCCATGAACCCGGACAAGCTCCAGCCCGGCGAACGGGCCGCCTCGACATCCAACCGGAACTTCGAGGGCCGTCAGGGCCGCGGCGGTCGCACCCACCTGGTGTCTCCGGCGGTGGCCGCGGCTACCGCGGTGGCCGGGCGGTTCGCCTCGCCCGGGGAGCTCGACTGATGGAAGCCGTACAGATGATCAGCGGACGGGGTGTCCCCCTGGACCGCTCGGACGTGGACACCGACCAGATCATCCCGTCCGACTGGCTGAAGCGCGTGGAGCGCACCGGCTTCGGCGCCGGGCTCTTCAGCGAATGGCGGGACGACCGCGACTTCGTCCTCAACCGCGAGGAGTACGCGGGAGCGTCCATCCTCGTGGCCGGTCCGAACTTCGGCACCGGATCGTCCCGGGAGCACGCGGTGTGGGCACTCCAGGACTACGGGTTCGCGGCAGTGGTGTCGCCCGGGTTCGCCGACATCTTCCGCAACAACTGCACGAAGGCGGGTGTGGTGCCGGTGCAGGTCGACGCGGCTGTCGGTCGCGCCCTCCTCGACGCGCTCGAGGCGGACCCGTCGCTCGAGATCACGATCGACATCGACCGTGGGACGCTCGACGCGCCGGCGGCCGGTATCGAGACGACCTTCCCGATGGACGAGTTCACCCGGGCCCGTCTGCTGAACGGCTGGGACGACATCGGGTTGACCCTCCGGTACGAGGACGAGATCGAGTCCTTCGAGACCGCTCGTCCGGCCTGGCTGCCGACGACTCGCTGAGCCGCGCACTGCGGCGGCCCACGCCGCCCCGTCACATCGCCGCTGCCGCTGCGTGCGTCATGGGGCGCGCTGATCCGGCTCACCGGAATCGCGGGTCCCACGGGGGCGCAGCCCGAACTCGGCGCACACACTCCGTGGAACGGAGAGCCCGCCGGGTCCCCGGCGCCGACCACCACGAGGGGCAGGGGGGCAGCCAGCGTCGGGGAACCCGGAGGATGATGAGATACGGGTCACTCCCCTGCGCCCGCACCTTCGAACTGGTGTCGCCGCCGGCGACCTGATGTGTCAGGCGGAGTGTCATTCCGCCGTGGTTGATGACCATACACGAACCTGATTCGCCGCACATGGACGCTGCAAGGCCGCGGCGCAACCCCCATGGCCTCCTGTAATCCGGCCGTCAGGTTGCCCGTACAGACTCCGACCGTGACCCAGTGGACGCCACCTGCACACCGACGCGCCACCCCGCATGGGCCCGACGGCCTCCTCGCCGATGCCGCCCGGACGCCCCACGGCGGTCCCGAGGGGAACGCCCGGTTGACGGGAACGACCGCCGCAGTGCTCCTGGTACTCCTGGCCGCCGAGGGGTTCACCGTGCTCCGGGTCGGGGCACTGCTGACTCCGCACGTGGTCATCGGCATGGTCCTCGTCCCGTTCGTCGCCGTGAAGATCGGTTCGACCGGTTGGCGGATGGCCAAGTACTACCTGGGCGATCCCGCGTACCGTGCCCGAGGAGCACCGCCGATCGTGCTCCGACTGCTCGGGCCGCTGGTCGTCCTCCTGACCGCGCTCCTGTTCGCGTCGGGCATCGCGGTCCTCCTGGTACCCCACTCCCTGCGCCAGGAGACGATGTTCGTGCACAAGGCCAGCTTCGTCCTCTGGTTCGGCGCCATGGTGATCCACGTGGTCGGCCACGTGGTCGAGACGACCCGGCTTGCCCCCGCCGACCTCGTGGCGCGCACCCGCACCCAGGTGCGAGGGGCCGGCGCCCGCCTGTGGGTCCAGTCGGGCTGCCTGGTGGTCGGCGTCCTCCTGGCCGTCGTCATGGTGCCGACCATCGGACCGTGGTTGGCCAGCGGTGGGTGAGGCCCGTGCTGGGGCACACTTGAGTCGATGAGGGTGCTGGTGGCGGAGGACGATCCCGGGTTGCGCTCGGTTCTCGAGCGTGGGCTGCGCGAGCACGGCTACGTCGTCGACGCGGTCGAGGACGGCACCGTCGCCCTCTCCTACCTCCGGTCGTACGACTACGAGGTGGCGGTCCTCGACTGGCGCATGCCCGCGACGACCGGCATCGAGGTGGTCCGGGCCATGCGAGCTCGCGGGGACCGGACGCCCGTGCTGATGCTGACCGCCAGGGACGCCACCGACGACCGCGTCGAGGGACTCAACGGAGGCGCCGACGACTACCTGGTCAAGCCCTTCACCTTCGCCGAGCTCACGGCCCGGCTCTCCGCACTGCAGCGCCGGCCGCCGCTGGCGCTCGATCCCGTACTGGCCTGTGGCGACCTGATCTTCGACCCGACGACCCGGAACGCGTCAGGACCCGACGGCCCGCTCAGCCTGACCGCCACCGAGACGGCCCTGCTCGAGCTCCTCCTGCGTCGGGCACCGGCACCGGTCAACCGACGCACGATCGCCGTCCAGGTGTGGGACGACGAGGCCGACCCGGTCGGGTCGAACACCATCGACGTCCACATCGGTCGGCTCCGGGGCAAGCTGACCGGGACAGCTGCCAGGATCGAGACGGTCCGGGGCTTCGGCTACCGCATCGTCCCGACGTGAGGCGACCGGACGCCCGATGGGGCCGCGCCGCGCGGGTGGCACTGGCGGCCACAGCGGTCGTCGGCTTCGTCGCCCTGCTGTTGGTCCTGACGGTCAACGGCCTGATCGTCCGGCGTCTCAACTCGGACGTCGACAACCGACTGGCTGCGACCCTGACGAGCACCCTCACCACCGGATCGGCACCGGTCTCCTCAGGAGGTCAGAGCGGCGATCTTGACGACGTGCCCGACTTCGTCTGGCGGGTGGGCCCTACGGGGACCGTCACCGCACTGAGCATCACCGCGCCGGATCTGCCCGTTCGGGACTGGCACGCCGGCTCGATCACGCTCCCGTCCGGCGGGACCAACTTCCGCTTCGCCGCCGTCCCGTCGGCGGACGGCTGGCTGGTGGCGGGCGAGAGCGTGGCCCGGGTCAGCGACGCCCGGGGTGAGCTCCTGGTCGCCGAGGTGGTGCTCGGTGCGCTGCTCCTGCTCGTCACGTTCACGGGGTCGTTCATCGTGGGTCTGCGGGCGTCGGCGCCGATCGAACAGATCCGACGCCGGCAGGCTGAGTTCACTGCGGATGCCAGCCATGAGCTGAGGACACCCCTGAGCGTGATCGAAGCCGAAGTCGACCTGGCGCTCACCCGCCCGCGGGACGGCGACGGGTACCGTGACACCCTGGGTCGGATCGCATCGGAGAGCCACCGTCTCCGGGCGATCGTCGACGATCTCCTCTGGCTCGCACGGGCGGACGGGAATGCAGCCGACCGCGGTGCCATCGGCACGGTCGACGTGGCCGGCGTGGTCGCCTCGGCGGCCGACCGTTTCCGGGCGGTGGCGGACGCCGCGTCGATCACACTCGTCACCCGGGCCGGGCCGTCGGGGTCGGCCCGGGTCAGCGCCGACCAGGTGGGCATCGACCGCCTGGTCACCGTCCTCGTCGACAACGCCTGCAAGTACGCCGGCACGGGAGGCAGCGTCGAGGTCTGGACCGGCACGTCCGGCGGCAGGGTCACGCTGACGGTCGACGACTCGGGTCCGGGCATTCCGCTCGAGCACCGGGACCTCGTGTTCGACCGCTTCCACCGGGCCGAGCGGGGACCGGGCGGGACCGGTCTCGGGCTCGCCATCGCCGATGCCGTGGTCCACGCCTCGGACGGTGCCTGGTCGGTGTCGACGTCGCCGCTCGGAGGCGCCCGGTTCGAGGTGACGTGGCGACAGGCCGCGCCGGTGGCGGAAGCCGGCCCGGCGACGACCTGAGGCCACGCGGCCATCGGGCCCAGGTACGGATCGACAGCGGATTCTCACCTGATTCTTACCTTCGGTTCATCTGGGTGTCAGGTTGCTTCCTTAGCCTGCATCCATGGCCAGCACCGGGCACAGGAGTTCCACGAGTCGCCGTGATCCGACGGACGTGGCGCGACGCCAGCGTGACGTCGGCCTCGAGCGGGGTCGATCCATCACCAAGGGGATCGCCGCCGCGTCGGTGGTGGCCGTGGCGGCAACCGGCGTGTACCTGAGTCAGGCCCTGCCCGGTCACTCGGCATCGACCTCGACCGGTACGTCCGGCAACACCGGAGCGGTCACCCCCGCGTCTCCCTCCGCCGGCTCGTCGTCGGCAGGCTCGTCAGCGGATGCCGGGTCGGGGATCTCCGCGCCCGCGGCGGTGCCGGCTCCCGCCTACCAGCAGGCACCCGTCTCCAGCGGCGCGAGTTGAGCCCGGCGACGTCCGACCTCGACGACAGGGTCCGCCTGGCCGTCCACCGCTCAAGCCGTTGGTCCACACGGATCGAGCTGCTGGTGACGGATCCGACGGTCGTGGTCGCCGCGACGCGCATCCTCGACGAGGAGTTGGACCGGGTCGAGGACGCGGCCAGCCGATTCCGTGCCGACTCGGAGTTGAGTCGGATCCACCGCTCGGGCGGTGGTCGCCCCGTCGCCGTGTCGCGACGACTGGCCGAGCTCCTCGCCACCGCGCTCCGGGCCGCAGAGCTGACCGACGGCCTCGTCGATCCGACGGTGGGTGCCGCGCTGATCCGCCTGGGCTACGACCGCGACTTCGCCGCCGTGCCAGGCGCGGTCGACGGTCAGCTCCCGGAACCCACCCCCGTACCCGGATGGCGGTCCGTCGACCTCGATGCCGAGCGGGGCGACGTGACGATCCCCGAGGGCACAGTGCTCGACCTCGGGGCCACGGCCAAGGCCTGGGCTGCCGACCGCGTCGCCGACTCCATCGCGTCACGCCTCGGCTGCGGCGTGCTGGTCTCCCTCGGCGGTGATCTCGCCGTCCGGAGGGCACCGAGCGGGGGATTCGTCGTCGGCGTCGCCGACGTCTGCGGCGACCCCGATGCCCCCACGGCCGTGACCCTCACCACCGGTGGTCTCGCCTCGTCCGGAATCGGCAATCGCCACTGGTCGCTCGGCGGCACGCCCGTGCACCACGTGGTCGACCCCCGCACCGGCCTGCCGACCGACTCGTGCTGGCGGACCGTGACGGTCGCCGCGGGCACCTGCGTCGATGCCAACACGGCCTCGACGGCCTCGCTCGTGCTCGGCGAGAACGCTCCCGACTGGCTGGCCGATCGGTCACTCCCGGCCCGCCTCGTGCGGGTCGACGGCACGGTGGTGACGGTCTCCGGCTGGCCCGACGACACGTTCGCACCCGCCTCGGACGACCCGGGAGCCCTGCCATGCTGACGACCGCCGCGGTGGGCGGCAAGGCCTTCTGGTACCTGACCCGGGCCAGCGGTGTCGTGGCACTCGTCCTCCTGAGCGCCACGCTGGTACTCGGCGTCGTCGCCTCGGTCGGTTGGACGACCGAGCGCTGGCCCCGCTTCCTCTCCCAGGACGTCCACCGCAACGTCTCCCTCCTCGGGCTGGTCTTCGTGGGCGTCCACGTGGCCACCACCGTGCTCGACGGCTACGTGCCCATCGGCCTGGTCGACGTGTTCGTGCCCTTCATCTCGCCGTACCGCCCGATCTACGTCGGCCTCGGCGCCCTGGCGCTCGACCTGATGCTGGCCGTGCTGATCACGAGTGGCCTGCGCCATCGCATCGGCTACGGGTCGTGGCGGTTCGTCCACTGGCTCGCCTACCTCTGCTGGCCCATCGCACTCGTGCACGGACTCGGCACCGGATCCGACACCCAGCTCCCCGTCGTACTGTTCGTCGAAGTCGTCTGCACCGCGACCGTGCTCGGCGCCTTCGCCTGGCGGATGGTGACCGGTCGGTCGATCGACCCCGCCCGACGCGCCGCCGCGGCCTCGGTCGCCGTCGTGCTCGCCCTGGCCATCGCCGGGTTCGCCATGCTCGGACCGCTGCGGCCCGGGTGGTCCCACCGCTCAGGCACGTCATCCTCCCTCCTCGCCGAACTGGCCGCCAGGAACGGCTCGTCGGCGACCGGCACCACCTCCACCTCGTCCGGCTCGGTGCCATCGTCCACCTCCGGCAACGGCACCATCCCCTCGGTCCCCTTCACCAGTCAGGTGGCCGGCACCCAGACCCAGTCGGGGCCCGACGCCCAGGGCGACGTCCACATCACGCTGGCCATGCACCTGACGGACGCCGGCTCGACACCGCTGAGCGTGGTGCTCGTCGGTGCCCAAGCGGGTGGCGGCGTGTCGCTGTCCTCGGGAACCGTCACCTTCGGCGGCGACTCGGGGTCGGTCATCGGGCTGAACGGCGGCACGATCGTCGCCACCGTGGCGACCCCGTCGCCGGTCACCCTCACGATCCAGCTCCAGGTCGGCCAGCAGACCGGAGCGTTGTCCGGCACCGTCACGGGCGCCGCGGGGACGCACCGATGACGGCTCCCACCGGACCGGGACGGCTCCTCGACGGCATCAGGACGTCGGACGTGGTGCGCCTCGATGCCCATCTGGCGCGCTGGGGGGGGCTGCCCGACGTGCCGGCACGCGGTCTCCTCGAGGCCGTCGACCAGGCCGGGCTGCGCGGGCACGGCGGGGCCTGGTTTCCCGTCGGCGCCAAGTGGCGATCGGTGGCAGCCGGTCGGTCGCCGATCGTGGTGGCCAACGGAGCCGAAGGTGAGCCGGCGAGCGGGAAGGACCGACTCCTGCTCCACCACGCCCCTCACCTCGTCCTCGACGGCGCAGCCGTGGCGGCCAAGGCGGTCGGGTCGAAGCGGGTGATCGTCCACGTGTGCGATGACTCGGTTGCTGACGTGTCGGCGGCCCTGTCGGAACGCGAGCGCCGGGGTGTCGATCCGTGCAGCTTCGAGATCGTGGTCGCCCCCGACCGGTTCCTGTCCGGGCAGGAGTCGGCCGTGGTCAACACCGTCAACGGTCGCCACGTCGGGATCCCGTCGTTCGTCGGACTGCGACCGGTCAGGGAGCAGGGCATCGGCGGACGTCCCACCCTGGTCCAGAACGTCGAGTCGCTGGCGGACGTGGCCCTCATCGCCCGCTACGGTCCTGACTGGTTCCGCAGCGTCGGGACCCACGACTCACCCGGTACGGCACTGATCACGGTGACCGGGTTGTGGGAGACGTCGCGGATCGTCGAGGTGCCGCTCGGGACGACCCTCGGCAACGCCCTCGGGATCACCCCGGAGCGGGCCGCCGGGATCCAGGCGGTGCTGCTCGGTGGGTACGGGGGTGGGTGGCTCCCCACGGCGACGGCTCTCGCGCTCCCGTTCGAAGAAGAGGCTGCCCGTGCATCGGGCACGTCGATCGGTGCCGGCGTGGTCGTCCTGCTGCCCATCGGGGTCTGCCCGCTGGTGGAGGTCGCCCGGGTCGCCCGCTACATGGAAGGCGAGGGAGCGGGCCAGTGCGGACCGTGTGTCAACGGCCTGGATGTCCTGGCCAGCCAACTCGAGCTCCTGGCCGACCGACCGCAGTCGCTGCGCAGTGGGTTGTCCGCCTTCCCGACCCTGTGCGGCCTCGTCGAAGGACGGGGGGCGTGCCACCACCCTGACGGGGTCGCCCGGTTCGTCCGGTCCGCCCTCGGGGTGTTCGCCGACCATGCCGCGCTCCACCTGCAGCGGGGGCCGTGCCGGACGACCCGGCCCTTCCTTCCGGCGCCGGCCACCTCGGACGCCCTCCGATGAGGCGCAACCGCTACCGCCTGGTCGTCGACCCCGTCGCCTGCGACGGTGCCGGCGTGTGCGCCGAACTGCTGCCCGAGCTGATCTCCCTCGACCCGTGGGGCTTCCCCATCATCGTGCCCGGAGGGGTCCCACCCGTCCTCGTCGACATGGGCCGACGAGCGGTCGTCAGCTGCCCGCGCCTCGCGCTGCACCTCGTCCGCGTCGACGACTGAGCGGGTGACCGGTCGGGCGGGGCTCGCCGCCTACCCGTCCGGCAGCCCCCGGGAACGGGGGAAGGGGCCCGGCCGGAGCCGGACCCCTTCCCGTCAGCACCGGGTAGGTGCTGCGCACTACGTACTGCGAACTGCAGGTCAGCCGTTGGTGACGAGGCAGAATCCGCTACCGGCTGCATCGTTGGCGGCGTAACCGGCGTCGGTGATGACGGCCGGGTAGGTCACGGTACCCTGGGCGAAGGGAGTGCCCGACACGTCCAGCGGGAAGAAGCCGTTGGCCGTGATGGCCGACTCGATCTCGGTGCGGTAGTCGACACCCGTCTGCGGGTCGATGTCCGTGGCCGTCGAGGCCTTGCACAGGAAGCCGTCCTCACTCACGAAGTTGAGGGTGGCCTGGCTGGCCGGGACGGTGGCCGAGCTGTTGTTGTACAGGTTGTAGAGGCCGCGGGTCACCGGGAAGGTCACACCTGCGCCGCCACCCGTGCCCTGGACCGTCGCCTGGGTGGCACCGATGCCGTTGATCCCACCGAAGGTGGTCACGTCGGCGGTGGCGCCTGCGCACTCCGCGGAGTAGGCCGGAGCCTTGTACTTGATCTTCGTGGCACACGTCGTCGTGTACTTACCGAGCGACATGAAGTAGATGGCATCCTTCGCATCCGGCTGGGCGGCGATGGTGGCCATCTGGTTCTCGAAGAGGTTCTCGTGGGCGGTCACGATCGTGCCCGAGGCACCACCGTTGGCGACCCAACCCTGCTCACAGGCGGAGCAGGTGATACCCGCGGGAGCGGCACCCGTGTAGCCGAGCGCACCCGACCACGTCGTGTACGTGCCCGAACCGGTCTGGGCGTTGTAGACGTCGATCGGGCTCGAGGCCTTGGCACCGAGGCAGATCCAGTCCATGTTGTACGTGACGCCCTTGACGGAGCAGGTCAGCGTACCGAGCCAGATGGCGCTCAGGTTGGCCGGGGTGATGCTGGTGACCTTGGCCTGGTCGGTGCTGGTGGCGCCGACCTTGGAGAACGTCGTCCAGGAGACGCCGTCGGTGGCGTATTCGACGTCGTTGTCCGTCGGGTTGCCCTTGTGCGCCGAGGCACGCGAGTAGGCGACGGTGTAGCCGGTGGTCGTCGGGCTGTTGGCGCCGGCGTCCTCGAGCTGCGTGGCACCGTTGCCGGAGCCGACGGCGGGAGCCTGCACGGTGAAGTCGTCGTAGGGGTTCTCCGCGGACACGCTGAAGCCCTGCTCACCACCGGTGCCACCGGCCGCGAACGGCGTGGTCCCACAGTTGAGTGCGAGCGGCAACGAGGTGGAGGCGGTCAGGTCACAGCCGGGGGCGCCGTTGAACAGGTTGGACAGAGTGGTCATCGTGGCGTACGAGGTCTGCGACCCCGAGCCGACCAGGAGGGAGGCGTTGGGGGCTGCCCCAGCGGTCCCAGCGGTTGCCAGCGAGAGGCCGGCGAAGCCGACGGCTGCTGCGGCAACTGCCACGGCTCCCCGTCGACTGAACAGTGAACGGAACATGAAGTGTCTCCTCAATGTTGTGGATGGTTGTCGAGGATCCAGGAGACATGTTGCGGCGCCCCTCGGGAACCCTCACAGGGGACTGTAAGGAACCGAGGTAATCCGAAGGTCACGGCAAAGTGCGTCCTCGATGAACTCTTTGTGACAGTCATCGAAAGCGCGTGAACAGGTCCCGGACGATCGATCCGCCAGACCCGGCCGGTCACTGAGCCTGCACGCGATGAGCGGCACGATCCGGCCGTGCACCCGTCCCGGCCCACGACGACGGTCCCGATGTCGGACCGGCGTCCGCCGTCCCGGGCGACGACCGCAGCCGGGGCTCAGAAGGTGGCCGGCAGTGCCCGCGCCACGCTCTCGCACGCGAAGAGGCCGCACATGACGACCACAGGTGCCGCGAAGAGGTAGACGAGCCACGGGCGACGCAGGCGCCAGGCCAGGAACCCGGCTCCGACCAACACGATCAGCGTGAAGAAGGACCACATGGCGGCCAGACCGCCGGCCGACGGGTCGCCGCTGAGGCCGAGCTCATAGCTCGGCACCGCGACGGTGTCGTCGGGCACCTCGACGGCATGCCCGACCAGCTTGCCTTCCACGACCTCGCGGCCGCTGGTGATCAGGCTCGAGTTCGACGTCACCAACGTGATCCGGTCCTCGGTGGTGGGCAGCACGACGTCCTGGTGCCCGATGGGCACCTGCAGGACGTGGGTCACCGTGTACGTGAACCTGCCCGCCCCATCGACGACGTTGATCCTGGCGCCGGCGTGCAACGAGTCGATCGCCCCGAACGGGGCGCCGAAGGTCACCCTCCGGCCGGCGATGACCGAGTTCCCGACCGAGCCCGGCAGCGCCGACCCCGGCATCAGTCCGGGCCCGTTCATCAGGTCGGCGGCACTGGTGCCCTGGACCACGACCTGGTCGACACCGATCGCCGGGATCTGCAGCACCGCGACGGCGCTGCCCTCCGGTGGCAGGTGACCGTCGACCAGCTTGTACACGGTGAGTGGCTGGCCCTTGAGCGAACCGGCCAGACGCTGCTGGTCGCGTGACGCGGTGAGGGGCGTGAATGCGTAGAGGTACACGAGGAACAGGACCAGCAGGCCGGCCACACCGACCAGCGCGAACCCGGTCAGGCGCCGGTAGGGGATCGCCGGGATGGTGAAGGTGTGACCGCTGCGGGACTCGACGCGCTCCTCGGGCAGCCACGCCTGGTCGAACCCTCGGGACGGCACGGGTTCGCCGACGGTCGGGACCTCGGTTCCGCCCGGCGCCAGGGTGGCGACACCCGAGTCGGGGCGGCTCACGACGTGCCTCCCTCGGACTTGCGTCGTCTGGCCGCCGCACCGGGACCGAACAGGAGGAGGAGGCCGCCGACGAGGGAACCCAGCGCCAGGAGCACGATGGCGGGCAGCAGGTACCGGGTGGTCGCCGCGAGCGCAACCAGCAGGGATCCGGGAGGGATCGATGCCGGTGGTGAGGCCACGGGACTCGATCCCGGGCCGCCGGAGCCGGCGGACCCGCTGTCCGGCGACGACGTCAGGGGGAGCGCGCTCGACGAGGTACCGGAGTAGCCCGAGTCTGTTCCGCTCGACGAGTAGTCCGATGTGCCGCCGCCCGAACCGTTGTCGGCACCCGTTCCGATCGTGGTCGTCGTGGAGCCGGGCGAGGTGGTGGTGGTGGTGGTGGTGGTCGGCGACGCCGGGGCGATCGACACGTCGGTGGCGATGTCGGCCAGCGCCGCCTGGTAGATGCTGTCGGGCAACGGCGCATAGCCGGCCGGCACGGCGCTGCTGTGCGAGTAGTCCACCAGATTGGTCAGGAGCGACTTGACCGCCGTGCCCTCGGCGTTCGAGAAGGTCGACGTCGGCACGATGGCGTAGGTGATGTTGGCCAACGGATAGGCCGCCGCGTTGGTGTCGCCGTAGTTGACCGCGAAGGTGCCGGCCGGGCAGCTCAGGTCCGCGGACGGGCACGCCGTGAAGTCCCCGGCCGCCGCTTCGAGGCTGCTGGTCGTCGGGGCGACGAACTTGCCGGCGGCGTTCTCGAGGGACGCGGTCGACAGTCCGAGGAACCGGGCCTCCGAGGTGTCCATGAGACCGAACGCGGCGCACGGGTTCTGCGGGCTCGACGGGTCGGGCAGCACCCCCCCGCCGTAGCACCAGGACCGCATGGCCTTCGCCTGGAGTTCCGGCGCCTGGTCGGAGCCGAAATTGGTGGCGGTGGCCGACAGCGCCGGCAGCGTCGAGTAGCCCTGGCACTGCGGGAAGATCCAGGTGGCCCCCGGGTACGGCGGCCAGATCGACGAGCCCAGCGGCACCGTGGTGAGTGTGGTCGAACCCACATTGGTGTCGGTGACCGTCACCGGGACCGGGTCGGCGTGGCCGTTCTCCGCCACCTGCACCTGGAACGGAGTGTTCGGGGCACTGCACAACCACTGCGTGGCCTGGTAGCTCGAGCCGCTGGCCACGTTGGAGTTGAACGACCCGAACGTCTGCGGCGCGTAGTCACCCGCAGGTACGGGGTTCAGGAGCGAGAACGCGTTGTAGCGCGTCTCGTAGGCCACCTGCTTGGCGCCGCCCTTGGTGGACGGGCAGCCGGTCAGGTCGGCACAGGTCACGGCCGGCTTGGCCCCGGCCAGGGCCGCCATCAGGTTGTCGGTCAGCAGGAACTTCGGTTTCGGTGGAGGCGAGGTGGTCCCGTCGGGCGACTGGTAGAGGGACGTCAGCAGTCCGGCCACCATGTTGGGCGTCAGGTCGTACTGGTTGATCGGGAAGTTCTGGCCCTCATTGGACTCGCCGGCCAGGAAGCTCTCGGTCGTGCCGCTCAGAGCGATCGGGACATACGCATACGACTTGCCGAGCAGCGCCGCCAGCTGTGAGGCATCGGACGCATTGTCGACGAAGGCGACCGTCGTTGTTCCGGCGGCAAAGTCCTTGACCACCGTGGCGTCGTCGTTGACGGTGTTGAGGGCGATCACGCCACCCTTGTTCGCACACGAGGCCTCGACCGCCGAGGGGATGAAGTGCTCGAGGCTGAAGGAGCTCTCCACCTGGAGCTGCGGATCGATGGATGGGCAGCCCGAGGATTGGGCGGCGAACGTGAGCGGGATGACCGCGGAGTTGGCGGCGGTCACGTCGGGACCGTTGCCGACGACGTTGCCCTGTCCGGTCTCGGCGGTGACGACCAGCTCGCAGGGATTGGAGGCGTCGTCACAGTTGAAGCTCGGCTCGGTCCCTTGCTTGTTGGTGAGATCGTGTGCCGGGATGAGGCTGTTGCCCTCCCCCGCCGGGTCGTAGAAGACCGGATAGGACAGTGACGTGAGGTTCGCCGTCGACGGCTCGTTGGTGACGGGCACCGTGGTCGGCGTCAACGCCTGCGTCTCCCACACACCGTTCAGGCACGTCGGGTCGGTGGTCGAGCCTACCGCGGAGCAGAAGGCCACCCGGATGCTGCCGGTCGGGTCGAAGTTGGTGGCGGTCAGGTAGACGTACTGGCCGTCGGCGAGGTTCGTGTTCGGCTGGACGTCCACCGTCGGACAGTTGGTCGTCTGGCCGGCGGGGCACGGCAGGACGATCTGGCAGCCGCCGTTGCCGTCCGATGCACACGGTGTGGACGCTCCGGCGCTCGCCGAGCGCGACGAGGGTGAGGCCGTGGCCCCGATGATCGACACCGAAGCCACGCCGAGGAGTAGCGCGAGCCAGATGCGCAGGCTGCGGGGGCCCTGCTTGTTCGGTGACGGTGTGCGGTCGGACATCGTGTCCTCGGATCCCTTCAGGCCAGCGGTCGAGTCGTCGGTTGGGTCGGTAGGTCGGAGGGACACCGGCTCACGCCCCGGTCGGGGGATCGGGGGCGGCGGCCTGGCGTCGACGGCTGATGCGCATGGCGATCAGCGGTGGAAGCAGGATCAGGCCCAGCACCAGCAACGCCCAACCGGCATAGACCGCGAACCGGGGGTTCCCCACCGCGTCCGTCGCCGACACGAGGGCGTCGGCCCGTTCGAACTGGTTGGGGCCACCCACGCCGAGCTTCCGCACGATCTGACCGTTCACCAACGTGTACCCCTCCGCCGCCAGCTGAGGAGTCAGCCCGGCTGCGGCTTCCTGGGCAGCCAGTGAGCTGCTGCCGGAACCGCCGGACCTGCTCGAACCGGAGCCCGACTTCGTGCCCGACTTGGTGCCCGAGCCACCGGAGCCACCGGCGCCACCTGCTGCGGTGGTCGTCGGGCTGCCACCGGTTCCGGCGCCACCGATGATCACGCCCACGACGGTCGGTGAGCCGGGCAACAGGGTTTCGCCGTCCACATACGGGTTCTTGCAGTCGGCGGCCGAGACCGGTGGTGGCTCCTGGCCCCCGTTCATCCGACCGATGGCGTAGAAGTCCTCCTGGACGAGGACGGGAGGAAGCGGCGAGTAGCCGAGCGACGCCATCTTCTCCTGGCCCGCGCAGGCCAGGAAGTCGACGAACTGACCGAGTGCCTGTCCCTTCTCCGGGGGGAACGGCGAGGTCGGCCCGGTCGGGTTCGATCCGGGCACGCCCGCGGGGTTGGCGGCGCAGGAGGAGTGCTGCGTTCCGGCCAGGGTGGGCGTGCACGGCGCCACGATGTAGCTGTAGGCCGACAGGGGATAGGCGTTCGGCTGGGTGTTCGAATACACGTTGGTGAGGTCCTGGGTGAGGTCCGGGTGGAGCAGGGCGTCCTCGAGGGCGGTGGCCACGTTCAACGAGGTGGGCTGCACGAAGGCACCGCTCTGGTTGGCGAGGTTGGCGACCGGCAGGTTGTGCTCCTTGGCGTAGGCGGTCTCCACGTAGGTGATGGAGCCGACGCTGGCCAGCGCCGACACGTAGTTGGCCGCATTGTCCGACCCGGACTGCCCCACCGGGTTGCCTGCGGCCCAGCCCGGGTACGTCGACGTACTGGGGTGGGCGCTGGACGCCGGCACGGGCCAGCTCGCCGACGGCTGGCCGGGGTTACCCGACTGGAAGGCGTTCTGGGCCGCGGTGAAGTCCCCACCGTCCTCGTGCAGGAGGTAGTCGCTGAGGAGGTAGTTCTCCCCCGAGGCATCGGTCCGGTAGACCGGGTGGATCGGCCCTCCGAGATCACCGGCGAGCTGCGGGTTGAGGGCGACGATGGCGGGCGAGTTCCAGTCGGTGATCTCACCGAGGAAGATCTCGTCGATCACGTGGGCGTTCAGATTGAGATTGGTGATCTGCTGGCCGTCCTTGCCCGGGAGGTTGTACATGAGGGCGAGTCCGCCGGCCACGTCGGGCAGGTACTGGTAGGGCTGCGACGGGTAGTAGGTCGACTGCTCGGCGCTGTAGGGGATGTCCGAGGCGGCGAAGTCGATCTGGTTCTGACCGAAGTTGTTGAGGCCGATGACCGACGACGACACCTGCCAGTTGATGTTGAGTCCGTAGAGGGTCGACGACTGGCCCACCCACTGCTGGATGGCCACGGACGCGAAGCTCGAACCGGTGGACTGCATCGAGGGGCTGGCGCCCGCGGGCACCACTCCCCAGAGCTGGACGGCCGCGACCAGGACCACGAAGGCCCCGACGACGGCGCCCGGTCGATGGGCGCGGCGCGCGCGGCGCCTAACCGAACTGGCCATTGACATAGTCGAACGTCCTCTGGTCGGTGGGCTCGCCGAAGATCATCCCGGTCCTGCCGGACTCGATGACGCGTCCGGGCTGGTTCTCCTCGGCGAGGAAGAACGCGCAGTAGTCGGACACGCGCTGGGCCTGTTGCATGTTGTGGGTCACGATGACGACCGTCACCTCGTCGGCGATCTCCTTGATCGTCTGTTCGATGCGGAGCGTCGACGTCGGATCGAGCGCCGAACACGGCTCGTCCATCAGGAGGACCCGGGGCTTGACCGCCAGCGAACGGGCGATGCACAGACGCTGCTGCTGGCCGCCGGACAGGGCACCGCCGAGCTCGCCGAGACGGTCCTTGACCTCGTTCCACAGTCCGCCCTTCGTGAGCGACTCCTCGATGAGGTCGTTCTTGTCGGGGGCGGAGATGCGGGAGAACCTGAGTCCCGCCAGCACGTTCTCGGCGATGGTCATCGCCGGGAACGGATTCGGCTTCTGGAAGACCATGCCGATGTGCCGGCGGGTCTCCATGGCGCGCTGGCCGGGGCCGTAGATGTCGATACCGTCGAGTTTGACGGAGCCCGCCAGCTGGGCACCGGGCACGACCTCGTGCATCCGGTTGAGGATGCGCAGGAAGGTGGACTTGCCGCAGCCGGACGGTCCGATGAGTGCGGTCACCTTGGACTTCTCCATCACGAGGTCCACGGACTCGAGCACCAGTCGGCCGCCGAACCACGCGCACACGCCGTCGGCGTCGATCTGTCCCGGCTCGCCCAGGACGTGTGTGCCGGCAAAGGCGGCCGGACGGTCCGGGTCGACCGGAGCCGAAGACGGGGGAAGGGTCGTCGTCATGTGTCGGTGGACTCCTCGATCGGTACGGGCACGAACATCCTCGCCATCAGGTCGTCCTCGACCGGCCGGCTGTCACCACGCCGCGTGCCGCCCTTGCGCCCACGGGGCCGGCTGAAGATCCGGGCCAGGACGAACAGGATCAACACGAGCGACATCAGGACGAACGCCGCCTGGAAGGCGAGTGCGATGAGCACCGGCTGCGCCTGGCGGACGTCCGACCAGATGACCAGTGGCAGCGCGCCCTGGTCGTGGCTGAAGGCGTTCCAGTTGATGACCTGCGACCCGAAGGCGGTAAAGAGGAGCGGTGCCGTCTCACCGACGATGCGGGCGACACCGAGCAGGACCGCGGTGACGACACCCGAGCGCGCCGTGGGCAGCACGACCGACCAGACCGTCCGCCACTCCGGTGCGCCGAGCGCCTGGGACGCCTCCCGCAGGCCACTCGGCACGACACGTAGCACCTCTTCGACCACGCGGGTGACCGAGGGCAGCAGGATCACCACCAGTGCCAACGATGCGGCAAAGCCGGAGTAGCTCAGCACGTGGGTGAGGATCAGCATCGAGTAGATGAAGATGCCGGCCACCACCGAGGGCGTGCCGCTCATGGCGGTCACGACGGTCCGCACGGTCCGTGAACCGAAGCCCTTCACCTCGTTGAGGTAGATGGCGGTGGCCACGGCGAAGGGGACGCCGATGGCCACGGCGATGAGCACCTGTTCGACGGTGCCGATGATGGCGTGGAGGATGCCCACCTGACGGAGTGCGTTCGGATCAGCCACCTGGAAGTTCTTCTGGTCCTTGGTGAACAGCGATCCCCAGTGGATGGACGGCAGCGCCTTGTACGCGACCCAGACCACGATGAACAGCACGAGACCGATGACGAGGAGCGCGGCACTGACCACGACCACACCCACCACCCGGTCCGTCGCCACCTGGCGCTCGATCACCTGGGCGGTGCCCAGCCAGGTGAGGGCGAGGAAGGTCAGGTACCAGGCCACGAGGAAACCGAGGCCACCCGACAGGGACGTCAGCTGGTAGAAGACGATCCAGACCAGGCACAGCGCTGAGACGGCGGATGCCACCAGGAGGAAGACGTCCTCGGCGCCGAAGGAGCTCGGGCGGATGGGCGAGGGCAGACGACGTGGGCGGGGCGGGGTCGGCGGCTCGTCGGAGCCGGGACCGGAGCCGGAGCCGCCGGCGGGGCCTCGCTCCGTGTCGGGGGGCCTTGTCGAGGACGGCGTCTGGGTGGAGGCCGAGGTCGTCGTGACGAGGACCCCCTGGGGCGCGGTCTGGGTCGTCACAGGTCGATCCCCGCGCCGCTCCGGGACCGGTTCACGATGGCCGACGCCGCCAGGTTGATGATCAACGTGAGGATGAAGAGCACGAACCCGCACAGGAGCAGGTCGTGCAGACCGAGCTGGCCGCCGGAGCCGAAGTTGGTGGCGATCAGCTGCGAGATCGTCGAACCACCGTGCTGGAGGATCTCCGTGGTCACCTTGTAGGAGCCACCGAGGATGATCGACACCGCGATGGTCTCCTCGAGGGCCCGGCCCAGACCCAGCATGACGGCGCCGATCATGCCGCCGCGGGCGAACGGCATGACGACGGTGCGGATCATCTGCCAGCGGCTGGCGCCGAGGGCCAACGCGGCCTCCCGTTCGCCTGCCGGGGCGAGGGAGAACACCTCACGGCAGATCGAGGCGACGATCGGGACGATCATGATGCCGACGACCAGTCCGGCGATGAAGATCGACGCGTTGAGCGGCGGGCTCGACACCTTGAAGAACGGGATGAACGAGGCGTGACGCGAGAGCCACGTGCTGAATCCGACGACGTTCGGCTGGAGCTCGAAGAACGCCCAGAGGCCGAAGATGATCGACGGGATGGCGGCGGCCAGGTCGATCATGGCGATGAGCGACGATCGGGTCTTGAGCGGCGCGTACTCGCTCAGGAACAGTGCGGTGCAGATCGCGACGGGGGCGCCGACAAGCATGGCCACGAAGGCGACCTCGACCGTGCCGGTCAGCGATGCCAGGACGCCGAACCCGGAGCTCGAACCCGGGGTGACGGGCCCGGAGTGGGTGAAGAAGCCCCAGCCGGCCGTCTTGAACGCCGGCCAGCCGTACCAGGCCAGGAACGAGCCGATGGCGACGAGGAGGACGAACACACCGGCCCCGGAGACCTGGACGCCGCCCCGGAAGATCCGGTCGGGTGTCGAGTAGTCCCGGGTGACGACGATGGGGGTGGGCGTGACGTGCTGCGGCTCGGCCCGGGGCGTGTCGAGATCGATGGCCATCTTCTGGGTGTCCTCAGCCCTTTCGGCGGTCGGTCGCGTCTGTCGTGCGTGGCCTCTGGCGGGCCTTCCGCGCCCTGTCGCAGGCGCCTGCCGGCAACCTACCGAGCCAAGGTGAACGCCAGGCAAACGTTCCGCGATGCCCGGGTGATCGTTCGGTGATGATCCCGTGGCTGTTCGCGACGGGGCCCGGTCACGCCCCGCCAGCGGTCAGATCCCGTACCCCACGAACTCGCCCCGGGCCGGGGAGAAGGGCACCTGCGGGTCCTTCCATGCGAAGTGACCGGACGGGCTCACCACCACCGGGAGCGATGACGCGTGTCCGGTCGAGGTGTAGTCCTGGGAGCCGAGCAGTGTGGAGATCTGCTGCTCGATGCCGCTGAAGACGGTGGGATCGGCCTGCTTGATCTGGCTCACGTCGACCCAGTACGGACTGGCACCGCCGCACGCCAGGAACGAGACGAGCCAGTGGTGGCCGGACGACGTCGTCCAGAGGACCGGGTCGAAGAGCAGGATCGAGCGAGCGGTGGGGATTGTCCCGATCACCCCGGACGACGTGTCGGGCCCCGCGTAGAGGTCGGTGCCGCTCGGGAGCTGGAATCCGTAGACCAGACCCGTCCCGCCGTGGTCCTTGATGTGCTGGAGGGCGGACTGGGCGGACGGGTCAGGAGTGAAGGCCGGAAACGGTGGCTGGATGCCCTGTGGCTCGCCGGTCGGGACCTTGTCGTCGGGAGCGTACGAACAGTCCTGCACCGTCTCCACCGGAGGCTTGACGATGGCGTCGGTGGTCGCCGACGTGGAGGTCGGGCTCGACGAGGAGGCCCCGCAGGCACTCAGGACGAGGCCGAGGCCGAGCACGATCGACACGGCGATCCTGCGGCCGGTCCGGGACCGGGAGCGTCCGATGGCGGGTTCGGTTCGGGTGGGTGTCATGTGTCCAGTTCTACGGAGAGGTGAGCTGAGCACGGCTGGCGGCGTCGTTACGCCCCACCCGGCCCCCGGCCCTCCGGTCGGGTGTCGTCCGTGGCCCACGCAGAGTTCCGGACGGCCAAGTAGTCGCACACGGGCCAGCTGCTGTCAACGCGAAACCGGGGCACTCGGCGGTGCGTAGGAAATGATCACCGTCCGGTAACCGTCCGGTCAGGCCACGTTCACCTCGTCGGCACCCGGCGGCGATCTGCGTCGGGAAGACGGTCTGCCGGCGGCCGGACCCGGGAACCACCACCGGTCAGGGATCCGACGCCGGTCGACGGACCTACAGTGACGGGATGCTGTCAACCTCGCGCCGCATCCGCCGTGGACTGATCCTGGCTCTGCTCCTGACTGTGGCCGCCGCGGTGGTGTCCCGCCTGCGGGCACCGGTCGGCGGGCACGCCGAGGTCGTGCCGTCCATCGGCGGCGACACCTGGCCCCCGGTGCCGGTCAAGGACGTCGGACCCTCCTGAGTCGGAGGACCGGGACCACCGGGAGACGACGTCACCCGCCAGGGCGCTCCCAGACGGTCGCACCCGTGCACGTGGCGACCTGGACCGAGTACCACTCGTAGAACTCGTCCCGTCCCTGCACCTGCGCCTCACGGTGCGAGTGATCGTCGCGCCAGGCTGCCTGCGCCTCCGGGGTCGCGAAGGTGACGATCGACACCCGATCCCCGTGGTCGCCCGTGAACGTGGCGAAGTCGACGAACCCCGGCACGTCCCGGGCCGACGCGAGCATGGCCGCCGCCGTGCGCGCGTAGGCCTCATCGGAACCGGCCCGACGTCGGGACCGGAACACCGTCACCACCTGGCCGCCGGAGAACCCCGGCACGGGCCCGACGTCCACGGTGCTCCGGTCAGGTCCGGACGGTGTGGACGTCGCTGATGCCCACCGAGTCCCGCAGCCGTGCCAGCGCCTCGTCGGGGATCTCCCCCGAGGTCGACAGCACCATCAGCGCCGTGTGTCCGGTGGCCGACGGGCCCACGGCCATCGAGGAGATCGACACCTCGGCATCGCCGAGGATGGTCCCGACCACGCCGATCATGCCCGGGCTGTCGTCGTTGCGCACGACCACCATGTGGGGTGCCGGCGGGACCTCGACCGTGTGGTCGTCCAGCATCACGAGGCGCGGCTCGGACCGCGGACCGGCGAGGGTTCCAGCCACGGAGTGGCCGCCGCCCCGGAGGGTGATGAGGTTCACGAAGTCGTGGGCCGTGACCGTCGACGTCTCCCGGACCTCGAGGCCGCGCTCGGCGGCCAGCTGCGGCGCATTCACGTAGGACACCGGCTCGGCCGTCCCCTCGGCGAAGAGTCCCTTCAGCACCGACAGGGTCAGGATGCCGGTCCCGGAGCCGGCCAGGCCGCCCTGGTACTCGATCTCCAGCGTGTCGGGCAGGCCGCCCTCGAGGCCGGCGAGAATGCGACCGAGCTGCTCGGCGAGCCCCATGAAGGGCCGGACCGTCTCGGACACGTCGGTGGCGTTCACGTTCACCGCGAACGGCACGAAGTCACCGGCCAGCGCCAGGATCACCTGCTCGGCGATGGTGACGCCGGCCTTGTCCTGGGCCTCCACGGTCGACGCACCCAGGTGGGGGGCGACCACCACGGATGACAGTTCGAAGAGCGGCGACTCGGTGGTGGGCTCCTTGGCGAAGACGTCCAGGCCGGCACCCTGCACCTGCCCGGCCCGGATGGCCTGGGCGAGCGCCTCCTCGTCGACGATGCCGCCGCGGGCCGTATTGATGATGCGCAGGCCGGGCTTGGACTTCGCCAGCATGTCCGCGCCGATGAGGCCCAGGGTCTCCTTGTTCTTCGGCAGGTGGACGGTCACGAAGTCCGACTCCCCCATCAGCTGCTCGAGGCTCATCAGCTCGACGCCCATGTGCTTGGCCCGGTCGGCCGACACGAACGGGTCGTAGGCCACGAGCCGCATGCCGAAGGCGAGCGCCCGCTGGGCCACGAGGGCGCCGACCCGACCGAGCCCGACGATGCCGAGCGTCTTGCCGTGGAGCTCCACGCCCTCCCACTTCGACCGCTCCCACTTGCCGGCCACCAGTGCGGCGTGGGCCTGGGGGATGTTGCGGGCCTGGGCCAGGAGCAGTGCCATGGCCTGCTCGGCGGCCGACAGGATGTTCGACTGCGGTGCGTTGACCACCATCACGCCGCGCTCGGTGGCGGCGGCCACATCGACGTTGTCGAGGCCGATTCCGGCGCGGCCCACGACGACGAGGTCGGTGCCCGCGGTCAGTACCTCGGCGGTCACGTTGGTCGCCGACCGGATGACCAGGGCGTTGGCACCCACGATGGCGTCGACCAGCTGCTCGGGAGTCAGATCAAGCTGGACGTCGACGTCGTGGCCGGCCTCGGCCATGAGGTCCAGACCCGGCTGGGCCAGCTTTTCGGTGACGAGGACCCTACCCATGGTGTTCCTTTCGGTTGGCGGTCGCCTGGCGACCGCGGTGCTTGGAGCGAGTGTGTGGCACGACGGACGCGCCGGGAGCCGGGAGGGCCGCCCCGGCACCGGTGCTGGTTCCCTACAGCATGACCGTCCGGGCACCCGGTCGGCCAACCGGCAGGTCGTCGGCGTGCCCGGGGTCGGTCAGCCCCCGCCGAACAGCCCGGCCAGGCGGGTGACGCCCTCCACCAGGTCGTCGTCGCCCAGGGCGTAGGACATGCGGAAGTACCCGGGTGTGCCGAACGCCTCGCCGGGCACGACGGCCACCTTCGCCACCTCGATGGCCAGCTCGGCCAGCTCCGCGGACGAAGAGCTGGTGCGCCCGGCCAGCTCGCGCCCGTAGAGGCCGGACACCGACGGGTAGGCGTAGAACGCCCCTTCGGGCAGGAGGCACTCGACCCCGTCGATCTCGTTGAGCATCCGGACCATGGTGCGGCGTCGGCGGTCGAAGGCCTCCCGCATCATGGCCACCGCGGTGAGGTCGCCCGACACGGCGGCGAGGGCGGCCTGCTGGGACACGTTGGCCACGTTCGACGTCTCATGGGACTGCAGGTTGGTGGCCGCGGCGATGACGTCGGCGGGACCCAGCATCCAACCCACCCGCCAGCCGGTCATGGCGTACGTCTTCGCCACACCGTTCACCACGATGCAGCGCTCGGCCAGTTCGGGCACGACCACCGGCATCGAGTGGTGCTCGACGCCGTCGTAGACCAGGTGCTCGTAGATCTCATCGGTGACGACCCAGATGCCGTGGTCCGCGGCCCACCGACCGATGGCCTCGATCTCCTCCCGGGGGTACACCGCGCCGGTCGGGTTGGAGGGTGACACGAAGAGCAGGACCTTGGTGGCAGGCGTCCGGGCGGCCTCGAGCTGGTCGACCGTCACCCGGAAGCCACTGGACGCGCCGGTCTGGACCACCACGGGCACACCGCCGGCCAGGGCGATGACCTCGGGGTACGTGGTCCAGTACGGGGCGGGTACCAGGACCTCGTCGCCCGGGTCGCAGAGGGCGGCGAACGAGTTGGCCACGGCCTGCTTGCCACCGTTGGTGATGAGGACCTGCGCGGGCGCCACCTCCAGACCGGAGTCACGCAGCGTCTTGACGGCCACGGCCTCGCGCAGCTCGGGTAGTCCGGCCGTCGGGGTGTAGCGATGGTTCTTCGGTTCGCGGCAGGCCAGCTCGGCGGCGGCCCCGATCGCGGCCGGGGTCGGGAAGTCCGGTTCACCGGCGCCGAAGCCGATCACGTTCTCCCCCTGCGCCTTCAGGGCCTTGGCCTTGGCGTCCACCGCCAGCGTCGCCGACGGCGACACGGCGGCGATCCGGGCCGAGATGCGGTTGCCGGTGACCCCTGCGCCACGCGGCGCGTCGGAGCCGGTTTCAGTCTGCTGGGCCATGAGTGCCATGATTCCATACGTGACCGACTCCCCTGACATCCGCATCCCCACCTCCCTCCTGCCCGCTGACGGGCGGTTCGGGGCCGGTCCCTCGAAGGTCCGTCCGGAGGCCGTGGCGGCCCTGGCCGCCGCCTCGGGCACGTATCTCGGGACCAGTCACCGCCAGAAGACCGTCAAGAACGTGGTCGGGAGCCTGCGAGCGGGGCTGGCCTCGCTCTTCTCCCTCCCGGAGGGCTACGAGGTCGTCCTCGGCAACGGGGGGACGACCTGCTTCTGGGATGCCGCCACCTTCGGCCTGATCGAGACCCGGAGCCAGCACCTGACCTTCGGCGAGTTCTCCTCGAAGTTCGCCACGGCGGCCACCGCCGCACCCCACCTGGAGGATCCCGAGGTCATCACCTCCGAGGTCGGCACCCACCCCGTGCCGGTGGCCCGCGACGGCATCGACCTGTACGCACTCACCCACAACGAGACCTCGACGGGCGTCATGATGCCCATTCTCCGGCCCGAGGGAGCGCCACTCCCGGCTGACGGTGGTGGACTCGTCGCCGTGGACGCCACCTCGGGCGCCGGAGGCCTGCGGGTCGACCCGACCGAGTTCGACGCGTACTACTTCGCGCCGCAGAAGTGCTTCGGTTCCGACGGCGGCCTCTGGGTCGCCCTCCTCTCCCCCGCCGCCATCGAGCGGATCGGTGCCATCGCCGCCACCGGGCGGTGGGTGCCGGCGTCCATGGACCTCACCATCGCCCTCGACAACTCGCGCCTCGACCAGACCTACAACACCCCGGCGCTGGCGACACTGTTCCTCTTCGACGACCAGGTGCGCTGGTTCAACGACAACGGGGGCTTGGAGTTCTCGACCGGTCGCAGCGACCGCTCGGCAGAAATCCTCTACACGTGGGCGGACAACTCCGAATTCGCCACCCCCTTCGTGTCGCGCGAGCAGGACCGCAGTCACGTCATCGGGACCATCGATCTCGACGACTCGATCGACGCCGCCCAGGTGGCCAAGATCCTGCGGGCCAACGGGATCGTCGACACCGAGCCCTACCGAAAGCTCGGTCGGAACCAGCTCCGGATCGCCATGTTCCCGGCCATCGACCCCGAGGACATCGCCGCGCTGTGCGGGTGCATCACCCATGTGGTCGGTGCACTCGCTCAGTAACCCCCGCGGAAAGGCCCCTCCGGCACACGTGTAGGGTCGCGCCGTGCCCACGACGAACCGTCTGAGCCGACCGGCCGCGCTCCTCCTCGGAGCCCTGGTCCTCCCCGTGACCGTGGCGGCCTGCTCCAGCTCGTCGTCGGGCAGCTCCCCGACGACGACCCCGCTGGCGGGACATCAGGGGACCAGCTCGGTCTGCACGTTGGTCACCCCGGCCCAGATCCAGTCGGCGCTCGGTCTGGCCGTCGAGATCCCGACCGTGCGCAACAGCACGGCGGCGACGCTCTGCACCTTCCAACCCACCGACAGATCGGCACCGCTCGACACCGTGCTCATCGGCTTCCGGGGCAGCGTCACGCCGACGGTCGCCGCAGCGGAGCAGCAGACACTCGCCAAGCTCCACGAATCCGTCACCGACGTGTCGGGCGCCGGCGTCCAGGCCTACTACTACTCGGTGCACTCGGGAGTCCACACCATCACCACCCTGGTGTCCCTGGTCGGTGAGACCCAGGTCACGGTGACCTCGCCTGCCTCCGTCGCCCAGGCCGAGGCCCTGTCGACGCAGATCTTCAACTCGTTCGCAGCGGCGGCCACGTCGACGACCACGACGCCGGGGGCCACGTCGACCACGACGGCCGCCGGCTGACTGTCCCGCCATGCGACACTCCCCGTGGCCGGGGCCACGGGGAGTCGTCAGCTGCGCTACCGCCGATCGGCGGTCCGAGCGGGCTCAACCGCCGGAGATGTCCTGCACCTTCTGCTTGCCGGCGGTGACGAACGGCATCATGTCCCGGAGCTCGGCGCCGACCTTCTCGATCTGGTGCTCCTGCCCGGCTTTCTTGAGCCGGTCGTAGTTCGGCCGACCGTCGACGTTCTCCTTGACCCACTCGGCGGCGAACCGGCCGTCCTGGATCTCGTCGAGGATGGCCCGCATCTCGTCCTTGACCGCCTGGTTGATCACCCGGGGCCCCCGGGTCAGGTCGCCGTACTCCGCGGTGTCGGAGATGGAGTACCGCATGCCCGCGATGCCCTGCTCGTACATCAGGTCGACGATGAGCTTGAGCTCGTGGAGACACTCGAAGTACGCCGACTCGGGCTGGTAGCCCGCATCCACGAGCGTTTCGAAGCCGGCCTGGACCAGCGCCGTCATCCCGCCGCAGAGGACGACCTGCTCACCGAACAGGTCGGTCTCGGTCTCCTCGGCGAACGTGGTGTCGAGCACGCCGGCACGGGTGCCACCGATACCGTGCGCGTACGACAGCGCCAGGGCGTGGGCCTTGCCGGTGGGGTCCTGGGCCACGGCGATGAGCGACGGCACGCCGCCTCCCTCGGTGTAGGTCCGGCGCACCAGGTGGCCCGGACCCTTCGGGGCGACCATGGCCACGTCGACGTCGGCCGGCGGGCTGATGAGGTCGAAGCGGATGTTGAAGCCGTGGGCGAAGAAGAGCGCGTCCCCTGCCTGGAGGTGGGGTGCGATCTCGGTCTCGTAGACCTTGGCCTGCTCGGTGTCGGGCAGGAGGACCATGATGAGGTCGGCCTCGGCAGCGGCGTCCGCCACCGACAGGACCCGCAGGCCCGCCTCCTCGGCCTTGGCCCGCGACGAGGAGCCCTCACGCAGTCCGACGCGCACGTCGACTCCCGACTCGGAGAGGTTGAGGGCGTGGGCGTGGCCCTGGGACCCGTAGCCGATCACGGCCACCTTGCGGTTGCCGATGAGACTGGCGTCTGCATCCTTCTCGTAATACAGCGTGGCCATCTGCGCTCAACCTGCCTTTTCTGTGGTGTCTGCCGTTCCGGCGGCCGGACGGCCCCGGTGATCGGCCCGGTCCAGCATAGGCAACGCCACGCGACCGGTCCGCTGCATCTCGACGATCCCGTAGCCCCGGATGAGGTCTTCGAAGTCGTCGAGCTTGGTGGGTGCGCCGGCCAGCATCACCGTGAGGTGCTCCGGGCCGACGTCCACGATCTTCCCCTCGAACACCCCGACCAGCTGGATGACCTGGCCCCGCGTCTCGGGTCCGGCCTCGACCGTGGCCAGCAGGAGCTCCCGCTCGCGGGAGTGGGCCGGGTCGAGCTCGGTGATCGAGACGACCGGGATCAGCTTGTCCAGCTGCTTCATGATCTGATCCAACGGGGCCGACTCGACGTCGACGACGATGGTGATCCGGCTGAACCTCGGGTTATCGGACGGGGCGACGGCCAGGCTGAAGATGTTGTAGCCCCGCCTGGAGAACAGGCTGGCCACCCGGGCCAGCACCCCGGACTTGTTCTCGACCAGGACCGTCAGGGTGTGGTGCCGCTGGTCGGTGCCGTACATGCTCATGCGCCCAGGTCCTGGATCAGCGAGGGGTCGACCATGATGTCGTCGTTGGACGCACCGGCCGCCACCATCGGGAAGACCTTCTCGAAGGCGTCCGTCCGGAAGTCGATGACCACCGGGCGGTCGTCGACCGAGTTGGCCTTGTCGATGGCCGTCGCCACGTCGTCGGTGGACTCGACCTTGATGCCCACGCAACCCATGGCCTCGGCCCAGCCGACGTAGTCGGGCAGATCGGGCGAGAGGTAGACCTCGGAGTAGCGCTCCTCGTAGAACATCTCCTGCCACTGGCGGACCATGCCGAGATAGGCGTTGTTGAGGATGGCGATCTTCACCGGGATCCGCTCGGAGCTGGCGGTCACCAGCTCCTGGGCGGTCATCTGGAAGCAGCCGTCGCCGTCGACGGCCCAGACCATCTTGTCCGGTCGGCCCACCTTGGCACCGATGGCCGACGGGACGGCAAACCCCATGGTGCCGAGACCCCCCGAGTTCACCCAGGTGTAGGGATGGTCGAACTGCCACCACTGCGAAGCGAACATCTGGTGCTGGCCGACACCCGAGGCCACGATGGTGTCCTCCGGCGTGTGGTCACGCAGCTGCTCGATGACGTACTGGGGCTTCAGTGGTCCGGCCCCGGGCTGCTGGTCGTAGACGAGTGGGAACCGCGTCTGCCACTCGCCGAGTTCCGCCCGCCACGGTGCCAGGCGTTCACGGGGGAAGGAGGCGGCCATCGATCCCTCCGCCGCGGGGGCGCCGGCCACGGCGTCGGACGGCGAGCCGCCCCGGCCGCCACGGGTCGCCTCCGAGTGGGCGAGTCCCAGCGAGTCCAGCGCCAGCAGCAGTTCCTCGATGACCAGCCGGCAGTCGCCGGCGATGGCCACGTCGGCCACCCGGACCTTGTGGTGCTCGGCCGGGTCGATGTCGACGTGGATCACCTTGGCATCGGGGGCGAAGGCCGAGACCCGGCCGGTCACCCGGTCGTCGAACCGGCTGCCGAGGGCGATGAGCAGGTCCGACCGCTGCATGGCGGTGACAGCCGTGTAGTTGCCGTGCATGCCGGGCATGCCCAGGCAGAGTGGATGGGAGTCGGGGAAGCAGCCCCGGGCCATCAGGGTGGTGACCACGGGGATGCCGGTCCGTTCGGCCAGCTCGCGCAGCGCATCGGCAGCGCGGGCCTTCAGGATGCCGCCGCCCGCGTAGATGACGGGCCGCTCGGCGGCCAACAGGAGCTCCGCCGCCTCGCGGATCAGCGTCGGATCGCCCTCGGTCACCGGGTGGTAGCCGGGAAGGTCGAGGTCCTCGGGGGCCGGCCAGTACCACTCCATGGTCGACTGGGCGATGTCCTTCGGGATGTCGATGAGGACCGGGCCGGGTCGGCCGGTCGTGGCCACGTGGAACGCTTCGGCCACCACCCGGGGGATGTCGGCCACGTCGGTGATCAGCCAGTTGTGCTTGGTGATCCCCATCGTGATGCCGGTGATGTCACTCTCCTGGAAGGCGTCGGTGCCGATGGCCGTCGTGGCCACCTGACCCGTCACGACAACGAGCGGGGTCGAGTCCATGTAGGCGTCGGCCAGCGGCGTCACGACGTTGGTGGCACCCGGCCCGGAGGTGACGATGGCCACGCCGGGTCGACCGGTGACCTGGGCATAGCCCTGAGCCATGTGGCCGGCGCCCTGCTCGTGGCGGACGAGGATGTGACGGATCGACGAGTCGAGGATCGGGTCGTAGACCGGCAGGATGGCGCCGCCGGGAAGGCCGAACATGACCTCCACGTGCTGCATCTCGAGGCTCTTGATCAGTGCCTGTGCTCCGGTGAGTTCCATCGGGGGTACTCCTTGTCGGCGATGGTCGGTGATGTCGTTGGTCGGTCGGGTGGGGGATCATGTCGCCCGGTCGGACCCGTGGGCGGACATGAAAACGACCTCCCATCTGGGAGGTCGGAAAGCGCACACGGCGAAGAGACGTCGCGTGCGCTACGAGACGAGTACCAGGGTGCTGAAGTCTGCGAGGGTGCTACGCATGGTCCGGACATTGTTGCACGCCCCGGTCGGATCGTCCAGCGCGTCCGTCATGGCCGCCAGACCCGGGTGTCGTGGCCTTCGTCGACCACCCGGAAGTAGCCCACTTCGGTGAGGTCGAGGGTGAACAGGTGGAACTCCCCGACCGGGCGCCACCCGACAGCTGCCTCCAGCGCCACCTCGTAGCGCTGGCGCTCGTCCGGGTCGCTCACGTCGACGGCCCGCCCGTAGACCTTGACATCCCCCTGGGTGCCGGCGGTGTCGTGCACCGTGGTGTGGACCACGCACCGCGCGTCGGCCAACAGGTCATGGGCCTTGCGGGACTGCCACATCATCCCGAGGTAGAGCTCGTCCCCGACGACGAGCGGCTCCACGGGGCTGATCCGCGGCCAGCCGTTGGCCCGCAACGTGCCCACCAGCACCAGGCCGTCCTCGGCCATGCGGGCCTCGGCCAGTGCGGCCAGCACCGGATCGCCCTGCCGGAATTCGGCCCAACTGGCCACCGACTGCCCCTATGCCCCGACGGGCGTGCCGCGCCCGGCCGCGATCATCCGTGAGGCGGATCCGGTGGCGGATGCCGGTGTGCCACGCGTGCACCGGCACTCGGGACCGACCTGTCGGTCCGTCGGCTCGGCACACTCGCTCATGGATCCAATCTACGGGCCGCGGTCGCGAGACCGGGCCGGTGCCCGGGTGCGGTGGACGCCCTCCCGGACGGGCCCGGACGCGGAACGACCGGAGGCCGAGGCCCCCGGTCGTTCGGCTACGTCAGGACCGTCGGGCGGTCAGGCGGAGAGTTCCTGCGCCTGGACGCCGGTCATGCCGACCATCGTCCCGTTGAGCGTGAACCCGGCCATGTCGCCGTAGAAGCCGGCGTCGCCCTTGTTGAACACGGCGCCGCCGCCGGTCACCAGCCAGTAGCCACCGTTGTCACTGGTCCCGGCGATGCCGACCACCGGCGATGCCAGCGCCGTCCCACTGAGCGAGCCCTCGAAGGGGGCGTCGCCGTAGGCGAAGATGCCGCCGTCCGAGCCCACGAGCCAGTACCCCGCGCCGTTGCTCGTGGCGGCGATGCCCACGATCGGGCCCCCGAGCGGCTGGCCGTGGGCGGTGCCGTAGAAGACGGCGTCGCCGTAGGCGAACACACCGCCGTCGGAGGCGACCAGCCAGTACCCCTTGCCGTCCGGCGTTGCCGCCATGCCCACGATCGGGGCGGCCAGCGTCAGATTGCCGGCCGAACCGTAGAAGCCGGCGTCGCCGTAGGTGAAGATGCCGCCGTCAGAGGCGACCTCCCAGTACCCGGCCCCGTCAGGGGTCGAGGCCACGCCCACGACGGGCTTGTTGAGCGTCAGGTTGCCGGCCGAGCCGTAGAAGGCGGCCCCGCCGTAGTTGAAGATGCCGCCGTCGGCGGCGGCCAGCCAGTAGCCGTTGCCGTTGGGCGTACGGGCGATGCCGACCACCGGCTTGTTGAGCTGCAGGTTGCCGGCCGAACCGAAGAAGCCGGCGTTGCCGGGGACCTGGCCGTAGGAGAAGATGCCGCCGTCACTGCCGGCCAGGATGTAGCCGGGGTTGTAGTTGTACTGGTCGGCGGGACTGAGCGGCGACGGGGTCGACTCGTCACACCCGACGACGGTGACGTTCTGGATGCCGCTACCGGGCGGGACCGTGGCGGTGATGCTGGAGTCGGAGTTCACCGTGTATGTCGACGGGTCGAGAACCGTGCTGCCGAACTGCAACGACGTCACGGCATCGGTGATGTCGCAGCCGTTGCTGCCGTCACCGCCGGCGAACCCGGCCCCGGTGATCTCCACCGTGGCGCCGCCGGAAGCGGTACCGATCGACGGCGTCACGCTGTCCACGATGGCGCCGAGCGACGTGTCCACGTAGGTGAAGTGATCGTTCGGCTGCACCTTGGAGGGCCCCGCGGCGGTCGTCACCGTGATGTCGTCGGTCTGGACCGTGTTCCCGTCGATCGTCGTGGGTGGTGCGACTGCCTCGATCACGCTGGGGCTGACCACATGGAAGCTGGTGGCCGGGGTGGAGCCGAACTCGACGGCGGAGGCGCCGGCGAAGTGGTTGCCGACCAGCTTGACCGTCGTGCCACCGGTGATGGGTCCGGCATTCGGGAGCACGGTGGCGATGTAGCCGGCCGCCGGGGTGATGGGCGCCGAGGCGATCACGACGGGGGGCGGGCCCGTGCAGGGTCCGGAGAACGCCAGGGCCCCGAGCGACACGCTCAGGCTGCCGGCCGGGTTGATCGCCACCGTCGTCGTCGTCGCTCCGGACGCCGCCGAGCTGTACGACCCGGTGGTGCCGGTGAGGGTGAACGGCTGCGTCGCCCCGATCGGGAAGGGGCTGGGCAGCGTGGCACTTCCGGTGAAGGTCACGCCCTGGCTCGCCGGTGTGGCGCCGGTGGCCAGCAGATTGGTCGTGAACGTCACCGAGAGCTCCTTGCCGGCGGCGAGCGTCGTCGTGGCGTTGGAGGTCACCGTGGTGTTGAGGGCCAGACCGGTGAGCACGTAGTTGTTGCCGGCCGGCACCGGATTCGGCGAGATGGCAGCCGCGACCGACGCCGGAATGTTGATCGTGCCGGCGGGCGCGGACAGGGCACAGGTCGACGTGCCGATCGGAGTGTCCGCTCCGGCGGGACCGGCGGTGGCGACGACGCCCGCCACGCTGACCAGTCCGGCGGCGGCCAGTGCCGCCGCTGCGCCTACCGTGGCCACGCGGGTGGACAGTGCTCGTGCTGCTCTCATCGACGTCTCTCCTGACGTTTCATGTCGGCGTGACCCGTAGGGTCACCCCTCCCGTACCGATATGCGATCCACCTGTCCCCTGCGATTCCCCCGGGGCGGCTGGCAGTCCACTGGCAACCTAGGGGAACCCCGGCGGTATTGCAATCGGGGACGACGCGCCGCGACCACCCGGGGACGGGGCGCCGCCCGGACTCGCGCGAGAGCCGGCGCGCCGTGTCTGAACAGGGTCGACGTCCCACCCGACGTACCATCGCTCCATGCCGAACGACTGCCTGGTCCACCTGGCGGCGGGCGACCGGTGACCGCGTCCGAACCGGGCGTGTTCGGGCCCGACGAACTGGGCGCGCTGTGTGCCCATCTGGACACCTGGGGCTTCGCCACGCTGCGCGGTGCGATCGACGAGGACGACCTCGAGGCGGCCGAGGCCGAGCTCGTCACCGCGCAGCAGGACCTGGTGAGCGGCGAGCTCGACACCCGCCACCGCACCTCCATCCTGGACGATCCCGGGGCGGTCGTCGACGGCGAGCGGTTCGCCCATTACGTCTGCTTCGCCACCGGCGCCTCGCCCCTTGCCGACCGGCTCGTCCATCTGCCGGCCCTGGTGGACGTGAACCGCCGGGTGCTCGGCCCGCGGGCGTGGCTGCTCGACTACGAGCAGTTCGGGGTCGTCTACCAGGACGCGCGGCCGGGCCCGGCGTCCGGCTACTCGCGCATCGGGTGGCACACGGACCACCAGTCCGGACCGCACCTCGACGTGTGGCCCGGCCTCGCCTTCACCATCCACTTCGATGCCACCTCGCCCGCCAACGGCTTCCTCCGGGTGCTGCCCGGCAGCCACCGGGGTGGCACCGACGGCATCCCACCCGGCTTCGAGCGCGTGCCCGGCGAGATCGCCGTGTACCAGGAGCGGGGCGACGTCCTCTTCCACGATGCCGACCTGTGGCACAGCGCGGCCCGCGCGACTGCGGAGGGGGCCGCCGCCGTGCGCCGTCACCTGCGGGGCAGCTGGCACGGCGGCACCCGGCTCGCAGTGGGCCACGGGACCGGCGACTTCGTGAAGAACGCCGCCCGCTGAACCCGGCCCGTGCCGCCGTCCCACCCACGGGCGCGGCGGTACAGTCGACGCATGGAGCTCTATGCCGCATACCTCGGTGGGCCGCTGGCCGACGGACGCGTGGGCGAGGACCACGAGGTCGTCCTGGTCGTGGCCGCCGATCGCGCCGATGCCAAGGCCAAGGCGACCTCCAAGTGGCGTGGCGCGCCACCGGGACACCTCGACGCCCTCGAGCGGATCGTCCGGGTGGACGGCTACGACGTCACACTCACCGCATCGGCCGACGGCGCCACCGGCACGGGCGACCACCTCGAGATGGAGACGTTCAACTGACCGAGCGCAACGTCCTCGGCGGCACGCTCGAACCCTGCGGCACGGACCCCGTCACGGGCTTCTACCGGGACGGCTGCTGCTCGACGGGACCCGACGACCTCGGCAGCCACACCGTCTGCGCCGTGGTCACCGCGGAATTCCTCGAGCACCAACGGTCCATCGGCAACGACCTGTCGACTCCGGTGCCGCAGTACCGGTTCCCGGGCCTCGTGCCCGGTGACCGCTGGTGTGTGACCGCAGCGAACTGGCTGCGCGCCCATCACGACGGGGCCGCCGCCTTCGTGGTCCTCGCCTCCACCCACGAGCGGGCGCTCGAGATCGTGCCGCTCGATGCCCTCCGCCGCCACGCGGTCGACGTCCCCGAGGGCCCGGCCGGACTGTAGGGACCGCAACCGGTCGCCATCCACCGGCCTACGTAGGATGTCCCGTCGACGGACGGACCCGGCGGCGAGCCGCCGGCGCACCACGCGAAGGGAAACCACATGCAGACGCGACTGACCGAGCTCCTCGGAATCGAGCACCCCGTGATGCTGGCCGGCATGGGCGGGGTGAGCTACCACCAGCTGGCGGCCGCCGTGTCCGAAGCCGGCGGGATCGGCACCCTGGGTGCGGCCACGATGGACCCGGCCACCATGGACGCCGAGATGGCGGCCATGCGACGGCTGACCGACAAGCCGTGGGGGGTCGACCTCCTCACCGCCATGCCGGGTGACATGGCCGCCCAGGTGCAACGCATCATCGATGCCGGGGCTCGGATCTTCGTCGGCGCCCTGGGCGTGCCCCACGAGGTCATCGCCATGTGCCACGACGCCGACGTCCTGGTGGTCAACATGTGCGGGCGTGTCCACCACGCCGTCCAGGCCGTCGACGCCGGGTGCGACCTGGTCGTGGCCCAGGGCACCGAGGCCGGGGGGCACACCGGACGGGTGGCCACACTCCCCCTGGTGCCCCAGGTCGTCGACGCTGTCGGTGACCGCGTCCCGGTGGTGGCGGCCGGCGGCATCGTGGACGGGCGGGGCGTGGCCGCAGCCCTCGCGCTCGGTGCTGACGGCGTCTGGCTCGGCACCCGGTTCATCGCCACTCCCGAGGCCCGTGTCTCCTTCGGCTACCACGACGCCCTGGTGGGCGCCGACGAGAGCCAGACCACGGTCAGCCGCTCCTACAGCGGCAAGCCGATGCGGGTCATCGCCAACGACCGCACCGCCTACTTCGACCGGCACCCCGAGGAGTTGGCGCCCTTTCCCGAGCAGATGATGGCCTCGATCGTCGGAGGCGTGCTCCACCTCCCGTCCGGCCCCGATGACCCGAACGTGGACCCGACCACGGAGTGCTACCCGGCCGGTCAGGGTGTGGGCGCCATCGACGGGCTGGTCCCGGCGGGCGAACTGGTCGCACGGCTCATGGCCGAGACCGAGGACGCGCTGGCCCGGGTCGCCCGGCTGCGCTGACGATGCCCCGGCCTTCACGGGCCGGGCGCCACCGGTCAGGCCTGGTTGCCCTCGCCCACGTAGGGGCGGCACGGCTCACCGCGCAGTGATCCGCAGGCCGGTAGCGCCGTCGTCGGGGTGACACCCCCGACCACGTTGACCTCGAGACTCGAGGCGGCGATCCCGTCGTAGCCGACCGACACCGTCTGGCTGCCGTTGTCGACCGTGGCGAACTCCCA
>Ga0302198_10000831_pt1 | contig 34355 bp, 39 predicted proteins | sample II_Bog_N2_2_FD_193521 | JGI IMG/M metagenome (GOLD analysis project Ga0302198, IMG submission 193521) | Peat permafrost microbial communities from Stordalen Mire near Abisko, Sweden - II_Bog_N2_2 | ecosystem: Environmental > Terrestrial > Soil > Wetlands > Peat | place: Sweden: Abisko...
CGCGCCGCCGGGTGGGTCGCCGGGCGAGCAGGAAGACGACGGATGCCGCCGCAAGCACATAGACCAGGACCTGCGCGGTCCCTCCGATGATCTGCGTGCGCAGGATGCCGAGGGCGACCGGGGATCGTTCTGTCCCGGTCCAGCGCAGGGTCGACAGGTAGATCGTGCCGACAATCGCGAGGGCGACGAGGCCCAGTCCGACGATCAGCGGAAGCCTTTGTGCGATGGTCGGCCGCCGTGCGTCGGGCGGCAGGGGAAGCGACAGCGCGTCTGGCGTGGGGCGCAGCCGCGCGGGAAACACCGCGAGGGCTGGATCGGAGGACAAGGTCCGCTCATCCACCACTGGGCAGCCATCCTTTTCGGGTCCGCGGCCGCATGACGCGACGGGCTTTCATAACCGTAACGAATTCTACGATCATTTGCCGTGTGGCAAGTTCATCCACAGGTTCGCCACAGTTGAATACTGAGTGACACTCAGGGCGTACATAATAGTGACGATGTTGCCTACGGAGTCAGCGACGAAACCCACGGCCGTGCGGGAGAAGCTCTCCGTGACCCCCCGGGAGCCGCGCAGGCCAGGGGTCGTGGTGCGGGTCGTTCGCCGTAACCTGTTCAGCCTCCTGCTGCTCGTCAGCTACATCGCCACGGCCGCTGTGACCCACGGCTTTGCCGGGCCCACGCTCGCCCAGCAGGCCGCGCTCGGTACCGGCCTCACCCAGCTCCTGCAGCACCAGCTGTGGTGGACGCCGCTGACATCGGTTCTCGTCTCGAACGGCGGGTTCGAGCTGGGCTTCGTGCTGGTCAGCGTGATCGTGCTGGTGGGCATCGCCGAGCGCACCATGGGCACACTCCGATCCGTGCTCGCCTTCGTCACCAGCGCTGTGCTCGGCGCCGCAGCCGGAATCACCGCGCAGGCGATCGGCAATGCCGCAGGGGAGATCTGGTCGCTGCGCGTCAGCACCTTCATCTCGCTTGATCCCATGACGGCGATCATCGGTGTCGCCATGACAGCGACGGCGTTCGCGGGACGGCTCTGGCGACGTCGAGTGCGAGTCCTGCTGCTGTCCACGACCCTCGTCTACCTGCTCTACGGCGGCCAGCCTTCCGATCTGTACCGGCTGTGCGGAGCGCTCGCCGGTCTGGGCCTCGGGTATGCCCTTCGCCCAACGGATGGCTCCCCACTCTGGCCGCGCAGCTCCCACCATGAGACCCGGGTTCTCCTGGCGGCCGTCATCGCAATCACGGCACTGGGGCCAGCCGTAACCCTGATCAGCCGGCCGCGGCTTGGGCCCCTTGCACCGCTCGGCCTCCTCATCGCTAATGCGAGGCCGCTGCCGAGGGGTGCGCTGGACCGATGCCTGCAGCTTCAGGCCACCCGCGACTGCCTCCGCAGCGTCGACCTGGAGCGCATCAGCGGGGTCGGGCCGGTGGTGCTCACCCTGCTTCCGCTCGTCGCTCTCCTCGTTGCCGCCCTGGCGATCTCGCGGGGACGACGCTTCGGCGCGTGGTTGGCGATCGTGGTGAATCTCGCGATGGCCGCCCTGGCGGCGCTGTTCTACGGGCTCGTCCCACTGTTCCCGCAGGCCTCCGCGGCGACTGTTCCCACGGGGCTGCGCTGGGAGATGCCGCTCGACCTCACGATCTGCACGGCTTTCCCGCTGGTCATCGCCATCGTCGTCTTTGCGAATATGCGCCACTTCACCATCCGGACTTCGGGGCGGCTCGTTCGCCTCTACCTGCTCGGCGTCACGACATCGCTCATCGCGCTCTCGGGCATCTATGTGGGAGCAGGCCTCGCCATTCGGGACCAGTTCAGGCCAGCGGTGAACGCCGTCGACCTGCTCTCAGACCTGCCCGACCGCTTTGCACCCGTGGGGTTCCTGGTCAGCGAGCCGCTCACGTTCCGGCCGGCGACCGTTTTCGCAGGGCTCCTGTACGACTGGGTCGGACCCGCCTTCTGGCTGGTGGTGGTGCTCGGAGCACTGGTCATCACCATCCGGCCGTCCCGGCGTGACTTCGCCGGTCGTGCCCGGGCGACCGACCTGCTGCGCACCGGCGGCGGCGGGTCGCTGTCCTATTGGGGCACCTGGATCGGCAACCACTACTGGTTCTCGCCCGACGGGCGGGCTGCCGTCGCCTACCGGGTGATCAACGGCATCGCGATTACCACCTCGGAGCCTTTCGGCGAACGGGAGTCCGCGCTCGCTGCCGTGGCCCAGTTCGCACGCTTCGCCGACGACAACGGGTGGGTACCGTTTTATTACGGCATTCATCCTGAGTTTGCGGAGGTATGCCAGCAGATGGGCTGGACGGCGGCGATCGTCGGTGACGAAACGATCGTGTATCCGGCCGAATGGAACACCAGCGGCAAACACTGGCAGGACGTACGGTCGTCGATCAACCGCGCAGAGCGAGACGGGGTCAGGGCGATCTGGACGCGGTATTCCGAACTGACGCCACGCCACGTCAGCCAGATCGAGGAGATCTCAGAAGCCTGGGTGTCGGAGAAGGAACTGCCTGAGATGGGCTTCACCCTGGGCGGTATCGACGAACTCCGGGACGACGAGGTGCGGCTCATGATCGCGGTCGATGCTGATGACCGCATCGTCGGTGTGACGAGCTGGCTGCCGTCGTACACGGCGGGACGGGTCACCGGCTGGACCCTCGACTTCATGCGACGCGTGCCCGACGGCCCGAACGGCGTCATGGAGTTTCTCATTGCCCGATCGGCCGAACAGTTCCGGGCCGACGGGATCGAGTTCCTGAGCCTGTCCACGGCACCGCTCACTCGTGCCAATTCGAGTTCACTCGAGGACACCGGTATCGCGCGCATGCTGAGATATATCGGATCCAGGCTCGAGCCGGTCTACGGGTTCCGGTCGCTGTTCAACTTCAAGAGAAAGTTCCAGCCCGAGTTCCGGCCCGTCTACATGGCCTACCCGGACTCCCTCTCGCTGCCCGCGATCGGGCTCGCCCTCGCGCGAGCCTATGTTCCGTCCCTGTCGCCACGGCAGGCCGTGCAGTTCATGCGGTCCCTGGGTCGCTGACGCCTGGCGCCTCGAGAAACTCGAGGATGTCCCGCACGAGCCGGCGGTTTCCCTGCGTGCCGATGTGGCCGGCACCGGGGTAGATCGTGAGCGTCGCACCCGGGATGCGCCGTGCCGTGTCAGCGAAGAGTTCGGCCGTGTAGAACCGGTCCTTGCCCCCACCGATGACGAGTGTCTGAGCCTCGACGTTCTCGACCCGGTCGGACAGGTCGAAGGTATCTTCCGCGTCCAGCGTCACCAGGAGGTCTGCATCCTCCCGGCCGACCACGATGCGGGGTGCCAGCCGTCCGGCCAGTGCCAGGATCGCGCGGGTCGCGCGGGTGGCGCCGGTGTTGGACAGGAAGAGCCCCGCGGCGGTGCGGGGATGCCCGTCGCGCAGGAATTCCGCGATCCGGCGTTGCACCAGCCGCCCGTGATCGCTGAGCCGGTAAGCGGACGACACCAGTACGAGGCGCCGCACGAGTTGGGGGTGGTCGAGCGCCAGCTGCAGGGCGATTCCGCCGCCGGTCGAAATACCGACGACATCCACCGGCTCCGAGAACAGGCCGCGAATCGTGTGGGCGTACTCGGCGGCGAGTTCGGCCATGGTGATACCTCGCTCGAGTCCGGTCCGGCGGTTGATGCTCCACACCGAACGGCTGCCGGAGAGTTCGACGATCTCCTGGTGCTGCATCCATCGTCCGAGCCGCTCCGGGACACCATGGCGACCGGCGAGGCCGGGGATAACGACGAGTGGCGCACCGGTGCCCAGACGCAGGTGTGGGAGTGAGGACTTCGTCATGGTTTCGGTTGACGGGTGCGATGGTGTGTTCTCCATGCCTGCACCACACCACAACTCTATTGGGGCGGCATATGAGTTATGTTCGGGCCAGGTAAGAGATCGGGCTGGAGGCGGTCGGGCACGCCCGCCGGCACGGTGTTCGGCCGCGGGTGGCAGGATGGGTCGATATGAGCAACCAGATCCCATCGGTCGACGTGGCCCGCCCGGCGCAGGTGCGTCCCGCGACCGAGGGGTGGACGCAACAGCTCGACGACGGCGGGCGCCCCCTGCTGCAGTTCGCTTCACCACGGCGTAAGCAGCCCGAGAAACATCTTGCCGACCTTGACCTCGCCGCCCGGAAGGCTCGAGCCGTCGAGCTCGGTCTCCCGGCCTTCCGTGCGACCCAGCTGTCGACCCATTACTTCAGCCATTACACGACCGACCCCGACGAGATGACCGACCTGCCGGCCGAGGGCCGCTCGGAGCTCGTCGCCGCCATGATGCCGACGCTGCTCACTGAGGTGCGCCAGCTCGGCACTGACGGCGGCGACACCCTCAAGTTTCTCTGGAAGCTGTTCGACGGCGCCCTCGTCGAATCTGTGCTGATGCGCTATCCGGGGCGGATCACGCTGTGCGTGTCATCGCAGGCGGGCTGCGGCATGAACTGCCCCTTCTGTGCCACGGGCCAGGCAGGCCTCACCCGCAACCTGTCTTCGGCCGAGATTCTCGACCAGATCGTGGCCGCCAACCGGGCCATCGCGGCGGGGAAGCTCGGCGGGGTCCGCCGGGACGGCGGGCACGACGCCCAGCGGGTGACCAACGTCGTTTTCATGGGGATGGGCGAGCCCCTCGCCAACTATTCGCGGGTCTTGGTTGCGGTGAAGCGGATGATCGCGCCCGCGCCGGAAGGACTCGGGATGTCCGCTCGCCGGATAACCGTGTCGTCTGTCGGGCTCGTGCCCGCCATCCTCAAGTTCGCCGATGAGAACCTGCCCGTAAGGTTCGCGCTCTCCCTGCATGCGCCCGATGACGAGCTGCGGGATGAACTCATCCCCGTGAACTCCAAATGGAAGGTTGACGAGGCCCTGGATGCCGCGCGCCACTACTTCGAGGTCACGGGCCGCCGCGTCTCGATCGAGTACGCGCTCATCAAAGACATGAACGACCATGCCTGGCGCGCGGACCTGCTGGCGGAAAAGCTGAACGCGCGCGGTCGCGGCTGGGTGCATGTGAATCCGATCCCCCTCAATCCGACGCCCGGGTCGATCTGGACCGCGTCGGACAGCGCGACCACCGCTGTGTTCATCTCACGACTCGAAGCGGCCGGCATCCCGGCGACGCTGCGCGACACGCGCGGCAAGGAAATCGACGGCGCCTGCGGCCAGCTCGCCGCCAGCGAGTGACGCTGGTCAGCTGATGTCGCCGCGCTCGCGCAGAAATGTGAGCTGGGCGGCCACCATCGCCTCGATGTAGGGCGCGACCGGCGCCCCGTTCTCACCGTAGGCGGCGCTGGCGACCCGGCTGACCACCTGGGCTTCGCCACCGCTCGGATCGATTGCTTTGTAGATCCCGGAAAGCTGTGCCAGCCGTTCTTCGCGATACTCGGCATTGTGGGTCGCCCAGGCGCCGACGCTGGAGAACGCCGGGCCGTGGCCCGGAAAACCGGGAGTGCCGGAGAGCGCGCTGAGCCGGGCCATCGTGTCGAAGTAGTCGGCGAGCGACCCGGTCGGTGGTGCGATGATCGTCGTGCTGCCTCCCAGGAGTGTGTCTCCGGTGAAGAGGCCCCCGTCGATCGACAGGCAGACGGAATCGCTCGTGTGTCCCGGGGTCGCGAGCACCTCGATGTGCCATCCGGCAAGCTCGAGCACCTCGCCCTCGGCCAGCGGCCGGGAGTCGCGCGCCAGCTCGGGCAGTGCGGCGTAGACGGGGATCCCGAACTCGTCGGCCAGCGCCGGAGCGGCTTCAGAGTGGTCGAGGTGGTGGTGGGTGAGCACGATTGCGGCGGGCCGGCCGGCCGCACGGAGGGCGGACAGGTGCTCCTCGAGCGGAGGACCCGGGTCGATCACAACGGTGGCACCGGGGGCCCGCCCCGTGAGGATCCACGTGTTCGTTCCGGCGAGCGAGAGCGGGCCGGGATTGTTGGCGCGAACCAGGTGCACACCCTCCGGCGGTTGAGCGGCGGCATCCTCGGGGATTGCGGAAATCTGCACGTGCATACCCTTTCGCGCGGGAACTGTCCGACCCAGACAGCCGTCCCGCAGTATTGAGCTCGTTCGTTGGAGCAAAAGTAACATTGGCTGCCGATCCGGCGTCGTGCACGCGAATCTAGACTTGACGAATCCGCACCCGGGATTCACCGAAGAACAGGGGAGACGCATGAAGATCGCGGTACTCGTGAAGGAAGTCCCGGACACGTGGGGGGATCGCGCGATCGACCCCGGTACGAAGCGTGTCGTGCGCGGCAAAGACATGGTCATCGACGAGATCAACGAGAAAGCGGTTGAGGCGGCACTTCTCGTCAAGGAGGCAAGTCCCGGATCTGAGTTGACTGTGGTCACGATGGGCCCGAAGAGCTCACTCGACGTATTGCGTAAGGCTCTCGCGATGGGCGCGGACAACGCCATCCACGTGGTCGACGACCAGCTCGCGGGCTCCGACGCCGTGCAGACGTCGGCAGCCCTGGCCGCTGCCCTCGCACCGCGCGGGTTCGACCTGGTCGTGGCCGGCAACGAGTCGACGGATGGGCGCACCGCCGCTGTTCCGGCAATGCTGAGCGAGCGCCTGGGACTCGCGCAATTGACGTTCCTCCGCACTCTGAATGTCACCGGCTCTGAGGTGCGCGGGGAGCGGATGACCGATGGCGGGCACGTCGACGTCGTCGCATCCCTGCCCGCCCTGGTCTCGGTCACAGAACAGATCGCCGAGGCCCGCTACCCCAACTTCAAGGGACTGATGGCCGCGAAAAAGAAGCCCGTCGACACGCTGTCGCTCGCTGACCTTGCCCTCCCCAGCGGAGACACCGGCGCCGCTAACTCGTGGTCGGTCGTCGACACCGTCATCCCGCGCCCACCCCGTGAGGGCGGCACGATCATCACCGACGACGGCACCGCGGGAACGCAGCTCGCCGACTTCCTCGCCACCGCGAAACTAATTTAGGAGCATCCCACATGTCACAGGTACTCGTTCTCGTCGAACTCGTGGGTGGCGCTCCGTCGGCGGCCACCGCAGAGTTGCTGGCGGCCGCGGCTCTGCTCGGCGATCCGGCCGCGGTCCTTGTCGGCTCCGCAGACGTCGCTCCCGAGCTGGGCCGGCTCGGCGCGAAGACCGTCTTCGTCGCCACCCTCGACGGCGCGGAAGGACTGCTGGTCACGCCCCAGGTCGCTGCACTCGAGGCTGCGGTCGCGGCGGGGGGTGACGTTTCGGCCGTTCTCGTCGGAAGTTCGATCGACGCCCGCGAAGCCGGCGCCCGGCTCGCGATCCGCATCGATGCCGCCTACCAGGGCGACGTCGTCGGTATCACGGCGGGAGCCGCAGGACCGGTGGTCACGCAACAGGCCTTCGGCGGTTCATTCACCGTCACCGCCGTAGCGGGTCGCGGAATCCCGGTCATCTCGCTGCGACCGCATTCGATTTCGGGAGCGGCGCCCGCCGCGGCCGGCCAGGTGGTCGAGCTCGACATCTCGACCGACTCCGTGCCTTCGACCCGGATTGTTGCCAGGCACGAGCAGGCCGAGGTCTCTGCGCGCCCGGACCTCAAGGCGGCCGACATTGTCGTGTCCGGCGGTCGCGGGCTCGGTTCGAGGGAGAAGTTCGTGCTTGTCGAGCAACTCGCTGACGTCTTCGGCGCTGCGGTCGGAGCGAGCCGCGCAGCAGTCGACGCCGGGTACACCGAGCACAATTCCCAGGTTGGCCAGACCGGGGTGACCGTGTCGCCCAACCTCTACATCGCGCTGGGGATTTCGGGTGCCATCCAGCACCGGGCCGGGATGCAGAGCGCCAAGACGATCGTCGCGATCAATAAGGACTCGAGCGCGCCGATCTTCGACATCGCCGATTTTGGCATCGTGGGCGACGTCTTCACCGTTGTGCCGCAGCTGATCGAGGCGGTCAAGGCCAGGCGCTCGTAACCACGCGGGCACCGTGCTTCAGCGGCGCACGTTGCCCGTCAGTGACGCCAGGGTCGCGAGGATCGTGGGTCTCACCGCGATCCACGCTGCGACCATGAGCACAACAGTGCCCGCGAAGATCCCGAACCCGATCCAGCTCTGGTCGTCTCGCCCGGCATACATGTGGTTGAGGTTGCGCAGTGTGCCGGTCGCCAGCACCAGGGTCACGTGCACCACGGTGAAGGCGACGAAATAGATCATGACCGGGTAGTGCACCTTGCGGGCGAGCGCGACCGGGTAGACGCGGTCGAGCTTCTGGAAGCGTACGGCCAGTCCCGGCACCATCCTCACACCGGTCAGGATCGCGAGGGGCGCCGCGACGAAGACCGTGAGGAAGTAGGTGAGCAGCTGCAACGCGTTGTAATTTGACCAGCCGTCCTCCGTCGGCCAGTTCAGCGACGCGTACTGGATGCCCGCCGAGATCGCATTGGGAAAGACATCCCAGTGCACGGGGATGATGCGCACCCACTGGCCGGTCGCGAACAGCAGCACGTAAAACAGGGCGCCGTTGAGAATCCACAGCACGTCGACGGTCAGGTGAAGCCAGAGGCTGAGGCTGATTCGCACCGGCTGGCCCTTGGTCTTGAGCAGCCCCTGGTTTTTCCGGGTCCAGTAGGCGGGTGGCCGGCGTGTGGTGCGCACCTGGATGCCCGTGCGCACGATGAGCAGGATGAAGAAGGCGCTCAGTACGTGCTGCCACTCGAGCCAGGCCGGGAAGCCGACGGGAGCCCAGGACGGCAATTCAGAGCGGCCGGGGTAGGTCTTCAGGAAGTCGATGCCCGCGGTGCTGGCGCGGAACGCCTGCGCGCCGAGAACGATGAGTGCGACGACCACGAGCACGATCGGCACAATCCAGAGAAGCTTGAACCAGGGGCTGCGCTCAGTCTTCGTCGATTGGGTCGTGCTCATTCAAGGGCCTCTCGGTCGTGATGACAATAATAGTGCCGCCCCTCAATTGTGCCGGTGGCGTACGTTTACGAAAGCCGGTTCGAAGGAGGAGCACCACGAACGACAACCCGCGATCATCCGCGACTCTCCTGCTTACTCGTGACGATCCGTTCGAAGTCCTGATGGTTCGGCGCAGTGGCCGGGGAGCGTTTGCCTCGGCGCTCGTCTTTCCCGGCGGCGCACTGGATGCCGACGACGAGAGCGCGGAATGGGCTTCGGTGGTCGCGGATTTCGACGCGTTCGTGCCTGAGGAACGAGCGCGTCGTATCGCCGCAATTCGTGAGACGTGGGAGGAGACATCCATCCTGGTGACGGGGTCCGCCGGTGCGGTCCCGCCCGCCAGCGCTCATCGTGGGACGTCGTTTCGTGAATTGGTCGAGCAGTCGGGCGCCGCGATCAGGCTGGATGCGATCACGCCGTTCGCGCATTGGATCACGCCCGTCTCCGAGCCGCGCCGGTTCGATACTCGCTTCTACCTGGCGCAGGCCCCTGCGGGGCAGAGCGCTGTCGCCGACGGCGGGGAGACGGTGGGAATCGAGTGGATTTCGCCCACGCGCGCCGTGGCCGCCGGACGCAGCGGAGAGTTGCCGATCGTCTTTCCCACGCTCATGAACCTTGAGAGGCTCGCCGAGAGCACTGATTCTGCCGGTGCGGTGATCGCTGCGCGGGCTCGCCCACCTTTCACTGTGCAACCGGTGTTCGAACAGCAGCCGGATGGGTCGATCGTGATCACGATCCCCGCAGGGGCGGGCTACCCGGTGACCCGGTTCTCTTCCGCGAGGCAGCCCTAGGACCGGTTGCATGGCCTCTCTGCGCCGCTGAATTGCTGCCGTCCAAGCTCGAGCTCGTCACGGGCTGGGCTCCGAGGTCGTCCGTCCTGTCGACTGAGCGACGGTGCTCCCATCCCAACTCTTCAGGCAAACTACACAGTTTGACTGAAGATCTGCTACGGTCGAGGCATGACCCGGGCCGAAACTCTCATCGATGATGCACAGCTGCTGGAAAGCGCTGCGAAGCTGCGTGCCGTTGTCGCGAAGCTCCGTCGCCGGCTCGTCGAGCAGGCCAGTGCCGGAGAGTTCACCGCCTCACAGAACTCGGTCCTGTCACGACTCTTCACCGACGGTCCCGCGACCCTCACGGAGCTCGCGGTGGCGGAGGGGATGCGCCCGCAGTCGATGAGCGCGATCATCCAGGTGCTCACCGAAAGAGGGTTCATTGGGGGCACCCCCGACCTCACGGACCGCCGGCGCACGATCCTCGCACTGACCCCGCACGCGCACGCCACTGTCGAAGCAGCCCGTGTGATCAAGAACGACTGGCTGTTCCGCACCATCAAGTCCCGGCTCGACTCTGAGCAGCAGGCCCAGCTCCTGGGCAGCATCGAGTTGCTCCAACGCCTGGCCGAACAGTAAAGCACCCCAACGAAGCAGCGAACGATCCAACCAACGAACAGAGGAAGTCCCATGCCCGTTACCACCCTCGATTCCCGCACCGCCCTGATCGTCATCGACCTGCAGCGCGGCGTGGTCGGGCTACCGGCCGCAGCGCACACCATGGAGACGGTGATCGCGAACTCCGTGAGACTCGCGGACGCATTCCGCGCCCGGGGCCTGCCGGTCGTTCTCGTCAACGTGACCGGAGCCCCTGGCGGGCGCACCGAGCGCGTCGCGGCCGGTGGACCTCGCCCCGAAGGCTGGGACATCCTGATTCCCGAACTGGGGCAGCAGCCGACCGACCACCTGGTCACCAAGCGCACGCGCGGTGCCTTCACGGGCACCGATCTCGAACAGTACCTGCGCGACCAGGGCGTGACACAGGTCGTCGTGACCGGTGTCGCGACGGGCTCGGGAGTCGAATCGACAGCACGGCACGCCCACGAGCTGGGCTTCAATGTGACCCTCGCGACGGACGCCATGACCGACACGAGCGCCGAGATCCATGAAAACAGCGTGCTGCGCATCTTCCCCGGACTCGGCGAGACCGGAACGACCGACGAAATTCTCGGGCTCCTCGCCAGCGTCGGCTCGTGACGGAGGCCACTGGGTCCACCACCCGAAATCCGTTCGGCCCACGGTTCACCGCTCCGCTCCTGCTCGGGTCGACGCTCAACCCGATCAACAGTTCGATGCTGGCGACCGGCCTGCTCGGCATCGGAATCGATTTCCACCTGGGCCCCGGCCAGACCGCAAGCCTCATCTCGGTGCTGTACCTGTGCAGCGCTGTCGCGCAGCCGACCATGGGCAAACTGTCAACACTGTTCGGGCCCCGGCGGGTGTTCCAGGCGGGCATCCTGATCCTCCTGGTGGCCGGCGTGGTGGGCACTCTGGCTCCCGCGTTCGGCTACCTGCTCGTATCGCGGGCTCTCATCGGCATCGGTTCATCGGCCGCCTACCCGACCGCGATGGCACTGGTACGAAAGCGAGCCGACACAGTCGGTCTCGGGGTGCCCAGCCGCGTATTGGGAAACTTCTCGATCGCCGCCCAGGTGACGGTCGTCATCGGCCTGCCACTCGGCGGTGTGCTCGTCGGGGTGTGGGGCTGGCGCGCGCTGTTCTTCATCAACATTCCGCTGGCGATCATCGTGTTCGCGCTCACGATCTTCGGCGTTGCGCCCGACGATCCCATCCCGTCATCCGGGCGCGGGAGCGTTCTGGCGGCCGTCGACGTGCCAGGCATCCTGCTTTTTGCTGGGGTGGTGACCAGCCTGCTGGTCTTCCTGGGCAACCTCACCACGCCGGCCTGGTGGCTCCTGGCGGTCTTCGCCGTGCTCCTTGCCGCACTGCTGCTGTGGGAGCGCCGGGTGCCGAGCCCGCTGCTCGATGTACGGATGCTGGCACGCAACCGCCCGCTCCAGCGCACCTACCTGCGCCAGCTGCTCATCGGCCTCGGCACCTACGCGGCGCTCTACGGAACCAGCCAGTGGATGGAGCAGAGCGCGGGATTAAACCCGCTGGACGTCGGGCTCATCCTCGTTCCGTTCTCCGCGGTCAGCATCGTCCTGGCGCGAATCTCCTCCGGGCGCGGCTGGATTCGCGGACCGCTGACCATCACCGGCATCTCGCTCATCGCGACCGCCCTCGTCGTACTGTCGCTCGACCACAACTCCCCGGTGTGGGCGCTCGTCGCCATGACCCTGCTCTTCGGGATCACGAACGGCCTGAGCAGTTTCGCCAACCAGGCATCGCTGTATGTCTTCGCCCCCGCCGCGGAGATCGCGGTGGCGTCCGGGCTCTACCGCACCTTCTCCTACATCGGCGCGATCTTCTCGTCGAGCCTCATCGGTCTCACGTTCGGCCGGGCGGCGACCGACGCCGGGCTGCACGCGCTGGCTTGGGTGCTCGTCGCGATCGGCTCGGTCGTCGTGATGCTGGTCGTGTTCGACCGCGCTCTTCCCCGCACTGCCAACCGGTGATCAGGCACGCGCGATACGATCGCGTCATGGCCGCCCGCATCGACCGACTCGAGGGCACGCTCGCATCCTGGAACCAGGAGCGCGGGTTCGGATTCATCACACCCGCAACCGGCGGACCGCAGGTGTTCGCGCACATTCGGGCCTTCCCCCACGGCACCCAGCCAGAGGTTGGCACACACCTCAGCTATGAGGTGGAGGTCACCCCCGACGGAAAGACGCGGGCGCGGTTCGTGCGCGTCGCCGGCACGGCACCGATCCAGACCTACGGAACAACGCGGGCGAGCATCCTGAGTTTTCTGCCGATCGCGCTCTTCATCGTCATCTATATCGTCGTCACGATCCTCTGGCATCCGCCGTACTGGGTGCTCTTCGTCTACCTCGGCACGAGCCTGCTGTGCATCCTGGTCTACTCACTCGACAAGTCCGCCGCCGCCCTGGGGCGCTGGAGGGTCTCGGAGAGCGCGCTGCTTCTGCTCGGGCTCGCCGGTGGTTGGCCGGGGGCGATCCTCGCCCAGCGGCTACTGCACCACAAGACGAAGAAGCGCAGTTTCCAGGCCGCATTCGCGGGAAGTGTGATTGTCAACATCATCGCGTTCGTGCTCTTGTCGTCGCCGCTGGTCGCGGCCCTCGAGTCCCTCAGCGCACCGGTCTAGTCCCCGCGGACGGGTCGCCGACCTGCCCCTACAGCGGGAGTCGCGAGTTGTAGTCGTCGCGGTACACGCGAGGTGCCGGGCGATCGTTCACCGCGCACCGAACGGTTGCCAGGCATCCGAGCACACTGAGAGCACCAAGACCAACGAGTAAAACGATCATTTCCCATCTCCCGTCATCGGGTTCCTGAAGCCAGTCTCGTGGCAGCCCCCGACACTCGCTATGGCAGAAATGCCACGATAGGGAGCATTCCTGCCAACCCGCAGCGAGGTAGCCTACGGCAGTGAACATTCGAGAATTCACCGAGGCCGACTGGCCCGCCGTGTGGGCGATCTACCAGGTTGTGGTCGCTGCCGGCGAAACGTACACGTACGATCCAGCGTGGACCGAGCAGCAGGCTCACGACGTCTGGGTCGAACCAGCGCCCGGGCGCACGTTCGTCGCGATCGACAACGACCGGGTCGTCGGCACCGCACATCTCGCACCCAACAAACCTGGCCGGGGTTCACATGTGGCCACGGCCAGCTTCATGGTGGATGCCAGTGCGCGCGGCCTGGGTGTGGGTCGCGCGCTCGGGGAGCACATCCTCGCGGTCGCGCGATCGGACGGGTATGCGTCGATGCAGTTCAACGCGGTCGTCGAGGCGAACACGGGCGCGGTTCACCTGTGGAAGCAACTCGGGTTCCAGGTCATCGGTACCGTGCCTGAGGCGTTCGAGCACCCCACAAAGGGCAGGGTAGGTTTGCACATCATGTACCAGCGGCTCTAGACCCGGTAGGACATTGGACGACCCGCTTGCGCGTTCACTTTGATGCGCCACAATGAGACCATGTCCAAGAAGATTGACTCCACGCTGAAGGACCTGATCAAGGCCCTCGAGAAGCACGCAGAAGTCGCCGGCGAGCGGCACGTGTCGCTCAAGCGTTCGCAGCGCGCTACCGCGAAGGTGCGCGCCGCGGCGACCGCGTATGCCGCCGCCGTGCACGCACGCAGCGGTCTCGGCAACCCGTTCGACGATGTCATCGACCCGGCTCTCGACGAGGAAACGCTGCAATCACTCTCAGCCGAGCGGGACGCCATCGCCCGTACGCTGACGTCACCGATCCCGCTGCAGTCTGCCTCGCTTTAGGCCGGTTCCGTTCTGCGCCGGGTCCCTCGGAATGTCGGTGGTCCGGCCTATCCTGTCATTGATCGCGACACGCCGAAAACACTAGATGTAGTGGAATGACAAACGTGTCATTCCGGTTATATAGTGGGGACTCACCTCGCAGTGAGGCAAACTCCTTAGTCGGCCGGATGAAATCCGGTCGAAGGGAAAACAAGCTGATGCTGCGAAGTTGCATCGAACGAAATCGCGGGCGATGCCATCAAATTTTGTAGAAACGGGGCACCCAATGGACAACGAAAGCGACTCGGTAGGCGGATACGCGGTGCCCGTCGACCCGATGGACCTTCTGCAGTGCGACAGCTGCCAGTAGGCGCTGCTCTCACCTAGAGACAACCGGAACCCCCGGCAGACCACGACGGTCAGCCGGGGGTTCCGCTTTGTCCCCGGCCGACCCGCGCAGAACTAAGCTGGCGTGGTGCCAGTGAACCCCGAGCTGCAGGGGCGCGTGTTCCCGCCCGCCCCGCCCTACCTTGTCGGCCGCGAGAAGGTGCGGGAATTCGCTTCGGCCGTCTTCTCCACGTCGCCGCTGAACTTTGAACCCGAAGCCGCCAACGCAGCCGGATACACGGATGTCGTGGCCCCACCCACTTTCGCGGTGGTCGTGCAGGAGCTCAGCCTTGCGCAACTCCTTTCGGCGCCGGATGCGGGGATCGACTTCTCGCGGGTCGTCCACGGCGACCAGCGGTTTACCTATTCCCGCCCGATCGTGGCCGGGGACGAGCTCACCGCGCAACTGACGGTATCCGCCGTCAAGTCGCTTGGGGGCCACAGCATTGTCACCTCAGACTCGGTCATCACCGACGCAACCGGGGCGCACGTCGTCACGGCAACCTCGACGCTTGTGGTGCGGGGGGATGAGTAGTGGCGGTCGCGGTCGGCGACGTTGTCGCAGAAAACACCTACCACCTGACCCGGGATTCCCTGGTGCGTTACGCCGGCGCATCCGGTGATTTCAATCCCATCCACTACCGTGACGACGTGGCGCAGAGCGTTGGACTCGACGGGGTACTCGCACACGGGATGCTCACCATGGGTCTCGCGGTTCAGCCCGTGGTGGAGTGGCTGGGCTCCCGCGGCAGCATCACCGACTACCAGGTGCGGTTCACCAGGCCGGTGCCGGTGGATGCGGCATCCGGCGCTGTAGTCACAGTACTGGCGAAGGTCGGCGCGATCGACGACGACGGGGTGCGAATCGATCTCACGGTGACGTTCGACGGGTCGACCGTGCTCGGCAAGGCCCAGGTGAGGGTGGCCCTGGCCGAGGCATGAGACTCGCCGACCTGACAACCCTGCACGTCGGTGGCAATGCCGACCGGGTTCTCGAGCCCACAACTCGTGACGAACTCCTCCAGGTCGTGCGCGAGACCTGGGCCAGCGGCGACGACTGGCTCCTGCTGGGCGGCGGCTCCAACGTCGTCATCTCCGACGACGGGTTCGATGGCACAGTCATTCGGGTCGCAAGTCGCGGAATCGAGCGACTCGAGGTCGAAACTCCAGCCCTGCGGCCATCCGCCTACCTGGGCGACCGCACAGTGCGACTGCGTGTGCAGGCCGGGGAGCCGTGGGATGCGCTGGTCTATGAAACCGTGCGCCACGGCTGGGCGGGTATTGAGGCGCTCTCAGGCATCCCCGGATCGAGCGGTGGAGCGCCCATCCAGAACATCGGCGCTTACGGGCAAGAGTTGAGCTCAAGCCTGGTCGCGATCGAATTCCTCGACTACCTGACGGGGGAGCTCGAGCGCATTCCGGCTCCCCAACTCGGCCTCGGCTATCGCTCGTCGGTGCTGAAGCGGGGAAGGCAGGGCCTCGTCGTCTCGATCGAGCTTGAACTCGTGGAGGGTGTGGCCGGCGGCTCTGCGCTGAGCGCGCCCGTCGCGTACGACCAGCTGGCGAGCACCCTGGGGGTGCGCATCGGCGACCGGGTGCCGCTCGACGAGCTTCGCGCCGCAGTTCTCGGCCTGCGGGCAGCCAAAGGGATGCTGCTCGACCCGGAGGATCGAAACTCGTTCAGCGCGGGCTCGTTCTTCACCAACCCGATCGTGAGCGAAAACTTCGCGCGCGGCCTGCCCGCTGCGGCACCTCGCTGGCCGACGTCGCCGGACGAGCCCGATGTCGTGGTGCCGCTCGGGGACGCGCCTGCTGCGCCCTCGTCACGGGGTGAATACCGCGTCAAACTCAGTGCGGCCTGGCTCATCGAACGGGCGGGCATTTCGCGCGGGTTTTCGCTGCCGGGCTCCCGCGCCGCCGTATCGTCGCGGCACACGCTGGCGCTCGTCAACCTCGGTGGTGCCACGGCGGATGAGGTTGTACAGCTCGCCCGCTACGTGCAGACCCGGGTGCTCGCCGAATTCGGCGTGCAGCTGCAGCCCGAGCCCGTCCTGGTCGGCATAGACCTCTAGCGGTTGCGAATTGGGGTGAGACCGCCCCGCCGAGTGCCACAGCGGCTCAGAGCAAGCCCAGCTCCATCGCCCGCGTCACGGCACGAGTCCGGTCGCTCACGCCCAGCTTCTCGAACACGTGCAGCAGGTGGGTCTTGACCGTCGCCTCACCGACGAAAAGCTCGGCGGCAATCGCGGGGTTGCTCCTGCCCGCGGCAACCAGGCGCAGCACCTCGGTCTCGCGCGGGCTGAGAGAAGGCGCACGCGTCTTAACCCGCTGCACCAGCAACGCCGCGATCCGGGGCGCCAGCGCCACATCGCCGCGGGCAACGGCACGGACCCCCGCCAGGATCTCCTCCTGCGGCGCCGCCTTGAGCAGGTACCCGCTCGCCCCCGCCTCGATGGCGGTGAGGATGCTGTCATCCGATTCGTAGGTGGTGAGGATGAGCACGCGAACGCCCGGCTGGGCGGCCAGGATGCGGGCCGTTGCCTCATCGCCGTCGATTCCGGGCATCCTGAGGTCCATCAGGACGACGTCGGGGGTGGCTTCGAGCGAAAGCTGCACCGCCTCGAGTCCGGTGGATGCCTCGCCAACCACCTCGACATCCTCCGCCGTCTGCAGGAGCGCGACGATCCCGCTGCGCACAATCGGATGATCGTCCGCCACGAGCACGCGGATCAAGGGTTCGCCTCGATGGCCCCCGGCAGCGACGCAACCAGGGTGGTCCCGCCGCCCGGAGATGCGGTGATCGCGAGGCTTCCCCGCGCGAGAGCCAGTCGATCGCGAAGGCCGGAAAGGCCGAAGCCGCTCAGCGGCGCTGCCGGGTCGAACCCGGTGCCGTCGTCGGTGATCCCCAGGTCGATGCGCCCCTCGGCGACAGTGAGGGTCAACGCAGCGGCATTGGCGGAGGAGTGCTTGCGCACGTTGGCGAGGGCCTCCTGGGCACAGCGCAGCAGCACGACCTCGCTGTCGCGGTCGAGGTTCGCCGAGTCGTCCGCGTCGACGGTGACCGCGATGCCGGTCTCCCGTTCGAACCGTTCTGCGAGGCGGCGCAGGGCGATCGCCAGGCCACCGCCATCCACCCCGACGGCTGCGCCGGACGCCACAAGGGCCCTGGTCTCGGTGAGGGCGTTCCGGGCGTTCTCCTCAAGTACCCCCAGTTGCTTCTCCGCTGCGGCAGAGTTGCCGGCCCGCAGTTCGCGCAGTCCACGCTGGGCCGTCAGCACGAGCCCGGTGAGGTCCTGTGCAATCGTGTCATGGAGCTCGCGGGCGAGCCGTTCCCGCTCCGCCGATGCCCCCGCATCACGGCTGAGCGCGGCCAACTGTTCCTGGGCAGACTCAAGCTCCTCAAGGAGGTGACGGCGCTCCTCGCTCTTCTCAGCGATGCTCGAGATCCACAGCCCGAGGGCCAGGCTGAACACGAGCGACAGTCCCTCGATGCTCGCTGCAACCGCGAGTGCCTGGGCGGTCGCACCGAGGCCGAGGAACATCCCGGTTCCGATAGCGAGAGCGGTGCAGACCACCGCAACCACGGCAGTGCGGGTGCGCTCAAGCACCGACCAGATCACCGGATAGATGAGGCACTGGAGGGTCGCCATAGACGTTTCGAAGTACACGGCGCCACTGGCCAGGGCGACGAACAGCACGGTGATCGCGATCCCGTAACGATTACGGCAGAGAGCACGTCGACCGAGTACCAGCCAGGTCACGACGATCGCGGCGGAGCACGCGATCGCGCCGATGGTATTGACGAGTGGTGCCTGCTCGAGCACGACGAGCGCAGAGAGAACGACCGCGGTCGCCAGAACCGCGATCGTCCACCAGCGCGAAGAGGTCATGTCTCTAGCTATCCTTGCGGATCCACCGGAAAGTCACCCGGCACAACACGAGCCCGACAACGAGCCAGATCAGGGTGGCGATCAGCACCCCGCTGAGGTCCCAGGAGTGACCCTGCTCGACCGCCTTGAAGCTGTCCGGCAGGAAAACCGAGCGCATCCCCTGGGCCAGCCACTTCAGTGGGAAGACGCTGGCGAAGTTCTGCAGCCAGGTTGGCAGTTGCGAGAACTGCAGGTAGACACCCGAAATGAACTGCAGGATGAGGGTGATCGGAATGATGACGGCCGTCGCGCTCTTGCCCGTGCGCGGCAGCGCGCTGAGGGCGATGCCAAGGATCGCACACGTCGTCACCCCGAGCAGGAAAACCCAGGCGAAAGTCCACCACCGGGCCGGGTCGGTCGGAAGTTTCACTCCAAACGCCGTCGCTGCGACCAGGATGAGAAGCGCCGCCTGGGCGAGTCCGGTCACCAGCACCTGGCCGATCTTGCCGATGAAGTAGCTGAACACGGGGAGTGGCGACCCACCGAGTCGCTTCAGCGTCCCATCGCTCTTCTCGCCGGCAATATCGATCGCCATGTTCTGAAGGCCGCTGAGCAGAAGACCGGCAGCCAGCATTGCGGGCAGGTAATAGTCTGCGGCGCTCAGCGCGTGACCACTCGCATCCCTCCCGAAGTTGCCGTTGCTGAAAGCAACAGAAAAGATCGTGAGGAACACCAGCGGGAACAGGAAGGTGAAGAAGACGGAGTCGCCCTGGCGGAAGTAGGCCTTGACCTCGTAGCGGATCCGGCTGAAGCCGAGACGGATCGTGCGGCCCGCGGGAAGCGCAGGCGTGATCATGGTGGTTGCGGTCATCGGACTTGCTCCATCTTCTTGTCGGTCGAACTCGTCGATACCTCATACGCTTCGACGAGCTTGAGGTAGATGTCTTCGAGGCTGGGTCGAACAATTTCGAGATTCCTCGGCTCGCCGCCCGCCCTCACCAGGTCGGCAACCAGCCTCCCGGGTTCGTCGGTGCGCTGCTCGTGCGGGCCGTCTTCGTCGTTCCAGCTCACGATGGGCACGCGGGCATCGGCACCACCGATCTCGTCGATGGCACCGATCTCGATGAGTTTGCCGCCCGCGATGATGCCCGCCCGATCGCTCAACTGGGCTGCTTCGTCCAGGTAGTGGGTGGTCAACAGGATGGTGGTGCCCTCTGACTTGAGCTGCCGCACCAGGTCCCAAAAGTTGCGTCGCGCCTCCGGGTCGAAACCCGTCGTCGGTTCGTCGAGGAACAGCAACTCGGGACGCCCGATGATGCCGAGAGCAACATCCACTCGCCGGCGTTGCCCGCCCGACAGCCGCCGGATGAGCGTCTTGTCTTTCTGCTCGAGCCCGACAGCGGCGATGACCTCGTCCACGTCGCGGGGATTCGGGTAATAGCGCGCGAACTCGCTGAGCTGCTCGCGCACGGTCACGTTGCCCTGCTCGCCGGTGTCCTGCAGCACAATTCCCAGGCGGGCTTTCCAGGCGACGCCGCCGTGGTGCGGATCGATACCGAGCACGCTTGCCTCGCCGCTTGTGCGGTCGCGGTAACCCTCAAGGATCTCGATTGTTGTGCTCTTGCCGGCCCCGTTCGGGCCGAGAAGCGCGAAGGTTTCGCCGCGAGCGATGTCGAAGGTGACGCCGTCGAGGCCGACGAACGATCCGTAGCTTTTGCGCAGGTCGCGTACCGAAACGACCGAATCAGAATCTGTCATAGGTACATGGTGGGACCCGCGGCCGCCAGGCACCAGCCTCCGCCCCACCGACACGGGCATCCACCACCCGGTGGATGGTAGGTGGCGGGTGGTGGGTGGTGGATGGTGGACCGGGGACCGGGGACCGGGGACCGGGGACGGTGGATCGTGGATCGTGGATCGTGGACCGTGCGTGGAAGGGGCCGGGGGTGATGCCTGCGGCCTGTGCTGGTGCCGCTGGCGGCTGCCGCGCAGGGTGGTCGGTGGCGAGTGGGCGGAGATCTCTGCGCGTGGCGAGAGTTACGTCTCCCTCCGCGCGCGTGTTTCTCCAGCCGGAGGTGCCCGTTTCTCCCGCCACACCGGTTTGGGCGGAGACGTTTCTCTCGCCGGGCCGGGTCGCGGCACGGTCGGCCGGCAGAGAGGAACGCCCCAGAGGGATGCCGTACACTGAAGTCGGTAGTTGAAATCTGCCAAGCTTTTGCATGCCCGAAATTCGTTGAGGGCACGTCGAGCTTGAGGAGTTCGGCTCATAGGGCGGTGGCTCAATTGGTAGAGCAGCGGTCTCCAAAACCGCAGGTTGCAGGTTCAAGTCCTGTCCGCCCTGCAGGTTGCTTGCCTGGCAGGTTGTGTAGCAAGAACAATGCTGTTTGGCAGGCAAACAGGTGAAAGGTTGTGAGTGTGGCACGCAAAGTAGTCGACGAGCCCAGTGAGGACATCGTCGCGAACGCGCGAAAAGAGCGCGCCGAACGGCGCAGCCCGTTCGCGCGTGTCTCGCTGTTCATCCGCCAGGTGTTCATCGAGCTTCGCAAGGTCGTTACACCCACCCGTCGTGAGCTGTTCGGCTACACGGGAGTCGTACTGGTTTTCGTGTGCGTCATGATGGCGCTGGTCTACGGGCTCGACGAGGGATTCGCCCTGCTCGTGAACTGGTTGTTCGGCGCTCCGACAAGTTAGCGCTCCACAATTTTGGAAGGACGCCAGGGCATCCGCTCGCACTCCTTCGATTCGGCCCCGCCGGATCTCACATCGTCAAAAATGCAACAGAAAGAAGTGTCAAGTGTCTGAGTCTGACCGCCGGGATATCGAACTCGGTACGGCCGCTGAGCAGTCGTCCGAAGAGGATGAGGCCCAGGAAGGCAACATCCTCGAACTGGATGACCGCTCCGACGACCCTGCCGAGCAGGCCGCGATCCACGTCGAAGATGAAGACGGCGACGTGGATGAAGACGGAAGCGACCTCGCCGGGCTGCTTGAGGCACTCGATGCTGCGCTTGATCCCGAGGCGGATGCGATCGTCGACGACGCACTCGATGTCGAAACTCTCGAGGATGCCGAGGCCGCGTTCGAAGCGACCGAGGACGAAGAGGAGATCGAGGAAGAGCTCGAGGCCGAAGAGGTTCCCGACGTGACTCCTTACGACGGCCCCGAGCTCGGTGACGACGCTGCACCTGCTGACGCCGCGGCTGAAGGCGACGAAGCGGCCGAGGTTGACCCGTATGAGGCGTTCCGCGACGAGCTGCGGTCCAAACCGGGCAAGTGGTACGTCATCCACTCCTATGCGGGCTTCGAGAAGCGCGTCAAGCAGAACATCGAAAACCGCAGGGTCTCGATGGCCATGGAGGACTACGTCTTCCAGGTCGAGGTCCCGATGGAAGACGTCGTCGAGATCAAGAACGGGCAGCGCAAGCTGGTCAATCGCGTTCGCATCCCCGGCTACGTGCTCGTCAACATGGATCTCAACGAAGACAGCTGGTCCGTCGTTCGCCACACCCCCGGCGTGACGGGCTTCGTCGGCAATTCGCACAACCCCACGCCGCTTCGCTTCGAGGAAGCCTTCAACATGTTGAAGAGCCTCGTGCAGATCGTGGAGGCTCCGGCGAGCAAGACTGCTGGCGGCAAGGGCAAGACGGCGGCTCGGGTCATCCCGGCAGAGGTCGACTTCGAGATCGGCGAGACCATCACGATCAAAGAGGGATCGTTCGCGGGTCTTCCCGGTTCGATCAGCGAGATCAAGCCGGAGAGCGGAAAGCTCACGGTGCTGGTGTCGCTCTTCGAGCGCGAGACACCGGTCGAGTTGTCGTTCGAGCAGGTCACCAAGCTGTAGGTATTCTCGCGCCAGTGCGAATGATCGCAGGATGACCGTTCATCACTTCTCAGTGCGCATTGATCCGCGCCTTGCGGATATTCTTGCCATTCTCGAGGGCACGACGATTGGCGCGGATTTCAGGAATCGAGCTCTCAGGCTGGCGACCTCCGGTGTTCTGGGCGAGCCCATCGATCATCGTGCCGCGCTTCGGAGCCAGCTGTGGATGCTGGAGCGGCTGGGGACGAACGGAATCAATCTGACCGCCGCCGGCTACCTCAAACCGGCGGACGTCAGGGCTGCCGCTGATGTGCTTCCGACAATGGCGGACTGGATCTTCCGCGTGACGACGGAGGTCCATACCCAGCCCGTCCTCTATTTTCGCCGGCACCTGGCCCACGTTGGCCTTCTCCGTAAGAACAAGGGGGTCTTGCTCGCAACCAGGAAGGGCCAGTCGGTGGTCAAAGACCCGGATCTCCTGTGGGCACATCTCGCGTCAACCCTGATTCCGAATCGGCCCGCCTTCATCGAGATGGCGAGCGTGGTTGTCCTCGTCCACATGGGGACTACCGACGGTCGGATCGATGTTCAGGCCGTTGCGCGGACCCTCGGGGCGCTTGGTTGGGCGCACCCCGGCGGCGAACGTCTCGATGAGCGAGACGTCCATCCCGTCTCGAACGATCTGTGGGCAGCGCTGGGCAATGTCGGTGATCGGGCGCCGACGGCAGGCAGCTTCTTGGATCGCACTCTGAGTCCCGCCGCCACCGAAATGATTCGCCAGGCGCTGTTCACGGATGCGCCCCCATCGACCGCCACCTCAACACGAACAGGTCACAATCATTAGGTCCGTGAGCATGCTCCTCAGCGTGTAATAACCGAGCGGGCAGCAATGGCTGCTCGATGGTGCGAATCACCTCCTCGTGGGATGCACGACGCGAGCCTATTGTGCGAACTCGTCCGTGTCGCGTTGCCGGTGAACTGGGTGCGCCGAACGTCACGCATTGGCCGGGTTGCCTGCGCCCGTGTAAGATTATGAGGTTGTGCTCGCGCCTTGGCGGGAGCACGATCATCCACCGCATCCGACCCGGATGGCGGGAGCGTCGCTTCCACAAACAAAAATGTGTCGCGGCACGAAATGAAAAGAGAAAAAAGTGGCATCGAAAAAGAAGGTCACGGGTCTGATCAAGCTTCAGATCCAGGCCGGCGCCGCCAACCCAGCCCCGCCTATCGGCCCGGCGCTCGGTCAGCACGGCGTCAACATCATGGAGTTCTGCAAGGCCTACAACGCAGCGACCGAGTCGCAGCGTGGCAACGTCATTCCGGTTGAGATCACCGTCTACGAGGACCGCTCGTTCACGTTCATCCTGAAGACCCCGCCTGCCGCGGAGCTCATCAAGAAAGCAGCTGGCGTCCAGAAGGGGTCTGCGACTCCGCACACCGTCAAGGTCGCGAGGCTTTCCAAAGACCAGGTCCGCGCGATTGCGGAGCAAAAGCAGGTCGACCTCAACGCCAACGACCTCGAGGCCGCCATTAAGATCATCGCGGGCACCGCTCGCTCCATGGGAATCACGGTGGACGCATAATGCCTACGAAATCAAAGGCCTACCGCGCCGCAGCCGAGAAGATCGAAGAGGGAAAGTTCTACACGCCCGTCGAGGCGGTGGAGGTCGCTCGCGAGACCGGCTCCAAGAACTTCAACTCCACCGTCGAGGTGGCGCTGAAGCTCGGAGTCGACCCGCGCAAGGCCGACCAGATGGTGCGCGGCACCGTCATCCTGCCGCACGGTACGGGCAAGACCGCCCGCGTGCTCGTGTTTGCGACAGGCCCCGCGGCTGAGGCAGCCATCGCTGCCGGTGCCGACGAGGTCGGTGGCGCGGAGCTCATCGAGAAGGTTGCCGCGGGTTACACCGCATTCGACTCGGCGGTCTCGACTCCCGAACTCATGGGCCAGGTCGGACGCCTCGGTAAGGTGCTCGGCCCGCGTGGCCTCATGCCGAACCCGAAGACGGGCACCGTGACGACGGATGTCGCCAAGGCTGTGACCGACATCAAGGGCGGCAAGATCGAGTTCCGCGTCGACAAGCACTCGAACGTGCATTTCGTCGTGGGCAAGGCGGCGTTCAGCCAGGAGCAGCTGGCGGAGAACATCAAGGCCGCGCTCGATGAGGTGGTTCGCGCTAAGCCTTCCAGTTCGAAGGGTCGCTACATCACCAAGGGCACGGTCTCGACCACGTTCGGTCCTGGCATCCCGTTGGATGTGAACTCGATCTAATCCTGCGAAGCAGAAGCGAGATCTGCACAGCATCAGGGGGTCCGTCGTGTGCGGGCCCCCTTTGCTTTTCCATGCCCCTGTTTGCGGCAGGTACAGTTTCCTGGGCGACACCGTTTGAGGAGGCACCGTGCAGATCCGACCAGGAGCGCCGGCCGATGCCGCGGTCTTCGCGGAGTTGGCGGCGGCCACTTTCCCACTCGCCTGCCCACCCCACACCACGCCGGATTCGATTGCCGAGTTCATCTCCCGCAACCTTTCGCTCGAAAACTTCGAGGGCTACCTCGCCGACCCCGACAGGGTGCTGTTTCTCGCGCTTGAGAACGATTCAGCGATCGGTTACGCGATGCTCGTACTCGCGGAGCCCACTGATCCCGACGTCGTCCGGTCGGTCGCGACGCACCCGACGTGTGAACTCAGCAAGCTGTATGTTCGACCGGGCCACCACGGCGCAGGGGTATCGGCGGGGCTGGTTGCAGCGTGCGTGGATGCGGCGAGGGCGGCGGGGCGCGCGGGCATCTGGCTGGGCGTCAACCAGCTCAACGCGCGCGCGAACAGGTTCTATGAGAGGAGCGGATTCGCGCTCGTGGGCACGAAGCGGTTCCTGGTCGGCGGCTCCTGGGAAGACGACTTCGTCCGGGAGCTTTCGTTCTAGCGAGCCGCAGCGAGACCCGGCGAGGCGTGCCGGGAGCGCTGCCTGTTCGCGGTGACCGTGAAAGACTGGACCAATGACCTCGCAGGGAGCAGCGGCCACACCCATCGGAATAATTGGTGGATCGGGGCTCTACGGCCTGCTGGATGATGGGTCTGGCCGGTCGATCAAGGTCAGGACACCGTATGGTGCGCCATCCAGCGAGATCACGCTTGGGACGTTCGCCGGACGATCCGTGGCCTTCCTTCCCCGGCACGGGAAGGGCCACACGGTCGCGCCGCATCGCATCAATTACCGGGCCAATATTTGGGCGCTTGCCTCGCTGGGCGTTCGGGCGATCGTCACGTCTTCTGCCGTTGGCGGCCTGAATCCGGACCTGTCGCCGGGAACGTTTGTGCTGCCCGACCAGATCATCGACCGAACCTACGGACGCGCGGACACGTTTTACGATGGCGACTCGGTGCAGCACGTGGCGCTGGCCGACCCGTACTGTCCGGAGCTGCACCGCTTCGCTGCGGCGAGCCTGAGCATCATCGGCGAGACGTTCGTCGGGCACGGCACGACCGTGGTCATCCAGGGCCCGCGTTTCTCAACCCGTGCCGAGTCGCGCTGGTTTCGCGCGGCGGGCGGGGACATCATCAACATGACGCAGTATCCCGAGGCAGCACTCGCGGCCGAGCTGAATGTCGGGCTCGTGAATATCTCGCTGGTGACCGACAGCGATGCGGGCGATGGAGCGTCGGAGGACGCATCATCCGACGAGGTTAGCGCGCAGTTGGTGTTCGAGCGGATGGCCGCCGCACAGCCCAGGCTGCTCAGCATGCTCGGTGCCATCGTCGAGGGCATCCCTGACGGCTATACCCCACGTCAGCTCATCCCCGCGGAAGCCGTTGGCGCGGTGCTGGCAGCGAAGACCGTGCGCTGATGCCGCTGGTGCTGGTGACCGGCGGCGCGGGATTCATTGGGTCCCACATCGTCGATCAGGCCCTCATCGACGGGTGGGAGGTGCGTGTCGTCGATTCGTTTCGAGCGGACGTGCACGGCGAACGCCCGTCGCTGCCGCTGAGCAGGCCCGGCCTCGAGGTGCGCACGGCCGACGTCACCGATGCTGGCCGGATCGACGAGTTGCTCGACGGCGTGGATGTGGTGTGTCACCAGGCCGCGAAGGTGGGGCTGGGTGTCGATTTCGACGACGCCCCCGACTACGTGCACAGTAATGAGACGGGAACCGCAGTGTTGCTCGCGGCGATGACCCGCCGGGGGATCGACCGGCTCGTTCTCGCTTCGTCGATGGTGATCTACGGCGAGGGACGCTATCGCGATTCCCTTGGCACGGTGCACGCTCCGCCGCGTACGGTGGCGGACCTTGAGGCCGGGCAGTTCGAGCCCGTTTCTGGGCGCACCGGTGAGCCGCTCATCCCCGAACTCATCGATGAGGATGCGGTTGCCGATCCCCGCAACGTGTACGCGGCCACCAAGCTTGGCCAGGAGAATCTTGCGACCGCGTGGACGCGGGCGACGGGTGGGCGTGCGGCGCTGCTGCGATACCACAACGTCTACGGACCCCGGATGCCTTTCGGCACGCCGTACGCGGGCGTCGCGTCCCTGTTCCGCACGGCTTTGGAACGCCACCAGGCCCCCCGGGTTTTCGAGGATGGCCGGCAGCGCCGCGACTTCGTACACGTCAGGGATGTCGCCTCCGCCAATCTCGCCGCTCTCGGCTGGACTGCCCGCCAGCCGGCCGGCGCGGCACGCGCCTTCAATGTCGCCAGCGGCGAGGTGCACACCGTCGGCGACGTCGCTCGCGCCCTCAGTGCGGCGGTCGCCGGTCCGGAGCCGGTTGTGACGGGGGAGTTCCGGCTCGGAGACGTGCGGCACATCACGGCGTCGGCGGATCGCATCCGTACTGAGCTGGGGTGGCGTCCGACGGTGCTGTTCGAACAGGGGATCAAGGAGTTCGCAACGGATCCGTTGCGACCGGCGAACTAGGCCTTCGTCACGTCGTGAAGTAGTTTTCGTGCTGGGTGCGCTCGCCACCCGTCAACAAGGCGGAGGTCTCCGAACCAATGGCATGAAGACACCGGATTCGCCCTCGCACGATTCCCGCTGGCTGGTCGACGTGGTTTTTCCGTGCCTGGATGAAGCCGCGGCGCTCCCATGGGTTCTGTCCCGACTTCCGGTGGGGTACCGGGCGATCGTGGTCGACAACGGGTCGACCGACGGGTCAGGTGAGATCGCCGCTGCGCTGGGCGCGCTGGTGGTCGATGAACCCCGGCGCGGCTTCGGTTCCGCCGCGCATGCCGGCCTGAGCGCCGCGACCGCGCCCATCGTCGCCTTTTGTGATGCCGACGGCTCCATGGATCCGGCAGAGCTGCCGCGGCTGGTCGAGTGGGTCGAGTCGGGAACTGCGGATCTCGTCCTGGGTCGTCGGCGCCCGACCAGCCGGGGGAGCTGGCCGCTGCACGCGCGCCTGGCGAATGTCGCTCTTGCCTGGCTGATGCGCCGGTCGACGGGCTACAACCTGAACGATCTCGGCCCCATGCGCGTAACTCGCCGCGCGGCGATGGTCGACCTTGGGCTCACCGATCGCCGCAGCGGCTATCCACTGGAGCTTGTCCTTCGGGCACGGGAACAGCGGTGGAGTGTGGTCGAACTGGATACCCGCTATTCCCCGCGGGTGGGCAAGTCGAAGGTCACGGGAACGCTTCGCGGCACGCTGACGGCCATCCGGGATATGTCCCGACTGCTCCAGGGAATGGCGGTGGCACAGTGACCACTGTTGTCGTCATCGCGAAAGAAACCATCCCCGGCAAGGTCAAGACGCGTCTCACTCCGACCTTTTCATTCGCCGAGGCAGCGACCCTCGCCGAGGCGTCGCTCGCCGACACGCTCGCGGTGGTTCGAACGCTGGGAGCCCGTGAACGGATCCTCTATTTCGATGGGACGCTACTTCCGGCCGGCAGCGAGGATTTCACGGTCGTGCCGCAGGCGCCCGGACCCCTGGATGAGCGCATTGCCGCACTCTTCGACCGGCTGTCCGGGCCGAGCATCCTGGTCGGGATGGATACGCCTCAACTGAATCGCAGCCACCTGGCCCACGCGGTCGAGAACTGGTCGCCCGAGGTGGATGCCTGGTTCGGCCCGGCGACCGACGGCGGATTCTGGGCACTCGGGCTGCGTGAGCCGTGCGGCGACCTGGTGCGCGGGGTTCCGATGTCTCGCGACGACACCGGGACGCACCAACTGGCACGCCTGGCCGCTGCCGGGCTGCGAGTGTCGCTTCTCCCGCCGCTGACCGACGTCGACACCGCGGACACGGCGGTCGAGGTCGCCGAGCTGGCACCGGACGGCGCGTTCGCCGCAGCTCTCGCCCGCATGCCCATCTTCGAGCCGGTCGGAGCAGTGCGATGAGTGCGCCACTCGTCGAGGAGCGCAGCCGCGCTGCCTCCTTCGGAACTGGTGGGGCCGAGCCCTATGCTCGCGCGCTGCGCGCCGCAGACTCCCACGTGCTGTATCTGGAAGAGCTCCGCGACGACCAGTCGCTCTCGTCATCGTCAATGGATTTCGCTCGCTGGAACGGTGCGGCGGACCGCGTCGACGTCGCGCTCCTCGGGTCTGTGCGAGGCCCGGTGCTTGACGTTGGCTGCGGCCCTGCGCGGATGGTGCGAGCAGCAGTCGCGATGGGACTTACCGTTCTGGGCCTTGACGTCTCGCCGACGGCGGTCGAGCTCGGCCGCGAGGCAGGGCTCCCGATGCACGAGGGATCGGTGTTCGACCCGATTCCCGACGAGGGAGCCTGGCACACTGTCCTCCTGGTCGACGGCAACGTCGGCATCGGCGGGGACGTCGCGCGGCTGCTCAGCCGGTGCGCGGAGCTGCTGGCGCCCGATGGCGAGGTCGTTGTGGAGTTGCATCCCGACCCGTCGCGCGACCACCGGTACACCGGGCGCCTTGTCGACATCCACGGCGGCTACAGCGAGTCATTCCCCTGGGCCGAGGTGGGCATCGCGGGCGTTTCACGTCGCGCCCCGCAGGCTGGCCTGACCCTGCGTCAAGCCTGGTCGGCTGGTGACCGCAGGTTCTGCCGTCTCGCGAAGACCCTGGCATAGAACGCGATCGCGGCTGCGGTCAGCAGCGCGAGCACCACCAGGAACACTCCGAGATGCAGGGCGTAGTCCTGCGGAAGAATCGATGAGCTCGCCGTTCCGATGGCTTTCTTGATCACCTCGGGCAGGAACAGCAGCGCCACGATCCCGCCGACGACGAGCGCGCCGGAGACGAGCGCGATGACGGCTGCGGGGATGCGGCCGCCCAGGCGGCGGCCGAGGAGTGTCGCCAGGAAGACCCCGGGCGCAATAATGCCGTCGTGCACAATGAGTGCGCCGATCAGCCACTCGATCACCCGGGCGTACTGGTTGTGGTTGACCTCGATCCATGCCACATAAGCGCCGATCGCCATCAGGGCCAGCCCGAAGAGGACCAGCACAATCCGAGTGTTTCGTAGTGCCATCAGAACGTCTCCAGTGTGCTCAGCCACTTCGTCTGCAGCACGCCCGGCCGAGCGGGCGCGATGAGGCGGGCGGGATACCCGTGGTTGATGTCAAGCGTCTTGCCGTCGACCTCGAGGGCCACCAGCGTGAGATCATCCTGCACAAAGTTCGGCTCCAGCTCGGTGACCGCGTAGATGCTGCCTTTTTCGAGACTCGTCGCGCGCACCGAAGCACTCTTGGGAGCCTTGACCGTGTTGACGAGGTCGCGCAGCCTGACGCCCTTCCAATGCGCCGTCTGGCTCCAGCCCTCCACGCAGGCGATGGGAAGGTCCACCTCGTACTGGGTCATCGACTCGAGGTCGGCGCGCGTGAACGAGCGGGAATGGCTGCTCGAGCTCACGGTCAGGGTCCAGTCCGGCGACGTTGCGGTTTCGAGCACTTTCGCTGCCGCCGCGGTGCGATTGACGGGAAGGGCGTCAGGGCCGACTCCGGCCTTGCGCGGCCCGAAGATATTGAGAACGTCGAGGGGGCGGAATGACTGGCCGACGGTCAGCGCAACGAGCGTTGCCCCCGCAACGCCCACCGTCGTGAAGAAACCGCGGCGGCTCAGTCTCGGGCTTTTCGGGGCGGGGGTCTTGTCGATCCAGGCGAAGATTCGACTCGTCACGCCGATGCCCACGTCAGGCAGCGGCAGCCTGGCGTTGCGGTCCGGCTCCTCGGGCAGCGGGATGAGCTCGCCCGCGGAGTCGTAGCTGGTGGACTTACGCCAGTAGCGCGTCGTGATCGGCAGCTTGACGGCGATGTGGATGGCCAGCGACCCGATGATGATGAACGCGAGCGCGAAATGGGTGGGACGAAACGAGAATCCGAAGAGCGCGTACCACTGGTAGGTGTTCAGCAGTCCGGTGGTGATTTCGACGAGCGATGACGCGACGAAGACCGCGATGGAGGCGCGCTCCAGGAAGTGAAGGAAGCCCCGCACCGGCGGCGTCTGGAAGAGCAGCGGGAAGATCGAGTACAGCTTCGCGAACAGCAGCGGGAAACACAGGATGCCGGTGGTGATGTGAACACCCTGCGTGAACTGGTAGAGCCAGACCGGGCGCGTGAGGAACTGCATCCCCGGAAGCGGGTTCTGGATGAAGTGGCTGTAGAGACCGGTCAGGAAGCAGATGATGAACGCGGCCGCAAGCAGCCGGCCGATCACCACCGCGGTTCGCGGATTGCGCGACGGCGCGATCAGCGCCTGTCGAAACCGGTAGAGCAGTCGTTGCATGACACGTCCTCCACCACGGATTCCCGGTGCCCGCAGTACCCAGTATTCGGAGCCCTGCGCAGTTTGGGCGGTGCACGCGCCGGGATTTCCCAGCACCTCTATATGCGCCCACCCCGACGGTCGCTGAACCTGAAGATTCGCTGGGGAATCACAACTTTTTTTGGCTCATTTCCAAACCGGATTGCGGATGCCCGCGAACCCCTCCCATCAGCAAGCCCCAACCCAAGCAATCAACCGCAAAGGAAACACATCATGCGCAAGTCCATCAAAGCAACCGTCGGCGTAGCCGCCGCCGCACTGCTCGTTGCCGGTCTCGGCTTCTCTGCTACGACCGCAACCGCGAGCGTTCCGGCCAAGGCGAGCAGCTCCAGCATCCCCGGCCCGGTCGCCGCGGTTCCTGAGCTCAAGGGGGGAAACACCGCCGTCGCACTCGACGCGAACTTCCTCGCCGCGCTCAAGTCGCTCGGCGTCACGCCTGGCGTTCTCGGCTCCGCAACCCTGACCAACGGCTCCGTGCACTTCCCAATCACGGGCGGCGACGTCGTGTACTGGTCGCCGAAGGGCAGCTACCGTCCGTACGTGCAGGGCATCATCCTCCACGCCGGTTCGGGCCTGTCGCTGACCGCCGGTTCGACCGTGGTATCGCTCACCGACTTCAAGGTGAACCCCGGCAACTCGGTTCTGTACGGAAACGTCTCCGTCAACGGAACGCTCGCGGCAGCGGACGCACCGCTGTTCACCCTCGACGGAACCACGTTGAAGCCACTGTCGCTTTCGGGTAACGACGCGATCCTCACCGGAACCACCGTGCACGTCTCCGCTACCGCGGCTGGCCTGCTCGACAAGGTGTTCAACACGACCGGCGTCAAGGGCGGCCTGCTCGTCGGCGTCGCGACCATCACCGCGCAAATCAAGTAATCCCGCACAGCACAGCAGTACCCAGGAGGGCCCGTCGCACACAATGCGGCGGGCCTTCCGCTTGCCCTCCGAGCCGGGACCGCCGGTCGAAGCTACGATGTCTACCGGACGACTGAATGAGGGGATCGGCGCAGTGAACAGTGTGGGATACAGGTACCTGATCGCCGTTGTTCGTGTGCTGGTCGCAGCCCTCGGGATCGCGGCCATCGTTGCCCAGCTTGAGCGGAGCATCCAGGTCTGGCACCAGACCGGTTTGAGCGTTGCGTTCGGGGTGACAAACTTCTTCAGTTTCTTCACCATCGACTCGAATGTCGGAACCATCGTGGTGCTGTTGATCGGCGCCGGCTTCGTGTTCGCGCGCACGGTCGATCCGCACTGGTACACGGTGTTCCGCGTCATCGTGGTGACCTACATGGCCGTCACCGGCATCGTCTACAACCTGCTGCTCCGCGGCGTCGAGCTGCCGCAGGGCACGACAGTGGAGTGGTCCAACGAGGTGTTGCACGTCGTCGCCTGCGCGTACATCGTTCTCGATTGGTTCATCGCACCCGGCCGCACCGCGCTCGCCTGGCGAACGCTTCGCGCGATCGCGATCTTCCCGCTGGTCTGGGTGGTCTACACGATGATCCGCGCGCCCTTCACGGTCAGCGAGACGCTGAACCACAAGGCCTTCTACCCGTACCCGTTCCTTGACCCGTCGCTCGCGCATGAGGGCTGGTTCTCGGTGGCGTTCTACATCGTTCTGATCACCGTGGTCGTGCTGGGCATGGGCGCGGTCTTCGTTCTGGTCTCGCGGCGATGGAAGGGCCCGATCACCGCATGAGCAGGCGCGACGGGTTCGACATCGTTGCCGCGCTCGTCGGGTCGGCGCTCATCGCTGCGGCGCTGGTGCTGATCTGGGTCGCCCGGGTCGAATTCGGTGGCACCGAGGTTTACGTCAGCGAGCTTGGCGGAACGGGTGCGCCGACAGCCCGACAGTTCGAGCTCGCGCTCCTTCTCGTCGTCGCGGGTGGCGCGCTGGTCGCTTTCGCGGGCAGGGATGTGCGCGTGCGCATCCGGCTACTCGCGTTCTGGGCCCCGGCCGTGTCGATCTGGATCGCGTGCGGGTTCTTCCTCGTCGCCTCGCAGGTGACGTGCCGGGCGTTCTGCCCCCTTCCCACCCTTTCGCCCTTCGATGCGCAGGATTTCACCCACATCACCTGCGCGGTGCTCGCGTTCGCGGCGGGCTGCCTCGCCATGCTGCAGACCGCGTTCGCGGTCGGCCACCGCGTGCTTGCACGCTTCTCTCTCGGGATCGCCATTGCGGTCGCGCTGGTCGCGGGCCTCGGCGGCATCCTTTCGCTCGCGAAATTCGATACCGAGGTCGGCGGCTACGCGGAGTTCACGGCGACCACGCTGGCGATCCTCTGGGTCGTCGTCTACGGGATCTCGATCGCGGCGGGCACCATCCGGGGTCAGCGAGCTGGCGCCGATGCAGGCGACGAGGCGGGCGACATCAGGTCGAGCAGCCGATTGGCGAGCCCCACCAGTATGTGAATCTCGTTGTCGTCCCGGTCGACCCACCGCACCTCGGGTTCGGTGCTCACGGGAACGAAGTCGTTGTGCTGCTCCCAGACGACGAGTGTGCGTTCGGCGCCGAGTACATACTGCTGCCACCACACCTGCCGCAGGTAGGACCGGGGGATGCTGCGCCAGGAGTGCGAGGTCGTCTTGATTTCGCACAGCACGACGGTCGATCCGCTCGCGCGAACACCGTCGGGGGTGGCGAGGTGAAGTGGCTGCCCATGCGCGTGGTACAGGTCGGAGCTCGGTGCGATGCCGTGGTTCGCGAGCACCCAGCGTGCGATTTCCGGCTCCCGGGCGCGGCCATGATCGGTGAAGGCGTTACCGCCGAAGCCCGTGCCGCCCAGTTTCTCCAGGGCGACCGACTGCAGCGCTCGTGCACTGGACAGCCGCGCGACATCCGTCGCGGTGACGCCGCGGCTACGCGCCCGGAGCCAGGCGATCCGGTTCTCGGAATTCGCGACGACCCGGGTGCGGTGGTCGGGCGCGGGCTCATCCCAGAGGTCCAGCGTGGGATGGGCGAGGGTCACCACCCCATTCTCCATCGAGTGTGCTCCAGTTGCGGGTCGCACCCCCGGTGAACCCGCAACTGGAGCACACTCGAAGGGGCCGACGAGCCGGCAATCGTTCCGACCGGCATGCTCGTTTCGAGCGAACAGCGTAGCTTTGCTTAGGTGAAGCGGAAAAGTGTGCAATCCGCTTTGGTGGTTGGCATTGTCGCGGTGCTCTGCGTCATCGTGGCGGTCGGTGCTGGATTGCAGGGTCGGTTCGCGTTCTCAGGGCCCCGCTGGGTTCCAGGCGTCCCTTCGCTTACTGCGCCAACGCCGCAGCCGACTCCGCTGCCGCAGGGCACCAACACCCCGTCGCAGGCTGTGCCGGTGAGGTCTGGCATCGTGTTCAGCTGGCTTCCGATTGCCATCATCCTTGGATCCCTTCTCATCGCTGCGGTGGCATTGCTTGTCCTTTACTGGCTGCGTCACCGGCAACCCAGAGGAGACAAAAGCCTCGTCCCGCTTGACGGC
>Ga0302198_10000844_pt1 | contig 34173 bp, 33 predicted proteins | sample II_Bog_N2_2_FD_193521 | JGI IMG/M metagenome (GOLD analysis project Ga0302198, IMG submission 193521) | Peat permafrost microbial communities from Stordalen Mire near Abisko, Sweden - II_Bog_N2_2 | ecosystem: Environmental > Terrestrial > Soil > Wetlands > Peat | place: Sweden: Abisko...
TTCCGCCTGGGACTCAACGTCGCCTCCACCCGGCTGGTGCTCAGCACCGGATACGCCGGGCAGGTGATCGCCTCGCTCGGCCAGGTTGCCGTGAGCGGGTCGCTCATCATCGGCGCCGTCATCTTCCTGATCCTCGTCGTCATCCAGTTCGTGGTCGTCACCAAGGGCGCGGAGCGGGTGGCCGAGGTCGGCGCCCGCTTCACCCTCGACGCCATGCCGGGCAAGCAGATGGCCATCGACGCCGACCTGAATGCCGGCACCATCACCGAAGCCGAGGCCAGGCGGCGCCGTGCCGAAGTCTCCGCAGAGGCCGACTTCTACGGCTCCATGGACGGCGCGTCGAAGTTCGTCAAGGGCGATGCCATCGCGGGCATCGTGATCATCGTCATCAACATCATCGGCGGTATCGCGATCGGGATGGTCCAGAACGGGATGACGATCACCGATGCCGTCAACAAATACACCCTGCTGACCATCGGTGACGGTCTGGTAAGCCAGATTCCCGCACTGCTCATGGCCGTCTCAACCGGCATGATCGTAACCCGCTCGAACGTCGACGCCGACATGGGTTCGATGACGGCATCCCAGCTCTCGCAATCCCGGATCGCCGTTCTGATCGCCGGATGCGCCGCCATCGCCCTCGCGCTCATCCCCGGGATGCCGGTCGTGCCCTTCCTGGTTATCGGCGTCAGCCTGATCATCGGTTCGCGTCGCATCGGCGCCCGCCAGAAGCGGGAAGAGATCGCGGCGCAGGTCGCCACCCACACGCCGAAAAACAATACGGGTGACAGTACGGAAGACCTCATCGAACAGATGCGCGTCCATGCGCTGGAGGTGCAGCTGGCGCCCGACCTGGTGGAACTCGCGTCTGGCTCCAGCGACGACCTGCTCTCGCGGGTGCGTGCCCTGCGCCGCCGCCTCGCCATCGAACTCGGCATCGTCGTGCCACCGGTGCGCACCAGGGACAGCATCGACCTTCCCCCATCGACGTACGTCATCAAGGTCGCGGGTACCGAGGCGGGTCGTGGTGTGGCCCCTCCCGGAAAGGTTCTCGCGCTGGGCGACGCACTCGACGCACTCCCCGGCATCTCCACGGTTGACCCCGTGTTCGGTCTCGCAGGCAAGTGGATCCCGGCGGAGCTTCGCCACGGAGCCGAGCTCGGTGGGGCCACGGTCATCGACCGGGCATCCGTCATCATCACGCACCTCTCGTCGGTCATCACCAACAACGCCGCCCGGTTGCTCTCCCGGGAAGACGTTCGCGTTCTCACCGACGGGGTCAAGTCGATCAACCCGTCGGCGGTCGACGAGCTCATCCCGTCGCTGCTCTCCCTCGCTGAGGTGCAGCGCGTGCTCCAGGGCCTGCTGTCGGAAGGCGTGCCCATCAACGACCTCTCGCGCATCTATGAAGCGCTTGCCCTTCGCGCGAAGGCGTCGACCGATCCGGACGGACTCATCGAGGCAGCACGTGCCGCGCTCGGGCCCGTCATCGTGACCCGGTACCTCAAGGACTCGACCCTTCGCGTCATCATGATCGAGCCGTTGCTCGAGCAGTCGATGCTCGAAGGCGCGCGGCCGTCGGAGCAGGGGCCGCAGATCATCCTGGACACTGAGAAGCTGCATGCCATCATGACGTCCCTCGCGCAGGCGAGAGCCGCCGCGGAATCAGGCGGAGATCCGGTCGTGATCGCGTGTGCCCCCGCGCTGCGCTCAGCGGTGCGACGGCTTCTCGCACCCAACCCGGGCGACCTCCCCGTGCTGTCATACCTCGAGGTCACCTCCGCGCACCCCACGATAGAGACGGTTGGAGTGGTCCGTGCCCTCGATCAGATTCCGGTTTGACGATGTCTCACGCGAAGCCCTCGCGGCTCGCGTGCGAACCGAGTTCGGCGCCTCCGCCCGAATCATCTCGGCGTCCGAGGTGCGCGTCGGCGGGGTGGGCGGGTTCTTCGCGCGCCGCTACGTGGACGTCGTCGTGGATGTGCCGAATGCGCCCAACCCGGCAACCCAATCGCGAGGCGGGGCGGTAGGACTCGCGGCGCTGCTCGAGGAGGCCGAGCGAGCCGAACGCGCAGAGGTGCCACCGCGCACTGCTCCCATCATTCCGACGGTATCGACCCAGAGCCCGGACTTCGAGATGCTGATGTCCGACCTCAGGTCGTACTCGGATTTCCCGTCCCGATCGGGGCTCGTGGCGGCGGCGGGGATTCCCAAGCTTTACGACGAACCCGGGGGCCTGGTGCTCTTCGCCGGGCTCGCCGACGACGCACTGGTGGTTGCGCGCTCGCTGGCGCGGAGCGTGCGCTGGTCTGACCTCAGAATGGGCGGCCGGATTCTCGGTGACGGGCTGCCCCGCGTGGATGACCGGCGGGCCGCCGCGGAATACCGGGCCCACTGCATCGCGGTCGGCTCCGTCGGCCTTCTGGCCTGGGGCGTGGGGATCGGCGCATCCGGGGTTCAGGGCACTGCGTCTTCACTTCGCGCGGTCGACGCAGACCAGATCTGGATCGTCGTCGATGCGGCCCGCAAGGCCGATGACACGGCCGCCTGGGTAGGAATGCTGCGCGCCACGGTCAACGCCACCGCGATCGCGGTGCTGCACAGCGTCGAAACAGCGACACCGGATTCTGTCGCCTCGCTCGGCCTGCCCATCGGCTGGTCCGACACGGTGGGATAGGCTGGCCGCGTGCTGGTCCTGACGCGTAAACGTGGCGAGCGCATCCTTGTCGGCGATGAGATCGTCATCACAGTGCTCGACATCAAGGGTGACGCGATCCGCATCGGAGTGGATGCGCCCTCCGGCGTGCGCATCCAGCGGCACGAAGTCATTGCGGCGATCGCCGAAGCGAATGTGGCAGCAGCGGAAGCCGACGCCGCGGCGGGGGATAAGCTCGCCGCCCTGCTGACCGAGACGCTGCACCCTGCCCCGCCGGAAGAGCCCGCCTCCTAGCCTGACGTTCGCCGGGCAGGTGCTTATCGTGCTCGCGGTGCGGCTCTGCCCTGAGCGAACCTCCGCCAGCCCGGGCAGCCCGCGGTTCAGAATGGCCGCATGGACGACAACGAGATTCTCGACGCGTACTCGCGCACGGTGGTGGACGTAGCGGAGTCCGTGCTGCCCAGCGTCGCGAGTGTCGCAGTTCGCACGGCGCGGGGCGGCGGCTCCGGCAGCGCAAGCGTCATCACCGCAGACGGCTTCCTGCTGACGAGCGCGCATGTGGTCGTCGGGGCTCGCTCTGCGGAAGCATCCTTCAGCGACGGGTCGACCGTCTCGGTCGATGTGGTCGGCCGTGACCCGCTCTCCGACCTCGCGGTGCTGCACGCGCGCGGTGATATTCCCGCCCCGGTGCAACTGGGCGACGCCGCGAAGCTGCGGGTGGGGCAACTCGTCGTCGCGCTGGGGAACCCGCTCGGACTCGCGGGAAGCGTGACAGCTGGCATCGTTTCGGCGCTCGGCCGCTCGCTGCCCACCCAGTCCGGACGCGTCATCGACGAGGTCATCCAGACGGATGCGGCGCTCAACCCCGGCAACAGCGGGGGAGTGCTCGCCGACAGCAGCGGGCGCATGGTCGGGGTGAACACGGCCGTCGCCGGCGTCGGCGTCGGCCTCGCCGTGCCGATCAACTCAACCACGCGGGGGATCATCGCCGCGCTCATGTCGAAGGGCAAGGTGCGTCGAGCCTGGCTCGGCATCTCGGGCGCCCAGATTACGCTCGCCCCGGAGCTGGCGAAACGCATCGGCTCGCCCACCGGACTTCAGGTCGCCGGCGTCTCCCCGAACAGCGCCGCCGAGGAGGCCGGCCTGCGACGCGGTGACGTCGTGGTCGAACTCGCCGGACGACGGGTCGTCTCGACGACCGCGGTGCAGCAGCTCATGGTCGAGGACGCCATCGACCGGCCGATCGAGATCACCGTCTGGCGCAACGGCGCACTCGTCGATGTGATCGCGGTGCCGCGGGAGCTCGACGAGTAGCCCGCCGGGTACCGCCCCAATCGTTCACTCGGTGGACACGAGCGCGTGACCGGTCGGGCCTACCGTGTGAGTCATGGTTTCGGCGATCGGGGCCCTGCTGCTCGCCATCGGCCACACCCCGTGGGCCTACGTGCTCATGGCGGGCATCCTCGTCGTCGACGGCTTCTTTCCGTTCGTGCCCGGCGAGACGGCGGTCGTCACGCTGTCGACGCTGGTCGCAGCCAGCGGGGGCGCGGGATTGTGGATCGTGCTGGTGGTGGCCGTCGCCGCAACCATGGCGGGCGACGCGATCTCGTTCTTCACGGGTCGTCGCATCGGCCTCGATCGCTGGCAGTGGATGCGTGGGCCGCGGGTTGCGGCGCTCTTCGCCCGCGCGTCGCGCGGTCTCGCCCGGCGTCCCGGCCTGTACTTCGTCGGCGCCAAATTCCTTCCCTTCGTTCGGGTCGCGGTCACCATGACGGCGGGTGCGAGCGGCTTGAGCGTTCGACGGTACCTTCCCCGATCGTTCGTGGCATCGACCCTGTACACGCTGTATCACGTCGGCGTCGGCGCCGCGGCAGGGTTCTGGTTCGCCGTCAACCCGCTGCTGGCGGCCGTGATTGCGATCGTCGCCGTGTTCGGACTGGGACTACTGTTCAATGCCATCGCCCGGGTTCGTCGCGGGCTGCTGAGCCGAGCTCGTACCGAGCCCGCGCCCTAGTCTTGAACCATGAAATTTCGTACCCTCGGCAATTCCGGCCTCAAGATCTCCGAAATCACCTACGGCAACTGGCTGACCCACGGTTCGCAGGTTGAGAACGACGTCGCAACCCAGTGCGTGCACGCAGCGCTCGATAACGGCATCACCACCTTCGACACCGCCGACGCCTATGCGAATACAGCCGCCGAAACCGTGCTCGGTGGCGCACTAAAGGGACAGCGGCGCGAGTCGCTTGAAATCTTCACCAAGGTCTTCTGGCCGACAGGGCCGAAGGGACCGAACGACTCTGGGCTCTCCCGCAAGCACATCCTCGAATCCATCGACGGCTCACTCACCCGTCTGCAGACCGGCTACGTCGACCTTTACCAGGCTCACCGCTACGATCACAGCACCCCGCTCGAGGAGACGATGCAGGCATTCGCCGACGTCGTGCGTTCCGGCAAGGCGCTGTACATCGGCGTCAGCGAGTGGACTGCAGACCAGCTGCGCGCCGGCGCCGCGCTCGCACAGGAGCTGAACATCCAGCTCATCTCCAACCAGCCGCAGTACTCGGCGCTCTGGCGGGTGATCGAGGATGAGGTGGTTCCGGCGTCGAAGCAGCTCGGCATCTCCCAGGTCGTCTGGTCGCCGATCGCCCAGGGCGTGCTTACCGGCAAATACAAGCCGGGCGCACCCCTTCCCCAGGGCACGCGCGCGACCGACGCGAGCGGCGGCGCGGACACCATTTCACGATGGCTGCAGGATGACCTGCTCACCCGGGTGCAGCAACTGGCGCCGATTGCCGCAGAACTCGACCTTTCGATGGCGCAGCTCGCCGTCGCGTGGGTGTTGCAGAACGACAACGTCGCCGCTGCCATTATCGGCGCGTCCCGCCCCGAGCAGGTCGCAGAGAATGTGAAGGCGTCCGGGGTGCAGATCCCTGCTGATGCACTCGCGCGGATCGACGCTGCTCTCGGCGACTCGGTCATCCGTGACGCGGCCCTAACGGCCAACAGCTCTCCAGCGAGCAGGTAACACCGGCATACTCCCAGAGGATGATCTTCCTGAGAATGCCAGCAAACGAGAAGGATTCAGGCGTACTTTCAACGCAGGAACATTCCGTGGGAAAGGTACGTGGGTTCGATGTCGAAGGTATGGCTCAGATGGGCTCCAGCGGTCGTGGCGGTTGTCGCGGTCGCCGGTGTGGCCGTGGCGGTACCGGCGGTGGCGAACGCGTCGGTGAGCCTGCCCGGTAAGACTCCCGCGCAGGTGCTCGCGCTTGTTGCGTCCAGCAGGGTTACGGCTCTCTCGGGCACTGTAGACGAAACAAGCGACCTGGGGTTGCCCTCGCTGCCGTCCGGTGCCGGTGCACCGGCGAGCACGTCGACGGGCCTCGCCGCGGACCTCACCCTGCTCACAGGCAACAACAGCCTTCGCATCTATGTCGACGGCCCGAAGAAGGTGCGCGTACAAGACCTCGAGTCGCTGGCAGAGCGTGACCTGATCCGAAACGGCACGGACGTCTGGGTCTACGACTCGCAGAACAACTCCGTGCAGCACGCCACGCTCCCGGCCGCGAACAAGCATTTCCTGCACCCGGGTGGTTCGACGCCGAACGTTTCGAAGCCGAACGTTCCGACTCCGGCTCCGACGACAAATCCGGCCGACCTCACCCCCGAGGGTCTCGCCACGAAGCTCATCGCCCAGCTGCAGCCCACAAGCACCGTCACGGTGTCGCCCGACGCCGTCCGTGTCGCGGGCCGCGCCGCGTACCAGCTCGTGCTCACGCCACGGGCGACCGACACTCTCCTCGGTTCCGTCTCGGTCGCCGTCGACGCCCAGACCGGCCTTCCGCTTCGAGTGCAGCTTGACGCGCGCGGCCAGAAGACCCCGGCGCTGAGCATCGGCTTCAGTTCGCTCGACCTCTCGACCCCCGCCGCCTCACTCTTCGACTTCACTCCCCCCGCCGGAGCGAAAGTGACACAGCTGAAGCAGCCCGCATCCGCACCGGCGAAGCCGCACCCGGCAGTCACTGAGCCCACCGAGACGGTCACCGGTTCCGGATGGGACGCCGTGGTCACGGTTTCCGCCGCGGGATCGCTCGGCAGCCTGGCGAGCTCACGAGACTTCGCCGAGTTGACCACCGCAGTCGCCGGTGGCCGTGTACTGCACACCTCGCTGGTCAACATCCTGTTCACGACCGACGGGCGCATCATTGCCGGTTCGGTATCGATTGCCCGCCTGCAAGCCGTAGCCAACGCTTCGTGAGCGAAGACGATCTCGCGATCGAGACCCACGGGCTGACCAAACAGTTCGGCAGCTATGCCGCGGTGAAGAACATCGACCTGAGTGTTCCGCACGGGTCGGTGTTCGGATTCCTGGGGCCCAACGGCTCCGGAAAAACCACGACGATCCGGATGCTGCTCGGCCTTGCCTCACCCACAAGCGGAGAGGCGCGCGTGCTCGGCGCACCGATGCCGCGCGCCAACGCGACCGTTCTCCCGCGGGTCGGCGCGCTCGTGGAGGGGCCCGGCTTCTATCCCTACCTTTCCGGGGCGGATAACCTGCGACGGCTCGACAGCGCCGACCGCTACGCGCCATCCCGCACGCGCGGGGCGAGGGTCGCGGAAGCCCTGGAGCGGGTGGGCCTCTCAGCCGCGGCAACGAAGAAGGTCAAGGCGTATTCGCTCGGCATGAAGCAGCGGCTCGGAATCGCGAATGCCCTGCTGACGCCCCGCGAGCTGCTGATCCTGGACGAACCGACCAACGGCCTCGACCCGCAAGGGACCCGCGAGGTGCGGGCCCTGGTGAGATCGCTGGCGCTCCAGGGCACGACGATCTTCGTCTCAAGCCACCTGCTCGCCGAGATCGAGCAGATCTGCTCCCACGCCGCGGTCATGAGTGCGGGCGCCCTGGTTGCCCAGGGCACCCTCGACGAACTGCGCCAGGTCGGGCGTCCGCATGTACGCGTCGCGACGCCGGATCCGTCGCTGGCCACCGGTGTGCTCACCGGGTTCGGGATGACCGTCGCGCCCACGACGAACGACGGCGGCGAACTCGTCGCGGTGCTCGGCGATGCACCGACCGAGCCCGACGAGGTGGTGGCCGCCCTGGTGGCCGCCGGGGTACGCGTGCGCGGGTTCGCGTTCGAGACCCCGAGTCTCGAGGATCGCTTCGTGTCACTCACGGGGGAGGGGTTCAACGTTGACCACTGACCTTGTGCGCACCCGCCCGTCTGCCGGGCTTGCGCTGCTCGGCACCGAGCTCGGCGTGCTGTTCCGCCGCAAGCGCACCTGGGCCATGCTGGCCGCGCTCGCGGCGGTGCCCATCCTCATCGCCATTGCCGTGCGGGTGACGCACTCGTCATCGGGCGGCGGTCCGGCCTTTCTGGACCGGATCGAAAACAACGGCCTGTTTGTCGTCTTCGTCGCGCTCGGGGTGTGTGTTCCGCTGTTCCTGCCGCTCACTGTCGGCGTTGTGGCGGGAGATACGATCGCAGGCGAGGCTTCGCACGGCACGCTCCGTTACCTGCTCATTGCCCCAGCCGGTCGCATCCGGCTGCTCGCGGTGAAGTACGTGGGCGCGGCGGCATTCAGCCTGGCCGCAACGCTCGTGGTCTGCATCGCGGGGGCGCTCATCGGGTTCGCGCTGTTCCCCTCGGGCTCGGTTGCGCTGCTCTCCGGCGACACGGTGAGCATTGCCGACGCGCTGGGCAGGTCACTGCTGATCGCAATGTACGTCACTATTTCCCTGCTCGGGCTGTCGGCGATCGGGCTCTTCCTGTCGACGCTGACAGATGTTCCCGTCGGGGCGATGGCAGCAACCATTATCTTCTCCGTCGCTTCCGAGGTGCTCGACCAGCTTCCCCAGCTGGCCTGGCTGCATCCCTGGCTGTTCAGCAACTACTGGCTGGGGTTCGGTGATTTTCTGCGCGACCCGATCTCGTGGACGGCGTTCGGCCAGAACGCTGCACTCCAGGCCGGCTACATCGTCGTCTTCGCCGCGCTGGCGTATGGTCGCTTCGCCGCGAAGGACATCCTGTCCTGAGGCCCCTCCAGGTTTTCGTGCGTTCCGCTGCGCTGCGCTCCGCTGCGCGGGCACGCACAAGCAGGCAGGATGTAAGTACGACAATTCCTCAGGGGCAGCTATGACGAGACCACACGCCGTTACCAGGCGGTTGTTCAGCGCCATGTTCACCCTGCCGGGGGCGACCGCTCGCGCCATCACAGGTGACCTGGATGTCGGCATCCCGATGCCTGACGGCGCGGTGCTGCTCGCCGACCGCTGGACTCCGAAGGCCCCGACGGGCGCGCCCACGGTGCTCATCCGCACCTGCTATTCGCGCAAGAACTTCTCCGCCCTCGTCGCCCGCGCCTACGCCGAGCGCGGACTTCAGACCATCATCGTGAACTCCCGGGGTACCTTCGGGTCCACCGGGGGCCAGTTCTACGCGATGCACCACGAGCACGACGACGGCCTGGCCGTGCTCGACTGGGTTCGCGCCCAGCCCTGGTACACCGGCTCACTGGTGCTCGCCGGATCGAGTTACCTCGGCTACACCCAGTGGGCTGTTGCGGCAGAGGCACCGGACGACGTTATCGCGATGCATCCGCACTTCACCTCAGCCCGGCTCGCGCAGAACTTTCTCAGCACCGGTGCCGTCGAACTCGATACCGCCGCGCGCTGGGCCCTTGTGACCGCCACCCAGGAGCGTCCGCGGGCCACCGCCCGCGTCGCGCTCGGCATCGATGAGAAGCACCTGCGGGAGGCGATGAACACGCTGCCGATCAACATCATCGACGAGAAGGCGCTCGGGGCCCCGTGGCCGTTCTTCAAAGACACGGTGACGCGCACCGAAGACGACCCTCGCTGGGAACCCTGGGACCGTCGCGCCGACCTGCCGCAGGTGACGGTTCCCGCGAGCTTCGTCGCCGGCTGGTACGACCCGTTCCTGATGGATGGGCTAAACGACTTCCACGCGCTGCAGGCGGCCGGCACCCCCACCAGGATCACCATCGGCCCGTGGACGCACGCGTCCAAGGGTGCCTCCAATGCCTCCGTGCTCGACACCCTGGACTGGACGGCCATCAACGCCGGGAACACGGCCGGCGATGACCGTGCGCCGGTTCGCGCTTTCGTCATGGGCGAGAACCGCTGGCTTGACCTCGGGGAGTGGCCGCCCGCCGACTCAGCCGGCGAGCACTGGTACCTGGGCGCTGGAGGGACACTCGGCAGAAGTCCGAGCTCGACGGCCGCCGGCGAGCCGACCCGATATGCGTACGACCCGGAAGAGCCAACTCCGTCGGTCGGCGGTCGCCTGCTGCTCACCGGCGCAGGACGACGCAACAACGACGCCCTCGAGTCGCGCGATGACGTGCTGACTTTCACGTCCGTCCCGCTCGAGCGCGACCTTCGTCTCGTCGGTGACGTGTTCGCCCAGATCTGGATGTCCTCCGATCGCCCCACCTGGGACCTCTTCGTGCGGCTCTGCGAGGTGGATGCCCGCGGGCGATCGTTCAATGTGTGCGACGGTCTCATCCGGGTGGCGGTCGCGACGCCGACGCCGGAGCCGCAGCTGATTCGCGTCGACCTATCGCCGACCGCCCAGCTGTTCAAACGGGGACGCCGCGTTCGAGTGCAGGTTTCGAGCGGCGCGCATCCGCGGTTCGCGCGCAACCTCGGCAGCGACGAGCGACACGACATCGGCACGGCCATGTTCGCTGCCTGGCAGACCATCTATCACGACGCCGACCATCCGTCGGCGGTCATCCTGCCGAGGTTTGCGGCCTGAGTTCAGCGGCGGATCTCGACCAGCAGCACCCACGCGTTGACGACGGAACCGACGAAGACGGCCAGGGCGCCCACGATCATCCAGTCGAGCCCCCAGCCGGATCCCTGAAGGAAGAGCACGCCACTGACAACGAACGGCGCCACCTGGCCGATTGCCAGGGCGACCTTGGTCCAGATCCGCGTGAATGTCTGGCGCGGGCGAATCTGGAACTGGCGCACCATAACATCGACGTGGATTGCGAGCGGCGCAAGCAGGGCGAGGAGGGTCACCCAGGCGAGCGCGTCCGAGGTCACGCCGGGGATCAGGCCGGTGACTGTGAGCACGAGAACGTAGACGAGCGAGCCGATGGCCGAGCCGGCGCGCGGGGGTAGGGACGGGTACTTCAGTATGGAGTCGATGTTCACCGACATCGCGGCGAGGATGAGGCCTGCGAGCGTTGCTGCGGCTGCTGACGCGGCGATCAGAACGTCGTGCCATGGCGCTAGGTTGATCACGCGCACCTCCACTCGACTAGGCAGAACCTTACCGCCCGACGAGTCGTGCTTGCACTTTTCGGCAAACGCGATATATCGTGTTTCCAGCAACTTGCGATATATCGCGAAACATCCCAGTCTGAGGAGTCTCATCGTGATCCATGCTCGAGGTTTGGCCCGAACGTTCGACACCAGGAGGGGCCGCGAGAAAGTCTCGGTGAAAGCCGTCGGCGGGGTCGATATCGATGTCGCGGAAGGCGAGATCGTCGGCTTTCTCGGACCCAACGGCGCGGGCAAGACCACCACCCTCCGGATGCTCACAACCCTGCTCAAGCCGACGACCGGAACGGCAACGGTCGCGGGTTTCGACCTCGCCACAGAACCGATCAAGGTGCGAAAGAGCATCGGCTATGTCTCGCAAAGCGGCTCCACGTCGGGCGCCGCGCGAGCCGGCGAAGAGATCGTCGACCACGGGTTGCTCTACGGGATCAGCGCGGCGCAGGCCGAAAAGCGCGGCAGGCAACTCTTCGACCAGCTCGAACTCGACGGGATGTGGGGCCGCCAGCCGAAGACGATGTCCGGCGGGCAGCGCCGCCGCCTCGACATCGCAATGGGCCTCGTGCACGACCCGCGCCTGGTCTTCCTCGACGAGCCGAGCACAGGCCTCGACCCCCAGGCCAGGGCCAACCTCTGGACCCACATCGCCGACCTTCGCAGCAAGCTCGGCACGACGGTGTTCCTCACCACCCACTACCTGGATGAAGCGGATGCCCTGTGCGACCGCATCCTCGTTATCGATCACGGTGTCATCGTGGCGTCTGACACCCCGGAGGCACTGAAGCGGCAGGTCGCGGGCGACCTGGTCGAGCTGGTGCTCGCGAACGAGGAGCAGGTCGCGGCCGCGGCATCCCATCTGGGAAAGCTCTCCGGGGATGGCACGGCACGGGTCGACGGGCTCGTCGTCAGCATGCGCGTACCGCACGCCGGCACCGAGCTGCCGGGCCTGTTGCGTGCCCTTGACAGCGCGGGCGTCACGCTCGCCGCGATCGAGGTACGACGCCCCACCCTCGACGACGTGTTCCTCACCATGACCGGGCGCTCACTGCGCGAAGACGCCTAAGGAGGCAGCCTTGAAATTCTTCTTCGACACATTCGTGATCTACCGTCGACAGCTGCGCCTTGCCGTGCGCAACCCCGCCTGGGTCATCATCGGGCTGGCCCAGCCTGTGCTGTACCTTGCCCTGTTTGGCCCCCTGCTCAAGCCGCTGGCCAGGCAGATCGGCACGACCAATGCGTACACGTTCTTCGTTCCCGGGCTGCTCATCCAGCTCGGGCTGTTCGGCGCTCTCTTCGCCGGATTCGGGCTCGTCTCCGAATGGCGCGAAGGAGTCGTCGAGTCCGAGCGGGTCACCCCGGCGAACCGGGCGGCGCTGCTTCTCGGGCGCGTGCTCCGCGACCTCAGCCTGCTTCTCGTGCAGGGGATCATTCTGGTCGCGCTCGGCTTCGCGTTCGGGATGACCGGGTCGCTGCCCGGCATGGCCCTCGGACTGGTGCTCATCCTGCTCCTGGGTGGGGCCTGCTCGGCCTCGTCCTACGCGCTCGCGCTGTCGCTCAAGAGTGAAGACGCTCTTGCGCCCATCCTGAACAGCATCGCCCTCCCGGTGCTGCTGCTCTCGGGCATCCTCCTGCCGATCGCGGTCGCCACCGGCGCACCGCAATGGCTCGTGACCGTCAGCGACTTCATGCCGATCAAGTACCTGGTCAACGCACTGCGCGAGCTGTTTGTCGGCCACGTCATCACTATCACCACCATGTGGGGCGCGCTCTGGGTGCTGCTGCTGTTCTCGCTGGGGATCTTCTACGGCACCCGCACGTTCCGGAAGGACAACGCCTAGGGGGCGGGCAGGATGCGCAGGGTCGCGTCGACCGCGGCCGGCTCGACCATGGCATCCCGGTAGTCGAAACTCGCGTACTTAGCCAGGTAGGCGGAGTCGATCGCGCGATTCACGTCATCAGTTCTCGGCACGAACTCGAACAGTACGCGGGTGTCGCGCCCGTCGATCACGATCGACTGGTGCTGTTCCGCGACAACAGCCCGGTACCAGCCGGTTGTGACCCCCTGGTACGAGCGAACGTAGAGCGCATCATCGACGACGACCAGCCACACGGGAAATCGGAGGTCTTTTCGCCCTTCACGGGAAAGCACGAGCACGAGTTCTTCGGCCCCAGCCAGTTCGGCCAACTGTTCGGGGGTCCAGGTCTGATCGGTCATGGTTCTCCTATCCCGCTGAATTGACTGCCGAGTTGACCGCGGCGCCCACAATCGGCAAGACAACCACCATGGTCGCAATGATCCTGATGGCGGACGCCCCCAGGTAAACCCACAGTGGTGCGAGCCCCGCTCCGGTTCGCCGGCGAACGACAACAGTTCGGCCGATGATGTAGACGATCGAACTCAGGAAGGTCCACGCCCAGTGGAACGGTGCCGGCACGCCGCGCGCTTTCAGCGCCCGGTAGTCGAGCGCCGCGGCCACCACGTAGACGGCGTAGATCGCGAAGCCGATCCCGAGGAGGGCGAAATATCCGGGGCCGAGCAGCACTTGGGAGGCGCTGAGGGAGGTCGAGGTGCTGAGCGTTGCGGAGAGAATCGTCGGGTAGACGCTTGCAAGGAGCGGCAGTTCGGCGAACTCCAGCAGGGGCACCAGCACGAAGATCCAGATCCACACGGTTCCCGGCCTGGTTCCGGCGGGCGCCGCCTGCACCGAAACCGGGGCCGCGCCCAGCGCCTGGTAATGCTCAGTCCACTGCGTGCCGTCCCACCAGCGCAGCTGCGAGGATCCCGGCGTCGTCGGATACCAGCCTGGCGCTGCCTGGCCGGAGTTCGAGTCGCTCACGACACGTTCCCTGCGGCGTTGAGCCCGTTGCCCACAGCGGTGAAGAACTGAACGAAGGCGGCGACCGCCACAATTCCGATGACGACAAATGCGACCACCTGCAGGGCGACGTAGATCCAGAACGGGGCAAGGCCGGCTCCGGTTCGCCGCTTCACAACCACAGTGCGCCCGATCATGTAAACCGCCGGCCAGCCGACGAGGATTACGAAGAACGACCAGGCCCAGTGGAACGGCCTCGGGACGCCTCGATGCCGCAGGTCACGCCAGTCGAGCGCGGCGAAGACGACACAGATCGCATAGATGAACCAGCCTGCAAGCACGGCCAGGAGGTAGGAGGGGCTGAACCCCACTGCCGCGAGATTCGACGACCCAGCGTTTGCGCCGATCAACTGCGAGCTTGCGCCGATGACCTGTGTGAAATAAATCGATACCGGGATCAGGGAGAGGAGCTGCAACACGGGCACGCCGACCGCAAGCAGCCAGAACCAGACAGTGCCGGGACGAGTCCCCTCAGGAGCCCTGGCCGCCGGGGTCACTGCCGCGGCCTGCGCGGCCGCGGCCGATGGCTCGTAGACGTGCTGGGTCCACTGCGCCCCGTCCCACCAGCGCTGCTGCGCCGAGCCCGGGGCAACCGCGTACCATCCGGCAGGCGCTGTGGCGGCGGCCGTCCCGGAGTGGTCGCCGATCGCCACCGGAGCGGCCTCCACCGGAGCGGCCTCCACCGGAGCGGCCTCCACCGGAGCCGCCACCACCGGAGCGACCTCCACAGGCAGGGCCTCCACCGGCAGGGCCTCCACCGGAACGAACTCCGCGGGTGTGTTCGCGGCGGCGGTGTGCTGAGGAGCGGCGGGCTCCGAAGGGGTCTGGTCGGTCACGAAGGGTGCTCTCCATCTGTCGGCGATAGCGGCAAGCCTATTCGCCGCTACCGCCGAGGGAAAACGCCGTGCTACGGCGAATCGCTGGTGGCCGCGGACCGATCGGCATCCGCGACGTCACCGCCGGCATTCGACGTTGCGGAGTTGGCCGAGTCGAGGTCATCCTGCACGCCCTGTACCGACGAGCCGCTCCCCGCGGACGGTACCGACGGAGCTGTCGTCGGCATCGTGGTCGTTACGGCAGCCGGCGCCGGCGCTGCCGCAGTTCCGCGCGAGCATCCTGCCAGTGTCCCCGCGACCAGTACTACTCCGACGAGTGCAATCCCTGCGCGCGCGCCCCCCAGCGCGATCACTTGATTGCCGCCAGTACCGTCTTGCCGTCCGCTGCCGCCTTCTTCAGGTCAGCGATCCCGGTCTGCACCGAGGCGCGGATGGGTGTCAACACGGCGTGGTTCGAGTTGTAGTCCGCCGGCGTCACCGCCAGAGCCGCTGCGGAAACGCCGCCCAGGGCACCGCTTGCGGCACTGATCTGTGCGGACATGTCGGCGAGGTCCGCCAGCAGGGCCGGCGTCGACTTGGACGCATCCGGTCCGGCGAGAGCAGCAGCCAGCTTCGACTGCGCGTCGGTCAGCTTCGGCACCGTGGTCGACGTCAGGCGATCGGCGGCAGCGGCAAGGTGGGCTTGCGGGATCGCAACCGCGAAGACGCGATAGCCGGTGAAGATCGTCTGGAAATCTGCGGCGGCTGTGGCGACCGTCGTGTCTGCGGCGATCTTCGCCTCGACCGTGTTCATGCCGGCGACGTCGCCGTTCAGCGTGGCGAGGATGGTCGAACGGTCGGATGCGCTGATGTCGGGTGCGGCAGTGATCTTTGCGATCGCCGTGCCCAGCGCTGTGATTCGCTCGCTGGTCGCTGTCTTGGCTTTCGCCTGGATCGCCGCCAGCGACTTGCCGGCGCTCGGCGCTGGGGTTGAGGTTCCGTCGGCGAACGCCGGGGCGCCGGCGACGGCGACAAGGGCGACGACCGCGGCCGCGCCGATCAGTGAGGTGGTGGCAATGCGGTTCATGGTGATGCTCCCGAGTGTGTCTTCGACGTGCGGACGATCGTCCGACAGCGAGTACTCTGCCCGGTCGAGGTTCGGCCGAAATCAGCCGAGTGTTCGAGTTCGGTAAAGGTTCTCCGGAGCGCGGGAACCCCGAGCCGGGCTACCAGGCGACGACGGATGCCGGCCCAGGAAGGAACACGACCTCGTCGCTCGGCACGGGGTTTCGGTCGGCGCTGACGAATTCGAGTTCGAGCGGGTCGTGGGTGCCAGCCTCCACCACCAATGATGCCTGCCCATAGGGACTGGGGTTGTACTGGTCGCCCCACTGCATGAGCGCGGCGATGACGAGATTGAGTGCGCGGCCGGCCTCGGTCAGGTGGTAGCTGAAGCGCTCGCGAGCGCCCTCTTCACGATAGGCCCGCTTCTCGAGGATGCCGCCGCTCACGAGGGTCGCCAGGCGGGCCGAGAGGATGTCGCTCGGTATGCCCAGCTGCTCGCGAAACTGCGAGAACCGCGTCTGCCCGCGCAGGGCATTGCGCACGATGAGCAGGGACCACTTTTCGCCGACGATGTCCAGGGTTCGCACGACCTGGCATCGGGGCTCTTCGACGAGTGAGGTGGACGGCATGCATCAATTCTAGCGAGATGACTTGGAAAAACCAACTCAGACCTGCTAGCGTGGCGGGATGTCCCCCGCGCGCGCGTCACATCCTCGATTCCCGCTGTCCCGCCGGGCCACCTTTTGGTCCGCGTCCACCGTTCTCGCCCTATGCCTCTGGGCAAGTGCAGCCGCGAGCGTGCTCTACCCCAGCTACGAGGCGGAGTGGAAACTGTCCTCGGTCGTCGTGACCTCCGTGTTCGGAACCTATCCGGTAGCCCTGCTGCTCGTGCTCCTGTTCTTCGGGGGAGTGTCCGACTTTGCCGGTCGGCGGCGCACGATGCTGTTCGGCATCGCTCTCATCGCCGCCTCAGCGGTGCTGTTCGCGCTCGCACCGAACGTCGGCTGGCTGTTCGCGGCACGCGCCTTGCAGGGCTTCGGAACCGGCTTCGCGATCGGAGCGGCGAGTGCGCGCCTCGTCGAGAACAACATTTCGGCGAATCCCCGGTTCGCGAGTTCGATGACGACCGCATCCACGGCGACCGGGCTCACCCTCGCGCTTCTCCTCTCCGGCGTGCTCGCGCAGCTCGCCCCATTGCCACTCGTGCTGAGCTTTGTGGTGCTGTTCGCCCTCGCGGCCTTCGCGTTCGTCTTCGTCGCGCTGACACCGGATGACCGTCCCGCGGCTTCGAGCGAGCGGTGGCGGCCCCAGCGACTGCACCTTGCCAGCGGCACCGTGCGTCCGTTCATCGTCGCGACCCTGTCGGTCTCCGTGGCGTATTCGGTCGGCGCGCTCTTTCTTTCGCTCGGTGCGTCGATGGCCCGCCAGTTGACGCACACGTCGAACCTGGTCGTGATCGGTGCGACCCTCGCCCTCTCGTCCTTCGCCATTGGGGTGACGGCGCTGGTGATCCAGAGGGTGCATGCTCACCTCGCCATCGTGGTCGGTGGCGTCGTGTCGATCGGCGGACTCGCGATCATGGCGGCTACCGCGTCATCCGGCTCCCTCGGGTTGCTGTTGCTCTGGGGTGCGGTCGGCGGCATCGGGTATTCCCTCGCGTTCACGGGTGGGCTGTCGCTGCTTGCTCGCACCACCCCGAACGAGCACCGCGGGGCGACACTGTCGCTGCTCTACCTGTTCTCCTACCTGCTGCAGGCAGCAACGGCCATCGGTGCGGGAGCCCTGGCGACCGCGATCGGCCTTGGCCCGGCCATCGGGCTCATCGCGCCGATCGTCGGGTTGCTCTGTCTCGCCGCCGTTGTGCTCGCAGCAGTCGACTTCGCGGGCCGCCGCCCCGCGGTGGTCGTCGCTTAGGCCGGAGGATTCACCCTGTTGGGCGACTCCTGCAGTGCCCGGGTGTTGCCATCCGGGTCGGCGAAAGTGATGAATCGTCCCCACGGTTGCGGATCGATGGGTCCCGGATCGACGCCTGCGCGAGTGAGTTGCTCGTGGGGATGGGGACGAGTTCGATTTTCCAGTCCACGGGAGGTCCTTTCCAGAGGGAGATGCGTCCAGCTTTCCGCCGATATAGGTCAGTTATTGTCCTCAATCGACGGAGAATTGGCACGTGGCAACAACGGCTAATCGCGTGCTGGAGCTGCTGGGGCTGCTGCAGGCACACCGGCAGTGGTCGGGTACCGAACTTGCTGAGAGGTTGGGCGTCACCGAGCGCACCCTGCGCCGAGACATCGAAAGAATCCGTGATCACTGCGCAGAGCGCCCTCGCCAAGTTCGAGCAGCTGCTGCCAACCGCGCTCCGCCGGAGGGTGAGCGCACTCGAGACACTTCTCCAGGCCGACACTCCGCGTGCCCCACGGGTGTCCCAGGAGCTGCTCGGAACGCTTGCACTCGCATGCCGGGATTCTGAACGCCTCCGGTTCTCGTACGAGGACGCTCGCGGAGTTCCTTCCGATCGTGTCGCGGAGCCGCACGCGCTGGCCTGGATTCCGCCCGGGGTCGAGTACACGGTCGAGGGTGACACTGAGCTGCTCGCGTTCCTGGGAAAGACGTCGGCGCGAGCGGCCGAGGCGCTCAGGACGCGCTGAACAGCAGCGACGCCGCGATCACGAGCGCCACCGCGACATACTGCAGCTTCGACATCCGCTCCTTGAGCAGTGTCGCCGCGAGGATGACCGTGAGCACCGGGTAGAGCGAGGTGAGCACGGACACGACGGCGAGGTTTCCGCGGTGCAGGGCCAGCACGATGAAAGTGTTGGCGAAGGCGACCAGGATCCCGGAGGCCGCCGCGGCGATCCACGCGCGGCGCGCTGGCAGGCTGTGTTCCGCATCCGCACCCGGCGCCGCATCCGAACCGGGTTGCAGGAACGACAGTGACGGACGGTGGGTGCCGACGGCGCGCAGTACCAGCCAGGTGATCCCCAGAATGACTGTGCCGGTGAGGATCTCCCACATCGCGGGAATGATGCCGGAGTTCTTCGGCGCGAAGTCGAGCACAATGAGGGAGGCCCCGAGCAGCAGGCCGGAAGCGACAGCAAGCAGGGCACCGCGCAGCGAGATGTGGTCCTGGCCGCGTTTCGGCGGGGGCGCGAGAAGGATGAGGGCCACGACGCCGATCCCGATCGCGATCCAGCCGACGAGGCTGAGACCCTGCCCTGTCACGGCGGCAATCGCCACCGGCACGACCGATTGGATGAGGGCGATCAGGGGAGACAGGAGGCTCATCGGGCCGATCGCAAGCACCCCGTAGAAGGCGAGCAGTCCGAACACCGCGAGAGCACCGCAGGCGACGCCGCTCCAGAACGCGCCGCCCGACCACGCGCCGCCGACCACGACGACTCCGACGAGGATGAGCACGGCGGCGACCGCGTAGTTGAACAGCGTCGCCGTCACGAGGTGGATGCGTCGTGCCGCGAACGCACCGAAGAAGTCGGAGGCTCCATAAACCGCAGCCGCGCCCAGCGAGAGAACGACGACGATCAGCACAGGTCCATCTAACCGGCTGGCGCCGACTTAGCCGGCACCAGCAGCGATTCTGGCGTCATCTTTCGCGCGAGTAGTCTCGGTTTCATGGACCATCGCATTCTCGGTCGAACCGGTCGTTCCGTCTCCATTATTTCGCTCGGCACCTGGCAGCTCGGCGCGGACTGGGGATCGGTCACCGACTCGGATGCCCGCGCCGTGCTCGATGCATCGGTCGAGAGCGGCGTCACGATGTTCGACACGGCCGACGTGTACGGCGACGGACGCAGTGAGCAGCTCATCGGCGACTATCTCGCCGACAACCCGGGCCTGGACATCTTCGTTGCGACCAAGATCGGTCGACGGCTCGAGCAGGTACCCGGCAACTACACGCTGTCCAACTTCCGCGCCTGGGTCGACCGGTCGCGAGCCAACCTGCGCACGGATCGCCTGGACCTCGTTCAGCTTCACTGCCCTCCCAGTGCGGTCTTCGCGAGTGACGAGGTGTTCGACTCTCTCGACTCCCTCGTGTCGAGCGGCGCGATCGCGAGCTACGGTGTGAGCGTTGAGACCGTCGACCAGGCCCTGGCGTCGATCGCCCGGCCTCACGTCGCGAGCGTGCAGTTGATCCTCAATGCCTTCCGGTTGAAGCCACTGGATGCGGCGCTGCCTGCAGCGGCAGCAGCCGGCGTCGGAGTCATCGCTCGGGTCCCTCTGGCGAGCGGGCTGCTTGCTGGCAGATATACCGCCCAAACCACCTTCGCGCCCGATGACCACCGCACCTACAACCGCCACGGTGAAGCGTTCGATGTGGGCGAGACATTCTCTGGCGTTGACTTCGACCGCGGGGTGGAGGCCGCACGTGAGTTCTCTGAGCTCGCCCGCGAAGCCGGACTGGCTCCCGCGACCGCGGCGCTCGCCTGGGTGGCGCAGCGCCCGGGCGTAACCACGGTTATCCCGGGGGCGCGCAATCCCCAGCAGGCAATTGCCAACGCCGCTGCGGGTTCGGTGCCGCCGTTAGGTGCCGGCTTCGACGCCGGTGTGAAGGCGATCTACGACACGTACTTCAGAGCGGCGCTGGCCGACCGGTGGTAGCCGCACCGCCGGCCTCGGGGCTGCCGCGCGCCTTCCGGAACCTGTTCGTCTCAAACCTTGCAACCAATCTCGGCGACGGGGTGATTCGCACCGCATCCCCGCTGCTCGCGATCCGGCTGACATCGGATCCGCTTCTCATCGCCGTACTCGCTGGCCTCGCACTCCTGCCCTGGCTGTTCTTCGCCATTCCGGCCGGGATCATCGTGGATCGGGTGGACCGGCGCGTCGCCCTGCGCATGGCGAATGGCGTGCGCGTGGTGCTGGCAACCGGCCTGGTGGTGCTCTACGCGACGCACTCGCTCAGTATCTGGTGGCTGTTCGCGGTGGCCTTCATCGACGGTTCGTGCGAGACGATCTACGACGGCGCCATCAGGGCGATGATGCCCAGCATCGTGGCGAAGCCGCTGCTGCCGGGCGCGAATTCGCGCATCGAGGCGGGAGAGCTCATCCTGCAGAACTTCCTCGCGGCACCACTCACCTCGCTGCTGTTCGCTGTGGCCGTGCTCATCCCGCTCGGCGCAAACATCGGGTTGTATGCGCTCGCCGTCATCCTCGCCCTCCTGCTGCCTCGGGCTGCGTCTGGTCGGCAGTTCACGGCGGTCGCCGCAGACTCGCGACCGAAATGGTACCGGCAGCTGGTCGACGGTTACCGGTTCATCATGGCGAACCGGATGCTGAAAACGCTGTGGTTCTTTTCGACCTTTACCGGGTTGTGCTACTCGGCGGCGACCGCGAGCCTGGTGCTCTTCCTGGTGAGGCAGGCGGGACTTCCGCCCGCCCTGTTCGGCACGTTCCTGCTCACCGGGGCAGCGGGCGGCGTGCTGGGCAGCTTCTTCGCCGCGCGGCTGAACCGTCGGCTGGGGTTGGGTCTCACGATGGCCTGCGCCAATCTCCTTACCTGTCTCGCACTTCTGTCCGTTGGCCTGTTCCCGATCCTGTGGGTTTCCGCGGTCGCGTTTTTCGTCAGCTCGTTCGCCCTGCTGAACTGGAACGTGCTGATTATGACCCTCCGCCAGAGCCTCGTCCCCGGCGCGCTCCTCGGGCGGGTTCACGGCACCTGGCGCACGCTGCTCTGGGGAACGATGCCGCTGGGCTCGGTCATCGGCGGCCTCCTCGCGCGCATCGACCTCGCCCTGCCGTTCCAACTCGCCGGAGGCGCCAGCGCGCTCGCCGCTGTCGTATTCTTCCGGTTTCTCACCACCCTGCCGAACGCTGAGGACGTCGACAACGGCGATCATCCGGACGCGCAGTTCGGTCTTGGGGCCGAGGCGGGGCTTCCGGGGTTGCCACTCGAAGACTGAGCGGGAGACGCGCGCGGGAGGGGCCGCGGGAATGCGTTCAGGTTCGTCGGGTTATATGAACTGTGACCAGACTCATGATCGTTGTTGGCAGTGTTCGCCCGGGCCGTGTCGGCCTTCCCATCGCTGAGTGGGTGAGAGGGGAAGCCGAAAAAACCGGCACGTTTGACGTGGATTTCGTGGATCTCGCGGAGTTAGCGCTCCCGTTCATGGATGAGCCGAATCATCCGGTGCTCCGTCAGTACACGAAACAGCACACCAAAGACTGGAGCGCACGGGTCGACAGTGCTGACGCGTTCATTTTTGTGACCCCGGAATACAACTACAGCTTCTCGCCGGCGCTTAAGAATGCCCTCGATTACCTCAATAAGGAGTGGTGGCGCAAGCCGCTCGGCTTCGTGAGCTATGGCGGCGTCTCGAGTGGCACCCGTGGTGTGGCGGCCCTCATGACCATCACCTCGGCGCTGGGGCTCGTGCGCGTCGGCGCGAACGTCGAACTGCCCTTCGGCGGTAGGCAGATCGTGGATGGGGTCTTCCAGCCGGGCGAGAAAGAGTCGGCGATCCTCGAGAAGCAGTTCGCTGAGCTGCACAACCTCGCGGGCTTCCTGACCCCCGCGCGGGCATCCCTCACCTGACGGGCACCCCACGGCCGAGGCGCCTGGAGCAGGCTCGCCTAGATCAGGCTCGCCTAGAGCAGGCTCTCGAGGGTGTCGAAGAATCCATTCCAGCCGACCGTGGTGGCCTCGTACTGTTCTGGTGACAGGTTGCCGCCGGTCTGGCTGAAGGTCATCAGGGTGCCCCCATCCACCGCCGCGAAGGTCACGGTGATGGTCTCACGGGCGTCCCCGGGGCGATCGGCCATCGTCAAAACGAGCTTGTGGGGACGGTCGACCTCGACGTAGTCCCCGATCCAGTTCATGTCTGGCATACCGGCGCCCAGAATCATGGTGGCTGTCCATGACCCGCCCGGGCGGGCATCCATGGTCACCGACTCCACGGGAACGGTGGCGCCGCTGCCACCGAACCAGGCCGCGAAGGATGCGGGAGTCACCCAGGCGTCAAAGACTGCTTCGACGGGAGCGGCGAATGTGCGGGTGATGAAGGAGCCTGCTGGTTCAGTCATGGGTGGAGCCTTTCGTGGGGTGGGTGAAGTGGTGGTGGGACTGGACTTACTGGTCGGACTTGGCTTGCTGGTCGGACTGTGAGTGCTGCTCGGACTGGGCTTGCTGGCTGGACTGCAGGTGCTGGTCCAGGGCGTCGAAGCTGTGCTCCCAGAAGCGGCGATAGCCGTCGATCCAGTCGGCAGCGGGTGCGAGCGTGATGGCGTTGAGTCGCGCCGGACGCCATTGCGCGTCGCGGCCGCGGGAAATCAGGCCGGCCCTCTCGAGCACCTGGAGGTGCTTCGAGATCGCGGGCAGGCTCATCGCGAACGGGGCCGCGATGTCGCCTACCGTTGCCTCCCCGCGCGCGAGCATCCCGAGGATCGCACGACGGGTCGGATCAGCCAGCGCCGAGAACGTCCTGCTGAGTTCGTCGGTAGCCATGGGACTATAATAAACCAATCAGCTAATTAATCAATAGGTTAAATAAGCGCGCCGTGCCCCCGAATCGGGGGCAGTGCCCCAATAGACTTCAACTCCAGCTATCGCACCGAGGCGAAGCCCCACACCGAATTCCGGGACCCACTATGTCCGATTCCCCCGCCACAGCTGGCGCCGAATCCGTCAGCCGCGGAGTCGGCCTGTTCCTGCAGCGGATGCTCGACGATCCTCTCCTCGGCTGGACGTTCGAAGGCGTCGACCAGGACCAGCTGCAGCGGCACGCGGTCGCGTTCGTCGTGGCGGCCCTTGGGGGCCCCGACCTCTACATCGGTCGCGACCTGCGCACGGTTCACGCCCCATTCAAGCTCGGCAACCGGCACTTCGACGTGGCGGTGCAGCACCTGATCGAGTCCCTCCGCGAGGGTGGAATCTCCGACAGCGTGCTCGCCGGACTCGCCATCCGGCTCGAACCGCTGCGCAAGCAGATCGTTACGCGTTAGGCAGGCCTAGCTCGGCTGGACCTGCACCGGTTCCGTGTCGGGGATGGGGCTGGAGTCGCGGCCTCGGAGGTCGGGGTGCCAGCCATGGAAGAGCAGTGCGACAATCGCCCCCAGGGCCGCAAGCCCGGCAGCGACCACGAAACCGCCGAACGGTCCGTGGCTGTCGATGAAGAAGCCGGCGAACGCAGAACCGGCCGCCGCGCCGATGAGCTGGCCCGTTCCCACCCAGCCGTATGCCTCAGCGGTCTCGCTGAATCGAACGCTCGACGCCACGATGGCCGACATGACCCCCAGCGCCGGTGCAATCCCGAGGCCCGCGACCAGGAGCGCGACAGTGAGGCTCCAAAACGTGCCTATCCAGGGTACCGCGACCGCAAAGGTGGCCAGCGCGATACCGATCGCGACCAGCACCATCCGGCGTGCGAGCGCCCACCGGTCGAGCTGCTGGCTGCCCAGAGCCAACCCGCCGATGAGCGAGCCGATCGACCAGATCGCCAGCACGATCCCAGCCTGGGGGCCGCCATGGCCGAAGACCGAAACAACGGATGCCTCTGTTGCGGAACAGGCGCCAATGAGCAGCAGCCCCACGAGCGTCGCGAGGATGACGGGCCTCTTGCGCAGTACCGCTCCGAGTGAGCGACGACTGCGGGGGATCCGCACCTTGCCGACCTCGGGCGAGAGGAGGAACCACAGGCCGCCGCCCAGGAGAAAGACCCCCGGGATGATGACTCCGATGACGGTCGAGACCTGGATCGACACGAAAGTGATGATGACGGGACCCGCCACCCAGATGATCTCCTGCGCTGAGGCGTCCAGGGCGAACAGGCGGGTGAGTCCGGTCGACGTCACCATCTTCGGGTAGATGGTGCGCACCGCCGGTTGCACAGGAGGCGTGCTCAGCCCTCCCAAAAATCCGACCGCCATGTAGACCGGGATGGTCATGGTGAAGAACGCGATCGAGAAGACCGTCGTGGCACAGACGAGGGTGGTCAGGATGAGCACGGGTCGCATTCCCCAGCGGCCCATCCAGCGGCTGGTCAGGGGCCCTGCGATGGCCTGGCCGACGCTGGTGGCGGCGAGCACGAGGCCCGCGTCACCGTAGGAGTGCGTGACGAACTGCACCCGAAGCAGGTAGGCGAGCGAGAGCATGCCGTTGGGCAGCCTGGCTGTGAGCTGCGCCGCGATGATCCGCGCCACTCCGGGAGTTCGCAGGAGGCTCCCGTATGTGCTCATAAGAGACCAATCCTAGACCCGCGCCGTCACACCGCGAGGTGTCGGGGGCTGCCGATATCGTCATCCACAGGACGCGGTGCGATTGTGCAGAACTTCGCGAACTTATGCACAACTGTGGACGACACGCCCACTAGATGTAGTGGTTGACCTCCTGTGGGTGCCCCGATATATAGTGATCAAGCCGCCAGGCTGGGGGCGCCGGTTAGGGCAATAAATTGGGGCATTTCGCTGTTAACTATTGGGTGAGGCTGGTGTAAATACTGGCTGGGACCAATGGTCGGCTGGCAGATGTGGTCGACGCAACATTGGTCGGAGAACAGGTAATCCGTTCGACGACGAATTATGAAATATGAGGAGTTTTCGTGGGAATTACCGTAGTCAAGCGCAATGGCGAGCGTGAGCCGTATGACGCCAACAAGATCAATCTCGCCATTGAGCACGCGAGCGAAGGCCTCGACCCCAACATCACCTGGGTGACCCAGATCGCATCAGAACTCGAGCTCACACTGTTCGACGGGATCACCACCCAGCAACTCGATGAGGCGGTCATCCAGGTCGCCCTGCAGAACGTCAAAGACGACCCGGCCTTCGACATCGTCGCCGCTCGCCTGCTGCTCAAAACCATCTATAAGCGCGTACTCGGCGACTACGAATCCGAGGCCGAGCTCAAGCAGCTTCACGCCGAGCACTTCGCGGCCAACGTCAAGCGCGGGGTCGACGAGGGGCTACTCGACCCGCGGCTCATCGAGCTGTTCGACCTCGACGTTCTCAGCGCCGCCCTTGAGCCGTCGCACGATGCGCTGCTCAAGTACATCGGCCTCGTGACACTCAACAACCGCTACGGCATCAAGGGTCGCAACGGCGATGCCCTCGAGGTCCCCCAATACTTCTGGATGCGCATCTCGATGGGGCTGTCGCTGAACGAACTCGACCCCACCGCCCACGCGCTGCAGTTCTACTCCAAGATGTCGAAGCTCGAATACATCGCCGCGGGCTCCACGCTCGTCAACGCCGGTACGGTCTACCCGCAGCTCGCCAACTGCTTCGTCATGGAGATGCAGGACGACATGGAGCACATCGCGAAGACCACCCGCGACGTCATGTGGCTCACCAAGGGTACCGGCGGCATCGGCCTCTCGGTCACGAAGCTGCGGGCGCAGGGTTCGCCCATCCGTTCGAACAACACGACGTCGACGGGTCCGATCCCGTTCATGCACACAATCGACTCCATCCTTCGTGCGGTCAGCCGTGGTGGCAAGAAGTTCGGTGCGCTGTGCTTCTACATGGAGAACTGGCACCTCGACTTCCCCGAGTTCCTCGATCTGCGCCAGAACTCCGGCGACCCCTACCGCCGCACCCGCACCGCCAACACCGCGGTCTGGATCAGTGACGAGTTCATGAAGCGAGTACAGAACGACGACGACTGGTACCTCTTCGACCCGCTCGAGGTCTCCGATCTCAACGAGCTCTACGGCGCAGCGTTCTCCGCCCGCTACAACGAGTACGTCGCCAAGGCCGAAGCCGGGCAGATGCGCCTGTTCAAAAAGATCGGTGCGCGCGAGCAGTTCAAGTCGATCCTGATCTCGCTGCAGACCACCAGCCACCCGTGGCTGACCTGGAAAGACACCATCAACAACCGTGCGCTCAACAACAACACGGGCACGATCCACCTGTCGAACCTGTGCACCGAGATCACGCTGCCCCAGGACGTCGACAACGTCTCGGTCTGCAACCTGGTCTCGATCAACCTGTCGCGCCATCTCCTCGACTCCGAGGCCGCCGGGCTCACGCTCGACTACGACAAAATTGAGGCCAGTGCACGGCTCGCTGTACGCCAGCTCGACAACCTCATCGACATCACGCGCTCGTCAGTCAAAGAGGCGGACTTCTCAAACCACGAAAACCGGGCTGTCGGCCTCGGCGTCATGGGCTTCACCGACGTCATCGAGAGGTTCGGGTTCAGCTACGAGAGCGAAGAGGCCTACGACCTCATCGACGAGATCATGGAGCATGTCTCGTATGCGGCTATCGACGAGAGCGCCAACCTCGCCGTCGAACGCGGTGCTTACCCGAACTTCGAGGGCTCTGGCTGGTCGAAGGGGATGGTTCCGCTCGACACGATCGCGGTGACCGAGAAGGACCGCGGCATCGACATCACGGTCAACCGCACGTCCCGGCTCGACTGGGACGCGCTGCGCACCAAGGTCAAGGGCGGCATGCGCAACGCGACGCTCATGGCCATCGCGCCCACCGCATCCATCGGCCTGGTCGCCGGCACCACGCCGGGCTTCGACCCGCAGTTCGCGCAGATCTTCAGCCGCGCGACATCCAACGGCAAGTTCCTCGAGGTCAACCGCAACCTGGTCGCGGCCCTGCAGGAGCGGGGGCTCTGGGAATCCACGAAAGAGACCATCCTGCGCAGCCAGGGCGACATCCAGGGTATCGACGCGATTCCGGATGACATCAAGGCCACGTACAAGACGAGCTTCCAGCTCTCGCCCTACGCGTTCCTCGAGGTCGCCGCACGCGCCCAGAAGTGGATCGACCAGGCGATCAGCCGCAACATGTACCTCGAAACCCGCGACCTCGGAGAGATGATGGACATCTACTTCGCGGCCTGGGAGCGCGGCGTCAAGACGACCTACTACCTGCACATGAAGCCTCGCCACACGGCCGAGCAGTCAACCGTCAAGGTGAACAAGGCAGAAGACCTGACCAACGCTGCGGCCGCGGCAGTGGAATCCACGTCATCCACGGCGGCTGCGCCGGCTGCACCCGCTCGCCGCGGGTTCGGCGGGCTCGCCCCCAAGTCGGAAGGCTGACCGTGGCGCCGATCGATCCAGTACAAACCAACTCGCTGCGCCTGAAGTTCAGCGAGTCCGAATACCAGGTTCCCGTGGATCCCATGGACGACCTGCAATGTGAAAGCTGTCAGTAATGGGCATTCTCGGAACCGGCCTGCAAGAAGGACTCCTCCTCAAGCCGATCAAATACAAGTGGGCGATGGATCTCTACGACCAGGCGGTCGCGAACACGTGGTTCCCGAACGAGATCCAGCTGGGCGAAGACATCGCCGACTTCAAGAAGATGACCGATGAAGAACGCCACGCGGTGACGTTCCTCATGAGTTACTTCAATCCGAACGAGCTGCTCGTCAACAAGGCGCTCGCCTTCGGCGTGTACCCCTACGTCTCTGCCGCGGAGTGCAGTCTCTATCTCGCCAAGCAGATGTGGGAAGAGGCCAACCACTGCATGAGCTTCGAGTATGTGCTCGAGACCTTCCCGATTGACCGTGATGCGGCCTACAACTCGCATGTCGACATCCCTTCGATGGCGCGCAAGGAAGAGTTCGAGATCAAGTACATCCGTCGCATGACGGAGAACACGCTCGACATCAACACGACCGAGGGCAAGAAGGACTTTGTACGCAACCTTGTCGCGTACAACGTCATCCTCGAGGGCGTGTGGTTCTACTCGGGCTTCATGGTTGCCCTGTCGTTCCGCCAGCGCAACCTGCTGCGCAACTTCGGTTCGCTCATGGACTGGGTGGTTCGCGACGAGTCCCTGCACCTGAAGTTCGGCATCAACCTGATCCTGACCGTGCTCGAGGAGAACCCCGACCTGCAGACGGAGGAGTTCGCGCTCGAGATCAAGCAGATGATCCTGGACGCCGTGGAGATGGAAGAGGAGTACAACCGCGACCTGCTTCCGGGCGGCATCCTCGGTCTCAACGCTAGTTACATCAACCAGTACGTCAAGTACCTGGCGGATCGCCGGCTTGAGGAACTCGGGTTCGAGCCCGAATACAACGTCTCGAACCCGGCGAAGTGGATGGCCGCAGCGAACGACACTCTGCAGCTGGTCAACTTCTTCGAGTCCACCAACACGTCGTACGAGTCGAACGCGTCGGCGACGACCGCCGCAAAGTAGCGTGCCGATCGAGATTCGCCGGATCGAGTACGGCACGCCGGCTGCCGCCGAGCTTCTCGACCAGATGGATGCCGAGATGGGCGCGCTCTACGCCGACGTGCGTGGTGCGCGGGATCCCGGGATGGGCGAACTCATCGCCGTCGCGCTGACCGTGCACCCGGAGGAGATGGTTGCGACGGTGGGAGCCTTCGACGACGATGAGCTGGTCGGCCATGCTGCGCTGCGTCCGTTCGAGCTGCGTCCGTTCGAGCAGGCCCTCGAGGTCAAGCGAGTGTTCGTGCGGGCTGACTATCGCGGCCAGGGCATTTCCAAGCAGCTCATGCTCGAGCTGGAGGCGATTGCACGCGAGCGCGGGGCCTCATCCCTGATCCTCCAGACGGGAGACCGGCAGCAGGAGGCTATTTCGCTCTACACTCGCCTCGGCTACGTACCGATCGAGCGTTTCGGTGCTTATGCACCTATCCCGTTTTTCCTGTGCTTCGGGAAGAGCCTGGCGGTCTGACGGAGCGCGTTCGGAATCGCACCTGCCCGCGTCGCCGTGCGGTGCACGGGCCTTCATGTGTCTTCGTGTGGTCTTAGGCGGTTTCGGGTTCCTGGGTGAGGGTGTGGGGGTGGGTGCGGTAGGTGCGTCCGGTGGGGGTGGTCCAGGTGAGCACTCCGGAGCCGTCGTTTGCTTGGGTGACGGTCCACGCTGTGTTGCCTTTGAGGGTGTGGTGCCCGCGGCAGAGGTGGGCGAGGTTGGTGTGGTCGGTTTCGCCGCAAAATTGGACGCCAAACAACATTTGACACGTAGCCGGGCGGTGCCAGGAAAATCGGGCCCTGCTGCAACCATTAGCTCGTGAACTGCAACCCGAATGCGATCGCGTGTCAGATCGAGATGATTCGAAATTCGCTCGACAATCCGAGCGGAATTCAGTGGGTATCCGCGATCGGCTCGGTCTTGGCAGTGGCGGTGGCGGTATGGGCTGCCGTGCGCTCAAACACACTAGCTCGCGAAGCCCAAAGTCGCGAGGACAAGCGCGTCGCCGACGCCGTTGCTGCTGCCGACCTGGCAGCTCGCTTCGAGACGGGACGGCCCGACGCGGTTAAGGCTCGCAAATGGACAGAGGCGCTGATCCGCGCGGGTCAACTCGACCCCTCGATGAGCGGTTCCCCGTTGACAGCTTCAATGCCCACGATCCCGTTTCCGCCACCGCCCTTTCCTGTCGATCCAGTTCTCTCCGACAGGCTCGCTAAGCGGGTGCGAATGATCCCGGATTCGACTCTCGCCGAGCGACTAAGTTGGTTGGTGCGCGCCGTGATCAACCCTCAGGCTTACTCGCCCGAGCCAGCGCTAACGAATTTCCCCTTCTTCCAGATGATGTGCCTCGGATACATTGCGGACGACCTCGATCGGTTTATCCGGCGCGACAATACTGTGGATCAGGCAGCCGAAGCACTGGCCGGAAACATTGCCGATCGCTTCTACGGGCAGTCGACCACAGCGAGCACGACTGGGGACGCCCCCACGAAGTAACGAGAGAACTCCCGCCCCCACTGACTTTCACGGGCGGCGTTCCGTCGTGTGCGCAGGTAGGTAGGGTCACTGGCCCACCTTCAGTTCTGTGCTCCCGGAAGGAAGAAAGAAAGACCGGGCGGTGCTGTTAGCGCGGCCTAGGGCTGTTCGCCCGATTCGGTTGCCCACCCGTTGACCGCCAGTTCGCGGCGACCTCGGTGGGAACGTTTGCATAGATCAACGCGCCAACGATGGCGTGCAGGGAACGCCCATTGCCCAAACGGGCAATACCTCGTTGGGGCCAGAGAACGGTGAACGAGTTCTGCCCGAGGTCGAGCGTTAGTTCGCCAGTCGAACTATTTGCTAAAGTGGTTCGATGACCGAACTACAGACTCCCAACCTCGTCGAGGCGGTGCGCGCGGTGTCCCGTCTCTCGCGCATCGTCGAGCGGGCATCCGATGAACTGAGTTTCGCTGACTACCGTGTGATGTCGGCTATCGCCGAGGGGGAGGCGCGCGCGTCCCGCCTCGCCTCGCGCCTGCTGCTGGGCAAACCGACCATCAGCTCGACGGTCGATTCGCTCAGCAAACGAGGCCTCGTCGTTCGGTCGACTGTCGAGGGTGACAACCGCGCGATCGAGCTCACCCTCTCGGCAGCGGGCACCGCACTTTTCGAGCGGATGGAGGCGCGAATGGTGCGCCAACTCGAATTGCTCGTGGAGCGCACTGCCCAACCCGAGATCGTGGTGCACAGTCTCGTCGAGCTTGGCGCCGTGATCGAAGAGACCATGGCGGCCCACTCACACGAGGTCATCTCATAGTGGCGCGCGACGAGACAGCGCGCGACGAGACAGCGCGCGCCGGCCAGCCCACGCCCACCACGAAGCAACTCGGCTGGGTCCGTCGCCTCTGGCAGTACATGCTTCGCCACCGGCGCAGTGTCATCATCTCGCTCGTCGGCGCCCTGCTCGGCAGTGCATGCCAGACGGTCGTTCCGCTCATCGCGCGCCAGATCGTCGACGGCGTGATCGTTGCCCGCACGTCCCCCTTGCTTCCCTGGCTGGCGCTCCTGATTGCCCTCGCTATTGCGACCTTCGGCTTCACCTACCTGCGGCGCTACCGCGGTGGCCGGGTAGCGCTCGAGGTACAGAACGACTTGCGCAACGACATGCACGATCACCTGCAGGCGATGGACTTTTCCAGCCTTGACCGGATGTCGACCGGGCAACTCGTCTCGCGCGCGAACTCCGACTCCGCGCTCGTGCAGGGCCTGCTCAACATGCTGCCCATCATGACCGGCAACGTCATCCTGATGGTGCTGTCGCTCATCGTCATGTTCTTCCTGTCGCCGCTCCTCGCGCTGGTGAGCCTCATCATGGTTCCGCTGCTCATCCTCGTCGCCTATCGCATGCGCCGCCGCGTGTTGCCAGCCAGCTGGGATGCGCAGCAGAAGGAGGGCGAGGTCGCGCAGATCGTCGACGAAGACACCAGCGGTGTTCGAGTCGTCAAGGCGTTCGGCCGGGAGTCACGCGAGATCCAGCGCATCGCGGACATCTCCTCGCGCCTCTATGGGGCGCAGCTGCGCACTGTGCGCATCCAGTCGCGGTACCAGCCGGTGCTTGAGGCGATCCCGACGCTCGGGCAGGTTGCGATCCTTGCGTTCGGTGGTTGGCTGACCCTGACCCACGGGCTCAGCATCGGAACGTTCCTCGCGTTCTCGGCCTATGTTGCCCAGCTTGTGGCACCGGCGCGAACGCTCGCCGGGATCCTCACGATCGGCCAGCTGGCACGGGTCGGGATCGAGCGAATCTTCCAGCTGCTCGACCAGCCGCCGGCCATCGTCGATGCACCAGACGCTGTCGACCTGCCGGCAGGCCGCGGAGACATCTCGTTCTCCGACGTGACCTTCGCGTACGACGGGGCGCCGGTGCTGAACGGTTTCGACCTGCACATCGCGGCGGGCGAGCGAGTTGCCCTCGTCGGACCGAGCGGGAGCGGCAAGTCGACGGTGGCGGCTCTCGTGTCGCGGTTCTACGATCCCCAGGGCGGCTCGGTTTCGGTGGGCGGGGTGGATGTTCGCCGGCTTCACCTCAGCTCCCTGCGCCGCAGCATCGGCATGGTTTTCGAGGACAGCTTCCTGTTCTCAGACTCGGTGCGTGCCAACATCGCCTACGGTCGCCCCGACGCCTCCGAGGACGACATCATCAACGCGGCGCGGGTCGCATCAGCGGATGAGTTCGTGCGTGCCCTGCCCCGGGGATACGACACCGTGGTCGGCGAGCGTGGGCTCAGCCTGTCCGGCGGACAGCGTCAGCGCATCGCGATCGCGCGCGCGATCCTCGCCGACCCGGGCATCCTCATCCTGGACGATGCGACGAGCGCCATCGACTCCCGCACGGAGGAGGCGATCCACGACGCCCTGCGTGACGCCCTCGGAACCAAGACCGTGCTGCTGGTCGCACACCGCGAGTCGACCCTTCGCCTGGCGGACCGGATCGTGGTCATGGACCACGGCCGCGTTGCCGAGCAGGGGACGCACGAGGAGTTGTCGGCGTCGAGTGCCACCTACCGTGCGCTGCTGTCCGGCCTCGACGAGGATGTGGCCGAGGCGGTCGCGCAGGGACGCATCGAGGTGCTTGCCGAGCTGACCGACGGCGGCACCACCGCATCGGCCTGGGCTGGCGGCGGCCAGCGCGACCAGGCGGTCACCACCCGGTCGGCGGGCGGCGGCCTGGGTATGGGCCTCGGCGGGGGCGGCGGTCGCGGCGGCGGGCGGGGGATGATGTCGATGCTGGCGGCGACCCCGGAACTGATGGCAAAGGTCGCGGCGCTCGGACCGGTACGGGACGTGCCCGAAATCGACTTCGCGACCGAGACCACACAGGACCGCAACTTCAGCCTGCTGCGACTGCTGCGGGAGTTCCGCAAACCCCTGATCGGCGGCCTGGTGCTCGTCGTGCTCGACGCGGTCGCCGGGCTCCTCGGGCCCTACCTGGTCAAAACCGGGATCGACTCCGGCGTCGAGACGGGGTCGGCGAGCATCCTGTTCCTGGCGTCCGGCCTGTTCCTGGTCGTTACGCTCGCCGACCTGGTGGATGAGGTGGCCGAGTCGTTCGTGACCGGGCGACTGGCCCAGCGCGTCATGCTGAGCCTGCGCATCCGCATCTTCGCCCAGCTGCAGCGGCTGTCGCTCGACTACTACGAGCGAGAGCTCGGCGGCCGGATCATGACCAGGATGACGACCGACGTCGACCAGTTCGAGTCGCTCATCGAGACCGGCCTGCTGTCGGCCCTCGTCGCCATGGTGACCTTCGTCGGTGTCGGCGCGGCGCTGCTGCTGGTCAACCTGCAGCTCGGCCTCTGCACACTGACGGTCGTGATCCCGCTCGCGATCGCGACCGTGATCTTCCGTCGCAAGGCCGAGGTGCTCTACGACCTGTCGCGCGAACGCATCGCGATTGTGAACGCCGACTTCCAGGAGAGCCTCTCGGGAGTTCGCGAGTCACAGGCGTTCGTGCACGAGACGCTGACAAAGCGTCGCTTTCACGGGCTGGGCGATAGCTACCTCGACTCCCGGGTCGCCGCGCAACGGCTGGTCGCCACGTACTTCCCGTTCGTACAGTTCCTGTCCGGTGTCGCCGATGCCATCGTGCTCGGCGTCGGAGCTCTGCTCATCGTGAACGGAAACCTGACGGCCGGTGCGCTGATCGCGTTCATCCTCTACATCGACATGTTCTTCTCGCCCATCCAGCAGCTGTCGCAGGTGTTCGACGCCTGGCAGCAGACGCGGGTGTCTGTGGCGCGCATCGCCGACCTCATGGAGTTGGAGACCCTCAC